>Ga0325400_1001114_pt1 | contig 21770 bp, 25 predicted proteins | sample PopdelMetagenome_2_FD_205662 | JGI IMG/M metagenome (GOLD analysis project Ga0325400, IMG submission 205662) | Populus deltoides microbial communities from Bellville, Georgia, United States - Xylem-PdKOR-R1 | ecosystem: Host-associated > Plants > Phyllosphere > Stem > Wood/Secondary xylem...
AGCAGGATGCGTCCGCCCGCCAGCACCGCCATGCGCGGGCAGAGGTCGGCCACGTCCTCGACGATATGGGTGGACAGGATGACGACCACCTGATCGCCGATGTCGGCCAGCAGGTTCAGGAAGCGGTTGCGCTCCTCCGGGTCCAGGCCCGCGGTGGGCTCGTCCACGATGATGAGGCGGGGGTTGCCGATCAGCGCCTGGGCGATGCCGAAGCGCTGGCGCATGCCCCCCGAGAAGCCCGCCAGCGCCTTCTTGCGCACGGACCATAGATTCACTTGGTGGAGCAGCGCCTCCACCGTCTCGCGCCGCTCGCCCCGGCCGCCGATGCCCTTCAGCACCGCCATATGGTCGAGCATGTCCTGGGCGGACACGCGCGGATAGACGCCGAAATCCTGGGGCAGATAGCCCAGCGTGCGGCGCAGCCGCTCGGGCTCGGCCACCACGTCGATGCCGTCGAACACGATGGCGCCCGACGTCGGCGCCTGGAGCGTGGCGACGGTGCGCATCAGCGTGGACTTGCCCGCGCCGTTCGGCCCCAGCAGCCCGAACATGCCCGGCGGGACGGAAAGGTCCACCCCGTCCAGCGCGCGCGTGCCGTTGGCATAGACGTGCGTCAGCTTCTCGATGCGCAGCATGGCCCCGTTCCCCCTGTACGCCCACCAAGCTATCAGGTGTGTTAGCGATGTAAAGCGGCCGTTCGCACCCTCCCATCCGGCACGCGACGGAGGCCGACCGGCGTCACGGGGTCGGTCGGCCGTCGCGGCGCGTCAGGGCCGGAAGTCCGGCCGTTGCTCGCTCACGTACCGATCCCACGCCGCCCGGTCGTGGAAATCCCGACCCTTGCTCCACGCGGCGCCCGAGTAATAGACGAACGGCCGGCCCGGCGTGACCTTCAGCAGGATCAGCCAGTTCTCCGCGTCCTCGCGCACGTCGACGATCTGGGCCGGGTCCACCATCACCGCGATGCCCATCGCGCCCTTGTCCGGGTCGTTCGGCGTCCAGGCGGCGAAGCGCCCGCGCGCGCGGTCCGCGGTCAGCATCGAGCGGCCGGCCGCCACCGACTTCTTCTGGAGGCCGACCGCGACCGTCATCGGCCCCGGCTTGTCCGACCCGAAGGTGGAGACCATGCGCGTGAAGTTGGTGCCCAGCGGCAGCGAGAAGCGCCGCGTCTCCCACGCCTGCCGCCCGACGCCGACCGGCCAGGGGGCGTAGCGCACCTCGAACTCGGCCGCGTCGGGCCCGTCCTTCAGGATGCGATGCGACGCCCAGTTGCGCGACACCCACAGCTTGTTGTCCAGCCACACGCCGACCCCGCCCGCGCCCCGGCTGCCGCCGGCGTCGAAGAAGTCGATCCCCTCGCCGTGGAAGTCGTGCTGCTTGCCGGTCGCCAGCTGCCGCTCCATGAACGGCCAGGGCACGATCTTGCCCCAGGCGTCGATGCCGGAACCCGACGGCGGCTCGTACGCCTCCAGCGCCGGGCCGTAGATGCGGTGCGCGGTGCGGTCGTTCTCCCACAGCAGGTCGTCGTAGCGCTGGGGCGCGAAGCGGACGCTGGCGCGCGGCGCGCGCGCGTCGGGCGGCGGCGGCGTCAGCGGCAGGGAGAGGCGCGGGTTGACCACGCCGTCGGCCCTGGGCGCCCCGTCCGCGCCCGACGGCGGCGCGCCGGGCATGTCGCGCGCCGGTTCGAACGCCAGGTCGTACACCGCCTGCCGCTCGGCCAGCCCGCGCGTCCGCGCGCGCGCCTCCAGCGGGTCGGACGGCGCGGGTCCCGCCGGGGCCTGCGGGGCCGCGAAGGCGACGCGCGCGGCGGGCGGCCGCGCCGGCTCGGGCAGCGGGGCCACGCCCTCGCCCAGCCGCATCACCTCCAGCCCCGCCAGCAGGAACGCGCCCGTGCCGTACAATGCGTGATCGCCCGCCTTGGCGGGCCAGGGCTGGTCGCCCGTGCGCTGCGCGTAGCCCGGCAGTCCGTCCGGCTGCACCGACCGCTCCAGCGCCGCCCACCCCTTCAACACGGCGGGCAGGTAGGTCGCGCGGTCCAGCACGCCGTGGTTGATGCCCCAGGCCAGCCCGTAGACGAAATAGGCGGTGCCCGTGCTCTCGGGCCCGGGCGGGTCGTTCGGGTCGAGCAGGCTGCCGGTCCAGTAGCCGTCCGGCCGCTGGAGCTTCACCAGCGCGGCCGCCATCGCCTTCAGCGTGTCGAGGTAGAAGGCGCGGCCGGCGAAGTCGGCGGGCATATAGTCCAGCGTACGCGCCAGCCCGCCCACGACCCAGGCGTTGCCGCGCGACCAGAACACCGGCCGCCCGTTCGCCGACCGGCGCTGGCGGAACCGCTCGTCGCGGTAATAGAGGCCGTGCTCGGGCGACCAGAGCCGCGCGTGCGTTCGCCGCCACTGGACGTCCATCGCGGTCAGGTAGGACGGGGCGCGCGTGATCGCGCTCATCCGCGCCATCACCGGGGGCGCCATGAACAGCGCGTCGCTCCACCACCAGGTCAGCCGCCGCGGCGCCGGCTCGGGCGTCAGATAGGGGAGCGTCCAGTCCAGCCGCTCGCGCAAGGGGGCGATGGCGCCCGGTTCGCCGGTGCGGGCGTGGAGTTCCTCGTACAGCTCGCCCACCGCGATGTTGTCCGCGTCCAGCCGCCCGTGGTCCGATCCGCCGCCGCGCAGGCCGTAATTATAGTGTTCCGCCACCTCGCGCAGGAACGCCCCGCCGCCCGAACGGTCCGACACCCGCGCCAGCCGCCCGAGCCCGGTATAGAAGGCGGCCGACACCCAGTTGGCGGTCGGGTCCTGGATCGCGTCCAGGCTCAGGCCGAGTTCGCGGCCGCGCAACACCGCGATCTGGGCCGTCGCCGCGCGGTCCAGCAACGCCAGCACGCGCGTCGGATCGGGCAGCGCGGCCGGCGCCGGGGCGCTGCGCCGCTGCGCCGCCGGGGCAGGCGTGCCCGCCACCGTCGCCAGCGCGAGCGCCAGGACCAATCCTCTACCGCTCCGCACCCGTCCCGCCACGCATTCTCTCCCTGTATCGGGTAAGCCCGACCTCATAGCGGGATAGCGCGACCGTCGGTCGGAGGCCAGCACCCCTGCGACATCCCCGATGACGTCGGCGACCCGGACGCTATATACGGCGGTGCATATCCTTCATCGTCGGGAGAATGGTTTTGGCCGTCGCCGCGCTGGCCGCCCTACTGCTAACCGCTGCGCCCGCGACGGCGGACCGTGCCTGTCCCGCGCCGCCGGCCGCCGCGCGGCTGGTGCGCGCCGGCGACCGCGCCGTGTCGGCCCCCGTCCTGCCGCTCGGCACGGACGTGACGGCGGCGCTGCTGCCGACGCCGCGCGTCGCCTACCCGGTGCCGCCGGCCAAGCCGGGGGCGACGGGCACCTCGGGCGGGCTGTTCGCCTTCGCTGTGCCCGCCGCCGGGCGCTACCGCGTGGCGCTGGGCTCGGGCGTCTGGGTGGACGTGCTGTCGGGCACGACGCCTGTCGCCTCCGCCGCGCACGGCCACGGGCCGGAATGTTCCGGCGTGCGCAAGCCGGTGGATTTCGACCTGACGCCGGGGCGCCACCTGCTTCAGGTGGCAGGGGCCGCCGCCGCGACGCTTCGCCTGACGGTGTCGCGCGCGCCCTGATCCGGCGGGGGCTTTCCCCGGACCGCGCCCCGGCGTAGCGGCGGGGCGCCGTGCGGATCGCGTCCCTCACCTGCTATCCCGTCAAGAGCCTGGGCGGGCACGCCCTCGACGCGGGCCGTGCGGAGGCGCGCGGGCTGGCGGGCGACCGGCGGTGGATGGTGGTGGACGCGCGCCACCGCTTCGTGACGCGGCGCGAGGTGCCCGCCATGGCGCGGCTGACGGCGGAGCCGACGCCCGCCGGCCTGCTGATCCGCGGCCCCGCCGGCTCGGTGGAGGCCGCCGTCCCCGATCCCTACGCTCCGCTCGTCCGGGCCACGGTGTGGCGCGACACGGTGGCGGTGCGGCTGAGCAATGACGCGGCCGACGCCTTTCTGTCGTCGGCGCTGGGGCGGCCGGTCCGCCTGGCCTACCAGCCGGACGACAGCCACCGCCCCGTCGACCCGGCCCATGCGCGGCCCGGCGAGCATGTCAGCCTGGCCGACGGCTACCCCCTGCTGGTGACCACCACGGCGTCGCTGGCGGCGCTGAACGCGCGGCTCGCCGTGCCCGTGCCCATGGCGCGCTTCCGCTCCAACCTCGTGATCGACGGCGCGGAGGGCCTTGTGGAGGCCTGGGCGGAGGATCGCTGGGCGTCGCTTCGCGTCGGCGAGGTCGAGTTGCGCCTCGCCCGACCCTGCACGCGCTGCGTGGTGGTGACGCAGCAGCCGGACACGGGCGAGCGGCTGGAGGGGAACGAACCGCTCTCGACCCTGCGGGCCATGGGCCGCCTGATGCCCGGCGGCGTCACCTTCGGCTGGAACGCGGTCGCCACCCGGCCGGGCAGGCTGGCGGTAGGCGACGCGGTGGAGGTGCTCGGCACCCGCGCCTAGCGCGCCGCCAGCCGGGTCGGCCCGTCGGTCGCCCACCCTGCCACCCGGTCGCCCGAGGACGCCCGCACGAAGCAGTCGCCGCCCGCGTCGCGGTAGCGGCGGCACATCGCGTCCGCGCCCGCCCGGTCGTAGCCAGCCACGGCCAGCCCGCGCAAGGAACGCCCGCCCGCGCGCCGCGTCGCCTCCACGGGCGTCGCGTCGGCGAAGGGGGGGAATCGCCTGATCCGCGCCCAGCCGGCGCGCGCCGCCACCCCGTCCGCGTAGGCGCCGACCTGGATCACCCAGCCGCCCTGCCCGGCGGGCCGGCTCGCGGGAAGCGGCTGCACAACCTCGTGCCGGGGCGCGAAGACCACGGCGGGCGGGGGCGCGGGCACGCGCGCCGTCACGTCGACCGGAGCCGCCGCCGCCGGGACCGCCGCCGGGACCGCCAGCGCCAGCGTCACCGGCCGCCCCGGATCGGCCACCGGCGTCACGCCCAGCACGGCCGCCACGCGCCCGCCGCCCAGCCCCGGCTGCGCCAGCGCGGCCCAGGCCAGCATCCGTTCGTCCAGCGCCGCGGGCGACAGGTCCGCGCCCGCCACCGCGCGCGCCATGCGCCACTCGCCCCCCAAAGCCAGCGCCAGCGCCAAGTTCTGCCGCGCCCGCGCGTCCGCGCCGGGCGCCCGTACCGCGTCCAGCAGCAGCATCGCGCCGGCGCCGGGCCTGCCCGACAGCGCCAGCGCCAGCCCCAGGTCCGCCGCCGGTATCGCGGCGGCGTGCGCGTCCAGCGTGGCGAGCGCGGCCGCATCGTCGCCGTTCGCGGCCTGCGCCAGCGCCAGGTCGAGCGCCACCCGCCCGTCGCCCGGCCGCATCGCCAGCGCCTCGCCCAGCGCCGCCGCCGCGGAGGCGAAACGGCCGCCGCGCAGATAGGCGCGCCCCAGCAGCGCGCGGTGGCCGGGATCGCGCGGGTCCAGCATCACCGCCCGCTCCGCCAACAGCACGGCCGCCACCGGCCGCCCCCGGTCCAGCGCCTTGGCCGCGCGCGACGCGGCGCGCGCGGCATCGCGCGCGATACGCGCTTGCCGCCGCTGGTCCGGGTCGCGCGGACGATCCCTCGTTCCTGCCTCCGCGGGGGCCGCCGCCGTCAGCAGCGCGACCAGCGCGGCCCCCAGCCCCAGCAACGCCCTCGACCGCGGCAGGACCCTTGGCCTGCGCCGAGCCTGCCCGTCCGCGCCGGCCCCCGGCGTCACGACGGCGCGCCGCCCGGGGGGGGCAGCTGCGCCGCCAGCCGCTCCACCTCGGGCAGGCCCGCGATCAGCGCGTCCAGCGCCTGGATCACGAGCTGCTGGGCCGACCGGTTGGTGCTGGCGCTGGCCAGCCGCAGCCTGAGGTGCCGATGCGCGTCGAGCCGCAGCGTGAAGGCCGCGCGCGGCCCCCTCGCCTCGGCCGGCAGATCAGGAGCGGGCGCCCGGGGGATGGACGCTTCCGCCACCGGGGCATCGGACGCCGCCTCGGGAAGCGGCGCGCGTTCCACTTCGCGCCGCAGCGCCGCGCGCTCGGCCAGCACCGCCGGGACGGCGGGGGCCGGCGCCGACGCGCCTCCCCCCATGTCGTTCCAGCCCAGGTCGTCCAGGGGTGCCGCCTCGGCCAGCGACACCAGCCCCTGCGAGCGCATGGCGGGCCGTGCCTGCCCCTTGCGCGCCAGCAGCCCCGCCGACAGCGAGGCCACGGGCCGGGCGGAGAACATGCCCATCAGCCCGCCACCCGCCGGCCGAAGCCGCCCGCCCCCGGAACCCCGCCCCGCGCCGGCCCGCGCGGGGCCGGTCCGCGCGGCGGCGCGGCGGCGGTGGGCACCGCGAACACTGTGCGGCGGAAGTTCTTCTCCAGCCGGTCGGCCACGTAGGTCCACAGCATCGCGATCTCGGCCGCCGACTTGCCGCGCGGGTCCACCTCCATCACGGTGCGCCCGTCGATCATGGAGCCCGCGAAGTCGGTGCGCTGGTGCACCGTCACGGGCGCCACCGTGCCGTGCTGCGACAGCGCAACGGCCGCTTCCGACGTGATGCGCGCCTTGGGCGTGGCGGCGTTGACCACGAAGATCAGCGGCTTGCCCGACCGGTCGCACAGCTCCACCGTGGCGCCCACCGCGCGCAGGTCGTGGGGGCTGGGCCGCGTAGGTATCAGGATTAGCTCGGCCACCTGGATCACGCTCTGGATCGCCATGGTGATGGCGGGCGGCGTGTCGATCACCGCCAGCTTGAAGCCCTGCTGGCGCAGCAGCTCCAGGTCGCCCGCCAGCCGCGCCACCGTGGTCTGGGCGAAGGCGGGCAGCTCCGCGTCGCGTTCGTTCCACCAGTCGGCGAGCGACCCTTGCGGATCGATGTCGATCAGCACCACGGGCCCCGCGCCCGCGCGCTCGGCCTGAACGGCCAGGTGTCCGGACAGGGTGGTCTTGCCCGATCCGCCCTTCTGCGATGCCATCGCCAGAACGCGCATGTCAGCCCTTTACTCCGCTGGTCCCCGAACGGCCTGCCACGGGGGGTCTTGCGAAGCCGTTAAGCGGCGCGCAGCGAGACCGGGACGCCGCCCGTCGCCTGCCCGGTTCCGGAAGGCGCGGCCGCCGCGTCCGCGCGCGTCAGCGCCTCCGCACAGCCGCGCAGCGCCTGGTCGCGCCCCATCAGCCGCCACCGGGGGGCGGACCGGAACAGGCGCTGGAACTGGGCCTTGTCGTCGAACCCGGCGTTGAAGGCCGCCGTGCCGCCGCCCGCCAGCAGCTTGGCCGCGCGGTCGCCCACCACCAGCGCGCCGCTCCACGCCGCGTGCGCCATCACCGTCTCGCCCACGTGGCGCCCCATCATCCGCGCCAGCATCGTCGTGCGGCCCGCCCGCGCCTGGGGCAGGCCGGGCGCCGTCCACAGCGCGTCGTCCGGGCTCAGCGTCAGCACGGTTTCCCAGCTCGGCGGCGCGCGGCGCACGGCCCATATCGCGTCGGCCAGCCGCCGCTCGTCCCCGTCGGCGGCCGCGAACAGGCAGTGGCCCGTCTCGCCGTCCAGCACGCGGGCGATGCCGCCGTGGTCCACGTCGATCACCGCGGCGCCGACGCCGGAATCCACGGCCACCACCACCCACCGTCCCGCCCGCCGGAAACAGGGGCGCAGGGCGCCGAGCGACAGCGGCTCGGTCGAGCCCGCACCGGCCACCCCGACCCCGGTGGCACCAACCCCGGTGGCCCCCACTCCGGTGGCCATCGCGGCCCAGGCGCACGCCGCCACGTCGTTCACCACCAGCGGCTCGCGGTCGAACAGCGCGCGCAGGCCCGCCCGGCTCAGCGTCCAGTTGCAGCGCGGCAACCGCACCGTCTCGCCCTGCACCGTGCCCATCACCGCCAGCGCGCAGCGCGCCCCGCGCAGCGGCACGCGCACCTCCGCCTCATAGGCCAGCAGCGCGTCGGTCAGCGTCCGGTGCCGCGCCGCCGGCCAGCGCCGGGTCGTGCCCGTGCCGCCGGGGCCGACCCAGACGGCGTTGAAGTCCTCGTCGTCGATCGCGACCGCCAGGCCGTGCATCTGGTCCATGAACGTCTCTCCTGCGGTAACGCTACCGCAGAGAGGTTAAGCAATGTTCATCGCGCCTCGCGCCGGGCTCCTTCCCTGCGTCCGGCTCCGGCGCCGGTCTGCTGTTTCCGTCAGGCCTCCGCCCAGTGCCGCCGCGCGATCCCCTGGGCGTGGAGCAGCGCGGTCAGGCCGCACGCCTCCACCCGCGCGTCGGCGGCCTCGGCCACCACCGGCTTGGCCCGGAACGCCACGCCTAGGCCCGCGCGCCGGATCATGGGCAGGTCGTTCGCCCCGTCCCCCACCGCCAGCACCGCGTCGGTGCCGCCGCCGAGCGTTTCGGCCTCCTCGGCCAGCACCTGCTCCTTGGTGCCCGCGGCCACGATGGGGCGGCGCACCGCGCCCGTCAGCCGCCCGTGCTCCTCCACCAGGACGTTGGCCACCACGCGGTCGAACCCGATGGCCCGGCCCACCGGCTCAGCGAAGCGCGTGAAGCCGCCCGACACCAGCACGCACCGCCCGCCCCGCGCGCGCATGGTGCGCACCAGCGCCTCCGCGCCCGGCGTGATCCGCACGCGTTCGGCCAGGCAGCGGTCCACCGCGTCCGCCTCCAGCCCGGCCAGCAGCGCGACGCGCGCGTCCAGCGCGTCGGCGAAGTCCAGCTGGCCGCGCATCGCGCGCTCGGTCACGTCCGCCACCTCGGCCTTGCAGCCGGCATAGTCGGCCAGTTCGTCGATGCACTCCACCGTGATCATGGTGGAATCCATGTCGGCCACCAGCAGCCGCCGCTCGCGCCCCGCCTCCGACTGGACCAGCGCGTCCACGCCCGCGAACAGCGCCTCCAGCGCGCCGCGCGCCGCCGCCGGGTCGTTCGCGAAGCGCAGGTCGGCGGCCTCGCCCCGGTCCAGCCACTCCGACCCGGCCGGCCCGCAGCCCGCGTCGCGCAGCGCGTCCAGCGCCGTCGAAACCTGTCCCTCCGACAGCGTGTCGGCTGCTACCAGCGTGGCGATGAACAGGGGAACCTCCGACAAGCCTGGGGACCGGCCCAGGGACAAACCCAGGCTCGCGCTCATCGCAGGGCCCACCGCCAGCGGCAAGTCCGCGCTCGCGCTCGCGCTCGCCCGCGCTGCGGGGGGCACGGTGGTGAACGCCGATTCGATGCAGGTCTATCGCGATCTGCGCGTGCTGACCTCGCGGCCCGACGCCGCCGAGGAGGCGCTGGCGCCGCACCGGCTGTTCGGCCACCTGGACGCCGCCGACGCCTGCTCCGCCGCGCGCTGGGCCGCCGACGCGCGCGCGGCGCTGGGCGAGGCCTGGGCCGAGGGCCGCCTGCCGATCCTGGTGGGCGGCACCGGCCTCTACTTGCGCACGCTGCTCGACGGCATCGCGCCCGTGCCCCCGGTCGACCCGGACGTCCGCGCCGGGGTGCGCGCCCTCGCCCAGCCGGCGGCGCGCGCGCGGCTGGAGGCCGCGGACCCGGCGGCGGCGGCCCGCCTCCACCCCAACGACGCCGCGCGCACCGCGCGCGCGCTGGAGGTTGTGCTGTCCACCGGGCGGCCGCTCGCGGACTGGCAGGGGGAGCGGACGGGCGGGATCGGCGCGGCGGTGTCCTTGCGCGCTCTGGTGCTGCTCCCCCCGCGCGACGTCCTGCACGCGCGCATCGCGGCGCGCGCCGAGCGGATGATGGAGACGGGCGCCGTCGAGGAGGCGCGGGCGCTCGCGGCGCGCGCGCTGCCGCCGGACGCGCCGGCGCTGCGCGCCATCGGGGTCCGCCCGCTCGCGGCGACGGCGGCGGGCACCCTCTCGCGGGCCGAGGCGCTAGAGGCGCTGACGTCGGAGACGCGAGCCTACGCCAAGCGCCAGTACACCTGGTTCCGACACCAGCCGCCGCCCGACTGGCGCCGCGTGGAAGATTATGACGGACAGAACGCCTTGAAAGAAACTTTGTTGTCCATCGCTTGACCCCTGGCGGCGGCGTCCTTAACGGCGATGCGCGCAACCTTCGTCAACTTCCGGACCATCCCATGACCGACAAGAGCGGCGCGGACATCCTCGTCGAAGCCCTGGCCGACCTGGGCGTCGAACTCGTGTTCGGCTATCCGGGCGGCGCGGTGCTGCCCATCTACGACGCGCTGTTCCGGCACGAGTCGAACGGCGGCCGCATCCGCCACGTCCTCGTCCGCCACGAACAGGCCGCGACCCACGCGGCGGAGGGCTATGCGCGCTCCACAGGTAAGCCGGGCGTGGTGCTGGTGACGAGCGGGCCGGGCGCCACCAACGCGGTCACGGGCATCACCGACGCGCTGCTCGATTCCATCCCCCTGGTGGTCATCACGGGGCAGGTGCCGACCGCGCTGATCGGCACCGACGCCTTCCAGGAAGCCGACACGGTGGGCATCACGCGCCACTGCACCAAGCACAACTACCTGGTGAAGGACCCTGCGCGGCTCGGCGCGGTGGTGCACGAGGCGTTCCACATCGCGACCTCCGGCCGCCCCGGTCCCGTCGTGGTGGACATCCCCAAGGACGTCCAGGTCGCGACCGCCGCCTATGAGCGCCCCGGCCCCGTCGGCCACCGCACCTATCGCCCGGCCGTCGAGCCCGACATGGGCGCCATCGAGCAGCTGGCCGCCATGCTGGCCGCCGCCGAGCGCCCCGTGCTCTACACGGGCGGCGGCGTGGTGAACGCCGGACCCGACGCGTCGCGCCTCCTGCGTGAGGTGCAGGCGCTGACCGGCGCGCCCGTCACCTCAACGCTGATGGGCCTGGGCTGCTTCCCCGCCTCGTCCGACGCGTTCCTGGGGATGCTGGGGATGCACGGCACGTTCGAGGCCAACATGGCCATGAACCGCGCCGACCTGATCGTCGCGGTCGGCGCGCGCTTCGACGACCGGGTGACGGGCCGGCTGGACGCGTTCAGCCCCAACAGCCGCAAGGTGCACATCGACGTCGACCGTTCCTCCGTGAACAAGAACGTCCGCGTCGACCTCCCCGTCATCGCCGACGCCGGCCGCGCGCTCGACGCCTTGGTCCGCGTGTGGAAGGAAAGCGGCCATCCCCGCCCCGACCTGTCCGCCTGGTGGTCCGACATCGCGGAGTGGCGAGCGCGGAACAGCCTGGCCTTCCCCGACAGCGCGACCGAGATCATGCCGCAGGCGGCCGTCCAGGCGCTCCACCGTCTGACCGCGCACCGCGACCCCATCGTCACGACGGAGGTGGGCCAGCACCAGATGTGGGCGGCCCAGCACTTCGGGTTCGACGCGCCCAACCGCTGGCTGACCAGCGGTGGGCTCGGCACCATGGGCTACGGCCTGCCCGCCGCCATCGGCGCGCAGCTGGGCGAGCCGGACACGCTCGTCATCGACATAGCGGGCGAGGCGTCGATCCAGATGAACATCCAGGAACTGGCCACCGCGTCGCAGTACCGACTGCCCGTCAAGGTGTTCGTCCTCAACAACGAATATATGGGCATGGTCCGCCAATGGCAGGAGCTGACCTACGAGAGCCGCTACGCGCAGAGCTATTCGGAGAGCCTACCCGACTTCGTGAAGCTGGCCGAGGCATACGGGTGGAAGGGCATCCGCATCGAGCATCCGGACGAGCTGGAGGCGGGCATCCAGGCGATGCTGGACCACGACGGCCCAGTGTTCGTGGACTGCCTGGTGTCCAAGCTGACCAACTGCTTCCCCATGATCCCGTCGGGTGCCGCGCATACCGACATGATCCTGCACGTGTCGGAGGTGTCGGGAACCATGGACGACCACGCGCGGGCGCTGGTGTGATGGCGATGTTGCAACTTCAGGCGTGGCTGATGGTGCCGGTCACGATCTTCTGCGCGATCAGGGCTTGGCGCGACTTTGCACTGGGGAACATCACCTGGGGTATTGTTAGTCTCGTCGTCGTGGTGGCCGCGATAACTGCCATCAGCATCCCCATGCCGACGCACGCCGTCGAAATTGACCTGACCCGGTGAACCATGCAGATACGTGAAGAACGCGCGGAGCGGCACACGCTGGCCGTGATCGTGGACAACGAGCCCGGCATCCTGGCGCGTATCGCCGGGCTGTTCACGGCCCGCGGCTACAACATCGAGAGCCTGACCGTCTCCGAGATCACGGCGGACAAGGCGGTCAGCCGCATCACCATCGTCACCAGCGCCTCCGCGCACGTGCTGGAGCAGATCGTGGCGCAACTCGACCGACTGGTCCCCGTGCACCGCGTCACCGACCTGACGGCGGGCATCGCGAGCGTCGAGCGCGAGCTGGCGCTGGTCAAGGTGGCGGGCGTCGGCGACCACCGGATCGAGGCGCTCAGGCTGGCCGAAGTCTATCGCGCCCGCGTGGTGGACGCCACCACCTCGTCCTTCGTGTTCGAGGTGACGGGCGGCACGGACAAGCTCGACAAGTTCGTCGAGCTGATGGGCGAGCTGGGACTGGTGGAGGTGGCGCGCACCGGCGTGGTCGCCATCGCCCGCGGCCGCGAGGCGGTCTGACAGGATCATCCGCGAGGCCGGCGACCCGTCGGCACCGCATACATCGCGCCCCGCCGCGGCGGAGCCAAGGGGAGTTATACCGATGCGAGTCTATTACGACGCCGACGCCGACCTGGGCCTGATCAAGGACAAGAAGGTCGCGATCCTGGGCTACGGCAGCCAGGGCCACGCGCACGCGCAGAACCTGCGCGACAGCGGCGTCGCCGAGGTGGCCGTGGCGCTTCGCGAGGGCTCGCCCAGCGCCGCCAAGGCGGAGGGTGCTGGTTTCCGGGTAATGACCAACGCGGACGCCGCCGCCTGGGCCGACGTTCTGATGATCCTGGCGCCCGACGAGCATCAGGCCGCGATCTGGGACGCGGACCTGCGCGATAACATGAAGCAGGGCGCGACGCTCGCCTTCGCGCACGGGCTGAACGTGCATTTCGGCCTGATCGAGCCGCGTGCCGACCTGGACGTGGTGATGATCGCGCCCAAGGGTCCCGGCCACACCGTGCGATCCGAGTATCAGCGCGGCGGCGGCGTGCCCTGCCTGATCGCGGTGCACCAGGACGCCAGCGGCAACGCGCACGACGTGGCGCTGGCCTATGCCTGCGGCGTGGGCGGCGGCCGGTCCGGCATCATCGAGACGGACTTCCGCGAGGAATGCGAGACCGACCTGTTCGGCGAGCAGGCAGTGCTGTGCGGCGGCCTGACCCACCTGATCCAGGCGGGGTTCGAGACGCTGACCGAGGCCGGCTACGCGCCCGAGATGGCCTATTTCGAGTGCCTGCACGAGGTGAAGCTGATCGTTGACCTGATGTACGAAGGCGGCATCGCCAACATGCGCTACTCCATCTCGAACACAGCCGAGTACGGCGACATCACCACCGGCCCGCGCATCATCACCGACGAGACCAAGCGCGAGATGAAGCGCGTGCTGGACGACATCCAGGCCGGCCACTTCGTGTCGAAGTTCGTGCTGGACAACCGGGCGGGCCAGCCCGAGCTCAAGGCCGCGCGCAAGCGCGCCGCCGCCCACCCCATCGAGAAGACGGGTAGCGAGCTTCGCGCCATGATGCCGTGGATCGGCGCGAACAAGCTCGTGGACCGGACGCGCAACTAGCCGCGGCCAAGGGGGGAAACGCAGGGTTGCCGGACGGGCGGTTTGACCGCGCCGCCCGTCCGCGACACCATCGGCGGCGAACCACAGGGAGCATCACGTCCATGAGCCGCCATATCCTCGCCGCCCTCCTCCTCGCCGCACCGCTGGCGGCCCCCACCATCGCCCAGGCGCCCGCCGGACTGCCGGGCAAGCCGGACGCCAAGGGTGTCGCGGCCGGCACCTACCAGGTCGACCCCAACCACACCCAGGTCACGTGGCGGGTCAACCACATGGGCTTCTCCATGCTGGACGGACAGTTCGGCGCCAGCGGCGGCTCGATCACCGTCGATCCGGCCAAGCCTCAAGCGACGAAGCTGGACGTGACGTTCGACGTGGCGAACCTATCCGTCACCAGCGCGCCCTTCGCCAATCACCTCAAGAGCAAGGACTTCTTCGACGCGGCCGCACACCCCACCGCGCGCTTCGTGTCGCGCTCGGTGCACGTCATGGGCCAGGTGGTGCACGTGACGGGCGACCTGACGATCAAGGGCATCACTAAGCCCGTGACGCTGGAAGCGCGCTTCGTGGGCGCGGGTCAGAACCCGATGAGCAAGAAGACCAATTTCGGCTTCCGCGCGACGGGCGCGATCAATCGTTCCGATTTTGGCCTGGGCATGGCGGTGCCCGTCGTGTCGGATCGCGTAGAGCTGCAGGTCAACGCGGCGTTCCAGGCCGCCTGAAACCGGCCGCTCCGACGTCCGCGCCGCCGACGTCAGACGGCGGCGCGGGCCTCGATCAGGCCCAGGAAGGTGCCGCGTACCTGAGGCGAGGCACCCGCCAGCATGGCGCGCGCGCGCCTATCGAACTCGGCCGCGCCCTCGCCAGCGTTGCGCAGCGCCATGGTCCAGCCGCCGAATTCACGCTCCTCGACCGTCCGATCGGACAGGACCACCACGGCGCGATGACGCGGATCGGCGCCGATCCGCTTGAAGGCGGCCGCCACGCTCTCCTCCGGCCCTTCTAGCACCTGGAGGAAGCGCCGACCGTCCGACCACAGCAGTCCAGTGATGCCATCTATAGCGTTGTTGTGACGGGATTGTTCTAGAATACGGGGCAAGTCGGCGGGGCTATGGTCGCGCGTGCTGCTGCTGACGTAGAGGATCTGGCGCAACGGGGGCTCCGTACAAGGATTCGATCATCCCTAGACGATCCGCACTCTCGCTGCACTATACGGCATCAGTGCCGGCACCCTCCGCCGGACGCGCCGTCTCGGGACTGGACAGGGCGGCGGGCACGCGCGATAGCCCGCCACGTGAACGGCATCGTGCGCCCGCTACGACTTAGCCGCCCCTGAGGGGCCGCGCGCGGCCGCGCCCTCGGGGTACGACGCCGCCAGCCCTTCCCCGTCCGCGCCCCAGGAGTTGCCCCGTGCTGCGCGATCCCTCGTCCAAGTACCGCCCCTTCCCCCCCGTCGCCCTGCCCGACCGGCAGTGGCCGTCGCGCACGATCACCCGCCCCCCCCGCTGGCTCTCCACCGACCTGCGCGACGGGAATCAGGCGCTGATCGACCCGATGGACGCGGACCGGAAGAGCCGCTTCTTCGACCTGCTGGTCAAGGTGGGACTGAGGGAGATCGAGGTCGGCTTTCCGTCCGCGGGCGCGACCGAGTTCGACTTCATCTCCGGCCTGATCCGCACCGGCCGCGTGCCCGACGACGTGACGGTGCAGGTGCTGACCCAGGCGCGCCGCGACCTGATCGAGACCAGTTTCCGTTCGCTGGACGGCGCGCGCCGCGCCATCGTGCATCTTTACAACGCGGTCAGTCCCGCGTGGCGCCGCATCGTGTTCGGCATGGACCGCGCGCAGGTGAAGGCCATCGCGGTGGACGGCGCGCGGATGCTGCGCGACGAGGCGGCGAAGCGGCCGGGAACCGACTGGACGTTCGAGTACAGCCCCGAGACCTTCTCGACCGCCGAACTCGACTTCTCGGTCGAGGTGTGCGCGGCCGTGATGGAGGTACTGTCGCCCACGGCGGAACGTCCGATCATCCTGAACCTGCCCGCCACCGTCGAGGCCGCGACGCCCAACGTCTACGCCGATCAGATCGAATGGTTCTGCCGCGAACTGCCCCATCGCGAACGCGCGGTCATATCGCTTCACCCACACAACGACCGGGGCACGGGCGTCGCGGCGGCCGAGCTGGGGCTGATGGCGGGCGCGGACCGGCTGGAGGGGTGCTTGCTGGGCAACGGCGAGCGTACGGGCAACTGCGATCTGACGACCGTGGCGCTCAACCTCTACACGCAGGGCGTGGCGCCGGGCCTGGACCTGTCGGACATGGACGGGCTGATCCGGGTCGTGACCGAGTGCACGCAGCTGCCGCTCCACCCCCGCCACCCCTACGCGGGCGACTTGGTGTTCACCGCCTTCTCCGGCAGCCACCAGGACGCGATCAAGAAGGGTTTCGCGGCGCAGGCACAGCGCAATGACGGCTGCTGGGAGGTGCCCTATCTGCCCATCGACCCCGCCGACCTGGGACGCAGCTACGAGGCGGTAATCCGCGTCAATTCCCAGTCGGGCAAGGGCGGCGTCGCCTGGGTGATCGAACAGGACCGGGGCCTCAAGCTGCCCAAGCGGCTCCAGGCCGATTTCAGCCGACACGTCCAGGCGCTGGCCGACCGCACCAGCGCGGAACTGAACGCTGGCGACATATGGGGGCTGTTCGAGCGGACGTATCTCGCCGGCGAGGGCGATCGGTTCGCGCTGGCGGACTATCAGGAGAGCGGGCCGGCCGGCGACCGACGCTTCGTCGGCCGCGTGGTGGTGGACGGGGCCGAGCGTTCCGTTTCCGGCCGGGGCAACGGCCTGATCTCGGCCGCAGTGTCGGCGCTGGCGGAGGCGGGCGTGGAACTGGACGTGCTGGACTATAGCGAGCACGCCATCGGTGCCGGCGCCGATGCGCAGGCGGCCGCCTATGTGGAATGCCGCGCGGGCGACGGGCGGACGCTGTTCGGCGTCGGCCTGGACGCGGACGTGGCGACCGCCGGCGTGCGCGCGCTGTTGTCGGCGGCCAACGCGGCGTGAAGGCGGGGGGCGGCACCAGCCGCCCCCCTTCCCCGTCAGCCGAAGGCGACGCGCGTCGGGCGGCGGCGGCGCGCGCCCAGCCCGATCATGCCGAAGCCGCCGATCATCATGGCCCAGCTCGCCGGCTCCGGCACTGCAGCGGTGACGGCGCTCATCGAGAAGTCGTCGACGGCCACGCCATCGTCGGTCAGCCGCGTGTCCAGGTCCATCCAGCGTACCGCGAAGTTCGCGCCCGATGCGATGTTCAGGCCGCCGAGTAGGCCGGTCAGGCGAACGCGGTTGGCGGCCGCGTTTCCGTCCACCGCGCCGGTCGTGGCGGCGGTGGGCGACACGAAATCGAGCGTGGAGAAGTCGGTCCAGGTGCCGTTGTCGGCGTTGGTCGCGTCCAGCGAATACTGGAAGAACAGACCGTCCTCACCCACGGCCGAACGCCACAGCTCGCCCGTATAGGCCAAGTCCAGCCCGGTGATCGCGGCGCCCAGGCCGTTGGTGAAGAAGGCCGCGTAGTAGACGGGCGCCAAGTTGCCGCTGCCGATGCTGCCCAGCGCACGCTCGCCGCTGCCCGTCGTGCCGAAGCTGTAGGCGTTGCCGGCGGTCGCGCTGCCGTCGCTGGCGGCGTAGGTGGCGTTGCCGTTGGTGCCGCCCTCGAACACCTGCCAGCCCGTCGGCAGCACGGAGGAGGTGCCGGTGGACGCCAGCGTATCGAAGTCCTGCGCATAGGTGCCCGTCAGCCGGATGGGCGCGACGGCGGTCGGGTAGAGCGTGTCGGCGGCGTGCGCCTGGATCGGCAACGCAACTAGAGCCGCTGCGAAAACGCGGCGCGACGTGGACTGGAACATGATACCCCCGTTTCGAGACGACGATTCGTCTCCCCGCTCGATAGTAACGTGCTGTTCACCATTTATGACAGGCGGCAGCGGACCACTTCACAGCCCACCGCCGCGTCGGGGTAGACGTCCGGCTTCGCCGTTCGCACACGCACCCGGATCACGCGCGGGTCGCCCAGGCAGAGCGCCGCCACCGCGTCGCACAGCGTCTCCTGCAACGCGAAGCGCCGCTCGCGGACCATCGTCAACGCGCCGTCGCGCACGAAGTCGTAGTCCAGCACCTCCTCGATCCGGTCGGCGGAGACGGGCGCGGGATAGGCCACCGTCATCTCCACCCAGAGCAGCACGCGCTGAGGCTCGGCCAACTCGTGCGGATGGATGCCCAGGCCGGCGCGCAGCTCCAGCGCGTCCAGCCGCGTGACATACTCGGTCGAACGGTCGCTATCGGGCATCGCGGTCCTCGAACATCACGTCGCCGCCACGCGGCAGGAAGCGTTGACCGCAGTCCACGAACAGGTTCTGCCCGTCGATCCCGTCGGTCGCGAGCAGGAAAGCCACCGCGTCGGCCACGGCGTCGGCCCCGACGGGCCGACGGAGCAGGTTCTTGGCGGCCGCCCGTGCGAATTCGGCCGGGCTCTGATCGTCGCTGGGCAGCGTCAGGCCGGGCGACACAGCGTTCACCCGTACCCCCGGCCCCAGCGCGACGGCCAGCATCGGCCCCGCCGCGGCCAGCGCCGCCTTGGTCAGCGTATAGGAAAAGAAGTCAGGGTTCAGGTTGGCCAGCTTCTGGTCGAGCAGGTTTACCACCGATCGCGCACCGCCGGCCGCCGCCAGGCAGGTGAGGCGGACGGGGGCGGCGAGGTTGGGCATCATCAGCCCCGCCAGCAGCGCCGAGTCGAAGGCGGGGGGGCGGTCGAAACGGAACTGCGAGGCACTGTTGACCAGCGCGTCGACGGGCGCGCCCACGGCCTCCGCGGCGTCCGCCAGCAGGCGCTCGAGCGCGTCGACCCGGTCCAGGTCGGCGACGGCGACGCGGACGCTCGCGCCGCTCCCACGCAGCGCCGCCGCGAGCGCCTCGGCCTCGTCCACGGAACGTCGGCAGTGGATCGTCACGCCGTGACCGGCCGCCGCCAGCCGCCGGACCACGGCGGCGCCCAGCCGGCGCGCGCCGCCCGTGACCAGCACGTTGCGGAGGCGCGCCGCCGCCGGCCCGGAAGCCGTCACAGCCCCATCAGCGCCAGCACCTCGCGCCGCGACCGGTCGTCGTCGCGGAACACGCCCATCATGCGGCTGGTCGTCATGGCGACGCCCGGCGTGCGAACGCCGCGCGCGCTCATGCAGGCGTGGCTGGCCTCGATCACCACCGCCACGCCGAGCGGCTTCAGATTGTGCCATATGCAGTCGGCCACCTCCGCCGTCAGCCTTTCCTGCACTTGGAGGCGTCGGGCATAGCCATGCAGCACGCGCGCCAGCTTGGAGATGCCCACCACGTGGTCGCGCGGCAGATAGGCCACGTGCGCCCTGCCGATGATGGGCGCCATGTGATGCTCGCAGTGCGACTGGAAGGGTATGTCCTTCAATAGCACGATCTCGTCGTATCCTCCCACCTCCTCGAACACGCGCGACAGGTGGGTGGCCGGGTCCTCGGCGTAGCCGGCGCAGTATTCGCGCCACGCGCGCGCCACGCGGTGCGGCGTGTCCACCAGCCCTTCGCGCTGGGGATCGTCGCCCGCCCAGCGGATCAGCGTGCGCACCGCGTCTGCCACGTCGTCCGGCACGGCGTCGGCGGAAACTGGGCCGCTATTCTCCATCGCATCCTCGAACCCGTTGGCCCGCCCGGTTATCCCCAGGCGGGGTGAAACGGAAGCCTTCACGCCTGCAACCGCCCGCCGCGAGCGTCGTTACACGGCCGACACGGTAGAGGAGCATCCCATGACCGAGCTCAAGAAGGGCGACACGGTGGAGTGGAAGTCGCACGGCGGCACCGCGCACGGCGAGGTGGAGCGCAAGCTGACCGCCGACACCAAGATCAAGGGCCATCAGGTTCGCGCGTCGAAGGACGATCCCCAGTATCTCGTGAAGAGTGACAAGGGCGGCGAAGCGGCGCACAAGGGCGCGGCACTGAAGAAGGCGTGACGGTCGCGCCGCAGCAGAAAAAGGAGGAACCGATGGCCACTGCGAAGCAGGAGAGCGGAGCAAAGAAGGCGGCGACCAAGGAGCGCAAGGCCGGCACGGGCATCCACGCCCCCGTGACCCCCTCGGGCGATCTGGCCGAGATCGTGGGCAAGGACCCGCTGCCGCGCAGCGACGTCATCAGCAAGGTGTGGGACTATATCCGCAAGCACGACTTGCAGAATCCCGCCGACAAGCGCGAGATACTGGCCGACGACAAGCTGAAGAAGATTTTCGGCAAGGACAAGGCCACGATGTTCGAGATGAACAAGTTCATCTCCCAGCACCTCAAGGCCTGAGACGCGGACGGGCCGGGGGCGCCGCGCTGGCGCCCCCGGACGGGCTTTCAACTTGGTGTTCGCGGTTGTCCGCCGCGGCCCGCCACACCCCCGATATGCCCTGTATATTCTCGGTTGGCGTTCCGCAGGCGTTTGCCATGAGCAGCGTCAGGCTAGGGGGCAAATGAGGAATGCAAGCGGCGGCTCTCGCGAGCCGTTCGAGCCGATGTCCATGATCCGCGACATCGTCGTCGAGGGCGTCGACGACGGCACGACGCACGCGGTCCTGCCCGCTGGCCCCCGGGCGGCGCTGCGGCGGGACGATACCCTCACCTGGTCGTTGATGCGCTCCTGACCACATTTCGCGGCAGGGAAACGCCTGCGCTGTGAATATTCCGGCGGCGCGCCTATATAGATGATATCGCTGTGATGTCGTTCGTGAGCGGCAGCGACTGAGAGACTCATCGTGCTCCCGCTTGCGTGCGGGAGCAGTGCCATGGGTTTCAACGACCTCCTCTTTCATCACGAGTTGCCGTTGATGCGAGCCGACGATGCCGCCTGTGCCGACGCTCGACGCAATCATCGCGACTCCGCGTCCGTCTACGCCCACCGCATCGAGGATGCGGTCGGCCCCGGTCGTGGACATCGCACTCCGCTGGTTCCGCTTTCTTGAGCGCGGAGCAGGCGCCGTCGGACACGCGTCCGCATACGCAACGGTTTCGGCGCACGTCGCGAGCCAATGCACTGTCGCCCGAGCAGAAGGGTCGTCAGGCCGCGGTCACGGCTGCGGCTTGGAGCTTCTTCGGCAACGGCCCCACCATGATCGCCTTCCTGAACGGGGACCATCCGGATCTCGGTGGACGTCCCCTGGATCTGGCCGTGAACAGCGATGCGGGTCTCGACGCCGTCCTGACGAAGTTGAGAAAGCCGGTTTCTGAAACAGTGGGAGGCCGGCCATGACGCCAGGCGACAAGAGTGAGGCATTCCGGCGCGGATATGCTGCCGGGGCGAAAGACGGGGCGCAGGCGGCGGACTGTCCCATCGGTCACGACGAGGTCGACGAGCGCATGGACTGGATGAATGGCTTCGGCGCGGCACGCGACGAGCATCCGCCCCTGACGAACGAGCCTGCGCCGGATACATCTCCACTGTTCCTGCACGAAGGTTGAAGCCGGTCGTGAGCCGAGGCCCGATTGATGGTGCGTATAACGGCCCATCCGTGTCCTGGCCGGGGCACGGGGGCCGCCGGCCAGGACGGGCGATATCACTCCGCCGGCGCCAAGTTGACCGCTGCCATCTTTCCGCGCCGGTCCTGCCCCACCTCGCAATTGAGCCGCTGCTCTTTGTTCAGCATGACCATGCCGGCCCGCTCGACGGCCGAGATGTGCACGAACGCGTCGGGGATGCCATCATCGGGGCGATGACGCCGTAGCCCTTGTCAGCGTTGAAGAATTTGACGGTCCCGATGATGCTCATGCGGTATTCTTTCGTTCGCCGCCCCGGGGGCAGGAAGAAGGACCAAGGAGCCGCAAAGCGCCGAAGACCGTCGGCATGCGACTGACGCTTCATCAGTACGGACGGGATGACACCGCTCGGCAACAGGCCCGCGGGTGAGGCGACCCCCTCGAGCCTAGCGTTCCGTTCGTCGCCCGATGCTGTCGACACGGCCGCATCAGACGACAAGGACCACCGTTCCCTCGAGAACGACGGCCCCCGCCGGCGCCTGGAAAGGGAGATCAGGCGTAGGTGGTGGTATGCTGGGCGACCCCGGCCTCGACGAGCTGGGCGTCACGCCGGCTGTGACGCGACTCC
>Ga0325400_1001115_pt1 | contig 21761 bp, 20 predicted proteins | sample PopdelMetagenome_2_FD_205662 | JGI IMG/M metagenome (GOLD analysis project Ga0325400, IMG submission 205662) | Populus deltoides microbial communities from Bellville, Georgia, United States - Xylem-PdKOR-R1 | ecosystem: Host-associated > Plants > Phyllosphere > Stem > Wood/Secondary xylem...
CGGCCTCGACTTCTTCGTGGTCGGCGACCAGCTCCTGAAGGGCGCCGCCCTGAACGCGGTGCAGATCGCCGAGGCCCTGCCGGTCAAGCTGGCCGCCTAAATGGGACGGGGGGAGGGAACTCTCCCCCCGTCCCCTCCCTTCTCCTCCGGGATCACGCCCGAAGGAGACGCTCCGTGCCCGACAAGCCCCCCGAGATTCCCGGCGGCGCGCAGCTCCGCACCATCGCCATGCCGCGCGACACCAATGCCGGCGGCAGCATCTTCGGTGGCTGGACCCTTTCCCAGATGGACCTCGCCGGCGGCACCCTCGCTTCCGAGCGGGCGGAGGGGCGGGTGGCCACCATCAGTATCGACGCCATGCGCTTCCTCCGCCCGGTCTCGGTGGGCGACGAGGTGAGCTGCTACTGCTCGGTCGAGACGGCGGGCGATACCTCGGTGGTCGTGAGGATCGAGACCTGGGCCCGCGCGCGCGGGGGCAAGCCACCGGAGAAGGTCACGGAAGGCCTCTTCACCTACGTCGCGATCGACGAGGACGGCCACCCGCGCGATCTTCCGCCCGGGACGGCCGCATAAGGGAAGGGGGCGGAAGGCCCAGGCCCTCCACCCCCCAGGATCCGGCGAGGCGCCCCGGCCGGGACGCCCCTCCCCTTACTCCGCCGCCTGGCGCTGCGGCATGGAGATGCCCAGACCCTGGGCCACGCGGCCGCCGTACTCCCGGTCCGCCTGCATGAAGTAGCAGACCATCTTCTCCTGGATGACGGGCGCGCACTCGGACAACGCGCCGACGAGGTTCTTCACGAGGTCGTCCCGCTCGAACTGGGAGAACTTCCGATAGGCCTCGCCGGCCTGCTGGAAGTCGTTCGTGCGCTCGATCTTCTGGCGCCCCACCTCGCCCGAGACCGGCACGCGCGGCGGCGGCCCGAGGCGCGGCTGCTCGACCAGCCCGTTGAAGTGGGAGGGCTCGAAGTTGATGTGCTTGTTCGCGCCCCGCTCCGCGCCGTCCACGTGGTAGCTCATCTGGCCGCCGCGCTGATTGGTGGCGTAGGGGCACTTCGGCGCGTTGATCGGAAGCTGCAGGTAGTTCGGGCCCACGCGGTAGCGCTGCGTGTCCGAGTAGGCGAAGGTCCGCCCCTGCAGCATCTTGTCGTCCGAGAAGTCCACGCCGTCCACCAGAACGCCCGTGCCGAAGGCGACCTGCTCGACCTCGTTGTGGTAGTCCACGGGGTTCCGGTTGAGCTGGATGTGCCCGACGTGCAGCATCGGGAACTGCTCCTCCGGCCACAGCTTGGTGACGTCCAGCGGGTCCCAGTTCAGCTCCGGGTGCTCGTCGTCGCTCATCACCTGGATGAACATGTCCCATTCCGGGAACTCGCCGCGCTCGATGCTGTCGTAGAGGTCGCCGGTGGCGTGGTTGAAGTCCTTCGCCTGGATCGCCTCGGCCTGCTCGGCCGTCAGATTCCGCACGCCCTTGCGCGGCACGAAGTGGAACTTCGTGAGGACCGTCACTCCCTCGTCGTTCACGAGCTTGTAGGTGTTGACGCCCGAGCCCTGCATCTCGCGGTAGGTGGCGGGGATGCCCCAGGGCGAGAACAGGTGCGTGATCATGTGCGTCGCTTCGGGCGTCAGGCTCACGAAGTCGAAGAACCGGTTCATCATCTGCCGGTTGTGGATCGGGTCCGGCTTGAAAGCGTGGACCATGTCCGGAAACTTCATCGGATCCCGGATGAAGAACACCTTCAGGTTGTTCCCCACCAGGTCCCAGTTGCCGGTCTCGGTGTAGAACTTGATCGCGAAACCACGGGGGTCGCGCAGCGTCTCCGGGCTGTGCCCGCCGTGGATCACGGTGGAGAAGCGCAGGAAGATCGGCGTCTCGGTGCCGGCCGTGAACACCTTTGCGCGGCTGTACTTGGAGATCGGGTCCTCGCCCGCCTTACCGCTCGGCACGAAGACGCCATGAGCGGCCGCGCCGCGCGCGTGCACCACCCGCTCCGGGATCCGTTCCCGGTCGAAATGGCTCATCTTCTCGAGATACTGGTAATCTTCCAGCACAAGCGGCCCGCGCGACCCAACGCTGCGCGTATTCTGGTTGTCGAAGACAGGATGGCCCTGTCGCGTGGTCAGCCCCACGGTCGGCTTGTCCGACATGTTGATTCTCCCTGCGATCTCGCTCTAAAACGACGATAAGGGAGTTAGTTCGACACCGCGAAATACAAAGACCCTTCGATCAAGATAAGAAAATTCTATCGCGTGCGCTGCAGCAAGAAACTCAGTCTGGCAAGATCGGCCGTCAGGCTTAGAGTTCGAGGCAGTTTTGTTGAACAAACCTTGCAGGCAGGCCTGCATGAGCAGGGCATTGGCACGGGGTGAGCGGCCGAAGACCCGCTACCGGATACGGACTTGGCGTGAGTACGACCGGGGACTGATCTCGCGCGGTGATCTGACCGTATGGATCTCGCCTGACCGGGCGTGACACGCCGCCGAGGGTACGGGGCGGCGGGATCGGCCTCAGGTCTTCACTGATGCGGCGATCCAAGCGATGCCGACGCTGAAGGTGCTGTACCGGCTGCCGCTGCGGTCGGCGCAGGAGCATGGCGGGGAGCCTGATCCGGCTGGCGGGTCTCGATTGGCCCGTGCCGCACGACAGCACCCTCTCGCGGCGGCGGAAGAACCTGGCGGTCGAGATCCCCTACCGCGCCCGGAGCGGGCCGCCGCACCTCGTCATCGACGGCACGGGGCTGAAGGGGCTCGGCGAAGGCGAGTGGAAGGCGAGGAGGCACGGGGCCGGCGAGCGGCGCGTCTGGGCGATGCCACGCGCGACCTGCTGCCGCTTCTGTACAACGGTGCAAGGCGGCTCTCTGCCCATCTCTGACCTGCACCGACGTGAGTTCCGGACTGGTCCATCGCCGTAGCATGCGTGGCGGATTCCGGACGAAACCGAAGAGATGAGGCGCGATTGACACCCGGTCCCTCCGCGGGAAGGGTGCGGTCCCTCAAACGCTGCGGCACACCGAAGGTGGAGGTGGAGCGCCGGGTGGCGCAGGCCGCCGGCATGCTCGGCCTGGGCGGGCTCCTGGCCCGCCGCCCCGCCGCCCTCCCCGGCGGGCAGCGGCAACGGGTGGCGCTGGGCCGTGCCATCCTGGGCCGTTCCATCGTGCGCGATCTGGATCGCATGCTGGTGGCGGAGGTGCTGATCCACCACCTGGACACGCTACGCCTCCTGCTCGGCCCGCTGGATGTGGTGGCCGCGACCCTCGGACGCGGCTTCGCGGAGTCGCGCGGGGAGGACCGGGCGATGGTGATGCTGCGCGGCGCGCAGGGCCTGGGCGCCGTGCTGACCGGGAACATGGCCGTGGCCGGCGCGCTTGCCACCCAATCTGACGAGGCCGTCGTCATCGGCGATGCTGGGACGACTCGCCTCTCGGGTGACCGGATGACTCTCGACGCCGCGGACGGCGCCCGGGAGGAGCGCCGCTACGACCTCGCCGCGTGCTACCAGGGGTCCTACGACGCCGTCATCGCCCACTTCCTCGACCGGCTGGGTGACGGCGGCGCCTTCGAGACCTCACCGTCCGACAACCTTGCTACCCTGCGCCTCGTCGAGGATGCCTACCGGATGAGCCCGGTTCCCGCCTGGTGGAGGATGCGCTCCTGGCCCGCTTCGGCGGTTCTCAGCGTCCTGCCGATCTTTCCTGTCCTGCGCCATATGCCGCGCCGCGATCCAGCCGAAGGTCAGAGCGGGCCCGAGCGTGATGCCGCCGCCGGGATAGTTCCCTCCCATGATGCTCGCCAGGTCATTCCCCGTCGCGTAGAGGCCCGGGATCGGCTCACCTCGTTCGTCCAGCACCTGGGCATCCCCGTTGCCGCGGAGCCCGGCAAAGGTGCCGAGGTCGCCCACCACCACCTCCACCGCGTAGTAGGGGCCCTGCGCGATCGGGGCGAGGCAAGGGTTGGGTTCGAACTCGGGATCGCCGTTGAAGCGGTTATAGGCGGTGGAGCCCTTGCCGAAGGCCCGGTCCTCGCCCGCCTCCATGTCGAGGTTCCAGGCCGCGACGGTCGCCTCGAGCGCCGGCGGCTCGATGCCCGCGTCGCGCGCCAGCTCCGCCACCGTCCGACCGCTCTTGAGGTAGCCGGAGCGGAGATGCGGTCCCACAGGCACGGGGAAGGGCTTCACGAAGCCCAGGCCGAAACGCCGCAGGAAAGGTTGGTCCACCACGAGGAACGCGCGGGCCTGCTCCCCGAGCTTCGTCGCGGCGAAGAGAGCCTGGATGAAATCGTGGTAGGAGTTCGCCTCGTTCACGAAGCGTCGCCCATCCGGCAGTACGGCGATGAGGCCGGGCTTCGCGCGGTCGATGAAGTGGGGAAACACCCCCCAGCCGCCATCTCTGCGCGGCACGCGGGAGACGGGCACCCAGGCGGCGGCGTTGGGATAGCCGGTCTCCACCACGGCGCCCGCCCCCTCGCCCAACCGTAGTCCGTCGCCCGTGTTGCCGGCGGGAGCCGGGGAGAAATGGCCGTCGTTGGCGCGGTCGTGCGGGAACATCGCCCGACGCCGCTCCTTGTCCTGCGGAAAGCCGCCGGCGGCCAGCACTACGCCGCGGGCAGCGCGCACCCGGACCTCCCGCCCCTCGTGCCGGACGAGTGCGCCGCGCACGGCACGGCCCTCCCGCTCCAGCCGCAGCACGGGACTGTCGGTCCATACGTCCACGCCGCGGTCCAGCGCGCTGCGGAACAGGCGCGCGGCCAGGGCATTGCCGTTGGTCAGCAACATGCCACGCCCGTTCAGCGCCAGGTCCCGCGCGTGGGACGCCAAGCGCCCAGCCACGTAGGCGGCGGATTTGAGGGAACGGGTGACGTTGAAGAAGTGCTTCAGCTCCGGTCCGGAGCCGATCATCAGCCCGACGAAGGTCAGTTCCGGCAGGGGTGGGCGGAGGCGCTTCAGCTCCTTGCCCAGTCCCTGCGCCCGATAGGGCCGCGCCTTGATGGAGCGCCCGCCGCTGCGGCCGCCGGGCGCGGTGGGATGATAGTCGGAGAAGGCCGACGCCGGCTCGAACGTCACCGCCGTCTCGCGGTCGAAGAAATCCACCGCCTCCGGCCCCGCGGCGAGGAAGGCGTCCACGGCGTCCGCGTTGAAGTGGTTGCCGGCCTCGTGGCGCAGATAGGTGCGCGCGGAGTCCGCGCTGTCCTCGATGCCGTCGCGGCGGGAGACGGGGTTGTTCGGCACCCAGAGAAAACCGCCGGATAGGGCGGTGGTGCCGCCGACATACGGTTCCTTCTCCGCCACGATCACCGTGAGCCCCCGCGCCGCCGCCGCGACGGCCGCGGAGAGGCCGCCCGCGCCGGAGCCGACGACGAGCACGTCGCATTCCACCGTATCGGTCATGCCGTTTCCTTCCCTTTGTCCTGGGAGCCTCGCGCGATGGCGGCTCGCCGGGCCTGAAGCAACGGGCCCATTCCTTGTTCGCGCCTGGCCAGCCAGGCGCCGTGGCGCACAGGCCAGTCCGCGTAGTCGTCCGCGATGCCAAGCTGCTCCGCGACCCGCCGCGGCCAGTAGGGATCGCGCAGCGCCTCCCGCCCCACGGCGATCAGGTCCGCCTGGCCCGCGGCCAGGATGGCCTCGGCCTGGGGACCGTCGAGGATCATGCCGACGGCCTGGGTCGGCACGGCGGCGCCGTTCCGCACGGCCTCCGCGAAGCCGGCCTGGAAGCCCGGACCGCGCGGCACCGCGATGCGCCGCGTCTCCTCCGTCAGCCCGCCGGAGGAGACGTCGATCACGTCCACGCCGCACGCCTTCAGCGCGGTGGCGAGGGCGATGGAGTCCTCGATCCCCCAGCCCCCCTCCGCACCATCCACCGCGGAGATCCGGCAGAAGAGGGGCTTTGCGGCCGGCCATTCGGCGCGCACGCGGGCGGTGATCTCCAGGGCCAGCCGCATCCGCCCAGCACGGTCGACACCGTAGGCGTCGTCCCGGTGATTCGAGAGGGGGGAGAGGAAGCTGGCCACGAGGTAGCCATGGCCGAAGTGCAGCTCCGCCACGTCGAAGCCCGCTTCGTCGGCGCGCCGGGCGGCTCCGGCGAAATCGTCGGTTGCGCGGGCGATGGCGGCAACGTCCATCGTCGCCGGCGCGTCCCACTCCGGGCCCGCGGGGATGGCGCTGGGACCGAGACGGCGCAGGCCGTGCCGGGCCAGGGCGGCGGCGTCCATCGCGCGGCCGCCCTCCCAGAGGGCCTGGCTGCCCGCCTTGCGCCCGGCATGGGCCAGCTGCACGCCGATGGCCGAGCCCTGGGCGTGCACGAAATCCACCACCCGCCGCAGCGGCGCCACCTGCGCATCGGACCAGAGGCCGAGGTCGGCGACGCCGATCCGCCCCTCGGCGGAAACCGCGGTGCTCTCCGTCAGGATCAGCCCGGCCCCGCCGAGGGCGAACTTGCCGAGGTGCACGAGGTGCCAGTCCGTCGCGCGCCCGTCTTCTGCCGCGTGCTGGCACATCGGCGAGATGACGATGCGGTTGCGCAGTACGAGGCCGCGCAGCCGCAGGGGGGAGAGAAGGATCGGGGACGGCATCAGAGCACCTGCCGGTCCTGGACCAGGAAGGTCGTGATCTCCGCGATGAAGTCGAGGGCGTGCCGCTGCGACACCTCGGCGGCGGGAGAGGCGAAGGCAGCCCTTAGATCCGCCACGTCGCGGAACCACATTTCCACAACCCCGTCCACCGGAAGGGCGTCGTACCCCGTGCGGCCCTCGGATCCAGCCGCCGGCCGGCGCGCGACGACGAGGTTCTGGGTATAGCCCGCGAGGCCGGGGAAGCGGCCGACGGCCTCCGCGTGGAAGCCGAACCACTCCTCGCGGAAGCGGGCCGCGTCGATGTCCGGCCGCCGTCGCAGCAGCGACATGCGCTTGACCAGGGGACCCGGGGCCACCGGCACCACCGGGTTGGGTCGGGTGACGAGGATGCCCTCCAGCACCGCGAACCGATCGTTGTCGGGACCGATCGGGGCCATCTCGGGCGAGGCCGCGGCGGCTTCCATCGCGTCCAGGCTATCGAAGCGGAGCTGCGATATCCCGTCCAGGGCCCAGCCGCCCCGCGCGTGGGCGATGGCGAGCTGGGACGCGTCGGTGACGAGGTTCTGGGAATAGGCGCGCAGGCCGGGGAGGCGGGCGGCGAGGGGGCCGTGCACCTCGCGCCAGTACCGCGCGAAGGCCTCGGGCGATACCTGCGGGCGGCGCGACAGGAGACCCATGCGGACGACGGGGGCCGTCACGTCGCGAGATATCCGCCATCGACCACCAGCGTGGTGCCGGTGACGTAGCTGGCCATGTCCGAGGCCAGGAAGACCAGTGGACCCACCAGCTCCTCCGGCTCGCCGTAGCGGCGCATGGGGATGCGCGCCAGGAAGCGCTCGGACCGCTCCGGATTCAGGCGCGTCGCCTCGGTCATGCGCGTGGCGAAGGTCCCGGGGGCGATAGCGTTCACGCGCACGCCGTCCGGCGCCAGCTCCTGCGCCAGCGCCCCCGTCAGGGCACGCACCCCGGCCTTGGAGACGGGGTAGCTGACCGAGGTGTTGGTCGACACGAAGGAGGCGATGGAGGCGATGTTGACCACGCAGCCCCGGCCGCGGCGCAGCGCCGGCAGGAAGGCTCGCGTGACGTTCAACGTGCCGCGCAGGTTGATGTCCATCGCCGCGTCCCACGCACGATCCAGGGCGTCGTCGTCCACGGTGTGGCGGGGACAAACCCCCGCATTGTTCACGAGGACCGAGACGTCCCCCATCTCCTCCGCGATCCGGGTGGAGAGGGCCCGGCAGGCCTCCAGATCCGTCACGTCCAACGCGTAGGCGCGCGCGCCGCCCCCGATGCGGGCGGCCGTGTCGTCCGCCAGGGCCGGGTCGATGTCCGTCACCGCCACCCGCGCCCCGTGCTGCGCGAGGCCGAGCGCCATGGCGGCGCCGTTTCCCTGCCCAGCCCCGGTGACGAGGGCGATCCGGTCGTTGAGCAGCATGCGCGTTCCTTCCCCGCCGCGGCACGTCCGTTGCGCACCTGCTGGCAGACCGCCTCGTCGCGGAGGGGCCATCCATAGGGGATCATGCAGCGAAACGGTTCGCAAGGGACAAATTATATCACCTAAGGCGCTTTGCTCATTGCATACTGCTTCGTCGAACCATAGCCTTCGCGACGCCCGGGCAAACAAGACCCGGCCACGTCCCGGGAGGGGGCCGGCCGTGCCCGCCGACGCCACACCTCTCCTGCCAGAAATCCGCACAAGCGGCCGCCCAAGGGCGATGGAGGAGGAAACGATGACGATCCAAGGACCCACCCGCCGCGATCTCGGGCGTGGCACACTGGCCGCCCTGCTCGCGATGCCGGCTCTGGCCGGCCGCGCCCTCGCCCAGGGGCAGGGCCAGGCGATGAAGCTCGGCTTCAACGGCGACCTCTCCGCGTCTCCGTCCGCGCAGTCCGGCCGCGCCGCCGTGGTGGGGATCGAGGCCGCCATCGAGGACCTGAACAAGGAAGGCGGCGTGCTCGGCCGTCCACTGTCGCTGACGCTGCGCGACGACCTGTCGCAGCCGCCCAAATCGATCCAGAACATGAGCGACCTGATCGACAACGAGCGCGTGGTGGCGGTCCTCGGCCCGACCAATTCGGGCAATGCCCTGGCCTGGCGCCACATCCCCAACGGCAAGCGCGTGCCCGTGATGGGCTGCATCGGCTCGGCGACCGACATCACGAAGCCGATGCGGGAGGGTGCGGACAACTACATGTTCCGCGTCGGCAGCGTGGACCGCACCCAGGTGGTCACCATCATGGGCTACGCGAAGAAAAATCCGCGCACCGGCCGGATCGGCTTCCTGACGGAGACGACCGGATACGGCCAGGGCGGGCTGAAGGATCTGGTGGAGGTGGCGCAGGCCCAGGGCCTCGCGCCGGCCGCGAACGAGAAGTTCAACGTCAACGACACCGACATGACCTCCCAGCTGGCCAAGCTGCGCGCGGCGGGGGTGGAGACGGCCCTGGTCTGGGCCCAGGGTACGCCGATCGGCCAGCTGATGCGCAGCATGGAGAAGATCGACTACTTCCCGACCGTGCTGACGAGCTGGGCGGCCGACAACCTCAGTTTCATCAACGCCGCCGGGCCGCGGCTGGCGGAGAAGCCGATCTTCCTCCGCACCGTGTCGGAGGACCGCACGCCGCACCAACAGGCCTTCTTCGAGCGTATCCGACCGCGGATCGACGCCGACTCCGCCTTCTCCTTTTCCGTGCACGGCTACGACGGCACGATGCTGCTCGCGCGCGCCATCCAGCAGGCCGGTCGCGCCGACGGGCCGGCCGTGAAGGAGGCGCTCGAGGATCTCCGGGGCACGCTCGCCGGCTACGCCAAGACCTACGACAAGCCGTTCAGCCGCACCGAGCACGACGCGCTCGGCGCCGCGGACCAGCGCTGGACCTGCTGGCGCGACGCGAAGCTCGCGGCCTTCTCGGACGAGGTGGTGCGCGGCCTCCGCCCCGAGGATTTCAAGGGCTGATCCCTGCCGGGCCCCGCGCGGGCCCGGCCTTGTGGATCGTCCGGAGAGAGGAGCGCGCCCATGACGGCGACCCTGCTGCAGGCCCTGGTGAGCGGGCTGGCGATCGGAGGCATCTATGCCCTGATCGCGCTCAGCTTCAGCATCACCTTCACCACCACCCGCACCCTCAACTTCGCCCAGGGCGAGTTTATCGGCTTCGGCGCCTTCCTGGGCGTCGCGGTGCTCTACGCGCTCTCCGGAAGCGGGGAGGGGGGCAGCTTCGCGGCACTCACCCCCGCGGCCTCCGAAGGCTTCCGTTACCCGGCGGCGACCCTGGCCGTGGGTGTGGCTCTCGGGGTCCTCGGCCTCCTGCTCTTCCTCGTGGCCGTCCGGCCCTTCGCGGGCAAGCCGGGCATGTCGTGGGTCATGAGCACGATCGGGTTCGGCATCATCCTGCAATCCCTCGGCCTCGCCGTCTGGGGGCCCGCGCCGGTCAACATGCCCTCGCCCTTCGGGAGCGAGGTGCTGCGGCTGGGCGGGGCGGGCGTGCGCCCGCAGGAGGTGGCGGTGCTGGCCGCCGCCGTCCTGTTGATGGTGGGGCTGGACGTGACGATGCGGCGTACCCGGCTGGGCAAGGCGATGCGGGCCGTGGCGCACGATCCCGGCGTGGCGGCCCTGATGGGGATCAACGTCGGCGCCGTCATGCTCGGTGCCTTCGCACTCTCCTCCGCCCTGGCGGGGCTGGGCGGCATGCTCGTCGCGCCCATCGCCTCCGCCTCGCTCTTCATGGGAATGGGCATCGCGCTCAAGGCCTTCTCGGGCGCCATCCTCGGCGGGCTCGACAATCCCCGCGGCTGCATCTTCGGCGGCTTCGCCCTCGGCCTCCTGGAATCGGGCGTCGCCCTGTGGCAGGCGCAGTGGCGCGAGATCGCGGTCTTCCTGCTCATCATCCTCGTACTGGCGATCAGGCCCAACGGCCTCTTCGGCCGGCGCGCGCTGGACAAGGTGTGACGACGATGCGCCACGCCCTCATCGCGGTGGCCGTCGCCGCCGGCGCCGCGCTGCTCGCCGCCGTCCTGACGAACGACTTCTACCTTCGCATCCTCTTCAACATCGGCGTCTACTTCCTCTGCGCGTCCGGCATGAACGTGCTGCTGGGCTATGCCGGGCAGAAGTCGCTGGGCCAGGCCGGCCTCTTCGCGGCCGGGGCCTATGGGGCGGCGCTGCTTACCACCTCCTCCCTCGATCTCGGACCCTGGCCCGCCCTCGTGTTCGCCACCGTCATCGCGGCCCTCTGCGGCGTACTGATCGCGGCGCCCTCCCTCCGGGTGCGTGGGCCCAGCCTCGCCATGGTCACGCTCGCCTTCGGCATCGTCGCCGAGAAGGTGGTGACGGAGGCGGAGATCTTCGGTGGCGCCATGGGCATCTACGCCATCAAGCCGCTGACCTTCGGCGGGCAGCCGCTGGAGATGCAGGGCTATGTCTGGCTCGTCGTCGCCCTCGGCCTCGGTCTGCACCTGATGCTGCGCAACCTGCTGACGGGACGCTTCGGCCGCGCCTTCCTGTCGCTCCAGGCGGATGAAGTCGCCGCGAGCGCGGTCGGCGTGGCCGTCCACCGTACCAAGGTGCTCGCCTTCGTCATCGCCGCCGCGACCTGCGGGCTGGCCGGGGCGCTGGTGGCGCAGCAGAACCAGTACATCAACTCCGACTTCATCAACTTCCACCTCTCCATCTTCATCCTCCTTCTCGTCCTCTTCGGCGGGGCCGGGTCGCTGGCGGGGCCGCTGTTCGGGGCGGTGACGCTCACGATCATCACCGCCCTCGTCGCGCGCTGGAGCTGGATCGAGCATTTCGTGCAGGGCGCGCTGCTGCTCTTCGCGCTCTACGTCATGCCGAAGGGCCTGGCGGGGGTGGTGGGCGGCCTGTTCCGCCGGCCGGGCGGCGAGGCCGCGCGCCGGGCCGAGGCGCCGGACCCGGCGGCCATCCTGCCCCGGCGGGCCGGGACCGCGCCGGATGGCGGGCCGCTGCTCGTCGCCGAGGGGCTGAACAAGGCCTATGGCGGCGTCCGGCCCGCCCGGGACGTCTCGCTCCGCATCACGCCCGGCCACATCCACGCCTTGATCGGGCCGAACGGCGCGGGAAAGAGCACGCTGATCAACATGCTGTCCGGCGTCGCCCGCCCCGACACCGGCCGCATCCTGTTCCGCGGTGCCCCGCTGGGCCGGGCAGCCCCTCACGCGGTGGCGGCGCGCGGCATCGCCCGCACCTTCCAGAACCTGCGTCTGTTCCGCGAACTCTCGGTGCGCGACAACGTCCTGCTGGGTCAGCATGCCCGTATGGGGAACGGCTTCGCCGCCTCCCTGCTGGGCCTGCCGCGCGCCGGGCGGGAAGAGGGAGACGCTGCCGCGCGGGTCGGAGGGATCCTGCGGTTCCTCGGTCTCTCAGCCCTGGCCGCCCAGCCCGCGGGGGCGCTGCCCTACGGCCTGCAGCGCCGTGTGGAACTCGCCCGCGCCCTGGCGACCGAGCCGGACCTCCTCCTGCTGGACGAACCCGCGGCCGGGCTGAACCCTCAGGAGACGGCCGAGCTCGGGGTCATCCTTCGCCGCATCCGCGAACAGGGTGTCACCATCCTCCTGGTGGAACACCACATGGACCTCGTCATGGCCGTGTCCGACCACGTCATCGTCCTCGACTACGGCGCCGTCATCGCCGAGGGGCCACCCGCGCTGGTCCAGGCCGATCCCCGCGTCATGGCCGCCTATCTCGGCACCGACGAGGCGGAGCCACCCCCACTGCCGACCGAGTGCCCGCTGGCGGTGCGGGCATGAGCGCGATGCTGGAGGTGGCTGGCGCCTGCATCGGGTACGGGCCGATCCAGGCCGTGACCGACGCGTCGATCCGGGTGGAGGCGGGGCAGGTGGTCGCGATCGTCGGAGCCAACGGAGCGGGCAAGACGACGCTGATGAAGGCGATCGCGGGGCTGCTGCCGCTCTCGGCGGGCCGGATCGCCTTCGAGGGTCGCGACATCACCGGCCTTCCGCCCCACCGCCGCGTGGCGGCTGGCATCGCCCTCTCCCCGGAGGGGCGACAGGTCTTCCCGGATCAGTCCGTGCGCGACAACCTCGAGCTCGGCGCCTGGTCGCGCAACCTTTCCCCCGCAGCGATGGAAGGGGCGATCGAGGCGCAGTACGCTCTCTTTCCCCGGTTGCGCGAGCGGCAGGACCAGATGGCGGTGACGCTGTCGGGCGGGGAGCAGCAGATGCTCGCCATCGCCCGCGCCCTGATGGGGGAGCCGCGGCTGCTGTTGCTGGACGAGCCCTCCCTCGGCCTCGCCCCCCTCGTGATCCGGGAGATCTTCGCCATCATCCGCGCCCTACGGGACCGCGGCATCACCGTGTTGCTGGTAGAGCAGATGGCGAACCTGGCCCTGGGCGTAGCGGATCGGGCCTACGTGCTGGAGACCGGCCGGGTCACCCTGTCCGGGACCGGGGCGGCGCTTCTGTCGCATCCGCAGGTGCGCGCCGCCTACCTCGGCGCGGGGCACTGAGGGGCGCCTCCGCGGGCGGTTCCACCATGCCCAGGTCTTTCGAAAGACGGCAGGCCAGGGCCAGGGTGGCCTCAACCTGTGGGCCGCCCGGGTTACAATCCAGCGTACCAGTATTGCCGATGGCGGTGATGGCGAGTTGCATCTGGCCGGTATGGTCGAAAACCGGTGCGCTGACCGCGTTGATTCCAGGCACCGGTACGCCTTCGGTGGTGGAATAACCGAGGCTGCGAATGGCGGCGATGTCGTGCTCGAGCCGCGCTGCCGTGCCGGCTTGCCCGACCTTGCGCGCCACACCCGCTCCTCCGCGCAGTTCCTCCTCCAGCAAGGGGGCGGATTGCGTGCGGGGAAGGTAGGCAGCGAAGAGCCGGCCCGTGGCCGTCCCGGTGATGGTGTAGACCGAGCCGGCACGCAGGTTGACGTGAATCGGTTGATTGGACTCGTGGACCTGAATGATGGTCGGCCCGTGGGTCCCCCAGACAGCCACCGTGACCATCAACCCCATCTCCGCGGCGAAGTCGGCCGCCGCTCGACCGGCCATCCGGAGGGGATGGGAAGCCCGCATCCGCGCGAGCCCCATCTGCATAGCGAAGGGGCCGAGCGCGTAACGCCCGCTTGCTTCGTCCTGCTCCACAAGTCCGATCTTGCGGAAACTCAGGAGGTAGGCATGGGCCTGTGCGGGGGCGATGGAAGCGGCCTGGGCCAAGTCACGCAGCATGGCAGGTTGCCCTGCCTCGACCATAGCCTGCAGAAGACGCCCACCTACCTCGATCGACTGTACGCCACGCCCTGCTATCGTCACACCAGATCACTCCACGTCCTGTCCGCTTGGCATGACCGGGAGCCGTCGGCTAGAGCCTTTCGCAGTCAGCGAGCATCGCGCACCCGAAGGGCTTGCGGGCTCGTGAAGCCGCCCTGGATCTCGGTGTGGGAACTGCTTCTCGGCCGCGATCCTGAAGCCTCTCATGCCATCTGCTTCACGGGTGTTATCCATCCGACACCGTGGGTTCACGAGATCGGATCGACGCTGCGTGCTTCCGCCCAGATCGGTGAGCAAGCTTCCGCGATGACGTCAGCCAGCCTTCGGAGGTGGAGGGCGGCGAGGCCGGAGCCGGGGACGGCGATCTTGTCGAAGACGGGCAGGTGGGCCAGCACCCCGCCCCGGACGGCGGCGCGGTTGCCGAGGCGCCGGCTGGCCCCGCGCAGGGGGCGGCGAGGTGGGCCCGGAGCGCTGCCCGCAGGAGGGTGAGGTCGGGGGTGGTCGCTACCGCCCGGCGGGCTTGGGCGGCCCCGGGCAGGCGGTCGAACGCGGCGAGCCAGTCCGGCGCCAGGCGCCGACTGGGGTGCGTCCCTGTGAGTGGATAGCTTCAGGTTGAAGGTACCTCGGGCGGTGGCTGCGGAAACGCTGGAGTGGGTATCATCGACGCAGCCTGGCCGAGACGGCAATGTCCCGCCTCGAGCGCCTGGGTGAACGTCTCGCGGCACGTGATCCGGCCCGGCAGGTTGCCGAAGTTCAGCTCCGCTGCGCCATCCCCAACACCTTCGACGCCATCGGTATGTCCGATGCCGTCGCCCGCGTCTGATCGGTGCCGGAAACCAACACTCATGCTTTCAACCTGATTTGCGAAACAGAGCCGATCGGCATCGGAGCCTGGACGAAACCAGTCGACACCTTCGCTGGTCATGATCGGACGTGACGTCCGATGTCACGATACGCTTGCCGATCAGCAAAGGCTCAGGGGCCTCCAGCCACTGCCGACAATAGAAGCCCTGAGCGGCCTCACGCCCTACGGGGCTATCGGCAAAGCCTGAACGGAAGAGCCATCCAGGTTCATCCATGACCCGCACCACCAAATCCCGGGACCGAGCCTCTAGGGATCAGGACAAAAGCTCGCCGGATGACGAGGCCCGGCCCCCACCTGGCGGGGCTCACGGACCACCGGCTCGCCGATGGCGGCGCGGGGAAGCCGCCGGGCGGCTCACCGCTCAGCGCAGCTCTGGCATGGCGAGGTCGACGCTACAATCCAGCAGCGCGGGATCCACCTCCCGCTCCATCACGGCCAGCATCCGGTCGGCGACGTCGATTAACTGGTCGGCGGCGGCGACAGCGGCCTCGGCGTTGCGCACCGCGACCGCCTCCAGGATCTCGATATGCGGCGCGATGCTGCTGGACAGCCCCTGATCCGGCACGACGGCCGTGTGGTAGATCCACCCGACCCGGCGGAAGATCGTGTGCAGAGGCCTCATCGTGTGCTCCAGGAAGGGCTCCGCCGTGGCGGCGAGCAGCAGGCGGTCGATGCGGCGGTCGATCTGGTTGAAGGCGTCGATGGTCATCCGCTGCTGCTGGTCGCGCAGCAGGCGGATCAGGTGGAGAAGCTGGTTGCGCTGGGTGGGGCCGGATCGCTCGGCGGCGAGGCGGATGACGAAGCGCTCCATGTCGCGCCGCAGCATGAGCAGGGTGCGCTCGCGCGCGAGGTCCACCGGGGCGATCTGCAGGCCGTGCCGGGGACGGACGATGATCAACGTGTCCGCGGCGAGGCGGCTCACCGCCTGATGCGTCGGGGTGCGGCCCAGGCCGGTCATCGCCTGCAGGTCCTGGATGGACAGGGCCTGGCCCGGACGCAGCGCGCAGGTGACGACGAGCTCCTCGAGCGTCCCGTAGGCCTGGTTGGTGAGGTTGCCGCTGGTGGGGCGGGGCCGCGCCTCGTCCGGCCGCACCAGGCGTGGCCTGCGATCCGACTGGCTCGGCATGATCGTTCTCCTCCTACGGGGCGATCCTAGATCGAGGCCGCGCGGCACGGGAGGGGCATCAAAGCATGTTGTGATATTTTACCGCTTCTCCTATGGTTCCGTCCCTGACATGGAACGTCCGTCGAACAAGGCACGGACACCGGGGAGGATGCGTTGCGGATCACGAAGATCGAGACGCTGCGGACCGAGGAGTTCGCCAACGTCCTGTGGGTGCGGGTTCACACGGATGCCGGGGTGATCGGCCTGGGCGAAACCTTCTACGGCGCCGGCGCCGTCTCGGCGCATATCCACGACACGCTGGCGCCCCGCCTGATGGGCAAGGACCCGCTGCGGATCGAGGCGATCCACCGCGACATGCTGAACCTGCCGATGGCGCAGTCCAGCACGGGGGTGGAATACCGCGCGGCCTCGGCGATCGACATCGCGCTGTGGGACCTGTTCGGCAAGGTCTGCGGCCAGCCCGTGCACCAGATGCTCGGCGGGCTCTGCCGCGACCGGCAGCGGATCTACAACACCTGCGCCGGCTACCGCTACGTCCGCTCCCACAACATCAAGCCCGTCTCGACCTGGAACTGGGATTCCGCCGCCGGCGCCTACGAGGATCTGGACGGCTTCATGAACCGCGCCGACGCGGTGGCGGAGAGCCTGCTGGAATCCGGCATCTCCGCCATGAAGATCTGGCCCTTCGACCCCGCGGCGATCGAGAATGACGGCCTCTTCATCTCGGCCGCGCAGATGAAGACCGCGATCGAGCCCTTCGAGAAGATCCGCCGCGCCGTGGGGGACCGGATGGAGATCATGGTGGAGTTCCACTCCCTGTGGAACCTGCCCACCGCCAAGCAGATCGCCCGCGCGCTCGAGCCGTACAAGCCGACCTGGTACGAGGACCCGATCCGCATGAACTCGCCCCAGGCCCTGGCGGAGTACGCGCGCTCCACCGATGTCTGGGTCTGCGCCAGCGAGACGCTCGGCTCGCGCTACGCCTACAAGGAGTACCTCGACCGCGACGCGGCGCACGTCGTGATGGCCGATCTGTGCTGGACCGGCGGCCTGACGGAAGGCCGCAAGATCGCCGCCATGGCCGAGACCTACCACCGGCCCTTCGCGCCGCACGACTGCGTGGGGCCGGTGGGCTTCGTCGCCGGCATCCACGCCTCCTTCAGCCAGCCCAACACGCTGATCCAGGAGTCGGTGCGCGCCTTCTACACCGGCTGGTACAAGGAACTCGTCACGGAGATGCCGGTGATCAAGGACGGCTACGTGCACCCGATGGAGGGACCCGGCCTCGGGCTCGACCTCCTGCCCGCCGTGTACGAGCGCCCCGACCTCACCGTGCGCGTGTCGGAGGGCTGAGGGCCGTGAGCGGGATCTTCGATCTCTCCGGCCGCACCGCCCTCGTCACCGGCTCCGCCCGCGGGCTGGGCCGCGCCATGGCGGAGGGCCTGGCCCGTGCCGGAGCGCGAATCGTCCTCAACGGCACCGATGCCGGCCGCCTGGCCGGAGCGGCGTCCGAGATGCGGGACGCCGGGCACGCCGTGCTGGAGGCGCCTTTCGACGTCACCGACGAGGCCGCGGTGGTCGCCACCTTCGAGCGGCTGGATGCCGAGGGCGTGGAGGTCGACATCCTCGTCAACAACGCCGGCATCCAGTTCCGCCGGCCGATGGTGGATCTGGACACCGCCGACTGGCGCCGCGTGATCGACGTCAACCTGACCGCCGCCTTCGTCATCGGGCGCGAGGCCGGAAAGCGCATGGTCGCGCGGGGGCGCGGCAAGGTGGTCAACATCGGCTCGCTGACGAGCGAGCTGGCCCGCGCCACGGTCGCGCCCTACACGGTGGCCAAGGGCGGCATCAAAATGCTGACCCGTTCCATGGCGGCCGAGTGGGGGCCGCACAACGTGCAGGCCAACGCCATCGGGCCCGGCTACATGCTCACCGACATGAACGAGGCGCTGGTCAACGATCCCGCCTTCAACGCCTGGGTGGTCGGCCGCACCCCGGCCCGGCGCTGGGGCCGGCCGGACGAGCTGGTCGGGACGGTCGTCTACCTCGCCTCCTCCGCCTCGGACTACGTCTCCGGCCAGATCATCTACGTGGATGGCGGCATGCTGTCCGTCCTCTAGGCCTTCCCCGGCGGCTCGGCCTTTCCGGCCCAAGGCATCGAATGGTGCCGTATCGAAGAAACACAAAAGAAGGAGACATCCGAATGAACCCGATCACCCTCTCGCGCCGGGCGGCCGCCGCGGCAGCCGCCGCGACCCTGCTGGGCCGCACCCTGCCCGCCGCCGCCGCCGACTATCCCACGCGGCCGATCGAGCTGGTGGTGCCCTCCTCCGCCGGCGGCGGCACCGACATCGTGGCGCGCGCCTTCGCCGACGCGGCGCGCAAGCACCTCCCCCAGCCCATCATCGTGCTCAACCGACCCGGCGCGAGCGGCGCCATCGGCATGGGCGAGGTGCTGAACGCCCGGCCCGACGGCTACAAGATCGGCATGCTGATCGTGGAGCTGTCGGTGCTGGCGACGATCGGGCAGGTCCGCTTCAGCACGGACGACTTCCGCCTGATCGCCCGCCTGAACGGCGATCCGGCCGCCATCCTAGTCCCCGCCGACTCCCGCTGGCGCACGATCGAGGACTTCGTCGCCGAGGCGCGGGCCCGTCCGGGGCAGGTCAGCGTCGGCAATTCCGGCGTCGCCTCGATCTGGCACCTGGCGGCGGCGGCGTTCGAGGAGAAGATCGGCGCGCAGTTCCTGCACGTGCCCTATCAGGGATCGGCACCGGGCCTGCTGGCCCTGGTCGGCGGCCACGTCTCGGCCATGGCGGTCAGCCCGGGCGAGGCGAACTCCTTCGTGCAGGGCGGGAGGATGCGGGTTCTCGCCGTCATGTCCGAGCAGCGCCTGACCGGCTTCGAGGAGGTGCCGACGCTGAAGGAGCGCGGGATCGACGTCGCCGTCTCCAACTGGCGCGGCATCGCGCTGCCGCGCGCCACGCCGCAGCCCGTGGTGGACGTGATCGTCGACGTCACCCGCAAGGTGGCGGCCGACGAGGCCTTCCGGGACGCGCTGCGCCGGAGCAACCTTGGCTTCCGCTATGCCGAGGCGGGCGAGTTCGAGGCGGCCATCCGCGAGGAGCGGGAGTTCTTCCGCCAGATCACCCGCAACATCAATCTCAACTAAATCCAGATCATGCCGGGGCCGGATCGGAGACGGACAGGGATGAGGTGTCTCCGGGCCGGCACCGTTGAGCAAAACAGGTTGCGGGCATGAGTGATCCTGTGCCGCTTTGCTCAGGTGCGGGCGACGGTGTCGGGCCTGCCGAGGGCGTTGAAGGTGTGGTGGCTTCGCTGGTGGTCCCCGCTCCAGCGCCGCCGGGGGTGCCGGATGGCGCGCAAGGTCTCGTTTCGCCCGGTCGCTCCGGTGGTCCGCCTTTTCCACGGCGTGCCGTTGCGTCGCGGCGGCACGACCAGGTCGGTCCGGCGATCCGCAGAGGCCTCGTGGACGCCGCGGGTGTCATAGGTCCCGTCGCCGCTGATCACCCCGATCCGCTCGGCCCTCGGCCCCTGCGCCAGACGCGCCGCTCGTCGGCCCCGTGCCTCCTCGCCTTCGCCGAGCCCCTTCAGCCCCGTGCTGTCGATGACGAGGTGCGGCGGCCCGCTCCGGGCGCGGTAGGGGATCTCGACCGCCAGGTTCTTCCGCCGCCGAGAGAGGGTGCTGTCGTGCGGCACGGGCCAATCGAGACCCGCCAGCGGATCAGGCTCCCCGCCCTACTCCTGCGCCGACCGCAGCGGCAGCCGGCACAGCACCTTCAGCGTCGGCATCGCCTGGATCGCCGCTTCCGTGAAGACCTGACGCCGACCCCGCCGCCCCATGCCCTCGGCGGCGTGCCACGCCCGGTCAGGCGAGATCCATACGGTCAGGAGCGCGCCCTTCCCGGCCACCGGGGAAGGAGGCTGGACGGTATCCGGCACGCGGGGGACCGGGCGCGCCACCCGCCTGCCCGGCCGCGGTCAGTACCGCTTATAGGGGAGGAACTTCCCGGACATGGTGATCCGCACGCGGTCCCCCTTCTGGTCCGGCTGACGCTCCATCTTCATGTCGTAGTCGATCGCGGACATGATGCCGTCGCCGAACTCCTCGTGGATCATCTCCTTCCACGTCGTGCCGTAGACGAGGATGAGCTCGTAGAAGCGATAGATCAGCGGGTCCGTCGGCGGCAGGGGCTGGGCGCCGCGGTAGGGGATCTCGCAGAGGGTCGCCTCCTCCTCCTCGTCGAGGCCGAAGATCTCGGCGACGCCCTTCGCGTGGTGCGGCTCGGCACTCATCTGGCCCATGCAGAGCGCGCAGGTCCAGACCGGGCTCTGCCCGATGCGGGCGGCCACCTCGGTCCACTTCACGCCGTTCTTCTTCTTGATCTTGAGGATCTTCAGGCCGAGCTCGGTCTTCGCGTCGTTCATCGTTGTCTTCTCAGGCGGCGGGTTGGGTCACGAGGGGGTTGCGGGGCGCCCATCCCGCGGGGGGCGCCTTCGCGTCGAACCGGCTGCTGCGCGTCAGCAGGAAGTCGAGGATGTGGTCGCGCAGCGGGTGGTAGCCGGGCATGTGGTGCAGCGTGGCGCGGCTGCGCGGGCGGGGCAGGGTGTTCACCACCACCTCCGCGATCCGCGCGCCCGGCCCGTTGGACATGAGCAGGATGCGGTCCGCGAGCAGGATCGCCTCGTCCACATCGTGCGTGATCATGAAGGCGGTCTGGTTCGCCTCCGTCACCAGGCGGGAGACCTCGTCCTGCAGCGCGCCGCGGGTGAGGGCATCGAGCGCGGAGAAGGGCTCGTCCATCAGCATCATCTTCGGCTCGAGCGCGAAGGCGCGGGCGATGCCGACGCGCTGCTTCATCCCGCCCGAGAGCTGGGCCGGCCGGCGGTCGGCGGCCTGGGCGAGGTTGACGCGGGCCAGCGCGGCGCGCGCGGCCTCGTCGCACTGCGCGCGCGACCAGTCCGGGTGCTTGCACGAGAGCGCGAAGGCCACGTTCCCCGCCGCCGTCATCCAGGGCATCAGCGCGTGGCCCTGGAAGATCACGGCGCGGTCGAGGGAGGGGCCGGTCACCTCCTGCCCCTCCACGAGGAGGACACCCTCGCTCGGCGGCTCCAGCCCGGCGAGGATGTTGAGGATGGTGGTCTTGCCGCAGCCGGAATGCCCGACGAGGCAGACGAACTCGCCGCGCCCGACGCCGAACCAGACATCCTCGAAGATGGCGAGCGGGCCGTAGCGCCGCGCGATCCCCTCGATGCTGGCATAGGGACGCACGGCGTTGCCGCCGACCACGCGGAGATTATGCGCGCCGCTCATAGGATCACTCCGCGTAGGCCACGGCGCGCGCGGCGATGCCGAGCAGCCGGTCCAGCACCAGTCCCACCAGCCCGATCAGCAGGATGGCGATGATGATGTCGGCGATGGAGAGGTTGTTCCACTGGTTCCACAGCCAGTAGCCGATCCCCGTGCCGCCCACGAGCATCTCGGCCGCCACGATCACCAGCCAAGCGATGCCGAGGGAGATGCGCATCCCCGTCAGGATGGTCGGCGCGGCCGCCGGCAGGATCACGCGCAGCGCCGTGCGCCAGGTCCCCGCCTCCAGCGTGCGGGACACGTTCAGCCACTCCTTGCGCACCCCCGCCACGCCGAAGGCCGTGTTCAGCAGCAGCGGCCAGATGGAGCAGATGAAGATGACGAAGATCGCGCTGATCGAGCTGTCCTTGATCGAGTAGAGCGCGAGCGGCATCCAGGCGAGCGGTGAGACCGGCCGCAGCACCTGGATGAAGGGGTTCAGTGCCCCGTAGAGCAGCGGCGACATGCCGATGAGGAAGCCGAGCGGGATGGCGACGAGGCAGGCGAGGCCGAAGCCGACCGCCACGCGCCCGATCGACCACGCCAGTTGGATGCCGATGCCCTGGTCGTTCGAGCCCCTGACGTAGAAGGGATC
>Ga0325400_1001118_pt1 | contig 21744 bp, 17 predicted proteins | sample PopdelMetagenome_2_FD_205662 | JGI IMG/M metagenome (GOLD analysis project Ga0325400, IMG submission 205662) | Populus deltoides microbial communities from Bellville, Georgia, United States - Xylem-PdKOR-R1 | ecosystem: Host-associated > Plants > Phyllosphere > Stem > Wood/Secondary xylem...
GTTTTTTAAATAAAACACAATATCTGAGAAATATTTTTGGATTTTTTAATTTTATTTTGTCGGACCTAGACACTAGACATTTAGGTTTGGGTCGAACCCAGTCCGACCATGAACAGTAGAGCATGCAGAATACGAAGGTGAAGAAGAAGGAGAAGGAGAAGAGGAAGAACAGTAGATGGCGATGGAAACACTAGAGGCTGGTGGTGAGCTGAGGGAGCTGCTCTCCACTATGCTCAGTTGTGCTTTGTTTCTGTTCTTCTTCTTTGGACAGTGGAGAATGCAGAAGACGAAGAAGAAGGAGAAGGGAAAGAGGAAGAACAATAGCTGGCGGTGAAAACAACGGAGGTTGGTGATGAGCTGCTCTCCACTGTTTACGTGAACAGTGGAGAATGTAAAAGACGAAGGAGAAGGAGAAGGAGAAGGAGAAGGAGAAGGAGAAAGGGAAGGGGAAGAGGAAGAGTAGTGGCTGGCGGTGAAAATGACGGAGGTCGGTGGTGAGCTGCTCTCCATTGTTCAATGTGAACAGTGGAGAATGCAGAAGACAAAGGAGAAGAAGAAGGGAAAGGGGAAGAGGAAGAGCAGTGGTTGGTGGTGGAAACGGCGGAGACCAGTGGTGAGCTGAGGGAGCTACTCTCCACTGTGCTCTGTTGTGCTTTGTTTTTGTTCTTCTTCTTCGGCGCCTCTGTTTACTGTGTTTATAAACACAATTTGCAACTCAGCACAAAAGCAACTTGAAGTTGTTTTCGGTTGTCTTGTGGTTTAATCGCAGATGTTCATGGATCTCACAAACAGTAATGTGCATTTATACCATTACCAAACACATAACAACTGCTTTTTTCTGTAAATACAACCGCAACGCCAAACACGCATAGTCCTACATTCCTCCCTCACCCTACCTCACCAAAGTCAACAAACTTGTACATGATTGTTCATCATTAAAAAAAAAAAAAAAGACAGCACTCGAAACGAGGGAAGTAGTTTTTTCTTTTTCCCAAGCCAGACGGGTCTTTTATGCTAAGCTTTTCCTCTACATGATGCTGGGTCTCTTCTTCCACTACCTCATTGAGAGACAGGGAGAGAGGGAGATGGCAGCAGTTCCTAAGCCTCATTTGGTGTGTGTCCCATTGCCATTGCAAACAGACATAATCTCCATGCTAAACCTAGCAAAGCTCCTTCATAACAAAGGTTTCCACATAACTTTTGTCAACAGAGTTTAATCACAATTTGCAGAGCTTTGCATGGGGACCAGCTAATAGAAACCACAACTTCTTGCGGATAACTAGACCAAATTTGATCATGAGGAAATCACCATTCTACCAATAGAGTTTATGAAGGAAACCAAAGAGAGATGTTTCATAGCAAGTTGTTTCCCACAAGAGCGGGTCCTTGATCACCTATCTGTTGGAGGATTCATGAACCATGGTGGATGGAACTCAGTACTTGAAAGCATTTCTGCTGGAGTACCAATGGTTTGTTGGCCTCTTATCGGAGAAACATTTGAGATTTGTTAAAAAGTTGCGATGAATGGGGTGTTGGCATGGAGTTGAGTCATTACTTCAACAGGTATGAAGAGGAGAATCTTGTCAAGGAGTTGATGACAAGAGAGAAGGGAAAACAGATGGAGAATAAAGCCAGGGAGTGGAAGAAAATGGCAGAAGAAGCTGCTAGTTCCAGAGTATCATCGTGTCCTCGAACTTGGACAATCTAGTGAATGAAGTCCTGCTATCCAAAAGTTGATTACGCTAACCATATGCATCAATGAAACTGGTTTATCCAGTTGGTAATGTTTGTGTTTCTCTGTATAATTTGCTTTGATCCTCTTGAATAAAGACAATTACTCACTTCTTTCAGGTCAGGAAGATGTAGTAACAAAAAAGAACTAGAATTATTGCTTTCCAAATTTGTAACTTTATATTGGGTTTTCAAGGAGAATAAAAAATGGTGATACGAATCAGACATGAAATGTGGAGAACTATTTTGACAGGGTGTGAAGATGCCTTCAACTAAATTGGTTAATATATAAATCTATGTTAAATACAGAAAGGTTCATGCCATCTTATTGGCAAATTTCATTTCCAACAGCACTATACAAGTGTAAAGAACAAACAAATACATATATGAGATAATTATTGAGGATCCACGGATGATTCACTTATCTGTCCTCGTATCTTGAAAATCCATGGGCATGTTACTGTGAGAGTTAACTGGAGAGGTGCTTGTCATGTAGATGCTTTGATGCGATGCCATTAAATTGCGTAGAGCTGACAGGCTGTTCCTGCAGCAGTTAATCCCATAATGCATGCTGAGAAAGTTGGGATGAAGAATATAAATCATAACCAATGTGACCTTTTGAAAGCATACCAAATCTGGCAAGTTACTGAAAGAAGTTTGCATGGTTGGTGCTCTGAAACCCAACTGACCCTGCAACAAAAAATATTGATCCAGCAGATGTTAATTCTACTTCGTAATACTACAAGTGAAATCAAACTGCTACATAGAACAGAAAAAATTATCAAATTCAATACCAGTCCCTGCATGCTCAGTGGGGCTCCATAGTGACTAACATGTGTTGGTATCAAATGCAACTGTCCCTAAACATAAATTAAATCAGTATGTCAGAATATATTGCCACCAAAAATTTTTTTGAACTTGCTATTGCAGAATGCAGACAAGCACCATACCAGGACTGGTAAGCCCTGTTGATTGCTATAATAAGCATCACGGAATGGAGAAATTGAGTTCAGCTGTCCCTGTGATACAAATAAGAAAGTGCATAATCATCCATAATTCTCAATGAATATGTTGCCGCTAAAACTACAAGTTTCCATACCACTCCCGGCGCGCCTTCTTGAGAGCCATAATAGCCTTCAAGATTTGGTGCCCTAGACCCTAATTCCTACAGAAAATAACCAGTATGGTCAATATGAAAAATTTCTTTTGCAATGACTTTGCCTCAATATGTATTTCATACCACCTCTTGCGTGTCCTGTTGAGGAATGTAGCAGTTATCAGTATGGTGTGCCCTAGAGTTAATCTGGTCCTATACACAAAACAAAGTGATGTGAGTTGATACAGACATACAGGAAAATCCACAATTGTTCAAGGATCAATTTGACACAAGTAAGTTTGAAATAAGCAAACCATCTGCTGGTAGCTTTCTTGCAAACCAATTTTTATTCCGCCAGCCTCAGAGTATACCTACAGTACAAAATGAAATCTACTTCACGAGCTTACAATTTCCAACAGTACACAGTCATTACATCTTCAATAGCAACATTCAGCATACCTTTTTTTTCTTGCAAGTTCTCTTTTTCTTTGATGACTTGGCCAAACAGTTATCACAGTTCTCTTCTTCAAAGCCAGGAAAACCAAGAACATCCAAGGTGTTAGGCTCTAAGACACTCTTAACAGAGTTATTTAGACCTACACAATTTTCTAAGACTTCCTCTAATGTCCGAACAGCAATATCATAAGCTTCTTTAGATAAAGAACCCTCTTTGCCCAGTTTGATGGCTTGTTTACATAAATCATTGAAACGTTGAACCCTATAATGAAGACTTTTTGATAACTTATCAACAGCTTGATTAATCTTGGCACCTTTTGTCCAACGCTTCAATATGTAGCGGGATGGTATGCTGGAAACACCAGACATTTGAAGAACAAGGATTGCGTGTTTACACAAGAAACCTCTGTATTCAAAAGAACGACATATACAACAAATATCCATTGTTGATTTGTTCCAAGATACAAGAAAATTCTGACGTTCTTCAAAATCATCAACTCGAAAGTTAATAGTTGCCTCATCTTCACTTTCCTTTTTCAGGTGACATGAAACTACTCCCAAAACCTCAACCTGGAATTTCTTGAAAATGGCATCTGTATATAATGTCGATGCTTGTTTCTCAAAAGATGAGAGAGACCTTAATGCAGGCTGTTTGTTTTGTGTTTCAAATTCAGCTTTGGCTTCCATCTCATACCCGTCCTCCAAAAATGCTTTATATTGCTCCATAAACTCCTTGAATACAGCTTCCCTGTGAATGTACTTGTCAAAAAAAGATGCAACGCTTCCAGATCGCTCAGTTGTGGACATTCCTGCTAAAGATATATCTCGTATAAAAGTTGGGACCCACTTTATACGATTTTCATACAATGAGTGAACCCATTCATCCTCCCTTAGTTCAAATCTATCAACCATCTTCCACCATCTCTTTTCAAACTGCTCATCTGTCTGAGACTGATAAATGCATTTGTTGAATTTCAACATAAAAATTTCACTTTGATTCATAACAGGAGACAAGTTTTCAGGAATCTTACAGAATACATGCCATAAACTATAGTAGTGGCGAGTGTCAGGAAATACATCCAATACAGCTTCATTCAGGAATCTTTCTTTATCAGTAATAATTACTTTTGGAGCTTGGCCACCGACTGCTTTGAGCCATGTGTGCATTAGCCAGAGAAAACTAGATGCAGAGTGCTCCCCAATCAATGCACATCCAAGTAACACGAACTGGAAGTGATTATTCACTCCAATAATAGGAACGAAAGGAAGCTTATATTTGCTGCTAACATAAAAGGTATCAAAGAAGACAACATCACAGAAACTATGATAATCATGTCTGCCTTTTGCATCAATCCAGAACACATTTCTCATACGTTTTTCATGGTCCAGATCTATTGCATAAAAGAAGGACGAATTCTCAGCCTGCATGCACATAAAATACTCGAGCATAACTTTTACATCATCCTCATCTAAAGCCAACTGCAAACCTTTCTTCGGACGAGCAACTGCACCTGATTGCTTGTTTCGTCTCCCTGTAGCATTATCATAATCTTCCTTACAAATCTCATGGTTATGCTCCTTTACAAAACTATATATAACCCATTTCTCATCTTCTGTCCTCTTCATGTGCATTCCTGCCTTGCAATCTGTCTTTGTACATGATCGTGGATTAACAGTCACACTTGACTCCCGCTTGCTTCCAAATCTAGAACAAGCAATTTTCACATCAATAAATTTCCCATTCTTTTTTGAACGACGACTAGCTTTTATAGTGATCCCAAATCCCACAGAGAGCGCATAATCTCTATAGAACGCATATGCTGCCTCCTTCGTTTCAAATTTTAATCCATTCTGAGGCACAGAGATCCCACCTTCACCAACCCCATCAACCCCCACACCCCTCTCCTCCACCTTATCCCCACCATCAATAACACCCTCAATTGCATTCAACCCACACGCTTCAATAACCTCTTCAACCAAACAAGAACTTGCAGCCTCATCAATACCGCGCAATTCACTAGCGCTATCCATGATACACTCATTTGTGTTCGCTCCAGACTCTAATTTCTCCTGATCACTCGAAGGCAGTTCAAGATCTATCTCCATTGTCCAAACAATCAATTGTTTCAAACAAATAACATCATCTCACTACACATACCTGAAATTTTCAAGAAATCAGCAAGCAGCAACATCAATACTAAAATTAACTAAAAGGTTCCACTTTGATTACCATAATTTGTAATCTTCAATAAAAAATACAAATTCTTTAGCCCGTTAACTTTCATTCTCTGCAAAAATATATCAATTAAACACAACCAAAGAAATCAACCAAAGAAACCCTTTTAGATAGAATTTCCAAAAAAAAGTTTCCTTTCACAAAACCAACTTCACTAACTGTATAAATTTAGTATCTTATATTCCATTTTCCATAGTCTTTCCTCTGATTTCTTGGAAACCAAAGAGTATGTGACTTTAAAAGGAAATTGAGAGCATAAAATTGGATGTAAGTAAGGAATGAGAGTTGAGAATGAGCGTAAAGCACCTGAGCAACATAAAAGAAGCAGCAGTGATTTCTACTGAGAGGGTAGGGAAGTGCAAGAGACCAAAAAAATCAGAGTGGCTGAGGAAATGCCAAAAAGAGGAAAAAGGGAAAATGTCAAGTCACAAAGAGGAAAGGAATTTTTCCAAAAGGGGAGCTCTAAAATTGAAGAAGTGAAATGAAAGCAGAAAACATCGGCAATTAATCGGTATCTTTTGGAAATCACTCCTGGAGTTACCGTAAAAGATCGGGAATAACTCGGCCAGGGAGGAATTAACTGGCAATAAATCGGAATATAAGCGGCCTTGGCGGCGATTAATCGCTAAATCATCGTCAAAATAATCGCGACTGAAAAATCCTCGAAATTTACTCGGTAATTAATCGGAACAAAATCGGAAGTAATATGATAGCGAATTTCCTCGCGATAAGTCGGCAATTAATCTGCAAATCATCGGTGGGAGATGACGACTAATCGGCTGCGACTAAATCGCCAATTAATCGGGACTCGTATCGATTAATCGCCAAATCCTCGGGAAGCGTCGCGATCAATATCCATTTCGTTGAAGCGATTTTAATCGGAAATTAATCGGCGAAGTGGTGCTATTAATTGCCAATTCTTCGAGAAACGAAGCGCTTAATTGGTAAGTGATGGGGGAGCAGTTAGCAAGTAATCGCCAATTAATCGGAAGCTGAGAAAAGAAAATGAGGGACAAAAAAACATCTAATTCTGCCTTTCCATTTCTTTTATTATTAAATTGTTAGAATATGAAGAAAAAAAAATAAAGAGTGGAACTATTTAAAGATGAATTGAAATCACATGGAGCGACTATCAAGACGAATCAAACAATAGTATTTATATCATTTTTTTTAATTGAAAAAAATTAAAATTCTCAATTCTCTACCATGTTCAGAGGATAAAAACTTTTCGAGAAAAAGTAAATCATAATTATTTTTTTTATTTCTAATTAAACTTTGATTTATTACAATAACTTTGATAAAATTCTTTTTATCAATATAATTTATTTTTTTTATCTTTAATTAATTTATTGTTTTTTCTTATAAACCAATAAAATATGTATGGTTTGATCATACATAATAAATTTTCCATCATTTTTTATTGATAAATAGGTAAAATATATGTTTGGACTGGATAATATATCAAGATATATACATTAAATTAGATAAGAATTTTTAATTTTAAAGAATTTTAAAATCATGGACAGAACTTGAAATTTTTTTGTTATATTATGTCCATAAATCAATATCTAATGGGGTTGCTAAATATTAACACAAATTTTTTTCCTAACGAAACCCTAAGGATTAGTACAATAAAATAGTTTCAGAAATCCCTTGAATGGAACGCTCACATTGAACAATGTTTCTGAAAATCAAAATCAATCACATGAATTGTTTAAAAAGAACATAGCATCTAATGCACGCTATGCATACATTAATAAAAAAAATTTAATATTTTTCATGAATTAAAATACCAAATTTTCCATAACAAAATCACATATATAATAACAAAAATACCCTGAAATCCAAAGGTATAAGAATTTGAATTTCAAGATTAATTAGGTCCTTTTACTATACTTTCTATATGAAAAAATAAAAAATACTCCTGGTTTTTTTATTATTATTAAAGTAAAATGCTTGTCTTATCATCCTCGATCAATTTTAAAATGCTGAAATGATGAAAAGATAATTTCACCCTCAACCATTAGCATACAAGTTCTTATGAATGACAAGATAGCAGAAATATTATACTCGTCCACGGTACAACGTGAATGTAGAAATAGAATTTTCACCATATGAAAAAAGGGAATCTTCTCTTTAAGCAGGATCTTCACATCTCCAATTAGCTTAGGCAGATGGAGTGCCATGTCAAAAGGAAAATGCGCATATCGGAATCACAGCTATTGCTCTACCAGTAAGTTGTGCCGCCATGGCTATTGGCCTGGCATATATTAAGATCTGATTCCAGATAAAGAGCTCTCGGACAAGAAATCCAGGATCTTCTGCCTTCGTTTTGGTGATTAACTTCTGGACTGTCAAAGAAACGATTTTCTTCGCTCATAAAAAGAGTACTGCTAACCATTTCCTGGAGTAGGCTTTTTCCAATAAATGTTATACAACTATTTCCAGGAGTTAACTTTTCCAATAAATGTCATACACCTCCAGGGAAGATGCCAGCCATATCAGAAGGAGAACTGTCATTGCAGCTGCTAATATGAAAGACCCTTCTTCCTTGCGTATGTGTTCAAGCACTGCCATGCATATGTGTACGTAGATCTCAAATTAGAGTTATCCTCCAACTAAAAGGCACAGCACAGCAAATATTGATGCCATATCCTCCAAAACTCACCTGCATGCTATAACTGAAACTAGTAGGAGGCCGAAAATCAAATTGCCCCTTTATGGAATGAATATATATGATCAGGCAACTGCTTCATCTGAAACCAAACTTCTCTGGAAATTTATTTTGTTATAAAATACTGTATACCAGCCCATGCACGCTTTGCTGAGTCCCAAAAAACCCATCATGACTGTGTGCTATTGAATTCAGCTGTCTTTCTAATATATGCCAAAGAGAAAAGCAATGGTGGGTATTTGGGAAAACTTCTTCAATGGCTGCCTTCAAGGTTTTGTCTACATCAGTGACTATAAACTTAGGTGCTTGCCCACCCATTGCTCTAAGCCATGTTTTCATTAACCAAACAAGTGTTGATCTAGATTCTTCTGCAATAAATGCACAACCAAGTAAGATTGGCTGACAGTGATGATTCACCCCAACAAAAGGCGCAAAGGGAAACTTCTCGTGATATTTTACATAGAAGGTCTCAAAACAAACAGCATCCCTAAAGCTAATTTCTCAGGCGCTGCTCTTCATTCGAATCTATTGCATAGAAGTTTGCATTCTCCTTCTTGATGCGCTTAAAATATTCAAGCACATCCAGCTTGGGCATCCCCCTCGTCCAGAGCCAAATACCGGCCTTTTCCGAACTGCGTATTCATCTCACTCTTTACAAACCCAGCATTTTGATACCCACCAGACTGTCGAGACATCTCAACATACATCTTTCTTGTTCGTTCACTGATAGCGTGCAATATATCAATATTGTTTTTTTCGGCCAATTCTACATTCCTATGAATTCGAAAATGATATGCTAGAGCCGGTAAGAGCTCATGATTATGCTCCTTGACAAATTCATGGATTATCCACTTGTCATTGGGGCCCTTATATACTCTTCACATGCATGCTGGCCTTCCAATCTGCTTCTTAACAGTTGATCGCCGACCATTACCACTATCAGAATCTGGTGTAACTCCGTATCTAGAACAGGCAAATTTACCATCTATGATTTCTGTGACCACCCACTGTTCTTTATCGAAGTGGCGAACGCCGTAGATTTTGCATATTCCTGATAAAATGAATACGATTCTTCATGTGATAGAAACTCAATGCCATCACATGGTTCAAAGTCTATATCCCCTTCAAACATTACAACAGCCCTTTTTGGAGAATCAACAGCAGCAGCATCTCTAATGCGCGTCTCATCCGCCACACCACCAATATTTCCCCACCTACTACATCATCAGCAGGGGCATTAGCTTGAAGATCGATCATATCATCGATCATATTATGATTCCTCTCCATCATCGTTATAACACATTCCCGTTAGGACAAAAAATCCACTCTTCACCGCATATTCTTTACAGTGGCACCTGAACATATGAAAAAGCGTGTAGCATAACATTGCATGAATTAATTAAATTCAAACAACAGCAGATGTTGCCAAAAATAATAAATCTACCATTTTTCAGTTGAAATTCAATAAAATTCAGTACAGAAATCATAGCCCATTATTGCGTTCTTGATCATTCTCCATTCTCTGATCAGATGCTGAGAAAACTTTCGACCTTGATCTTCCATTCAAGGCATTAATTAATCTTACCAAAAAATAACAAAAAAACTACCATTTTCATTCTCTACCAAATCAAATTCAATAAAAATCACAACCATTAAAGCTTTCTTATTCCTTTTCTGCTACCTCCTGCTTGGATCCTAAGAAAGTTTTCAAACTTGATATCTCATTTAGAGCATCAACTAATGTTATTAAAAATAATAAAACCACCATTTTCCCATTCTCTAGTGAGTCAATTAAAAAAAAAACCTTAGCCCATTAAAGCATTCTTATTCCTTTTCTACCTCCTGATTGGATTCTAAGAAAAATTTTCAAACTTTATAATTCATCCATAGCATCAACTAATGTTACTAAAAATAATAAAACCACCACTTTCCCATTCTCTACTGACTCAAATTCGATAAAAAGCACACCCTATCAAACCATTTCACTTCCTTTCCAATCCCTTCTTGTGGTTACTAAGAGGATTAGGGAAAACAAAAAATTCCACTTTCCCACATTTTCTCAGCAACCAAACAGACAATAAATACAATTGTACACCAAAACTAAAGCAGAGAGAGGTTTTAGAGAGAGGAACATTGAGAGAGACAGAAAGATCCAGAAAATAAGAGGGAATCGGCGTGGCGCTTGAGAGAAAAGACGCGTCTGTGAAAAAAATTAAAATGAGGGTTTTTCTCCTTCTCCACACTCGCTGGGAGGAAAAAAATTGTCAAAAATCCACTCGCATTTTTCCACTCGCTTCCATCTCTGTTTCTTCTCGGCGCGTTACGGTTGTTTTTTTGTATGCAAATTCATTTTAATCGCTTCGTTCGTTAGTCCTTGACGGCTGGCGCGTGCACTACAAGTAGTACTTTTGATTTAATTTTTTTCTTAGTATTACTAATGTTTTTGTTTGATAATTAATGATTAATTATTGAGTAATAAACCAACTTGTATCATAACCCGGGTTTTAACGTATTGATCAAGTTTAAAATTTGTTTGAGAAATAAATTCACTGTAATTTTTTTTTTCCAGAAACATATCTAGCTGTGTAAAACACGAAGTATATTCTAACAAAAGGCAAGAGTAAATAGTCATCAATCAACTGGGAAATGAGAACTGATGTTAGCTGATGAAGTATTTAGGTTGAAGAGGAATTACTGCTATAATAGTACAACAAAGCTTTACAAGAGGGAGATTTTACCCCTACTAGAATTTGTTCAACTGGTCTGCTATGGTGATATGCAGTGAAGAAAAAGCATCCTACTCTCTTATTTTACAACTACTACAGAGTGAGTTCCCTATATTAATCCTGCCATCTGTGATGCGGGATACATTTCATTGTTTACAGAAATCTCAGCTTCAGTGGAGAAAAATCTTTCCTGCTGCATAACAAAATAGATATTCATTCTTCCTCGCCTACCAAGAAATGAAGCTGTTGTTGATACTTCAAGAAACTGTTTCAAAATGTGAACTGCCTTACAGTGAGAAAATTGTTCCTCATGCATGCCTGGGTCCATCATCATGTAGCTGCGCTGTTCTTACATTGGGGTCGTCCTGCTATGAGAAAGTAAACCCGTTTTAGGAATATTTTGCAAGTGAAAATAGCATACTCGGAATGAATATCAAGACTAGAAACTGACCCTGATGCTATAAGCGAATCCAGTTGGTGTGCGAAAGAAATCCATCTGTCCCTGCAAGTTGTAGAAACAGGACAAAAATATCACTATTTGCAGGCTGTGGGAGAAAGAAATTACTGGCTGCAGGATAAGATACAATACCAGCCCATGCATGCTTTGCTGAGTGCCGTAATAACCATCATGGCTTGGCGCTATTGAGTTTAACTGTCCCTAAAATTATGAAATCCATATTTCAATAGTCAAATCATATATGATGCTTAATTACTGGACAGGACCGATAATACATTAAGCATTCACACAACATTTAATACGGCATACCAGGCCCTGGATGGTCTGCTGATTGCTGTAGTAATTATCACGTGTTGGAGCCATCAAGTTTAGTTGCACCTACAAAAACGTATAGCTCAAAATGAGATGGGTAGGAAATTCATTTCACTACATTGTCATGAGCGTATAACCACATTCAAAAGCAAACTTACCATTCCTGGCACTCCCTGTTGTGTTCCATAATAGCCTTCTAGGGCTACTGCTCTTGAACTTAATTTGTCCTAGAAAATCAAATCAAGTTGCAGATACTCAGTAGCAGTTAGATCAAATTGACTAGTGCATTCACTTGCATACTAAATGAGTAACAACATGACCAACCCAGATTCATGTAAGGCCAACCAAAAAATGAAGGTCATTGATTTTATTTTTTTTCTATTTTTTGCAAACATATAACATCTTCAATTGTAGTAAATTCAATGTGCCAAGTCAATACAAATATTTCGTTCTTTTTTTTTCCGGTTGTTTGACAAAGTGTAGGAAGACAAACCATTTGTTGCAAGCTATCTTGTGGCCCATCAGTCGTGATCTCCTGCTCAGAATTCACCTGCAGTTATGGAGGAGGTCATTTTTTATGGATACCATTACAACATAAGAAATCAGCATTCATATTCATTATTGACCACCAACCTTTCTTTTCTTGGTTTGATTCTTTTTCTTATTTGTCTTAGGCATACTCCTATTTTGGTTATCATCTTCAATACAGAGCAGACCATGAGTGGTAGATGTACCAGCTTCCACCAGACTCTTGTTAGAATTATTCATGCTGATGCAGTTTCCAAAAACTTCTCCTAGAGCACGAAAGGCAATATTGTAACTCTCTTGAGATAGCGAAGCTTCTTCACTCAGTTTCAGAGCTCGCTGGCACAAGTCATTGTACCTTTGCACCCTAGATTGAACCTTTTCAGATTCTTCCCCTAAAAGATGTTTGCTCTTTGCATCTTTTGTCCACCTTTTCAAAATATATTGTGATGGGATGGCAGATTGTTGACACATTTGAAGAACAACCAGAGCATGCCTACAAAGAAAACCCTTGTATTCATATAGTCGGCATATACATGAGACCTCCAACCTCATTTGATTCCACAAAACAGTGAAATCTTGATGCTTCTCCAAATCCTGAACTCTAAAACTAACGCTGATCTCATCCTGGCTTTCCATTTTGGGATGGCAGGCGACTACACCTAAGACCTCAACTTGGAATTTCTTGAATACTGCATGTGTGTACATCCCTGAAACACTCTTTTCCAAAGGCGAGGGAGATTTCAATGAAGGTTGCTTGTTCCATGTCTCAGAATCTGCTTTGGCTTCCTCCTCGTACCTATCTTGTAGAATTGGTTCATACTGTCTCACAAATTCCTGCACAGTTGTCTTCTTATGCACATGCTTATCAAAGTGGGAGTTTGTGCTCTCTGATCGCAGAACTGTAGACATCCCAGCCAAAAAGGCACCTCTCATGTAGATTGGCACCCATTGCTCACGATCTTCATACAGTGATTGCATCCATTCATTCTCTCTGAGTTCAAATCTGTCAAGAATTTTCCACCACCTTTTTCCAAATTCATTCTCTGTCCATGATCTGAAGATGCATTTATCAAATTTGGCCATGAAGTTTTCGTTTTGTTTTATCACGCTCCCCAGATTTTCAGAGACCTTCCCCAGAATGTTCCACAAGAAAAAGCAATGATGAGCACTTGGAAAGACCTCTGAAATTACTAGCTTCATGGCTTTATCTTGGTCAGTGATTATAACCTTTGGGGTCTGTCCACCCATTGCTCTGAGCCAAGTCTGCATTAACCAAGAATAAGTAGCGGCACTTTCATCTGATATCAGGGCACATCCAAGCAACATGAACTGATAATGTTGGTTCACTCCAAGAAAAAGAGCAAGAGGCATCTTATACTTGTTTCTGACATATGTGGTGTCAAAAGATACAACGTCAGAGAAGTTACCGTAGTCATGCCTGCTTTTGGCATCAGCCCAAAACAAGTTCTTCAAACGTTGATCTTCACCCAAATCTACGGCATAAAAAAAGTTGGAATTCATATTTTGCATCTTGGTGAAAAAATCGAGCAAAATTTTGGTCTCCCCAGCTTCAAGTCCCAAGTTCCGGCCCTTGTCAAATGAATTTTTAGGGTCATTCTTGAGACCAGCAACATTTTTATATTCCGCAAACTGTTGAGCCATTGCGGCGTACATCCTTCTAGTTTGTTCACTGACAGCTTGGGCAGGTAAAAGACCATGGTTATGCTCCTTCACAAAACTATGGATGACCCATTTTCCATCTGGCCTTCTCTTCACATGCATGCTTGCCTTGCAGTCTGTCTTTGAACACGATCGTCGGCTAGTTCCATTTTCTGGGTCTTGCTTGGTTTGTCTGGAACGTGGCCGGTTAAAGGACTTGTCATACTCTCGCTTCGTCCCATACCTAGAACAAGCAAATTTCGCATCAATGAACTCCCTCGATGTTTTTGAACGGCGGCTGTTCTGTATCGCAGTATTAAATCCCATAGATCGAGCATATTCTTGATAAAACGAATATGCTGCTCCATGTGATTCAAATTCCATACCAGAAAGTGGCTCAAGATTTGTGTCCTCTTTGAATGTCGTTGGAGTGGGAGAATTCACATCTCCACCTTCTATAGAAAGTATTTCCTCTGCGACATCAACAACATTTCCGGTCTCTGCATCTCCATTACGCAGCTTGACTTCACTCAACATATTATCGACATTTGGTTCTTCACCTTCCTTATCATGATCACCAGAAGGTAACCTAAGATCAATGTCCATGATGAGACTTGACAACAGTTCTTACAACCACTGCTGTCAAGGCACCTGAAGAATTGACAAAAATTAACATTCAAAACACTATAAAATGGACATGCATGCATACACAGCAACAAGATGGTTTTTCGCCTGTGCCAGTACAATACTGTTTGTTTTGTATCTTTCTAATTGCCACACGATAGTTAATAAAACTTTCTTGACACAATTTTATACAATTTTAATCCAGGCCAATGGTAAAACTATAGAGGATGCTATCAAAAAGATGCAGCTTCTAGTCTTAAAAACACTTGCTCCATATACAAAGTCTCTCCAAAACCACTTCCCCGATATCTCACCTTAACATGACTATAATTCAGCAACAGCTCTTTTATTCTTCTCATCTTAGCAGATACCGAAGAAAAATAACCGTGTTCTAACCAAAATAATTTAAGCACTAAATTCAACAAATTATAGCTCAAGAAATCCTCCCAAAATCATTAAAGACAAAACAAATTCTAACCTTGACCCAACAATCCAATTTACCTTCCCTTTCCCTTACCTCAATTTCAGACAAAACTAAGTACTTCGAACAGCCCCACCACACCACAACCTTAAAACCCAAACAACGTTAAGCTTTACCAAATTTAAAGAAACCCCATCCATCATCCAAAACACAAATTTTTTCAGAAAAAAATAACTCAAAAGCCAAAACCCACCACTAGAAATGAGTAAAAATTGTTTAAAAGAAGAGAGGAGGGGGGGGAAGAAGCTTTATGATTACCTATGGAGCTTCTTCTATCTTTCTGTGCGTGTTGGGTTCGATCTGTGAAGTTGCAAGGTGAAAAGCTCACGCGAGGGAGGTGAGCGAGTGGGAGATTGAAAGAAATTTTTCCTCAATTTTGATTCTCTTTGGTTCTAGGGTTTCTGGTTTTTTTCACTCTCGCTTTGTTTGCTATGTTTCTCAATCGCGAGTGAGATACAGAGATCGCGCGTGTGCAGGCACTCTTGTGGAGGTGGTTTTGGTCCTTTAATTAAAGGTAAACTGTATTTTTAGTCCCTTTAATTTAACCACTATATTAACTTTAAGTTTACAAAACCCAATTATATTAATTTAATAGTATAAATAAAAAAAATTATTAATTTAAATATTTTATTTTTTCTTCTCTTTTGAGCCTAAGTCGAAACTTCGTGTAAAATTAGAATCTTTCAATTTACGAGGACCAGGTTGAAATATACTTGAATTTTCAGGAGTTAAAATATAAGCTATCCTTTGTTGACCTTTGACCGCTGCACATGGCGCGAGGGTTTGGTGCTTTCCGTGTTTGCTGTCGTCCATGATCTTGTGGTGATGAGAGGTCGGTGTCCGAGTTAGTTAAGATAAATAAAACCAGCGGTGAAAATTTAGTTCCTCGAAAATATAAATATATATAGTGTTGTTTTGTTTGGATTATATCAATGAAACTTGGCGGACGGGTTACGCGCTGGATAAGTTAATCTAAATCAATTAAAATATATTATTATTTTTAAGTTAAAAATATATTATTTTGAAAAAAAAAGAGAATGAAGACAATGAAATATATTCAGGCCCGAGCAAACCCTAGTTTTTTAAAACAATATTTTTTTATTGACCCGACCGGTTTAATAACCTTGGAAAGTAGCTCGGCAATGAAGAACAAAGGATAGATGTAAGAGTGGTTTGACAAATTAGAGTCGTCGAGGGCCAACCATTGCTTTCCGCCAGAACATGGCCTCCCCAAGCAAGCCTCGGAGGATGGGGCTGTCCACTTCAATTTTAATGCCATCATAAAGTCGAGAGGCCTCACCGCCACCATTAAAATACCATTGCCTCTTACTAAATATTGCAAAAAGAGAGATACCAGCTTACCTACTACACAGCACGCGTACACATGGAATGATTTTATTTTAATTTTTTTCTAAGTTAAAGATACTCAAGACATTTTATTTATTTATTTATTTATTTATTTTTATGAAAATCAAGTCCCTCTTGATAAGTCTTCAAGCTAATACATTTGTAAGAACTGTTTTTTTTTCTCTTAATGGAGCTGCTAAAATCAACATAAGGAAGTGAGAGAAAAAATAAAGTGAAAATAAAATAAAAAAAAAATTCCCATCATTCACCTATCTCTTTTTTAAATGGATCATACTTACTCCTCGACACTATAATTTTTTAAAAAAAACAATAAAAATCTAATCATGAACATTCAAATGATCTGTTAGGTGTTTTTTTTTTTTAAGATGATTTTAGGTACATACTTCATCATTAAAAAAATGATAATTTGGTAGATAACAACCATACATGACATGAAAATAGCCATTCATTTACCAAGATTGATTGATTTTCTATTTTTGTTGTCTGTCAACGCTTTAGTTTTGTTTCCTTTTGTCAGCTTGTGTTGTCCTTCAAACAGTTCCTCGCCTTGACTCTTGTTTTCACATTCCTCTTCTTTTTCTCTGTTTACCTTTTCCGAGTGCTACTTCCCTGCCTTGTTTCTCAATCCCTGGGCCTCTCACTTTGTTCTTTTCTTTTCACTTTTGCTGCCCACTTTAGCTCTTTTCTTTTCTTTTTTTTTTGTCCCTTCATTTTAGTTAATGATAGCGGCAAGGCAAGTGAGACGGAGGCCCAAACCCGATTGAACCTTACTGTTTCTTGATTTGAAAAGGGTCTTGCATTTATTTTGGTATCTGGGTTACTGTAGTTGAGAGGAAAGTTCCTTTCTTTTGGGGTTTCTTTTCTCTTTCCAGCAAGAGTTTTCAGGGTGTGTTTAGGGTTTTGGCCTTTTCTGGGGCTTGAGTTATGGTGAGGAAACATGGATGGCAATTACCAGCTCACACCTTTCAGGTATGACCATAAAAACCTTCTATTTTTGAGATTTTGAGGCTGTTTCTCAATTATCAAGCTTTGTTTTTACTCATTCAGCAGTGCTTAGCTTTGCTCAAAAAACTGATCTTTTCTTCTGGGGTTCTCAAAAAAATGCTAAAGAAGTGATCTTTGTGCATTTTTTTTATGTGGGCATAGGAAATTGGCTTTTGTTGTTTGGCATTTTGTAGTTACTGAATTTATGAGTGTTTTCATAGGTCCCATGTAGTGATAATTTATGTGGTAAATGTTTTTTTTTTTTTTTTGTCTTTGATAGGTTGTTGCAATCACTGTCTTCTGCTTATTGGTGATTGCATTTTATGCTTTCCTTGCTCCTTTCCTTGGAGGCAAAATCTGGGAGTATGTGCTTATCGGGACTTACACTCCAGTGGTATGTGAATTCTTTTTCATTTCTGTGTATCAAGGCTAAGTTTGTTTCCCTTATATGTTCTGGAGAAATTTGTGACATGGACTGAAAATTTTGGTAACGTTTTAGCGAATGAAAGCTCCAATGTTTTGGGAATAAATTGTCCTGCTAGCATTGTTCTAAGTCCTGCCGGTGATAGTCCGTTTTAATGGATTTGTTTTGGTTGCATGACACTAGATGTCCTCTGCATCGTATGTCATGGATCACTTTAGTCTTCTTATTGTACTAACTACTGTTCTCTAAAGAAAAAGGCATGTTTAAGATTAAGAATAACCTTTATGGCTGGTGTTGTTTTCTTGATCCTTGTTGTGGATATGCAGGTGCTTCTTGTCTTTATTCTTTATGTTCGGAGTACTGCAATTAACCCTGCAGATCCCGGCATTATGTCTAAATTCAATTCCGATGATGTAGCAAATAAACTCAATGTGAAACATGGGATGTCAGCGAAGGATCTGCCTAGGAAATTTGATGAAACTGGAAGTGCAACGCATTCGTCTTTTTCTTCACCTTCCAGAAGTTCTATAGCTCCAGCAAACTCTAGTAAGAAAGGGTCAGTGGGAGAAATTGAGAGAGCAGAGACTGCAGGGCAACCTCCATCCAGAAAATCTTCTCATAATGTTGGTTTAATCTTCTGTGCACTGTTTGTTCATGAAGATTGCCGCAAACAGGAAGGGATAGCTGAGCAACAGAACAATGGTGAAGATGCTTTGTTCTGTACATTGTGCAATGCTGAGGTATTGTGCTGTAAAAAGTGTGTGGTGTCTCTTATTTTGTTTGTGGTCTTAATTTTCCCTTTTTGGTTGTGGGTTTGGTTATCACTGTGGATTCAGTTAGCTATACATCATTCTATGTGATTACATGCACTCAATATATACCACACGGTCCCGTCCTCCAACAATTCTGCTAATTGCATGCACCCCAAACTATCTCCAGTGTTGGCCGCATGCTGCAATGACAGCATTAGAGAATAATACTGGCTTTCCCAGTTATTAACCATGGCATCTTTAAATTGCAGGTACGCAAGTTTAGCAAACACTGTCGAAGTTGTGATAAATGTGTAGATGGTTTTGATCACCATTGCCGGGTATACTTTCATCTTGTTTCAAGCGGTCTTTGCAGGCACATGTCTTGAATTATCTTAAACTGGTTTGGAATTCAATGAAAGATGATTTCCTAAAAAATAACCAAATTTATGGTGTAACTGCAGTGGCTCAACAATTGCGTGGGGTACAAAAACTATGTGACTTTTGTTTCTCTAATGGCTATTAGTCTTGTTTGGGTATGTGCTATACTCTCTAACTTATATGTGATTTTTATTTCTCATACTGTTGTGGCTAGTTGTTTCATGCAGATATATCTGGTATTCTTGGCAATTTTTATTCTATAAAAAGTTTTCCAAATGGTAACATTTTTGCGCTCGTGTGGTGAAGCTTGTACTTGAAGCTGGAGTTGGTATTGCTGTCTTTGTACGTTGTTTTGTTAACAAGCAAAGCATGAAGGTTGAAATTGTTGATACACTTGGAAATGGTTTCTCTATAGCTCCTTTTGCAACAGTTGTGGTATGTACACAATAACCTTTGACTGAAGCTTGTTCCTTATAGTTCATCTCAAAATCATCAAATTTCTATTGCTGATGCTGGATCTCAATTCGTTCAGGCTGTATGTACTGTAGTTTCAATCCTAGCATGTGTACCTCTGGGTGAACTTTTCTTTTTCCACATGATATTGATCAGAAAGGTTAGTGACCAAGAGACTGGATACTATTTTCAGTTTTTTGTGCTCTTGTTGTTTGCTTTTAAAATGGACGAGAAGAAGTTAAAAATTGAAATTTAGAACCATATTTGGCAATTTCAGCAATCTAAACGTTTCATTTCTCTGTTTTGTTAAATTAGGGTATTACCACCTATGAGTATGTTGTGGCCTTGAGAGCAATGAGCGAGGCACCTGCTGGAGCATCTGTGGACGAGGAACTGCCGAACATACTGTACTCACCATCAGGATCTGCCACAACTGGCTTCAGTGGTGGAAGTTCTCTTGGCCTACAGTACAAGGGAGCATGGTGTACCCCTCCTAGGGTATTTGTGGATTATCAGGTATTGAAGTCTAGTAATGCCTTCATTTCATGTGTATCATTGATAACTAATGTGCTGGTCCTAGCAAAGAATCCTGCAGAGGCCTTCAATTTAGTTTCTTGCCATTTGGTATTGGCTAAAGAATTTTCTGCACGGTTCATTTATGAATTGATGGAGGTTTAAACCATTTACCATGTGTCAAGGCTTTCTTCCATTATTGTCCTTTTAACCTGGTCGATTTCAAATTCTTACTGTTCCACTGCACTAGGAATAGAATTTGCTGTTGTATGTTAAGGATTGTAGTTTCACCGCTTGACATTTTTTTCCCAAATCACTCTTAATAAGATGATTCCCCAGTCAATGAACTGTCATGTGAAAATTAATAGGAGCTCCTTGCCCTTTCTGTATATCCTATGTTTTAGTTATTTTGTCACAATTTGTTTTGAATATCTTGAAAAATGTATGTAATTATTTTGGACAAGCTCTTAACTTTTATGGGTCTTTATAGAACTTGTGTTTTGGCTACATCAGGAAGAAGTTGTACCTCACCTGGACCCTGGGATGGTTCCATCAACTGTTGATCCAGATGCTGCTGGAGCTCAAGAAAGAGGTAACAAGGTACCCAAACGGCCGGTTCGAATTAGTGCTTGGAAACTTGCAAAGTTAGATTCCGCTGAGGCTATGAGAGCAGCAGCAAAGGCCAGGGCATCTTCCTCTGTTCTAAAGCCAGTTGATAATCACCGTTTACCAGATACTGAATATAGCTCCAGTGGTAATATGAGTGTCAGAAGTAGTGTGAGCACTGATATGGGGACAAACAAAGAGATCAAGAATGAGCTGAGATTAAATGCACTAGGAAACTCTTTTGCTCCAGGTCAAGGAAGCCTGGATGAGTACGAAATTGGGACTCAAAGTATTAGTAGCTTCAGCAGCCCAAGCCATGTTCATGAATCAGTCACGCTTAGTCCTCTACCACAAACTCACAGTCTAGGTCGTTTCAAGGCAGCAACCTCAGCCCTTGGCCTTATTCCTGATCATCCTGTAACCTCTAAGGCTCCTTTACCTACTGCCAACAACCTGTTATCCCATCCTACGTCAGGATTTGATGAAAAAATCATGCAGAAGGGAAGTAATACTGATCCATTGCTTCTTTCAGCTCCAGCTACTTCTCTTCTTAGAGATGTCAAAAGGACATCTGTTGTTTGGGACCAAGAGGCTGGAAGGTATGTATCAGTTCCTGTATCAGCTTCTGAAGCACGCAATAGAACAGCTATGCAAACAGTATTGCCAAAATCCAATCCAGAAACAAGCAATGATGGTAGAAAGCAAGTAGTGCCACCACAACAGTTTTCATCATCCACAGCTAAAGCTCCTGCACATCCAGCTGAGAAGCTGATGTACACAGGGGACTCCATTTTCTTTGGTGGTCCACTTTTGAGTGTCCCTGTTAGGGATGGTTCGAGAAACGAGGGCAGCTTAGGTTTGAGAGAGGGCCAACAGCGGCTTGCTTTGAATTTACCTCGTGAATCTAGATTCAAAAGAGATTCAGTATCAAACCAGCTTCCAGTGTTTGCCCCTGGGGTTTTTGATAATAACCCTTCATCTGCCTCTGGTTTGAGGTAGGGTTGATGCTTAAGATTTCGACTTCTAACAAAACCATGTACAAGATTTCTTCCGATTATCAGGTGAATTGCCAAGCAAACAGCTTGGAGAAGAAACCTCTCATGGGAGCTGCACAATCCCAGGAACCTTGCAATCTTGAAACTATTGTAAATGGAGCCGCATTGTGAGGTTCAAGTGGTTTCTTCTTTAGAGGAACTTTGCGATTCCCCCCTCCACCCCTCTTTGTGGTCAATGGTCCTCTTAGAAAGTACTTGTTTAACTCTGTGCAATTGCCTCCATTGATGTCG
>Ga0325400_1001120_pt1 | contig 21717 bp, 15 predicted proteins | sample PopdelMetagenome_2_FD_205662 | JGI IMG/M metagenome (GOLD analysis project Ga0325400, IMG submission 205662) | Populus deltoides microbial communities from Bellville, Georgia, United States - Xylem-PdKOR-R1 | ecosystem: Host-associated > Plants > Phyllosphere > Stem > Wood/Secondary xylem...
CGCGCTACTCGGTCGCGGGTGAGGCGGCGGACGATGCGCGGCGGGCGATCCGGTGGGTGCGGGCGCATGCGGGCGATTACGGGATCGACTCGGCGCGGGTCGGGCTGATGGGCTTTTCGGCGGGCGGGGAGCTGGTGACGCTGGTCGCGGACAACCCCACGCCGGCGGGACGGCCCGTGCGCGATGCGGTGGACCGGCTGTCGGCGCGACCCGATTTCCAGGTGCTGGTGTTCCCGGGCCCGGCGGGGCAGCCCGCGACCGATGTGGCGGGTGCGCCGCCCGCGTTCATCGTCGCCGGATCACTGGACAAGTGCTGCGCCGCGCCATCGGTGAAGCTATACGAGCAGCTGCGCAAGGCGGGCGTCTCGGCGGAGCTGCACATGTATGCGGATGCCGACCACGCATTCAACCTGGACGAATCCAACCGCATCTCGATCCTTCACTGGCCCGACCGGCTGCGCGACTGGCTGACCGATGGCGGCTGGCTCGACGCGCGACGCGGGCAACGGAGATCGGCGCGCTGAAAGGTCAGCGAAGGTCACGGGGTAGGCCGTGGCTCGCGCAACGCGGAAGACGATGGTGAGAAGGAACGGGAGGAGCGATAGCAACCGGCGGCGATGTAGGACAGCGCCCGCCGCCGGCTGGACCGGGTGGGAGCGGTCGCCTATGCACGGCGTCGGTGAAGCGGATGCGGGGATGAGGGCACAGGTGACGGATCGCCGGCGCACCACCATCATCGATGTCGGCCGGCGTGCGGGCGTTTCCACCAAAACGGTGTCGCGGGTGCTGAACGGCGAGCCGCATGTCAGCCCGGGCGTGAAGGCGCGGGTGGAGGACGCCGCAAAGGCTCTGGACTATCACCCCAATCTGTTCGCCCGCGCGCTGGTGCAGCGGCGGTCGCACCTGATCGGGCTCGTCTATGAGAACCCGTCGCCGAGCTATGTCGTCGAGTTGCAGAAGGGCGTGATCCACCGGCTGCGCGATTCGCACTATCGGCTGGTGGTGATCCCGATCCTGTCGATCGCCGAGCATGGGCGCGAGGTCGTGGGGCTGCTCCGTTCGGCCGCGCTCGACGGGGTGCTGCTGGGGCCGCCGGCGTCGGACGATCCCGGCATCCTCAAGGACCTGGCCCAGGCGGGGATCCGCTGCGCTCGAGTCGCGCCGACCAGCGACATGGATGCGCCGTCCGGCACCTATATGGACGACGTCGCCGCCGCGCGGGAGATCGCCGCCTATCTGATCGGGCTGGGGCATCGCGAGATCGGGATCATCACCGGCGATCCGGCGCATCCGTCGGTTTCGCTGCGGATGGACGGATATGCCCAGGCGTTCGCGGCGGCGGGGCTGGCGATCCGGCCCGACCGGATCGAGACCGGGCTGTACACCCGCCCGGGCGGGCATGCGGCGGCGCTGCGGCTGCTCGACCGACTTGACAGGCCGACCGCGCTGCTGGTGCAGAACGACGACATGGCGGCGGGCGCCCTGATCGCGGCGCGGGAGCGGGGGCTGTCGGTGCCCGAGGACCTGTCGATCGTCGGGTTCGACGACTCGGAGGTCGCGCGGGTGGCGTGGCCGCAGCTGACCACGATCCGTCAGCCGGTGTTCGAGATGGCGGCGGCCGCGACCGACATGGTGATCGCACAATTGGAGGGCGATCCGATCGCCGCGCCGCGGCTGCACGCGCACCGGCTGGTGGTCCGCGGCTCGGCGGGAGCCCCGCCTCTACGACCACCGCTTGCTTGACAGGCGGCTGACAGCGTTGACATTCTGCTGCGAGCGCCTGACCGGCGACGTGAGACGACAGGGGGAGAGAACCCGATGACGACCGATACACATCGCCGCCAAGTGCTGGGCGGGATCGCGGCCGGGATCGCCGCCGCGGGGCTGCCGCGGCTCGCCGGGGCAGCCGAGCCAGGGCGCAAGTTCGGCTATGCGGTGGTCGGGCTCGGGTCGTACGCCACGCGCCAGATCATGCCCCAGTTCAAGGGGTGCGACCATGCCCGGCTGGTGGCGCTGGTCAGCGGCACGCCGGCCAAGCTGGAGCAGTACGGCACCGAGTACGGCATCCCTAGGACGCACCGCTACAGCTATGCCGACTTCGACCGCATCCGCGACAATCCCGATATCGACGCGGTATACATCATCCTGCCCAATGCGATGCACGCCGAGTACACGATCCGCGCCGCGCGGGCGGGCAAGCATGTGATGTGCGAGAAGCCGATGGCGGTGTCGGCGGTCGAGTGCGAGGCGATGATCGCCGCGTGCAAGCGCGCTAACCGCAAGCTGATGATCGGCTATCGTTGCCGTTTCGAGCCCTACAACAAGCTCGCGATCGAGCTGGCGCGCGGCGGGCATGTCGGCCAGACCCGGATCATCAATGCCGAGCACGGCTTCTATGCCCAGCCGAACCAGTGGCGGCTCGACCGCGCGCTGTCGGGGGGCGGATCGCTGATGGATATCGGCATCTACAGCCTCAACGCCGCACGCTACCTGACCGGGGAGGAACCGATCGAGGTGAGCGCGGTCGAGTCGACCGACCGCTCCGACCCGCGGTTCCGCACCGTGGAGGACCGGATCAACTTCCTGCTCCGCTTCCCGTCGGGCATCGAGGCGGTGTGCGTGTCGAGCTACAATTCCGCGCACAATGCGTATCGCGTGGTCGGCAAGGACGGCTGGATCGACATGGAGCCGGCGACGCAATACGACGGCCATGTCATGCACATTCGCAAGGACGGGGTTGTCACGCCGCGGGTGCTGCCGGCGCCGCGCCGCAACCAGTTCCAGGCGCAGCTCGATCACCTGCCCGAGTCGGTCTTTGCCAACACCCAGCCGATCACCGCGGGCGAGGAGGGCCTGGCGGACCTTCGCGTCATGGAGGCGATCTATCGCTCCGCGCGCGAGGGCCGGCATGTGAAGATGGGGGCATGATCGTTGGACGGCGCCCGCTGATCGCAGGGCTGGCGGCATCGGTGATGGCGGGGCGGCTGGTGGCGCAAGCGCCTGCGCCCAAGCTGGCCGCAGGGGTGATGCGGCTTGATCCGGAGCTCGACCGGATCGTCGCGGCGGATGCCGGCCTCGAGCTGCTGGGGCAGGGTTATCGCTGGGCCGAGGGGCCGGTGTGGGTCGCGGACGGCGGGTATCTGCTGTTCAACGACGTGCCCGCGAACGCGATGCACCGCTGGACGCGTGCTCGCGGCGTCGAGCCGTTCCTCAGTCCGTCCGGGTTGCAGGGGCCGGTGCCGGCGGGGGTGCGCGAGGCGGGGGCGAACGGCTTGGCGATCGACGGCCGCGGCGGGCTGATCGACGCGGACAGCGGCACGCGCGCGGTGGTGCGGGTGGATCTCAGAACGAAGCAGCGCACGGTGCTGGCCGACCGTTTCGAGGGCAAGCGGTTCAACAGCCCCAACGACGTCGCGGTGGCGCGGGATGGCGCGATCTACTTCACCGATCCGCCTTACGGCCTGGCCGACGGGGATACGTCGTCTTTGCGCGAGCAGGCGGTCAACGGGGTGTACCGGCTGGGACGCGACGGGCAGGTGCGGCTGCTCGACGGCAGCCACAAGCGGCCCAACGGCGTCGGGCTGTCGCCGGACGGGCGCACATTGTACCTGTCGCTGTCGGACGAGGCGCGGCCGGAGGTGCTCGCCTATGCGCTCGACGCGAGGGGGATGCCGACGGGCCGGCGTGTCTTTCGCGACATGCGGGCCGAGTTCGCGCGCGGCTGGCCGGGGTTGCCGGACGGGATGGACGTTGGCGCGGACGGCACCGTGTTCGCGAGCGGCCCGGGCGGCATCCATATTTGCACGCCCGAGGGACGGCTGCTTGGCATCGTCGCGACCGGCAAGGCGGTGGCGAACGCTTGCGTCGGCGAAGGGGGCCGCAGCCTGTTCCTGACCTCGTCCGACGCGCTGTACCGGGTGGCATTGAACGGCTGACGCGGCGTCCCGGCTCCTTGCGGGAGCCGGGATCGTAGCCTCACGCCCGGCCGAACACGTCGGTCTGGTCGGTCATCGCCTGTTGCAGCCTGAGCGCGTTGACGAAGTTCAGGTTGTAGATGCGCCGGCACTTGTCCGCATCGGCAAAGTCGATCATCACGAAATTGGGCATGAACTCCTTGTACTTGCCCGCCGTGGAGATCGCGCTCTTGTCGATGTGCCTCGGCAGACGCGCCTCGAACAGCTCGATCATCTTCTCACGATTTTCCTCGTTCCAGATGAAGTCGTTGCGCTCCTTGATGCTGGCGAGGAAGCCGGTGGTGGTCCAGTACATCATGCCCATCACGCGCGGGTTGGTGAACTCCGCGCCGACCATCATCTTCTTGGTCTGCTTCTTGATGTTCTCGCCCAGCTTCTTCTCGTGGCTCTTGCCGTTCATCGCGCTGGTGCCGCCCTTGCCGCAATATTGCAGGCCCTGGAACTTGTCGTCATAGGTCTTGGGGCGCTTCTTCTTGCGGAACGCCTTGGGGTCGCCCATCAGGTTGCGAACGCCGTAGATGTTCATGTCCTTGCCCGTGCCGCGGATCTCGTCGATCCCGTCCCCTGAGAACAGCACGATGACGGATCCCGCCAGGTCGCGCAGCGTGCGTTCGTTGAGGTTGCCGCCCTTGGAATAGATGGTCTTGCCCAGCGTCGCGCGAGCCGCGTCGGCGATGCCGGTCCAGTTGCTGCAATGATCGAACTTCAGGATCAGGAACTCGGTAGGATTGTTGGTGACGAACGTGGCGGCGTCGGCCAGGATCCTGGTCAGCGTCTGGCCATAGGTGCCGCCCAGGAGGTTCTTCACCTGCATCTTGGTCTGCTGGCCGGTGCGCAGGTCGATGACGTTCTTCTTCTTCTCGCCGCCGGGTCCGTGATAGGTGACCAGCCGCGCGACATCGCCGCCCGGAGCGTTCTTCACGATCTGCGCGGTGATGCGGATGTCGAAGATGCGGACGCCCACTTCCGCCTGGCCGGCGATGTCGAGGTCCTGGGTCTGCGCGTTGGCATCGCCCTGATCGATGCCGGCATCGTGGCTGCCGACCATCACGATTTCATTGAGCTTCTTGTGGCCGCCCAGCGAGAAATAGGTGAACTGAGGCATGGTCTCTCCGATGGCTTGATGGCGATGTGGGGACGCAAACGGGTGAGCGCGCGGGCTATCCGCCGCCCGGACGACGCCGGCGATCACCGATGGTGAAGACGGGGCGCGGGCAAGTTGGCGCGCAACATGCGGACGGCGCGGCATGGTCGCGGCTCCAGGCAGCAAACATCTCCGTCGTCGTCATCGCGATGACCTGCCCCCGCAGCATCGAATCGGTACTTTGTGCATCCGATCGCGTATGCCTTGATGATTATCGAGGGATCGCGGCTGACGCAACGGCAACGCCGAACAGGGAACAAGGACGTCGCTCACCGGCCCTCTGCTCGCGCGGACGACCGCTGGGGAGTTGACGGGCCGGCGTCCCGCCGGTCTAAGCGCGGCAACGGCGAATCGCCGGGGCGGGGGACATGGTCATGCTCGACTATGAGGCGCTGATGGCGCCGATCGACGGCGACGCGCCGTGCGGCCCCGAGCTGCGCGACGATCCCGAGTTCCGCGACATCGAGGACGCGCCCGGCGACTTCGCCAACCTGAAGCCGCCCGAGCTGATGCAGGTGGTCGCGCGCTGCGACGCGTTCCTGGCGCGGACCAAGGACCATGCGCCGGCGATCGTGGCGTTGCAGGCGGCGGTGCGGATCGGCGACTGGAACCTTGCCAATGCGGCGCTGGCGCTGGTCAAGGGGTTCGCCGACGAATATTGGGACAACTTCCATCCCGGCCCGGCCGACGAGATGGCGATCGCCCGGATCAACGAGCTGTCGGCGCTGGCCCGACCCGCGGCAATGACGCTGCCGCTGCAACGCGCCGCGCTCGCCGCGCTGCCCGCGCCGTCGACGATGGGGTTCACTGCGGCGATGCTGGCGGCGGCGTGCAGCCCGGTGGCCGCATGGTCGAGCGAGGACGAAAGTACGCTCGCCAGCCAGGTGGAGAACGGCCAGACCACCGCCACCGCGGCGCGCACGGTGCGGCCGACACGCGAGGGCGCGCGGACACTGAGGGCGGTGATGCGGACGCTGTCGGCGGATGCGCGGGCGGCGGACGTCACGGCGGACGTTGACGTCGAGGACATCGGCATGGCGCCCGATGCGCTGCATGCGCTGGCGCTCGGCCTGCGCGCGCAGGTCGCCGACGCCCATGCGGCGTTCGTGGCGATGCAGGACGCATTGTACGACATCAACGCGCTCTACGATTCGCGCGCGGGCGACAGCGCCAGCCTGGGGCCGGTGCTGTCGACGCTGGGCGCGATCATGAAGGAGGCGACACGCTTCCTGGAGGCGTTCCCCGACGCGGAGGCGAGCGCGGATGCGGCGGACGCGCCGGCAGCGGTCGAGGGCGGCGTGGCGGCTGCGACCGGGGCGGGGCCGGCCCCGCGCGGGTTCGTGCCCTCCGTGCCGCGGACGCGGGGCGACGTGATCGAGGCGATCGACCAGATCGGCCGCTATTACGCCGATCACGAGCCCGCGAGCCCGGTGCCGCTGATGCTGGCGCGGCTCAGAACGTGGGTGACGATGGATTTTCTCGAATTGCTCCGAGAAATCGTACCGAGCGCAGTTGACGACGCCAGCACCCTTTTGGCAATCAGGGGCGAAGAGAACTATTGAGGCCGCAACAGGTTCCGTTGCGGCCCTGTTATTTACACGTTTGTCATATTTTCGAGGGGGTGTCGCGATGGCTCAGGACGGTCAGAAGTTCATCCGGCGCAATCGCGCGCCACGCGTGCACATCGAATACGAAGTGCAGACCTATGGTTCGGTGGAGAAGGTTTCGCTGCCGTTCGTGATGGGCGTGCTGTCCGATCTTTCCGGCAAGTCCGAGAAAGAGAAGAAGTCGATGAACGAGCGCGACTTCGTCAACGTCGACATGGACAATTTCGGCGACTTCCAGAAGAGCATCGCGCCCCGCGCTGCCTTTTACGTCGACAACACGCTGACCGGTGAAGGCAAGCTGTCGGTCGACCTCACCTTCAACTCGATGGACGACTTTACGCCGGGTGGGGTTGCCAAGCAGGTGCCCGCGACCGCCAAGCTGCTCGACGCGCGCCAGCAATTGTCCGACCTGCTCGCCTATATGGACGGCAAGGACAAGGCGGAGGGTGTGATCGACCAGCTGCTCCACAATCCCGACCTGCTGAACACGCTCGCCGCCGAATCGCGTGCGCGCGCCGGCAGCGACGCCTGAACCTCACGCCTTCGAGACGGAGCCGATAGATGGCCACCAATCCGACCGCCGCGACGCAGACCCAGACGGGCGGCGCCGCCGAAGAGATCACCGTCGACGACTTCTCGGCGCTGCTCAACAAGGAGTTCCGGCCCAAGTCCGACGAGGCCAAGAGCCGCGTCGAACTGGCGGTGCGTACGCTCGCCGAGCAGGCGCTGGCGGGGCAGAGCGTGGTGCCCGGCGACGTGCTGGGTACGATCGAGAGCATGATCTCCGCGATCGACCGCAAGCTGACCGAGCAGGTCAACCTCATCATCCACCACGAGGAATTCCAGGCGCTGGAGAGCGCGTGGCGCGGGCTGCAGTACACGGTGTTCAACACCGAGTCGGGCACCGACCTCAAGATCAAGGTGATGAACGCGTCCAAGGACGAGCTGCGCAGGATGTTCAGCAGCTATCGCGGGACGGCGTGGGACCAGAGCCCGCTGTTCAAGCGGGTCTATGAGTCCGAGTTCGGTCAGCTGGGCGGGCAGCCCTATAGCTGCCTGGTCGGCGACTATCATTTCAGCCACCGTCCCACCGACATCGAGGTGCTGGAGGGCATGGCCAAGGTGGCGAGTGCCGCCCATGCGCCGTTCATCTCGGGCACCAGCCACGAGCTGTTCGGGATGGACAGCTGGCAGGACCTGTCCAAGCCGCGCGACCTCGCCAAGATCTTCGACACGCCCGAATATGCCGCGTGGCGCTCGCTGCGTGCCAAGGACGACTCGCGTTATCTCGCGCTCACCATGCCCCGCGTCCTCGCGCGCCAGCCCTATGGCGCCAAGGCCGAGCCGGTGTCCGAGTTCGCGTTCGAGGAGGACACGGCGGGCGACCACGACAAGTATTCGTGGATGAACGCCGCGCACGCGATGGCGGTCAGGATCAACGCCGCGTTCAAGGAATATGGCTGGTGCACCCGCATCCGCGGCGTCCAGTCGGGCGGCACGGTCGAGAACCTGCCGACCGCGATGTTCCCGACCGACGATGGCGATACCGCGGTCAAGTGCCCGACCGAGATCGCGATCAGCGACCGGCGCGAGGGCGAGCTGTCGGCGGCGGGGCTGATCGGCCTCATCCACCGCAAGAACACCGACCAGGCGACCTTCATCGGCGGGCAGACGCTGCACCAGCCCAAGGAGTTCGTCGACAAGGGGGCCACGGCCAACGCCCGGCTCTCGGCGCGCCTGCCCTACCTGTTCACCTCCACGCGTTTTGCCCATTACCTGAAGTGCATGGTGCGCGACTATGTCGGCAGCACGCCCAGCGCCGCGCAGCTGGAGGCGCGCCTGACGACGTGGATCGGGCAATATGTCGACGGCATGCCCAACATGTCGTCCGAGGAGACCAAGGCGCGCAAGCCGCTGAAGGACGCGTCCATCGCGCTGTCGGAGGACGAGGAGAATCCCGGCTACTACCGTGCCAAGTTCGAGTTCGTGCCGCACTTCCAAATGGAAGGCATGGACATCAGCCTAAGCATGACCTCGTCGCTGCGGCAGGGCGCCGGCTGATAGATGCATCCCGCAACGGCTCGATCTGAGTAACGCGTACGCTTTGAAGCAAAGGGCAGGAGACCGACGATGGCAGTTGATATGTTTTTGGAGATGACGCCGGACGTTCCCGGTGAATCGCGCGACAAGAAGTACGAAAAGAAGATCGATGTGCTCGCCTGGTCGTGGGGGATGAGCAATTCAGGCACGACGCACATGGGCGGCGGTGGCGGCGCGGGCAAGGTCAACATGCAGGACCTGTCTGTTACCAAGTATGTCGACCGCGCGTCGGCGACGCTGCAGCTGGCCTGCGCCAAGGGCACGCATTACGACACGGTGACGCTGACCTGCCGCAAGGCGGGCGGCACCGCTGTCGAATATATCAAGATCGTGATGTCGGAAGTGATCATCACCTCGCTCAGCACGGGCGGCTCGGGCGGCGAGGACCGCCTGACGGAGAACGTGACGTTCAACTTCGGCAAAGTGAAGTACACCTATCAGGAGCAGGACTCCAAGGGTGCCGCCGTGGGCAAGCCCGCGGAATACACCTACAGCATTGCCGAGAACGCCGACTCCTGATCGGTCAAGGGGACCAGCACGATGGACGCGCAGGCGCTTCTCCGCTCGGGCGACATCGCCGGTGCCCGGTCCGCGCTCGCAGGCGAGCTTCGCCGCTCGCCTGCGGACGTGAACCTGCGCCAGTTCTTCTGGCAATTGCTCGCCCTCTACGGCGAGTGGGACAAGGCGGAGCAGCAGCTCCGCGCGTTGGCCGCCGCTGAGCCCAAGGCGATGATGATGGGCAGCGTCTACGGCCAGGTGTTCACCGCCATGCGCACGCGCGCCAAGGTGCTCGCCGGCAGCGAGCGCGCGCAGTCGCTGGTCGGCAGCGAGCCCTGGGTCGAAGGATTGATCGACGCGCTCCAGGCGCACGGTAGCGGTGCTTCGGACGCCGCGGCGCGGGGCGATGCGGCGCTGGAAGCAGCACCCGCCACCGCGGGCACGCTGGACGGCGAGCCGTTCGCGTGGATCGCGGACGCCGACCTGCGCTTCGGCCCGATGCTGGAGGCGATCATCGGCGACCAATATGGCCTGGTGCCGTTCGCCGCGCTCAAGCGCGTCAAGCTTTCCGAGCCCGCCGACCTGCGCGACACGGTGTGGCTGCCGATCGAACTGGAGACGCGTTCGGGCCAGACCTCCATGGCGTTCACGCCCGTGCTCTATCCGGGGACGGAGGCGAGCGGCGATGCAGCGCTCATGCTGGCGCGGCGCACCGACTGGCGCGACGGGCCGGCGGGGGAAACCGGCATCGGCCAGCGCGTGCTCTCCTCGGACGGGCCGGAGCAGGGCATCCTGGCGGTGCGCGACATCCGCCTCGCCTGACCCCCATCCATGCCGCCGACGGTTAATCCGCCCAAGCCGTCGATCCTCGACAAGCTGCTCGCCCCGCTTCCCGGCCAGCGCGAGCGACAGAGCTTCTTTGTGCCGCGCGTCGACCGCTTCAGCGAGGGCGACCTGCGCGCCGCCATCCGCCGCGACATCGCCTGGCTGCTGAACGAGGTGCAGTTCGGCGCGGCGGTGCCGCTGGACGACTATCCCGAAGTGCATACGGCCGTGCTGAACCACGGCCTGCCCGACGTGGTCGGCCGCTCGATCGACCAGACAGGCATGGCCGAGCGCGCCGGACAGATCGTGGCGGCGGTGCGCGCGTTCGAACAGCGGCTGCGCCCCGACACGGTGCGGGTGACGTTCGAAAGCGCGCGCGCCGATAGCGACAACCGGCTGCACTTCACCATCCAGGGCGAGATCCGCAACGCGATCGAGGAGAGCTGGCTGGAACTCGCCACCTCCATCAGCCTGGACGACGGCCATGTGGAGGTGGCGCGGTGAGCGCGGTCGATCCGCGCCTGCTGCGGCACTACAATGACGAGCTCGTCTATCTTCGCCGCCGCGCGGTGGAGTTCGCGGAGGATCATCCGCAGGTGGCCGGGCGGCTGGGGCTGGACGCGCCGACCGATCCCGATCCGCATGTCGAGCGGCTGCTGGAGGGCGTCGCCTTCCTGAACGCGCGCGTGCAGCTGCGCCTGGACGACCAGTTCCCCGCCTTCACCCAATATCTGCTGGACGCGCTCTACCCGCATTATCTGGCGCCGACGCCGCCGATGGCGATCCTGGAATATCGCCCCCAGGCGGGCGACGAGGCGCTTGCCGCGGGCGTGCTGCACCCGCGCGGGTCGGCGATCCAGGCGTGGCTCGAAAATGACGGGGCGGCCCGCGTCGAGCTTCGCACGGGCAGCGACGTGACTTTGTGGCCGATCCGGGTCGCGGCCGCCGAATATCTGCCGACGCGCGCCGCGGTGGCGGCCGTCACCGGCGAGGCGGCGGGTGCGGCGGGCCTGCGCATCCGGCTGGAGGCGACCGGCCCCGCTCCGCTTTCGGCGCTGCCGCTCGACCGCCTGCCCCTGTTCATCGATGGCGGGCAGGACGTGCCCAACCTGCTGTTCCAGCAGATGCTGGCGAGCTGCGCGGGCGTCCGCCTGTGCGCGCCCGATCGCGGCGCGGCGGGCGGCTGGAGCGTGGCCGCTGGCCGGCCGGAGGCGCTGGGCTTCGGCGAGGACGAGGCGCTGCTGCCGGGCGACCAGCGGTCGTTCCGCGGCTACCGCCTGCTGGCCGAATATTTCGCCCTGCCGCAGAAATTCCGCTTCGTCGCCCTGACCGGGCTTGCCGCCGGCCTGGCGCGCGCGGCGCGCGAGGTGGACGTGGTGGTGCTGTTCGACCGGCCGCAGGACGCGCTGGTCGGCGCGATCTCGACCGACAACGTCAAGCTGTTCGCGGTGCCGGCGATCAACCTGTTCGAACGCCGCTTCGACCGCGTGCTGGTGGACCCGCGTGCGGAGGAACACCTCGTCATTCCCGACCGCATGGGGCAGCTCGACTACGAGGTTTATCGGCTCGACCAGGTGACCGGCTTCGTCAAGGGCGATGCGCATGGCCTGCCGGCGCTGCCGCTCTATGCCCGGCGGACGCAGCGCGGCGCGCGGCCGCTCCATTATGCGCTGCGTCGCCGGCTGCGCCGGCTGTCGGAGGCGGAGCAGCGGCGTCGGCGCGAAAGCGACTATGTCGGCACGGAGACGTGGATCAGCCTGTCCGCGCCCGAAGAGCCGGCGCTGGTGCAGCGCATCGTGGAGATCGGCGCGCGCGGGCTCTGCACCAACCGCGCGCTGGCCGCGCGGCTGCGGCCGGGCGCCGCCAACCTGCGGCTGCAGGCGGCGGAGGCGGCCGGGGTGGAAAGCGTGCGCATCCTGCGCGGGCCGACCAGGCCGCAACCGCCGCTGGGGTTGGGCGACGCCGCGTGGCGCATCGTCAGCCACCTGGCGCCGGGCCGCAACGGCTTCGTCGCGGCGGACGGCGGGCCCGAGCTACTGGCCGAGCACCTGTCGCTCTACCTGCGCGACGAGGCGCCGGCATTGCGCCGCGAGGTGCAGGGCATCACCGGCCTGCGCGCGGAGACCGTGACGCGCCGCGCCGCCGGCCAGACCCGCCTGGCCTTCCAACGCGGCCAGCGGCTAGTCATCGACCTCGCTTCCGCCGCCTACGAGGCGGGCAGCGCGTACCTGTTCACGAGCGTGGTGGCGCGCTTCCTGGCGGAGTTCGCCACGGTCAACAGCTTCGTCGCGTGCGAGGTGCGCACGGACGAAGGGCTTTCGTGGGGGTGGGACGCGTGCCCGGGCCAGCGACCGACGATCTAGCTGCGCTGCTGGCCGACGCGGGCGCGCATGCCACCGCGTGGCAATTCTTTGCGCTTGCCCGCGGCGTCGAGCAGGTGCGGCCCGATCTGCCGCGCATCGGCACCGCGCGCGACCCCGCGGACGAGGTGGTCGACTGGGTGCACCAGCCCAGCGTCGACTTCCCCCGCTCCGCCATGGTCGCGATCGAGGACGGGACGCGCCGGCCGCGCGCGCGCTCGCAGCATCTCGGATTGCTTGGCACGATGGGCGCGCTGCCGCTGCACCTGGCCGAGGCCGCGATCGCCGAGCGGCGCGGCACCGAACCGACGCCGTTCACCGACTTCCTGGACCTCCTGTCGGCGCGCGCGTTGCAGGCCTTCTATCGCGCGTGGGCGAGCGGCGAACCGGCCGCGCAGGCGGATCGGCCCGCAGACGACCGCTTCGCCGCCGCTTTGGGCGCGGTCAGCGGCGGCGTTTCCCTCCACTTCGTATCGGGCGCGCATCGGCCGGGGGTGGACGAGCCGGGCTTCGGCGCGTGGCGGCGGCTGGCCTATGGCGGGCAACTGACGGGCCTTAACAGCGCGTCGGCGGTGGCGGACGTGCTTGCGCACCTGCTCGGCCGGCCGGTGGCGCTGACGGAGGCGGTCGGCCGCTGGCGGCCGATCCCGCCGGGCGAACGCTCCGAACTGGCGCGGGGGCGCGAGGGGTTGGGCACGGGCACGACGCTCGGCCGCCGCTTCTTCGCGGTGGAATGGGACGTGGGCATTGAGGTGCGTGCGCGTTCGGCGGCGGAACTGGACGAGCTGCTGCCCGGCGGCGACGCGCACGCCTTGCTGGTGGAGGCGGCGGAAGCCATGCTGCCCGCCAGCATCGACTGGACGGTGACTGTGTCCATCGCCGAGCCGGCGGTGACGCCCGCGCGCATCGGATCGGCGCAGCTGGGGCTGACGAGCTGGGTCAGCCCGCGCGGCCGGCGCGGGCTGCGCCGCGACGTTCGGATACACAAGCGCAAGGGTTCCGCGCCCGCGCGGACCGCATCGGGTGAGGGGAGTTAGGGCATGACGGAGATCAGCAGGGCGGCGTTGTTCGGGCGGCTCGGGCCGACCGCGTTGAAGGCGATCGAGACCGCGACGGGCTTCTGCAAGATGCGCGGCAACCCGTATGTGGAGCTGGTCCACTGGCTGCACACGCTGAATGCGGACGCCAAGGGCGACGTGGCGGCGATCCGCGCGCGCTTCGGCCTCGACGAGGCGCAGGTGGCGCGCGACATCGTCGCGGCGCTGGACGCGCTGCCGCGGGGGGCCTCCTCCATCTCCGATTTCTCGGCGCACGTGGAGGAGGCTGTCGAGAAGGGCTGGCTCTATGCGTCGCTGATGTTCGGCGCGGGCAAGGTGCGCTCGGGCCACCTCGTCTATGCGATGCTGAAGACGCCCAACCTCCGGAACGTGCTGACGGGCATCAGCAGCCAGTTCCGCAAGGTGGATGCGGACAAGCTGGGCGACGAGTTCGCCGCGATCACGGGCGCCAGCGGCGAGGCGGGCGACGGCGGCACGCTGGCGACCGGCTCCGCGGGCGATCCGGGCGACGTCTCGCCGGTGGAGGGCGGCGCGCAGGAAGGCGGCGCGCTCGCCAAGTTCTCGGTCGACCTGACCGCGCGCGCGCGTTCGGGCGAGATCGATAAGATCGTCGGCCGCGATGCGGAGATCCGGCAGGTGATCGACATCCTGCTGCGCCGCCGCCAGAACAACCCGATCCTGACGGGCGAGGCGGGCGTCGGCAAGACGGCGGTGGCCGAGGGCTTCGCGCGCCGCATCGCCGACGGCGACGTGCCGCCGCCGTTGAAGAACGTGACGTTGCGCTCGCTCGACATCGGCCTGCTGCAGGCGGGCGCGGGTGCCAAGGGCGAGTTCGAGAAGCGCCTGCGTCAGGTGATCGACGAGGTGGAGGCGAGCCCTACGCCCGTCATCCTGTTCATCGACGAGGCGCACACGCTGATCGGCGCGGGCGGGCAGGCGGGCACGGGCGACGCTGCCAACCTCTTGAAGCCCGCGCTGGCGCGCGGCAAGCTGCGCACCATCGCCGCCACCACCTGGGCCGAATACCGCCAATATTTCGAGAAGGACCCGGCGCTCACCCGCCGATTCCAGACGGTCAACGTCGGCGAGCCGGAGACGGACAAGGCGATCGCCATGCTGCGCTCGGTCGCGGACGCGATGGTGAAGCACCACAAGGTGATCGTGCTGGACGAGGCGCTGGAGGCGGCGGTCAAGCTGTCGCAGCGCTACATTCCCGCGCGCCAGCTGCCCGACAAGGCGGTGAGCCTGCTCGATACCGCCTGCGCGCGCGTGGCGGTGAGCCAGCATGGGCGGCCCGCCGAGGTGGAGGACCGCGCGCGCCGCGTGGAGCTGCTCGACGTGGAGCGCGATATCGTCCAGCGCGAGCTGGGCTCCGGCCTGGGCGATCCGCGCCGGCTGGGCGAGGTCGATGCGCTCTTGGTGGAGGCGCATGCCGCGCTGGCGGAAGTGACCGCCAAGTGGGAGCAGGAGAAGGCGGCGGTGGAGAACATCGTCGCGGTGCGCGGGCAGCGCGCCGACGCGGGCGACGAGCCCGGCGCGCGCGAGGCGTTCAACCAGCCGCTGCGCGACGCGATGGCCGCACTCGACGCGGCGCAGGGTGACGCGCCGATGGTGTTCGCGCAGGTGGACAGCAACGCGGTGGCGAGCGTCGTCGGCGACTGGACGGGCGTGCCCGTCGGCCGCATGGTCAAGGACGAGATTGCGGGCGTGCTGCGCATCGGCGCGAGCCTCAAGAAGCGCGTCATTGGCCAGGACCATGCCATGGACGCGATCGCCAAGCGCATCCAGACCAGCCGCGCCAAGCTCGACAATCCCAACAAGCCGGTCGGCGTGTTCATGCTGTGCGGCCCATCGGGCGTCGGCAAGACGGAGACCGCGCACGCGCTCGCCGAGCTGCTCTATGCGGGCGACGACAGCATGATCGTCATCAACATGAGCGAGTTCCAGGAGGCGCACACCGTTTCCACGCTCAAGGGTGCGCCCGCGGGCTATGTCGGCTACGGCCAGGGCGGCGTGCTGACCGAGCAGGTGCGGCGGCGACCCTATTCGGTGGTGCTGCTGGACGAGGTGGAGAAGGCGCATCCCGACGTCCACGAGATGTTCTTCCAGGTGTTCGACAAGGGCTACATGGACGACAGCGAAGGGCGCTACATCGACTTCAAGAACACGCTCATTCTGCTGACGTCCAACGCGGGCACCGACCTCATCACCGACATGGCGGCCGATCCCGAGACCGCGCCCGAGCCCGAGGCGCTGGCGACGGCGCTACGGCCCGACCTGCTCAAGGTGTTCCCGCCCGCGCTTCTCGGCCGCCTGATCGTGCTGCCCTACTACCCGCTCTCGCCCGAGATGCTGGGCGGCATCGTCCGCCTCCAGCTCGACCGGGTGAAGCGGCGCGTGGAGGAGAACCATAAGATCGCGTTCGACTATGACCAGTCGGTGGTCGACCATGTGGTGTCGCGCTGCACCGAGCTCGCCAGCGGCGGGCGCATGATCGACAACATCCTGACGAACGCGATGCTGCCGCACATCTCGACCGAGCTGCTCGGCCGCATGGCGGAGGGCAAGGCGGTGGCGCGCATCGCAGTGCGCGACGAGGGCGGCGATCTCGTCTACGACTTTACGGAGGCGGCGGACGAGGCGATCACCACCGGGCGGCGGCTGCAGGAAGCGGGCGAGACGCTCGATGTGCCGGCGGCGGCGGAGTAGAAAGTAGCACCATGAGCGAGCGGCCCGTCTGGTCGGAAGGCCTGTTCCTCCGGCCGCAGCATTTCCAACTCGCCGAGCGGGCGGGCGAGGAGGCGCTGCATGCCCGGCTGGACGGCGCGCTCCCTTACCCCTGGGGGATCGTGGAGCTGCAATTGTCGGACGCGCTGGCGCAGGGCGGCAAGGTCGGTGTCGAGCGGCTGGTAGCGGTGCTGCCCGATGGCGAGCGGGTCAACGTGCCCGCCGGCACGCCGCCGCCCGCCCCGCTCGATCTCGACGATCAGGTGCGTAACCAAGTCGTGTACCTGACGCTGCCCGCCGACCAGCCGGGCGCGGTCGCCTTCGCCTATCCCGATGGCCCGGACGCAGGCATCGCGCGGCGGCACATCGTCGCGCGCGAGCTGCTCGACGTGACCGATGCCGAGCGGGCGAGCGACACGATCGAGGTCGGCCGTGCCAATTTGCGCATCGGCATCGCCGAGGCGGACCTCGCCGGGCGCACGCGGCTCGCCATCGGGCGTGTGCGCGAGGTGCAGGGCCGGCGGATCGTCTGGGACGAAGCCTTCATCCCGCCCGTTCTCGACATCCGCGCGAGCCCGGCCTTGGTCAACTTCCTGGTCGACATCACCGGGCGGCTGGAGAACCGGCAGGACGAGCTTTCGACGCGCGCGGTCGAGGGCGCGGAGGGCGGCACGGAGACGTTCGCCGCCTACCTGCTGCTGCAATTGCTCAACCGCTGGCAGCCCGAGCTGCGCCACCTTTTCCGGCTCGACCGCGTGCATCCCGAGCGGCTGTTCACCGCTTTCCTGGGCCTCGCGGGCGAACTCGCCACCTTCACCCGCGCCGACCGGCGGCCCGAGGCCTTCCCCGATTATGACCATGAGCGGCTGGAGCTGTGCTTCCGCCCGGTGGTGGAGGCGATCCGCGCGGGGCTGTCGACCGAGTTCTCGCGTTCGGCGGTGCAATTGGAACTGAAGCAGCTCCAGCCCGGCGCCTATGCGTCCACCATCAGCGACCGCGGGCTGTACGACCAGGGCCGCTTCTACCTCGCCGTATCCAGCCGGCGGCCGGCGAACGACATCCGCCAGAGCGTGCCGTCGGTCACCAAGATCGGGTCGGTGGTGAAGATGCAGCAGCTGGTGCAATCGGCGCTGCCGGGCGTGCCGCTAAACCCCGTCGCCGCACCACCCGCGCAGATCCGGGCGATGCCCAACTACGTCTATTTCGAGCTCGACCGCTCCAGCCCCTATTGGGCGGACTTCGCCACCGCGCCAGCACTCGGCCTGCATATCGCAGGCGACTGGCCCGAGCTCGACATGGAACTCTGGTGCGTGAGGAAGCAGTCGCGATGAGCCAAGGGGACGACCGGCCGCCCGCGAACAAGACGGTGTTCCGCCCCTCGCCGCTTGCCGCGGCGGCAGGCGCCACGCCCGTGCCGTCGCCTGCCGCCGCCGCTGCTCCGCCGCTACCGCCGAGCGCGCCCCCGCGCGCGCTCGGGCGTGACGACGACGTGCCGCCGCTGCTGACACCCGCACGCCCGCGCAACCCGGTGATGGCGGTGGCGGCCCGCCTGCTCACGCTCGCCGCCGCGGTGCAGGCCGAGCGCCGCGTCGCCGACCCGGCGGAGCTGCTGCGCGTGGGATCGGCCGAAGCCAAGGCGTTCGAGAAGGAGCTGGCGGCGCTGGGATTGTCCGCCGAGGACAATGCGCGCGCGCGCTACGCGGTGCTGGCGACGCTGGACGACATCGTCCAGAACCTGCCCGGCGGGCAGGGGAGCGACTGGGCGCGCAACAGCCTCGTCGTGCAGAGCTTCGGCCAGGCGTTCGGCGGCGACCAGTTCTGGACGATCCTCGACGACATGCTGGGGCGGCCAGCGGCCTATCCCAACCTGCTCGAACTCTACCATGCCTGCCTCGCGGTCGGCTTCCAGGGGCGGCTGCGCGTCTCGCCCAATGCCGGCGTCGAGGTGGCCGAGCGGCTGCGCGCGATCGGCGCCGCGATCGACGGCATCCCCAAGCGGCCGGAGACGGACCTCGTGCCGCGCTGGCAGGGTGTGCCCACGCCCGTGCACAAGGTCGGCTGGCTGCCACGCTTCGCCTTGCTCGCCGCCGCGGTGGCGGCGGGGCTGCTGCTGCTGTTCGTGGCGCTCAAGCTCTATGTCGACGCGCATGATGGCCCGGCCTGGGCGGCGCTGCGCCGCGTGCCCCCGCTGGCGCCTGCCACCATCGACCGCGCGGGCGACACCGTGCCCGCGACCGAATCGACCCAGCTCACGCGCATCCGCGGCCGGCTACACAGCCCCTGCATCCAGGCGGACGATGACGGCGCCTCCATCCGCCTCGTCATCGCGGCCTGCCCCGGCCTGCCGCAGGGCATGTTCAACAAGGGCGCGGCAGAGCTGGCGCCCGCCTATCGCGACCTGGTGGCGGAGGCGGCGCGCGCGCTCGTGCCCGAGCCTGGGCGCATCACGGTGGCGGCGCATACCGACAGCGATCCGATCAGCGGGGCGCTGCGCATCTCCTATCCCGACAACATGGCGCTCTCCAAGGCACGCGCGACGGACGCCGCGCGCGACCTCCGCGGTCTGGTCGATCCGGCTCGGCTCGACGTGGTCGGCCGCGGCGACCGCGAGCCGGTGGACCGCGGCGATGATGCCGCCGCCAAGGCGCGCGATCGTCGCGTCGAACTGATCGTCCCCAGGAGTGGATCGTGAAGCGTTTGCTGCACAACTGGTGGGTGCTGGCCGGCGGGGCGACCCTGCTCGGCACGATCGCGCTGTTCCTGATATGCGGCTTCCTCGTCGGCGGCCTGCTGTTCCTGCGCTGGTGGCTGATCGCGCTGCTATGGCTGCTGTTCGGCGCCGCCGCGGGCTGGCGCTATCTCCGTCGCAAGCGGGCCGCCGCCGCGGTCGAGCGCGCGATGGCGCCGGTCGATACCGAAGGCGCGGTCGTCGCGACCAAGATGCGCGATGCGGTGGCGCGCGCCAAGGCGGAGGGGCGCGGCGCGCTCTATTCGCAGCCCTGGTACGTCATCATCGGCCCGCCGGGTTCGGGCAAGACGACGCTGATCCAGAAGGGTGGGCTCCGCCTCATCACCGAGGAGGCGACCGCGGGCGTCGGCGGCACGCGCAACTGCGACTGGTGGTTCACCGACGAGGCGGTGCTGATCGATACCGCCGGCCGCTACACCAGCCAGGATTCGGAAGCGGCGCGTGATGCGCGCGGCTGGGGCGGTTTCCTCGCCAGCCTGCGGAAGGCGCGGCCGTTGCAGCCCTTGAACGGCGTGATCGTCGCGATCGGGCTGGACGAGGTGGCGACCGTGCCCGCCGAGGCACTCGACCGCCATGTCGTCACCATCCGCGCGCGGCTGGCCGAGTTGTCGCGCATTCTCGGGCTCGAACTGCCCGTCTACGTGCTGTTCACCAAGGCGGACCTGATCGCGGGCTTCACCGAATATTTCGACGACCTGACGGTGGAGGGCCGCCGATCGGTGCTGGGCCACACGCTGCCGCTCGACCTCGTGCGGCCCGACGAGGCGGCGCTCGCGGGCGGCTTCGACGAGGTCGCGCAGGCGCTCGCCGATCGCGTGCCCGCGCGGCTGGAGGCCGAGGGCGACCCCGCGCGCCGCGGCGCGGTGCTGACCTTCCCGCCGCGCGTCGCCGATCTGCGTGCGCGCGTCGTGCGCCTGCTCCACGGCGTGTTCGCGGCCGAGACGGGCGAGGGCACGCGTGCGGCACGACTGCGCGGCTTCTACCTGACGAGCGGCGTGCAGCAGGGGACGCCGTTCGACCGGCTGCTGGGCGGCATGTCCGCCAGCCTCGCGCGCTCCGTCCGGCCGCGGGCGGGCACGCCGCGGGCGTTCTTCGTCAATCGATTGCTCAAGGACGTGATCGTCGCGGAGGCGGGGCTTGCCGCCTATGACATCGCGCGGCGCCGGCGCGAGGCGCGGTTACGCACCGCGGCGGTGGGCGCGCTTGCCGCGCTGTCCGTCCTGCTGCTGGCCGCGTGGATCTGGAGCATGGTGGCGAACGGACGCGGCCAGCGCGATACCGCGCAGCAGGCGACTGCGCTCGCCGACACGTCGCGCGGGATCGATCCCGGCGACCGCGTGTCGACCAGCGAATCGGTGGCGGACGTGCTCGACCTGCTCGACGCGCTGCGCGACAAGCTGCCCTATGGCGTGACGCATGCGGCCAAGCCGCCGCTCGGCCAGCGCTGGGGCCTCTACCGCCGCGATCTCGCCGACGAGAGCGCGCGCGCCTACAACGATGCCCTGCAGCGCTACCTGTTGCCGCGCCTGCTGGTCGCGGCCGAGCGCGCGCTGGTGGCGGGCGGCAGCGATCCCATCGCGGTCTACGATCCGCTCAAAGTCTACCTGATGCTCGGCAACCGCGCGGGCGCTGCGCGCGACCCGCGCTTCGTCACCGACTGGCTGACCAACGCGCTCGAAACGCGCGAGCTGCCCGGGCCGGAGAACGAGGCGACGCGCGCGCGGGTCCTTCGGCACACGCAGGCTTTGCTTGCCGACCAGGGACGGTTCGGGCGGATGCTGCGCGGGCCGCTGCTCGACGCGGGGCTGGTGAGCCGGGCGCAGGCGAGCGTGGCGGCGATGTCGCCCGCGCAGCGTGCGTTGGCCCTCATGCGCCAGCAGGTGCAGGGCCCCGATTGGCAGATGGTGGGCGACGCGCTGCTGCCGGGCGAGGCGAGCGCGTTCGGCAACCCGCGCGAGATCGAGGCGGCGCGCGTGCCCTACCTCTTCACCAGGAAGGGTTTCGCCAAGGGTTTCGTGCCCGGCATCCCCACAATCGGCACGGCGCTGGAGGCGGATCGCTGGATGCTGGGCGACAGTGCTGCGGGCGACACGCGGCTCGACCGCGACGAACTCGCCCGGCTCTACGCCGCCGAATATAGCCGCGTGTGGGGCGCGATGCTCGCCCTGCCGCAGCCGGGCGATTATGCGCGGGATACCACCGCGCTCGCGCGGCTGGCGAACGCATCCGCCTCGCCGCTCAAGAAGATCGTCGACCAGGTCATCGTCAACACGCAGAAGCTGCTGCCCGCGGGAGCGGCAGCCGCACCCAAGCTGCCGGGCGGTGCGATCGGCGCGGCGGTGGGCAAGGCCGTGCAGGGGGAGAGCGGGCTCGCCGCCTCCACGCTCGCCGCGCGCACGATCGAGGCGGGGTTCCAGACGCTGCGCGATTATGCTGGCGGGCCGACCGCGCCGATCACGCAATTGTTCGCCTCCCTGTCCAAATACCAGCTGGCGCTCGCCCAGGCGGCGGTGCCGACCGCGGGCGGCGCGGGGGCGGCGGCGACGGGCGGTTCCGCCCAGCTCGGCGCGGCGGCGGCGGAGCTGGGGGTGGCGGCGGCCAACGCGGGGGCAGCGGTGCCGGCGCTCGGCATCTTCGTGAAGAAGGTGGCGACCGGCTCCAGCAGCGCCAGCGAG
>Ga0325400_1001121_pt1 | contig 21706 bp, 20 predicted proteins | sample PopdelMetagenome_2_FD_205662 | JGI IMG/M metagenome (GOLD analysis project Ga0325400, IMG submission 205662) | Populus deltoides microbial communities from Bellville, Georgia, United States - Xylem-PdKOR-R1 | ecosystem: Host-associated > Plants > Phyllosphere > Stem > Wood/Secondary xylem...
TGCAGCGTGCGCATGTTGTGCAGGCGGTCGGCGAGCTTGACGAGCAGCACCCGCACGTCCTCGGCCACCGCCAGCAGCAGCTTGCGGAAGTTCTCGCCCTGCACCGCGCGCTTCGAGACGAGGTCGAGCCGCTTGAGCTTGGTCAGGCCATCGACCAGCGCGCCGATCTCGTCGCCGAAGATGCCGCGGATCTCGTCCAGCGTGGCGGCGGTGTCCTCCACGGTGTCGTGCAGCACGGCGGCGACGATGGTGGCGTCGTCGAGATGCAGGTCGGTGAGGAGAGCGGCGACTTCGAGCGGATGGGCGAAGAACGGATCGCCCGAGGCGCGCTTCTGCGTGCCGTGCGCCTGCATGGCGTACACGTAGGCGCGGTTGAGCAGCGCCTCGTCGGCGTCCGGGTCGTAGTCGAGCACCCGATCGATGAGTTCATATTGACGCAACACAGGTTGCAGATGGGGCGGTGCAGCATTGCTTTGCAACACGAAAGTGGGCCGCCTAGAGTTTCGCGGATGGAGCGGACTGGAGAGCGACTGCGCGAGCGGCTGGACGAATGCAGCCTGCCCGCGGCGCTGGAGGCGATGGGCGAGCGCTGGTCCTTCCTGATCCTGCGCGCCGCGTTCAACGGCTTCCACCATTTCGAGGAGTTCCAGGCGGGGCTGGGGATCGCGCGCAACATCCTCGCCAATCGGCTGGCGCGGCTGGTGGCGCACGGCATCCTCGCCCGCGAGCCGATGCCGGAGGACCGGCGCAAGATCCGCTACCGATTGACCGACAAGGGATGGGCGCTGCTGCCGACCATGGTGGCGCTCAGGCAATGGGGCGAGCGGTGGGAGACGGGGGTGCCGGCGTTTCCGGTGCTGGTGGACGCGCAAGAGCGGCGACCGATCCGCGAGGTGGTGGTGCAGGCGGCCGACGGGCGGGTGCTCGGCAGGGCCGAGATGGTGTGGGCGCGGCCCGAGGAGGTGGGGGGCGGAACGAAGGGGGCGGAGTAGGTTTCGGCTTCGCTCGGCAATGCTCCTCGACTTCGTTCGGAGCGAGCGGACTTCGAAGCACCCGTTCGTGTCGAGCGAAGCCGAGACATCTCGCCGGGCGAAGCGGTGGCGCTTAGGTCAGGCCACCCGGTCGGGCTGGGCGATCACCAGCGCTTCGAGGAACCGGCGCACCTCGCCGGCGATCGGGGCGGGGCGGCCGGTGGGAAGGTGGACGTTGACGACGGTCAGCATCACGGCCGCGTGGAGCTCGCCCGTCTCCGCATGGGCGAGCTCGTAGCGTTGGGTAAGGCTCGACCCGCCGATGCGTTCGAGCCGCACCGACGCCTCCACCGTATCGCCCCAGACGAACGGCTTCAGATAGTCGACCTCCGCATGGCGGACGTGGAACTCGGTCTGGGTCCATGCGGTCCCGAGCACCTCGGCGATGCCGGTCCATGCCCAATATTCGGTCGCCGCGACGTCGGCATATTCGAGATAGCGCGAGTTGAAGACGACTCGCTGCCCGTCGATCTCGGCATAGCGGACGCGAAAGGCGGCGGAGAAGGCGAAACCGGGGCGCGGCACCTCAGGCGCCCTGGTAAGGGGTGTTGATCCCGCGCGACTGGAGGAAGCGCTTCACGTTGCGTGCGGCCTGGCGAAGGCGCTGCTCGTTCTCGACCAGTGCGATGCGGACGAACCCTTCGCCGTTCTCGCCGTAGCCGACGCCCGGCGCGACCGCGACCTTGGCCTCGGCGAGGAGCTGCTTAGAGAATTCCAGGCTGCCCATCTCCCGAAGCGCGGGCGGCAGCGGCGCCCAGGCGAACATGCTGGCGGGCGGCGCGGGGATGTCCCAACCGGCGCGGCCGAAGCTCTCGACCAGCACGTCGCGGCGCTTGTGGTAGAGGGCGCGGTTGGCCTCCACGATGTCCTGCGGGCCGTTCAGCGCGGCGCAGGCAGCGGCCTGGATGGGGGTGAACGCGCCGTAGTCGAGGTAGGACTTGACCCGCGTCATGGCCGCGATCAGCCGCGGGTTGCCGACCGCGAAGCCGATCCGCCAGCCGGCCATGGAGAAGGTCTTGGACAGGCTGGTGAACTCCACCGCCACCTCCTTGGCGTGCGGCACCTGGAGGATCGAGACGGTCGGCCGACCGTCGTAGTACAACTCCGAATAGGCGAGGTCTGAGACGATCCACACCCCGTTGTCGCGCGCCCACGCCACCAGCCGCTCGTAGAAGGCGAGGTCCACCGTCTCGGCGGTCGGGTTCGAGGGATAGTTGACGACCAGCACCGAGGGACGCGGGATGGTGAACTCCATGGCGCGCTGGAGGCTCTCCCAATACGCCTCGTCGGGGGTGGTCGGCACCGCGCGGATGGTGGCGCCGGCGATGATGAAGCCGAAGGTGTGGATCGGGTAGGAGGGGTTGGGAGCGAGCACGACGTCGCCGGGCGCGGTGATCGCGGTGGCGAGGCTGGCGAGTCCCTCCTTGGACCCCATCGTCACCACGACCTCGGTCTCGGGATCGATCTCGACCCCGAAGCGGCGACCGTAATAGTTCGCCTGGGCGCGGCGCAGGCCGGGGATGCCCTTGGACTGCGAATAGCCGTGGGCGGAGGGTTTCTGCGCGACCTCCACCAGCTTCTCGATGACGTGCGGGGGCGGCGGCAGGTCGGGGTTGCCCATGCCCAGGTCGACGATGTCCTCGCCCTCCGCCCTCGCCGCCGCGCGCATCGCGTTGACCTCGGCGATGATGTAGGGCGGCAGGCGCTTGATGCGGTAGAAGTCGGCGTCGGTCATGCGCCCTCATACCGTCATTCCCGCGATCGGGGGAATCCCGCTTTACTGTAAGCGAAGAAGCGGGACCCCCGCTTTCGCGGGGCTGACGGGAAGGGTATGGGGCGGGTGACGGAGAGAGATCATGGCCGACCAGAAGCCCACGCCGCCCGGCTTCGCCGGATGGCCGACCCTGCCCGGGCTGACCGACCCCGACACGCTGGCGCGGGCGCGCGACTGGTGGATGCAGGGGCTGGCGCTGTGGGGCACGGCGCTGGGCGGCGCGGTGCCGGCGCGCGACGAAACCCCGGCGGAGGCGAAGGACAAGCGCTTCCGCGACCCGCGCTGGCGCGAGGATCCCGGGTTCGACCTGATGCGGCGCAGCTACCGGCTGTTCGGCGACAACCTGATGCAGGCGGTCGAGGCGCTGGACCTGCCCGCGCGCGACAAGGAGCGGTGGCGCTTCGCGGCGCGGGGCGTGGTCGACGCGATGAGCCCGACCAACTTCCCGCTCACCAACCCCGAGGCGATCGACCGGGCGGTGGAAACCGGGGGCGAGAGCCTGGCGAAGGGCATGGCCAACCTCCTCGCCGACCTGTCGCGCGGGCAGATGACCCACAGCCGGGAGGGCGCGTTCGAGATCGGGCGCGACCTGGCGACCACCCCGGGCAAGGTGGTGAAGCGGACGCCGCTGTACGAGCTGATCCAGTATTCGCCGGCGACCGCCGCGGTGCTGGCGACCCCACTGGTCATCTTTCCCCCCTGGATCAACCGCTTCTACATCCTCGACCTCACCCCTGAGAAGAGCTTCATCCGCTGGGCGGTGGAACAGGGGCTGACCGTGTTCATGGTATCATGGAAGTCGGCGGACGCGTCGATGAAGGACGTGGTCTGGGACGACTACGTCGCCGCGCAGATCGACGCGGTGGACACGATCCGCGACCTGCTGGGCGTGCCCGCGGTGCACGCGATCGGCTATTGCGTCGCGGGCACCACCCTGGCGGCGACGCTGGCGGTGCTCGCGGCGCGCGGGGAGGCGGACCGCGTCGCTTCCGCGACCTTCTTCACCGCGCAGGTCGACTTCTCGGGCGCGGGCGAGCTGCTCCACTTCGTCGACGACGAGCAGATCGCGATGCTGGACAGCCTGTCGCCCGACGGCTTCCTGGACGGGCGGGTGATGGCGGCGACCTTCAACGCGCTCAGGGGCCGCGACCTGATCTGGAACTACGTGTCGGCCAACTACCTGAAGGGCGAGGAGCATCCCGCATTCGACCTGCTCCACTGGAACGGCGACGTCACCAACCTGCCCGCCCGCTGGCACGGGGCGTACCTGCGCGACCTCTACCGCGACAACAAGCTGGTGGAGGCCGGTGCGCTGTCGGTGCTGGGGGTCCCGCTCGACCTGACCCGCGTCGGCACCCCGACCTACGTCCAGGCCGGGCGCGAGGACCACATCGCACCGGCCGAAAGCGTGTGGAAGATCACCCACCTGTTCCGCGGCCCGCTCAGGTTCGTGCTCGCCGGATCGGGGCACATCGCCGGGGTGGTGAACCCGCCCGCCGCGGGAAAATACCAGTATTGGACAGGTGACGCCGGGGCGGGAACGCTGGCGGCGTTCGTCGCCGGGGCGACCGAGAACAAGGGCAGCTGGTGGCCCGACTGGATCAACTGGGTCCGCGATCAGGGGCGCGACACGGCCCCGGTGGCGGGCGCGCGGGTGCCGGGCGAGGGTGCGCTGCCGTCGCTCGGCGAGGCGCCCGGCGAGTATGTGCGGGCGCGCTGAACGGGATTGGCGGGGCGTGAAGGCGACCGCCGCACGCGTCCCGGTACCGCTCGTTGTGCAATGCACAAAACGCCCTTGACCTCGCATACCCCGCTATTATGTTGCAGCGCAGCAGAGCAGGAGAGGCGCGCATGGCCGAGATCACCCCACCCGTCCGGCGCAAGCGTCAGGCCCCCGTCGCCAGCGTAATCGAGGCGACCGCCGCAGCACCGATGCCGGTGGTCGACATGCACGTCGTCGACGCCTCCCCTGCCGAGAACGCCGCGGCGCCCGAGCCCGCGACCCCGCCCGCCGCGGTTCCGGCGGAACCGCAGAAGGAAACGATCATGAACACCGAGACCGTGACCCAGACCGTCAACGAGAGCCTCAACGCCACCGGCGACAAGGCGCAGGCCTTCTTCGGCGACGCCAAGGCGCGCGCCGAGGGCGCGATGCAGAAGGGCGCACAGCTGGTCGAGGAGCTGTCGGCGTTCGGCAAGGGCAACCTGGAGGCGATGGTGGAGTCGTCGAAGATCGCTGCGCGCGGCATCGAGTCGCTGGGCCAGGAAGCGGTCGCCTATGCCAAGACCTCCTTCGAGCAGCAGTCGGCGGCGTTCCGCCAGCTCGCCGCGGTGAAGTCGCCGACCGAGTTCATGAAGCTCCAGGGCGAGCTGGTCCGCCAGTCGTTCGACCAGATGGTCGCCCAGGGCTCGCGCCAGACCGAGACGGTGCTGAAGCTGGCGGGCGAGGTCGCGCAGCCGATCTCAAACCGCATGGCGGTCGCCGCCGAGAAGATCAAGGTCGCCGCGTAACGCGCGATCTTCGCCCTACCGGGGCGTGGGGAGGGCGGCCGTCGACGCGACGGCCGCCCTCTTTTCGTGTCGCGCACCCTTGCCGGGCGGGGGGGCGATCCCCTATTTCCCGAACTGCCCATGACTTTCGATCCGATCATTTCGGCGGAGCGCCGCGACGATGACGGGGGCCGCGACGGCGGCACCGGCGTCGCGACCAAGACCCGCGCCAAGACCAAGCAGCCGACGCCTTATCGGGTGCTGATGCTCAACGACGACTACACGCCCATGGAGTTCGTGGTGCTGTGCCTCCAGCGCTTCTTCCGCATGGACATGGAGGCCGCGACCCGGGTGATGCTACACGTCCACCAGAAGGGCGTGGGGGTGTGCGGCACCTTCTCCTACGAGGTGGCGGAGACCAAGGTCGGGCAGGTCACCGACTTTGCGCGGCAGCACCAGCACCCGCTCCAGTGCACGCTGGAGAAGGCCTGAACCGGTCGCCTCCCCGGCCTGGAGTGCGGCCGGCGACGCGGATCACCGGCCCGCGGGCAGCCAGCCGAGATCGATGCCGTTGAACCGGCCGATATAGTTGGCGATCCGTGCCAGCGCCGCCTCGTTGAGCAGGGTGACGCGGCCGTTCTCGCGCGCGATCAGCCGTTCGTCGTCCAGCTGGCGCAGCATGCGGTTGACGTGCACGGCGGTGAGGCCGACGGCATCGCCCATCTCCTCCTGCGTGAGGCCGAGGACGAAGCTGGCCTCCGGCGCGCCGTCGGCGGCGCGGCGGCTGTCGCGGATCTCCAACAGGATCGCCGCCACCCGCGCCTTGGCCGAGGTGCGTCCCAGCGCCACCAGCCGGTCGGTCAAGGCCACCCGTTCCATCTGGTTCGTCGCCATCAGCAGCGCCGACAGCCGCGGATGCTCGGTGACGATGCCTGTCAGTGCCCCACGCTCGAACGGTGCCACCACGCAGTCGCCGACCCCGGCGATCGTCTCCGTCGCCCGCTGGTACACCAGCGACGAGAAGCCGACCATGTCGCCGGGAAAGAGGAAGCGCAGGATCTGCCGGCTGCCGTCGTCGAGCAGGACGTAGCTCATCGCCGTGCCGCGGGTGAGGATGAACAGCTCGTTCTGGAGGTCGTTCTCACGGACCAGCACTGCACCACGCTTCAGCGGGCGCGAACGCTCCTCCAGCCGGACGAGCGACCGGCGCTCGGCGGGGGTAAGGTCGATCAGATCGCCGATCCGGTCGGCGAAGCAGCTTGTGGACAATGCGCACCCCGTCTTGAACCGCGCTCAAAGCAAAGCGCCGGGATCGCTGCATTAAAGTCGATCAACCGCCCCGGTCGCCGGGGCGGGCCTTGGCGCGGGCCGGGGGCGGGACTAGAGCCGCGGACCATGGACCGCATCCTGATCCGCGGCGGCAACCGCCTCGCCGGCCGCCTGCCCATCTCCGGCGCCAAGAACGCCGCCCTGACGCTGATGCCGGCGGCGCTGCTGACCGACCAGCCGCTCACCCTTCGCAACCTGCCGCGGCTGGCCGATGTCGACGGGTTCGGGCACCTGCTGAACCAGCTCGGCGCGTCCACCGCGGTGGAGGGGACCAGCCCGGCGGCGTTCGGGCGGACGGTGACGATCCGCGCCGGCGACCTCACCTCGACCGAGGCACCCTACGACATCGTCCGCAAGATGCGCGCGTCGATCCTGGTGCTGGGCCCGGTGCTGGCCCGCGCGGGATCGGCGCGGGTGTCGCTGCCGGGCGGATGCGCGATCGGCAACCGGCCGATCGACCTCCACCTCAAGGCGCTGGAGGCGATCGGCGCGGAGCTGGAGATGGCGGCGGGCTATGTCGAGGCGCGCGCGCCCAGCGGGCGGCTGTCCGGCGGCAAGTACCGCTTTCCCGTCGTGTCGGTCGGGGCGACCGAGAATGTGGTGATGGCGGCGGCGACCGCGCGGGGCACGAGCTGCATCGAGAACGCCGCGCGCGAGCCCGAGATCGTCGACCTGTGCCGCTGCCTGGTCGCGATGGGTGCCAGGATCGAGGGCATCGGCACCGACCGGCTGGAGATCGAGGGCGTCGACGCGCTCCGCGCCGCGACCTATTCGGTGATGCCCGACCGGATCGAGGCGGGCAGCTACGCCTGCGCCGCCGCGATCACCGGCGGCGACCTGACCCTGACCGGGGTCGATGCGGAGGACATGGGCGCGACCCTCGCCGCGCTTACCGAGGCGGGGGTGGTGGTGGAACCGGTCGCGGACGGGCAGGGCGGCGGTGTGCGCGTCACGGCCGCCGGGCCGCTGCGGCCGCTGACCCTGTCGACCGCGCCCTATCCGGGGTTCGCGACCGACATGCAGGCGCAGTTCATGGCGATGCTGACCCTCGCCGACGGTGCCAGCGTGCTGACCGAGACGATCTTCGAGAACCGCTACATGCACGTCCCCGAACTCGCGCGGATGGGGGCGGACATCACCGTGTCGGGCCGGACCGCGGTGGTGCGCGGGGTGGCGGGGCTGACGGGCGCGCCGGTGATGGCCACCGACCTGCGCGCGTCGATGAGCCTGATCCTCGCCGGGCTGGCGGCCGAGGGCGAGACGTCGGTGGCCCGCGTCTACCACCTCGATCGCGGCTACGAGCGGCTGGAGGAGAAGTTGTCGGCCGTGGGGGCGGATATCGAGAGGGTGAGCGATGGCTAGGCGAGATCAGGAAGCTGGCCTGAACCTGCACGACGACCTGGACGCGATTAGTGAGAAGTGGTGGCTTGACGCACGCGTAGTCAAACCGTCGTTGATCCCCGATGTGCTTTATCACTACACCGATGCCGCCGGTTTGGCCGGCATGCTGGCCAATGGCACGGTCTGGACCACCGACTACCGCTTCCTCAACGACAAGTCGGAGTTCATCCACACCCGCAGCGTCGTCAAGCGGGTCATGGACGAGGTCGGGTTCACCGGGGTTCGGGCGAAGGCCAAAGACGCGCTCGACGCAGCGATTGAGCGCTATCAACTCGCTGACACCAGCGAAGACGCGTTTGTCTTCTCGCTGTCGGAACACAAAGACGACCTGAGCCAATGGCGTGGCTATGCGCGGGACGGCATGGGCTTCACCATCGGCTTCGATGCCAGTGAGCTGCACCGGGTCTCATTGCCCGACGAAGGTCGCTACACCTTTTCCAAGATTGAATATGATGAGGAACGGCAGTTCAGCGCGCTGAAGAAGGCCTACGGTGAGTTCATCGCCGTCATGACCCGCGATAGGGATGGGTCCGACAGCTGGAACAAGACGGTGAGCGATGCGGGTCGACTGTTCGATTGGACTGCGGCCAGTCGCGGCGCGCTGAACAAACATGCGTCGTTCGCCGGGGAGCGTGAGTGGCGCGTTCTTCACTATGCGGAGAAGTCGGCGGACGGAACGCTGGTACGTGCCAGCGGCCTGCGGTTGGTACCCTATCGCGAACTCGCATTGCACGACACGGGCGAGAAGTTGCCGGTCGTGTCGATCGGCATCGGGCCGGGCTTCACCGAGGCGGCGATCGGCGACGCGGTGAGGACGCTTGCACGGCAGCATGGTTATGACGTCGACGTCTATTTCGCCGAAACGCCGTATCGCCGAGTATAACCGAGTTTACGCGATCCGTTCCGGCACCTCGGCCGCGTCCTCGGCGATCGCGTCGGCGGGGGCGAGGGCTTCCCAGGGGAAGACGTACCAGTCCTTGGTGACCGTGCGGTCGATGGTGCGGGCGCGGTACTCGACGCGCTGCGCCGAGACCGCATTGTCGAGGAGGGTGGCGAAGCGGACGGACCCCTCCGCCGCCCCCGCCTGGGCGAGCGCGGCGCGGAGCAGGCCGATGGTGCGGCCCGAATCGTTGATGTCGTCGACGAACAGAAGCCGCTCGCCGGTGCGGGTGCGCGCGGCGAGTCGGACCAGCACCTCGTCGGCGAAATCCTTGAGATGGCTCGACAGGTCGCAGCTGAGCGCGGGCAGGCCGGTCGCATGGCTGAGGTACACGGCGGGAACTAGGCCGCCGCGACCGACGCCGATGATGTAGGTCGGCCGCCAGTCGCCGTCCGCCGCCACCGCAGCGGCGAGCGCGCGGACGTCGGCCACTACCTGGTCGTGCGATATGTCGGTGAAGGTCGGCATCAGGCGTGTGCCGCCGCATAGGCGTCGATCGCCGCGAGGTGGCGCTCGATCTCGGCGGCCGGCAGAAAGGACCCGGTGAAGCCGTTCTTCGCCAGCCGCACGAGGTCGCCGCGCGACAGCCCGCGACCCTCCGCCACCGCCATGAAGTTATCGACCATGTAGCCGCCGAAATAGGCGGGGTCGTCCGAGTTAACCGTGGCGCTCAGCCCCGCCGCCAGCATCCGGTCGATCGGATGGTCCTCGATGCGGTCGACGTTGCGGAGCGCGACGTTGGAGAGCGGACAGACGGTGAGGGTCATGCCGCTGTCGGCTAGGCGGGTGGTGAGGGCGGGGTCCTCCAGGCTGCGGTTGCCGTGGTCGAGCCGGTCGACATGGAGCAGGTCGAGCGCCTCGGCGATATAGGCGGGCGGCCCCTCCTCACCGGCATGAGCGCAGAGGCGGAAGCCGCGGCGGCGCGCCTCGGCGAAGACCGCCGCGAACTTGGACGGCGGGTGGCCGACCTCCGACGAGTCGAGCCCCACCGCCTCGATCCGGTCGCGCCACGGGGTCGCTTGGTCGAGCGTCTCGAACGCGGCCTCCTCCGACAGGTGACGGAGGAAAGAGCAGATCAGGCGGGTGGTGATGCCGTGGGTCTCGCGTGCGGCTTCGCAGGCGGAAAGGAGGCCGCGGATCACCGTGTCGAACGCGATGCCGCGATCGGTATGGGTCTGGGGATCGAACATGATCTCGGCATGGAGGACACCGTCCCGCGCGATCCGGTCGAAATAGGCGGACGCGAGGTCGTGGAAGTCGCGCTCGCGGATCAGCACGGCGGCGCCCTGGTAGTAGATGTCGAGGAAGTCCTGAAGGTTGGAGAAGCGGTAGGCGGCGCGGACCGCCTCCACGTCGGCGAAGGGAATGGCGACCCCGTTCCGCTCGGCGAGGGCGACCATCAGTTCGGGTTCGAGCGTGCCCTCGATGTGGAGGTGGAGTTCGGCCTTGGGGAGGCCGGTGACGAAGGTCCTTAGATCGGGCGGCGTGGGGTCGGTCATGCCCGCCCTTGTTCCCGACGCCGCCTCGTCCCGCAAGCGTCAGCGGCGCCCGAACGTGTAGGTCACCGCGATGCCGCCGGACAGCTGGTCGCGCGAACCGTAGCGGCTGACCACCGGCGACCGGCCGGCGTCGCCGACCAGCCGGTCGTACTTGGCGAAGCCGGTGATCCCCCATCGCGAGGTCAGCTGGTGGAGCGCACCCGCGGTGATGCCGACCGCCTGGATCCCGGCGTCGGGCCGATAGGCGGGCAGGGCGGCACTGCCCGCCGGCACGCCGAAATAGACGCGCTGGTAACGGCCGTTCGCGAGCGTCACCCGCGGTCCCAGCGAGAACAGCCAGTCGTCGGCATCGCGAGCGACGTAGTCGGCACCGACCACGCCCACGAGCCCGCGATGACCGCCGATCCCCTGCCGCGCCTCGCCGCGCAGCCGCACCGCGGGTGTGAGCTGGTACTGGACGAACCCGCCCGCCTCCACGGTGAAGCCGACGCGCGCCAGCGCGCCGTCGGTGTCGCGGCGGCGGCGCACGCCCTCGAACCCAAGGGAGGGACCTGCCTGCAACCGGTCGCCCCGGAGCAGCGCGAAGCCCGTGCTCTCGTCGGGCGCCTCGAACGCGAACGGGTCGTCGCCGGTCGCGCGCGACAGGTCGAGGAACGGGCGCAACGCGTAACGATCGGCGCCCGGATAGCTGGGGGCGAGCTGCGGACCCAGCGCGACGCGGGTGCGGCGGGGCGCGTCCTGCGCCGTCGCCGCGGATCCGCCTGCCAGCGCCAGCGCCAGGGCGGCGGCGGTGATCGCGCGGGTCATACCGCCGCCAGCGCCTGTTCCATGTCGGCGATCAGGTCGTCGGCGTCCTCCACCCCGATGGAGATGCGGACGAGATTGTCGGTGATGCCCAGCGCCGCCTTGCGGGCATCGGGGACCGAGAGGTGGGTCATCCCGGCGGGGTGCGAGGCCAGCGTCTCGGTGCCGCCGAGCGACACCGCGAGCTTGGCGATCCTGAGCGCGTCGAGGAAGCGGAACGCCTCCGCCTCGCCGCCCTTGAGGTATAGCGAGAAGGTGGAGCCGCCGCCGGTGCAGTGGCGGCGGTAGATGTCGGCCTGGCGCTTGGCGCCCGCGTGGGTGGCGGGGGCGTCCGCCGCCGCGTCGTCGCCGGCCGGTCCCTCGGCCAGGAAACCGAGATAGCCGACATGCTCGACCTTGGGGTGGTCGCGCAGGTACGCGCAGACCCTGGCCGCATTCTCGCCCGCGCGGCTCATGCGCAACTCCAGCGTCTCCAGCGAGCGCAGCAGCATCCACGCGGTGTTGGGATCGCAGATGGTCCCGATCGTGTTGCGCATCGAACGGATGGTGTTGATGTGCGCCTTGGACCCGAGCACGCCGCCCGCGACCAGATCGGAATGGCCGCCCGCATATTTGGTCAGCGAGTAGACCACGAGGTCCGCGCCGTGGCGGAGCGGCTGGTGCCAGAGCGGACCGAGAAAGGTGTTGTCGATCGCGATCGGTGGCTTCTCGGCCTCGTCGCCGAAGGCGGCGTCGCGGGCGGCGGCGACCGCCTCCACGTCGACCAGCGCGTTGGTGGGGTTGGCAGGCGATTCGAGATAAACCAGTGCGACCCGGCCCTTTTCCCTGGCCGCCGCCATCACCGCATCGATCTCCTCGCGGGTCGCGCCGGCCGGGAAGTCGAGCCAGGTGACCCCGAACTTGCCCAGCACCCGGCCGATCAGCGTCTCGGTCGCGGCGTAGAGCGGCCCGGAATGGACGATCACGTCGCCCGGGCGCACCATCGACAGGAACAGGGTGGCGATCGCCGACATGCCGCTGGAAAAGGCGAGCGCGTCCTCCGCCTCCTCCCAGACACCCAGCCGGTCCTCCAATATCTCCTGGTTGGGGCCGTTGAAGCGCGAGTAGACCAGGCCCTCCGCCCCGCCCGGACGCTTGCCGGTCACGCCCTCGAAATGGCGCTTGCCCGACGCGGCATCGGGGAAGACGAAGGTGGAGGTGAGGAAGATCGGCGGCTTGAGCGAGCCTTCGGACAGCGCGGGGTCGAAGCCGTGGCCCATCATCAGCGTCGACGGCTTCAGCTTGCGGCTGCCGATCGTGTCGGTGTCCGGTTTGGCACCGCGGCGCGCGGCGACTCCGGTCAGGTCGGCCTCGGTCCCGCCGGGGGCGTCGGGGGTGTCGGTCATCTCGTCTCTCCTCGGGCAAGCGCACAACGCCCGATGATGCCGCACGGTGCCGCGCAAGATCGTTCGGTGACGAGGTAAAGGTGTTGCGCAGCAGGGCGATCCGTCCCCCCCCCTGCCCGGCGGCAAGCCGCGATACCGTTCCGACCGGCAGTGATTGATCCGGCGGTCGCGGCCGACCAGCCGGCGGTGGGCAACTCACCGCCCATCGTCCAGCCCGCCGCCGGCCGATCGGCGGCGAACGCGACGGGCGACCCGGCGCCAGCGCCGGCAGAGCGCGAGGCCGGGAAGAACCGTCCCCCATGCGGGGCGATCAGCCGGGCAGCGCGATCAGGCTGATCTGGCGGCCGTAGGTCGGCTCCCCGCCATGGGTCGCGCGGCGGAAGCTGTAGAATCGTTCGGGATCGGCATAGGTGTCGAGCCCGAGCGCTTCCACGCGGTGAACGCCCGCAGCGGCGAGCCGGTGGGCGACATAGGCTTCCAGGTCGAAATGGTGGTGGCCAGGCCGGGCGGCGTCGACGAAGAACCGTTCGACGGCCGCGTCCGCTTCGGCGAAGCGGCGGCGGAACGCGTCGTCGACCTCGTAGCTCGCACGCGCGATGCACGGGCCGATCGCGGCGACGATCCGCCCGGGCTCGGCGCCGAGCGCCGCCATCGCGGCGACCGTCGCATCGGTGACCCCCGCCAGCGCGCCCTTCCACCCGGCATGCGCCGCGCCGACCACCCCGGCCGACGCGTCGGCGAGCAGCACGGGCGCGCAGTCGGCGGTGACGATGCCGAGCGCCAGGCCGGGACGGTCGGTGACCAGCGCGTCGGCGGCAGGGCGGGCATCGTCGCACCAGGCCGCGGCGACGGTGACGACGTCGGCGGAGTGGGTCTGGTACGGGGTCACCAGCGCCCGTCCCGGCGCGACCGCGGCGAGTGCGCGCGCGCGGTTGGCGGCGACCGCGGCGGGATCGTCGCCCGCGCCCAGACCGGCGTTGAGCCCGGCCGTGGCCCCCGTGGACACGCCGCCGCGGCGGCCCATGAAGCCGTGCGGCACGGCGAGACCCCGCGCGCGGAACGGGGTCGCGCTCACAGCACCAGCCGCATCAGCCGGTCCTCGTCGAGATGGTCGCCGACCGGAAAGTCGTAGCGGCCGATATCAACGAAGCCGCGCCGCTCGTAGAAGCGCCGGGCGCGGTGATTGTCGACATAGACCGACAGCAGCAGTTCGGGCGCGCCGCGACGCCGCGCCTCGGCGGTCGCCCAGCGCATCAACGCCGGACCCACCCCCGTGCCGTGATGGTCGCCGAGGACGTAGAGCTGGTGAAGCTCGATCGCACCCTCCGGCCAGTCGCCGGGGAAGACCACCGGGCCGAGCTTGGCATAGCCGACGATCCGGTCGCCCGCGGTCGCGACCCGGACGGTGTAGGCCGGATCGGCGAGCTGGGCGGGGAGCCCGTCCGCGCCGAACGCGGCGTCGAGGAAGCAGGCGAGGTCGGCCGAGGCGTAGAGGTGGCCGAAGGTGTCGGTGAACGCCTGCCGCCCCATCGCCGCGAGCGGGTCGGCATCGGCCGGGGTCGCGGCGGCGAGGGCGAAGGTCGATCGGTCAGTCATTCCCCGAATCCCGCGGGCGCCGGCCAGCCCGGCGAGGCGACCGCGAGGGCGCGGAACAGCGTTCCCATGTCGTCCATCAGCCGGCGGCGGTCGGCGAGGAGCGCGTCGGCGCGATCGGGGTGGCGGCGGGCGAGCGCCGCGGTGCGCGGGTCGATGCCGAGCGCCCCCAGCAGGTCGCGCTGGGCGATCGGTCCCCAGGCGACCGCGCCCGCGCCTTGCGCGGCGGCGGCGAGGGTGGCGAGGTCGACGTGTGTCGACAGGTCGTTCTCGCCCGGCGCGTCGAAGGGATTGGCGGCGGCGTGGCCGCGCACCGCCTGCAGGGTCTCCCCGATCGCCGGGCCTTCGTACCCGTAATCGATAACGAGAAGCGCGCCGCCCTGGCGCGCGATGCGGGCCGCGAGCGACCGCATCACCCCGACCGCGGCGGGCGACACCTCCAGGATCGCGCCCGGCGCGGCTTCGCGGAGCGCGGCGGGGATGACCGCGTCGGGGACCGGCTTGCCGGCGATCGGCAGGAACAGCGTGTCCTGGCAGGCGACCAGCCGTTCGTGCCACCCGCCTGCGCGGCGGACGAGCTGGCGGATCGGCAGCGCGTCGAAGAACTCGTTGGCGACGACCAGCAGCGGGCGGTCGTCGGGCAGCGTGTCGACCGTGTCGTGCCAGGCGGCGTCGGGCAGGCGCCCAGCCTGCGCGGCGCGCAGCGTCGGACTGGTCTCGACTAGGTGGAGCGGGGGCTCGAACCCCGCCCTCGCCATCGCCCGGCGCGCGTCGGCGGCCAGCGTGCCGCGGCCGGGGCCGAGCTCCACCCAGGCGGCGTCGGGACGGCCGGCGCGATCCCAGCCGTCGGCGCACCACAGGCCGATCAGCTCCCCGAACATCTGGCTGATCTCGGGCGCGGTGACGAAATCCCCGGCGGTGCCGAGGGGATCGCGGGTGGCGTAATAGTGCTGGTTCGCCGCGGCCATGAACTGCGACACCGGGATCGGCCCGGCGAGCGCGATCGCGCGGGCGAGGCGGTCGGGGAGGGAGGCGAAGTCCGGCGGCGCTTGCAGGACAGGGGGCTCGTCTTGGTTCATGGTTCGTCTCTCGCCACGCCCGCCGCGGGCAAAGTCCGCGTCGTCGTACGGGCTGCGCCCGTCGGCCGGGCTTGCCGGCGCGGCACGGTTTTCACCATGCGTTCGCCGGCCGCGCCTACGCCACGCTCTCCGTTCCCGCGAACGGTTCCACCCGCACCCGGCGCTTCTTCGCGGTCGCCATCAGCCAGGCGCCGCCGGCGATCATGGGGACGCACAGCCACTGGCCCATGTGGATGCCCGTCGCCTCCACGAAGGTGCCCGCGAACTGGCGGTCGGGCTCGCGGAAGAACTCCACGCAGAAGCGCGCAAGGCCGTAGCCGACCAGGAACAGCCCGACCAGGCGGCCGGGCTCGTACCGCGCGCTGGTCCGCCAGAAGGCGAACCACAGGACGGCGAACAGCACGACCCCCTCCAGCCCCGCCTCGTAGAGCTGGCTGGGATGGCGGGCGGGGTCGGGGAACGGGAAGGCGACCGTGTTGGGGAAGACGATCCCCCAGGCCAAGTCGGTCGGCTTGCCCCACAGCTCGCCGTTCACGAAGTTGGCGAGCCGGCCGAAGAACAGCCCGAACGGAACGCAGCACGCCACGTAATCGTGGATGCGCAGCCATTGCAGCTTGTGCGCCCGGGCGAACAGGACGATCCCGAGCGAGGTTCCGATCACCCCGCCGTGGAAGCTCATGCCCCCGTCCCACAGCCGAAGGATGCGCAACGGGCTGAGGATCATCTCCGGCGCGTAGAACAGGACATAGCCGATCCGCCCGCCCAGGATGATCCCCAGCGTCGCGTACAATACGAGGTCGTCGGCGTGGCGCCGCGCCATCGGCGCGCCAGGCTGTTGCAGCAGCTTCAGCAGGTACCACCAGCCGATGACGATGCCGGCGATATAGGCGAGGCTGTACCAGCGCAGGGTGAAGAAGCCGAGCGAGAAGACGTCCGGGTGGAGCCCCAGCGACTCGAAGCGGAGGTGGTCGCCGACGGCGGCCGGGGCGGCGGCGGCGAGCGTGGACAGGATCAAGCACTTTCCCCTTCGATGCCCGCCCTGCATAAAGGCCGGAACGGCAGAGACCAAGCGGAGAGAGACGGATGCGCACCCCACTCGACGAGGCGATGGACGCGACCTTGGCGGGGTTGAGCGTCGCGGGCGGTCCGATGGCGCTCGGCGAGGTCGAGCGGGACGGGCGGACCTACCCGGTCATCGCCGCCGCACCGCCGGCGCTGCCGCATTATTTCGCGCATTTCTGCGCGCAGCACGCCGACGCCGACTTCCTGATCGCGGGCGAGGAGCGGCTGAGCTTCGCCGCGGTGCACGCGCTGTCGCTCAGGGTCGCGCGCGCGCTGGCGGCGCGCGGGGTGGGCAAGGGCGACCGCGTCGGGATCGCGATGCGCAACTCCCCCGCCTGGATCGCGCTGTACATGGGGATCGTCACCGCGGGCGGGGTGGCGACCCTCCTCAACGGCTGGTGGCAGCGTGCCGAGCTGGCGGAGGCGATCGCATCGGTCGGGTGTTCGCTGGTGTTCGTGGACGGCCCCCGCGCCGCGCGGCTCGATGGCCATAAAGGCGCCGAGCTGGTGGTGATCGACGATACCGCGCCGCTCGACCGGGCGCTCGCCTCGGTGCTGGGCGGTGCCCCAGGCGACGATCTGCCGCTGCCCGACCTGTCGGGCACCGACCTCGCCACCATCCTGTTCACCTCCGGATCGACCGGGCGGTCCAAGGGCGCGCTGAGCGACCATCGCGCGGTGGTGCAGGGGACGTTCAACTTCCTCGCCTCGGCGCTGACCATGCTGGGGATCGCGACGCAGACGGGTAACCCGCCGGTCGGCCAGCCCGCCACCCTCCTCACCTTGCCGCTGTTCCACGTCACCGGCATGGTGCCGGTGATGCTGCAGAGCTTCGCCATGGGCAGGAAGCTGGTGCTGATGCCCAAATGGGACGCGGCGGAGGCGATGCGGCTGATCGAGGCGGAACGGGTGACCTATTTCGTCGGCGTGCCGCTGATGAGCTTCGAGATGCTGAACCATCCCGATCGCGACCGGTACGACCTGTCGAGCGTGACCGACTTCGCCGCGGGCGGCGCGCCGCGGCCCGCCGAGCACGTCCGCCGCATCGATGCCGAGATGGGGGCCCGGGAAGGCAAGGGCGGCGCGCCGCTGATCGGTTACGGCCTGACCGAGACCAACGCGGCGGGAACGGGAAACTGGCGGACCAACTATCTCGCCAAGCCCGATTCGGCGGGGCGGGCATCGGCACCGCTGGTCGAGCTGGCGATCCTCGACGACGCCGGCGCTGCGCTGGCGCAGGGCGGGCGCGGCGAGATCGCGATCCGCTCGGTGTGCAACTTCCGCGAATATTGGAGGGAGCCCGACGCCACCGCCGCCGCGGTCACCGCCGACGGCTTCTTCCGCACCGGTGACGTCGGTTACCTGGACGAGGACGGCTACCTGTTCATCGTCGACCGCAAGAAGGACATCATCATCCGCGGCGGCGAGAACATCAGCTGCCAGGAGGTGGAGGCCGCGCTGTACGAGCATCCGGCGGTGGCGGAGGCGGCGGTGTTCGGCCTGGCCGACGAGCGGCTGGGCGAGGTGCCCGGCGCGGTGGTGCACCTGGCTGAAGATGCCCGGGCGGACGAGGACGGATTGCGCGGCTTCGTCGCAGCGCACCTGGCCGCCTTTAAGGTGCCGGCGCGCGTGTGGATCTCGGCAACCGCACTGCCCAGGCTCGGGACCGAGAAGATCGACAAGGTCGCGATCCGCACCCAGTACCGGGCGCTCGCGGCGAACGAGGGCGGCGACGGCTGACCCATGCGGTCACCCCGGACTTGATCCGGGGTCCATGCATCGGCAAGCGCGGCGGCGAGAGGCTCCTGCCGATGTCCTCGCGGAGCCATGGACCCGGATCAGTCCGGGGTGACGCAAGGGGTTGAGGGCACATGGCGGTCAACAGGCGCGGATTGCTGGTCGGCGGAGGCGCGGGGCTGGGGCTGGTGGTCGCCTGGACGCTGTGGCCGCGCGCCTATCCGTCGAACCTCACCGCCAATCCGGGCGAGACGGTGCTGGGCGGGTGGCTCAAGATCGGGCGCGACGGGCGGGTGACGGTGGCGGTGCCGCAGGCGGAGCACGGGCAGGGTGTCACCACCACCCTGCCGCAGCTGGTCGCCGACGAACTCGGCGCGGACTGGCGCACGGTCGGCGTCGAGCCGGCACCGCCCAGCCCGCTCTACGCCAACCCGCTCGCGCTCGCCGAGCTGTTCGGCGGCAGCCTGTCGCGGCTGCCCGCTGCGCTGGCGGAAAGGGTTGCGCGCGACGCGGGGGCGATCACCGGCGGCTCGACCTCGCTGCGCCAGTTCGAGGAGCCCTGTCGACGCGCGGGCGCGGCGGCGCGGGTGCTGCTGACCCGGGCGGCGGCGCGGCGCTGGGGGGTCGACTGGCAGGAATGCAACGTCGAGGCGGGGTTCGTGGTCCACGGCCGTCGCCGGCTGCGCTTCGCCGACCTCGCTGAGGCGGCGGTGGCGGAGGAACTGCCCGACGCGCTGCCGATCGGCAGCCAGGGCGCGGGCAGGCTGGCGGCGGAGGCGGTGCCGCGGCTCGACGCCCCCGCCAAGGTCGACGGCTCCGCCAACTTTGCGGGCGACGTGCGCCTCGCCGACATGGTCCATGTCGCGGTCAGGACCGGGCCGCTGGGGATGACGCGGCTCCTGTCGATCGACCGGGCGGCGGCGGAGCGGACCGCGGGGGTCGTGGCAGTGGTCGCGGGCGACCGCTGGGCGGCGGCGGCGGCGACCACCCGCTGGGCGGCGGAGCGCGGGCTCGACGCGATGCGCCCGCGGTTCGAAACCGCCGGGCCGGTGGTCGACGACGCCCGCATCGCCGCGGCGCTGGACCGCGCGCTCGCCGCCGACGGCGTGCGGATCGCGACCCGTGGCGACCCCGACGCGGCGCTGGCGACGGGCCGGGCGGTGGAGGCGCGGTTCCGCGTCGCGGCGGGGGTGCACGCCGCGATCGAGACCCCGACCGCGACCGCCTGGGCGCATGACGGGCGGCTGGAGTTGTGGATCGGGACGCAGGCGCCCGGCCACGCCGCGCGCGCCGCGGCCCAGGCGGCGGGGGTCGCGACGGAGGCGGTGGTCGTCCACCCGATGCCGGTCGGCGGCGGGTTCGGCGAGGCGTTGGAAGCGGAGGTCGCGGCGCAGGCGGCGGTGCTGACCACCCGGCTGAAGCGGCCGGTCAGCCTCGCCTGGTCGCGCGACGAGGCGACCCGCGCCGACGCCTATCGCCCGCCCGCGGCGGCGCGGCTGCGCGCGACGCTGGCCGCCAACGGCGCGATCCTCGGGTGGCGTGCGGCCATCGCCGCGCCGGCGACGGGGGCGGGGCTGGCGCGGCGGCTGATCGGCGGCGCGGCGGTGGAGGCGGCGCTGGCGGGGCGGGGGAGCGATCCCTACGCGGTGGCGGGGGCCGATCCCGCCTATCGGCTGCCCGCGCTGGCGGTGGATCACCACGTCGCCGATCCGGGGCTCGTCACCGGCCACCTGCGCGGCGGGGCGCACGGCTACACCGCCTTCTTCACCGAAAGCTTCGTCGACGAACTGGCGCGGATCGGGGGCAACGAGCCTTTGTCGTACCGGATCGGGATGCTCGGACAGGCGCCGCGGCTGGCGCGCTGCCTGTCCACGGTTGCGGCGCTGGGCGGGTGGGAGGGGGGAGTGCCGGGCAGCGGCCAGGGCGTGGCGTGCCATGCGTTCCGGGGGTCCTACGTCGCGGTCCTCGCCGAGGCGCGGCTGGATGGCGGCCGGGTGGTGGTCGACCGGCTGGTCGCGGCGGTGGATTGCGGCCGCACCGTCCACCCCGACGTCGTCCGCCAGCAGGTCGAGGGCGGGCTGGTGTTCGGGCTGGCCCAGGCGCTGGGCGGTGCCACCGGGTTCGCGCGCGGGCTGGCGACCGCGCGGGGCATGGGCGCGCTGGCGCTGCCGCGGCTGGCCGACACGCCCGACATCACGGTGGAGCTGGTCCGCAGCGAGGAGGAGCCGGGCGGGGTGGGGGAGGTCGCGGTGCCCCCGGTCGCGCCCGCGATCGCCAACGCGCTGTTCGCCGCGACCGGGCGACGGTTCCGGACGCTGCCGCTGGTGACGCCCGCCTGACCGACCCGCACGATCACTTTGTTCGGCGTAACCGCCGTGCGATCCGGTGCCCGCCGCGTTAGGGGAGCCGCATGATCCCGACGCACGCCCCCGCCGGCCACCCGCCGATCCCCGCGCCCAAGGTCGGCGTCCTCCTGGTCAATCTCGGCACCCCCGACGCCGCCGAGGCGAAGGCGGTGCGCCGTTACCTCAAGGAGTTCCTGTCCGACCGCCGGGTGGTCGAGATCCCGCAGCTCCTGTGGCAGCCGATCCTGCGCGGCGCGATCCTGACCACGCGGCCGAAGAAGTCGGCGCATGCGTACAGCCAGGTATGGACCGGGTCGGGCTCGCCGCTCGCCGCGATCACGCGCGCGCAAAGCGACGCGCTGCAGGGGGCGTTCGGGCCGGGGGTGATGGTCGACTGGGGCATGCGCTACGGCAATCCGGCGATCGGCGACCGGCTCCAGGCGATGAAGGCGGCGGGGTGCGAGCGCATCCTCCTCGCGCCGCTCTACCCGCAATATTGCGCGGCGACGACCGCCACCGCCAACGACAAGGCATTCCTGGCGCTCGCCGGCATGCGCTGGCAGCCGGCGATCCGGACGCTGCCGCCCTATTTCGACGACCCCGCCTATATCGGTGCGCTCAAGGCGTCGGTGGAGGCGTCGCTGGCCGGGCTCGATTTCGAACCCGATGCGATCCTCGCCAGCTTCCACGGCATGCCGCAGCGGACGCTGGAGCTGGGCGATCCCTATCACTGCCATTGCCGCAAGACCGGGCGGCTGCTGGCGGAGGGGCTTGGAAGGGAGCTGATCGTCACCTTTCAATCGCGGTTCGGGCGCGCGAAATGGCTGGAGCCGGCGACCGACACGGTGCTGGCCGGGCTGCCGGGCAAGGGCGTGAAGAAGGTCGCGATCGTCGCTCCGGGCTTCTCCGCCGATTGCGTCGAGACGCTGGAGGAGCTGTCGATCCGCGGGCGCGAGACGTTCGAGGAGGCGGGGGGTACCCACTTCGCGGCGCTCCCCTGCCTCAACGCCGACGAGCCCGGGATGGCGATGCTGCGCAGCATTCTCGCGCGCGAGCTTGCCGGATGGGTGACGGTTCCGTAGCGTCGCCCGCAAACGACGAGGAGAGGATTGCATGGCACGGGTGGCGATCGTCACGGGCGGCACGCGCGGGATCGGCGAGGCGATCAGCCTGCGCCTCAAGGACATGGGGCTGACCGTGGTCGCCAACTATGCCGGCAACGAGGAACGCGCGCGCG
>Ga0325400_1001123_pt1 | contig 21696 bp, 28 predicted proteins | sample PopdelMetagenome_2_FD_205662 | JGI IMG/M metagenome (GOLD analysis project Ga0325400, IMG submission 205662) | Populus deltoides microbial communities from Bellville, Georgia, United States - Xylem-PdKOR-R1 | ecosystem: Host-associated > Plants > Phyllosphere > Stem > Wood/Secondary xylem...
GGACGCTCGACGGTCGAGACTACCTGGTGGCCGTCGGGGACGGCCGGTCGTGCTCCCCGCCGGGGGAGCCGCCGCCGGGACCCGACGGCGGCGACCCCTGCGCAGCGAGGTACCGCGGTGGTGCTGGTGGTGCTGGGTGGTGCTGCCGACCGGGCGGTGCAGGTCAGGCGATGTCGGTGTAGGCGTCGCGCAGGTAGTCCTGCACGGCGCGCTCGGGCACCCGGAAGGAGCGGCCGACGCGGACGGCGGACAGCTCGCCGCCGTGGACGAGGCGGTACACGGTCATCTTGGACACCCGCATCATCGCGGCGACCTCGGCGACGGTCAGGAAGGTGACGGCCGAGCGCTGCGGGGCGACCGGGGCCTGACGGTTGACCGGCGCGGCGGCCGGGTGGGCCGCGGGGACCGGACGGGCGACCGCGGCGGCCTGGACCGGACGGCCGACGGGCCGGGGGCCGGGCTGGGCGGGGCGGACCTGGTAGGCGCGCTGGGGCATGGTCATGGGTCGTTCTCCTCCGCTACTGCACGCATCGAGGCCGTCGGCTTCCCCACCGTCGGTCGGGTCACGTACGTGCTGGGAGAAACGTTAGGGGCCTGGTGGGACAGAAGCGATGGGTGAAACGAACAGGCGGACCGGTCCGTCCTGGTCACTTGTCGACACGACTGACAGTGCCTGCTTGTTCACGGGGCGTCTATGACATGTCGACACGGCGACACGGCGACATCTCGCCGTCAAGGGTGCACAACGAAACGCCCCGCCGTTGTGCACTCACACTCCGTCACCTGAATGACAAATTTGTCATTCGCTGCGGCGACCGAGCTCCACGGAGCGGTCGTGCGCGGCCTCGATGGCGGCGATCAGGGCCGCGCGCACCCCGTGCCGCTCCAGCTCGCGGATGGCCGCGATCGTCGTCCCGCCCGGGCTGGTCACCGCTTCCCGCAGCTGCACGGGGTGCTCCCCGGAGTCGCGCAGCATGGTGGCCGCGCCCAGGGCGGTCTGCACGATCAGGTCGGCGGCCAGCGCCCGCGGCAGGCCGAGCAGGATCCCGGCGTCCACCATCGCCTCGACCAGGTAGAAGAAGTAGGCCGGCCCGCTGCCCGAGAGCGCGGTGACGGCGTCCTGCTGCTTCTCCGGCACCCGGCGCACCTGGCCCACCGCCGAGAGCAGGGCCTCGGCCTCGTCGAGGTCGGCGGCGCCCGCGTGCGCCCCGGCCGAGAGCACGCTCATGCCCTCGTCCACCAGCGCCGGGGTGTTGGGCATGACCCGCACGACGGGCGTGCCGGCGGGCAGTGCCGCCTCGACCCGCGCCGTGGGGACGCCGGCGGCCACCGACACCACCAGGTGACCGGTGTCCACGTGCGGGGCGAGGTCGGCGAGCAGGGCGTCGACGTCCTGCGGCTTCACCGCGATGAGCAGCACCCGGCAGGCCGCGGCCGCCCCCGCGAGGTCCAGGGCCCGCACGCCGTACCGGGAGCCCAGCTCCGCGGCCCGCTCGGCGCTGCGCTCGACGACGACGATGCCCTCGGCGGCGCCGGGCCGGCGGACCAGCCCGGAGACCAGGGCCTCGCCGATCTTGCCGCCGCCGACGACGGCGAGTCCGGACCGCTGCTGGGGGGGTGCGCTGCTCACGCCGGGCAACGCTAGCGGCCCCCGGCGGCGGGCGGCCCGGTGCCGGTGGCTCAGCCCCCGGCGAGCAGCCCCGCGGCGGGCACGACGCACAGCAGGGTGCCGGCGAACAGCAGCACCAGCAGCAGGCGCAGGCCGACCGGGCCCTGGCCGCGCCGCTGGCGCCAGGCCGAGACCCCGCCGACCAGGCCGGTGATGGCCAGCGGCGCGGCGACCACGGCCACGTAGGGCTGCAGCTCCCAGAGCACGGTGAACAGGTAGTAGAGGCCCACGCCGACCGCGAGGGCCAGCACCAGCTCGCCGGCGAACCGCGCCCAGGCGACCGCGGCCTGCGCGGTGGTCAGCGGTTCGGCGTCCTCGTCGTCGGCGGGGAGCACGACCTTGGGGATCGGGCCGGTGGTGGGCACCGGCTCGGCGCCCGAGCGGCTCCCGACGGGGGTGCGGCCGGTGCGCAGGCCCGGGATCGCCGCGGTCGAGGGGGCGGCCCCGCCGAGGACCGGCTGCTCGACGGTCGCGGGGGCCGGCTCGGGCGCGCGCCGCTTGCCGAACCGCGACCCGGACGGCGCCCGGGGCGGGGCGGCCTTGGCGTCGACCGGGGGCGGCGGGGTGGTGGCCCGGGAGACGTCGCGGCCGGTGTCGCCGGCGGCCCGGGTGCTGCCGGTGCCCGTCCCGGTGGCCTTGCCGGCGCCCTTGCCGGCGCCTGTGTCCCCGCCCCTGTCGGCGACGGTCTCCTCGACCGTGCGGCGTCGCTTGGGCCGGACCGGTCCGGTGGTGCCCGGCCGGGTGCCGGCCTCGGACTCCAGCCCGTGCTCGCGCAGGATCTCCGCGAGCGACCGGACGGAGTGATCGGCGTCGCTCATGCGCCCTCCAGCCCGTCCAACCGTCGCAGGATGACGCCCTCGCGCAGCGCCCAGGGGCAGATTGCCACGACGGGGGCCCCGACGGCCCGCATCGCGGCACGTGCCACGACCGCGCCGGCGGGCACCTGGTGCGCCCGGTCGACCGAGACGCCCTGCAGCTCGGCCAGCGCGGAGGAGTCGATCCGCGACACGAACCCCACCAGCTGCTCCAGGCCGACCGCGGTCAGCTGGCGGGGCACCCGCAGGCCGGCCGAGTACGGCGCCGCGCCGGTGAGCCGGGCCAGCGTGCGGAAGGTCTTCGACGTGGCCGCGACCAGGTCCGGCGGACCGGCGGCGGCCAGCCTCCGGGCCGCCGGGGCCAGCAGGCGGGCGGCGTGCGCGTCCAGCTCGTCGAGGCCGGCCAGGTCGGGACGGCGGCCGGCGTGGGCGTCGGGCAGGTACCGGCGGGTCGTCCGGCCGGCACCCAGCGGGACCGACAGCGCGACGTCGGGGTCCTCGTCGACGCCGGTGGCCAGCTCCAGGGAGCCGCCGCCGATGTCGAGCACGAGCAGCCGGCCGGCGCTCCACCCGAACCAGCGCCGGACGGCGAGGAAGGTCAGCCGGGCCTCGTCCTCGCCGCTGAGCACCTGCAGCTGCACGCCGGTGGCCTCGACGACCCGCTCGAGCACCTTGGCGCCGTTGGACGCCTCCCTGATGGCGGAGGTGACGAAGGCCAGCAGCTCCTCGCAGCCGGACTCGGTGGCCACCTCGCGGGCCCGCCGGACCGCAGCGGTGAGCGCCTTCTCCCCCGCCTTGGACAGCTGGCCGTCGGGGCCGACGTGCTCGGCCAGCCGCAGCACCGACTTGTCCGAGTGCGCCGGCGTGGGGTGCGCGCCGACGTGCGCGTCGACGACGAGCAGGTGCACGGTGTTGGAGCCCACGTCGAGCACACCCAGCCGCATGGTCGGACAGTCTGCCGGGTCCCCCGGCGCCCGTGGGCACGTGGTGGACTGGCACCCGTGCAGCCGCCCCCCGAGGAAGTCGACCTCGACCACGCCCGCGAGTGGCTGGAGTTCACCGACCCGGCCGACCCCGAGCACCGGGTGCGCGCCGACCTCACCTGGCTGACCTCGGCCTGGACCTGCGTGTTCGGCCGTGGCTGCGCCGGTGTGGTCGAGGGCCGCGCCCAGGACGGCTGCTGCAACCACGGGGCGTTCTTCACCGACACCGACGACCTCACCAGGGTGGCCGCCGCGGTCGAGGAGCTCACCGACGCCGACTGGCAGCGCCGCGGCGAGTGGGCCACCGACTGGACCGAGCCGGACACCCTCGACGAGGAGGACGGCGAGGCCGCGCTGCGCACCCGGGTGGTCGACGGGGTGTGCGTGTTCAACAACCGGCCCGACCACCCCGGCGGCGGGGGGTGCGCCCTGCACGCCCTGGCGCTGCGCACCGGCCGGCACCCGCTGGAGACCAAGCCCGACGTGTGCTGGCAGCTGCCGGTCCGCCGCGAGCAGGAGTGGGTGGACCGGCCCGACGACACCCGGGTGCTGGTGAGCACCATCGGCGAGTTCGACCGGCGCGGGTGGGGCCCGGGCGGGCACGACCTGCACTGGTGGTGCACCGGCTCGCCGGTGGCCCACGTGGCCGCCGAGCCGCTGGTGGACACCTACGCGCCGGAGCTCACCGAGCTGCTCGGCGCCCCGGCCTACGCCGAGCTACGCCGGCTGGCCCACGACCGGCTCGACCTCGGGCTGGTGGCCCCGCACCCGGCCAGCCCGGTGCCCGTCGAGCTGCACCGCCGCCGCCCCACCTGAGACCGGGGCGGTCGCGAAGGTCCGTCGCCACTCCCGGGGGGCGACCCCGCGGCGGCGGGTGAAGTGCTCGCGCAGGCCGGCCGCCGTCCCGAAGCCGGCCAGGCGGGCCACCTCCTCGACCGGGGCGTCGCTGCCGGCCAGCAGGGTCTCCGCGGCCGCCAGCCGCTGGGCCAGCAGCCACGCGTGGGGGGTCGTGCCGGTGGCCGCCTTGAACCGGCGGGCGAAGCTGCGCGGGCTCATGAGCGCCCGGCGGGCCAGCTGCTCGACCGACAGCGGCTCGGCCAGGTGCTCGCGGGCCCACTCGAGCACCAGGCCGAGCAGGTCGTCCTCGCACCGGGCCACCGGGGTGTCGATGTACTGGGCCTGCCCGCCGTCGCGGTGGGCGGGCATGACCATCTCGCGGGCCAGGGCGTTGGCCGGGCCCGGCCCGTACTCGCGGCGCACCCAGTGCAGGGTGGCGTCCACCGCCGACGCGGTGCCCGCGCTGGTGATGATCGAGCCCTCGTCGACGTAGAGCACCCGGGGGTCGACGTCGACCGCGGGGTACCGGGCGGCCAGCTCGCCGGCCATCCGCCAGTGCGTGGTCGCCCGGCGGCCGTCCAGCAGGCCGGCCTCGGCCAGCACGAACGCCCCGCTGCACTGGCTGATCAGCTGGGCGCCGCGCTCGTGCGCGGCGCGGACGGCGGCCACCAGCCCGGCGGGGACCGGCCGGTCGAGGTCCTCCCAGGCGCTGACGAGCACCACGTCGGAGGCGGCCAACCGGTCCAGCCCGTGCTCGACCAGCACGGCCACCCCGGTGGGGCTGCGGACCGGCCCGAGGACGTCGGAGACCAGCGCGAAGTCGAACCGGGGCAGCCCGAACCTCGTGTAGTCGTAGCCGAAGACCTCGTTGGCCACCCCGAGGCCGAACGGGCCGAGCGCCCCGTCGGCGACGAGCAGGCTGACACGCGGACGGTCGGCTGGGTGCACCCGGTCATCATGGCAGGAATCCGGCGATCGGTGTCGTCCCTGCCACTCGCCGGGGCCTCCCGGGCCGGGCCAGGCTCCACCCATGCTGCTCATCACCTGCCCCACCACCGGCGCCGACGAGCTCGTCGCCGACCGGCACGCCCGCCCCGTCGCCGACCCCCGCACCCGCCCCGGCGTGGTGGCCGTCGCCGTCCGCTGCCCCTGCGGCGGGGACCACGTGTACCTCACCGGCCGGCGCATCGAGGAGGCCCGCGCCCGGGTCGCCTGCGGTCGACGCGCGGACCGGCGCGTGGCCGCGTAGCTTCGAACACATGAGCGATGCAGACGACCTCGTGAACTCCGGCCAGCCCGGCGACCCCACCGCCGAGAAGGACCCGCACGACTGGGTCACCGGCGACGAGCCGGCCACCGGTGCGCAGAAGAGCTACCTGTCCACGCTGGCCCAGCAGGCCGGCGAGGAGGTCCCCGACGACATCAGCAAGGCCGACGCCTCGATCAAGATCGAGGAGCTGCAGGACGAGACGGGTCGCGGGAAGTGAGCCCGGGGGCCCCACCGGCGGTGGGGCTCCCGGTCAGCTCTCGAACTTGTAGCCCAGCCCCCGCACGGTCACCAGCCACGTGGGGGCGGCCGGGTCGGGCTCGATCTTGGCGCGCAACCGCTTGACGTGGACGTCGAGGGTCTTGGTGTCCCCGACGTAGTCCGAGCCCCACACGCGGTCGATCAGCTGGCCCCGGGTGAGCACCCGGCCGGCGTTGCGCAGCAGGAGCTCGAGCAGGTCGAACTCCTTCAGCGGCAGCGGCACCGGCTCGCCGTCCACGGTCACGGTGTGCCGCTCGACGTCCATCCGGACCGGTCCGGCGCTCAGCGAGGCGTCCGGCGGGAGGTCGGCCTCGGTGCCGCGGCGCAGCACCGCCCGGATGCGGGCCAGCAGCTCCCGGGCCGAGTAGGGCTTGGTGACGTAGTCGTCGGCGCCGAGCTCGAGGCCGACGACCTTGTCGATCTCGGTGTCCTTGGCCGTGAGCATGATGATCGGCACGGCGCTGCGGGAGCGCAGGGTCCGGCACACCTCGGTGCCCGACAGCCCCGGCAGCATGAGGTCCAGCAGCACGATGTCCGCGCCGCCCCGGTCGAACTCGGCCAGGGCGTCGATCCCGTTGCCGGCCACGACGGCCTCGTAGCCCTCGCGTCGCAGCATGTAGGACAGCGCGTCGGAGAAGGACTCCTCGTCCTCCACCACCAGCACTCGGGTCATGTCCGTCCTCTCTGGAGGTCTGTCTCGGTGACGGCGGCGCGGAGCGCGTCGACGCGGTCGCGGGAGATGCCCGCGGGGTCGGTGGGCGGGTCGGCCGGCTCGGCGGCCGCGGGGGCCAGCGGGATGCGCAGGGTGAAGGTCGACCCCAGCCCCTCCTCGCTCCACACGCTCACCGAGCCGCCGTGGTTGGTGGCCACGTGCTTGACGATGGCCAGGCCCAGGCCGGTGCCGCCGGTGCTGCTCGCGCGGGACTGGTCGACCCGGTAGAACCGCTCGAACACCCGGGCGCGGTCGGCCCGCGGGATGCCGATGCCGGAGTCGGTCACGGCGATCTCGGCGAACCCGGAGCGGGCCCGGGTGCCGACGGCGATCTTCGTCCCCTCGGGCGAGTAGGTGACGGCGTTGGCCAGCAGGTTGGTCACCGCGGTGGTCAGCTGCGACTCCACCCCGAGGACGACGAGGTCGGGCTGCTCCCCCACGGCCAGCTCGATGCCCTTGGCCACCGCGGCCAGCCGGGTGCGGTCGGCCGCCTCGGCCACCACCGCGCTGACGTCGACCGGCGCGAGCTCCGGCATCGGCTCGGCGCCCTGCAGCCGGGACAGGTCGATCAGCTCGCGCACCAACCGGGAGAGCCGGTCGGCCTCGTGGGTCATCCGGGCGGCGAAGCGCTGCACGGTCTCCGGGTCGTCGGCCGCGCCCTGGGTGGCCTCGGCCAGCAGGGCCAGCGCCCCGACCGGCGTCTTCAGCTCGTGGCCGACGTTGGCGACGAAGTCCCGCCGCACGGCCTCGACCCGGCGGGCCTCGGTGACGTCCTGCAGCACCAGCGCCACGGGCCCGCGCTCCAGCGCCGGGCCGCTGTCCAGCCGCACGCCGTGCACGCCGACCAGCCGGGGGCCGGTGCCCACCAGGTCGCCGGGCAGCTGCACGTCCGAGCGGCGGCTGCCGTGCTTGCGGACCTCGTGCGCCACCGCCACCAGGCCGGGGACCAGCAGCCGGGTGCCGCGCACGATGCCCAGCGCCCGCGCGGAGGGGTTCGCCAGCAGCACCGAGTCGTAGAGGTCCAGCAGGACGACGGCGGGGTCCATGAGGTCCAGCAGGCGCCGGGCCAGCACGGTCTCGTCGTCCACGGGCGGCGGGCTGCCGGGCAGGTACTCCGGCGGGTCCTCGAAGGAGTCCGGGTCGGTGGCCCGGTTGCGGGCCCGGGCGATCAGGGCGACGACCGCCCCGCCCACGAGCAGGCCGAGCGCCAGCCACAGCAGCGGGTGCACGGGGCCGATGCTAGGCCGACCGGGGGCCCGTCCCTGCCCGCCGACGACCGGATCACCCCTCGGGGGAGGCAGTGTTCACGGGCCGGTGCCCCCGCGTTCACCTGCTGGCCCCGTCGGGGGACGCGGCCGATCCCTAAACTCGCAGGCGGGGCCGCAGAGCCGCAGCCACCCGGCACGCGCCGCGCCCCGTCGACGACTGCCCCGGCACGCCGGGGGACGCCCTGGAGGAGACCATGCGGGACACCTACCGCGAAGAGCTCGACGACATCACCACCTGCCTGGTGGAGATGACCAACTCGGTCGGCTCCGCCATGAGCAAGGCCACCACCGCCCTGCTCGACGCCGACGTCGCCCTGGCCGACCTGGTCATCGCCGGCGACGCGCACATCGACGCGGTGCGCGAGAACGTCGACGACCGCTGCTTCACCCTGCTGGCCCGCCAGGCCCCGGTCGCCACCGACCTGCGCTCGGTCACCACCGCCATGGCGACCGTGCAGGACCTGGAGCGGATGGGCGACCTGGCCCAGCACATCGCCAAGGTCGCCCGGATGCGCTTCCCCGACCACGCGGTGCCGCAGGAGGTCCGCCCGGTCTTCCTCGACATGGGCCACACCGCCGAGAGCCTGGTCGCCCAGGCCGGCGCCATCATCGCCAAGCGCGACATCGAGGCCGCGGTGCGCCTGGAGGCCGACGACGACCTGATGGACCGCAACCACCAGCAGCTGTTCCGCGAGCTGCTCGACGACGCCTGGCCGCACGGCATCCAGTCGGCCATCGACATCACGCTGCTGGGCCGCTACTACGAGCGCTTCGCCGACCACGCCGTCAGCGTCGCCCGCCGGGTGGTCTACCTGGTCACCGGCGAGCGCCCGCTCCCCGTCGCCGCCGCCAGCTGAACCGGGCACGACGAAGGGCCCCGGGACGTCGTCCCGGGGCCCTTCGTCGTCCTACTTCTTGCCCTGGGCGGCGACGGCCTCGATGGCCTCGGCGGCGGCGTCCGGGTCCAGGTAGGTGCCGCCGGGGTTGGTCGGGCGCAGGTCGTCGTCCAGGTCGTAGCGCAGCGGGACGCCGGTGGGGATGTTCAGGCCCACCACCTCGTCGTCGCCCATGCCGTCCAGGTGCTTCACCAGCGCCCGCAGGCTGTTGCCGTGCGCGGTGACCAGCACGGTCCGCCCGGCCCGCAGGTCAGGCACGACCGCGTCGTACCAGTAGGGCAGCATCCGGACCACGACGTCGGCCAGGCACTCGGTGGCCGGCCGGGCCTCCGGGGGCAGGAACGCGTAGCGGGGGTCGGCGTCCTGGCTGTACTCGTCGGCCGGGTCGATCGGCGGCGGCGGGGTGGCGTAGCTGCGCCGCCAGGTCATGAACTGCTCCTCGCCGTACTCGGCGAGCGTGGCGGCCTTGTCCTTGCCCTGCAGCGCCCCGTAGTGCCGCTCGTTGAGCCGCCAGGAGCGGGTCACCGGGATCCACTGCCGGTCGGCGGCGGCCAGCGCCAGCTCGGCGGTGGTGATGGCCCGCTTGAGCAGGGAGGTGTGCAGCACGTCGGGCAGCAGGCCCTCCGCCTTCAGCAGCTCGCCGCCGCGGGTGGCCTCCGCGCGGCCCTTGTCCGACAGGGGCACGTCGACCCAGCCGGTGAAGAGGTTGGCCTTGTTCCACTCGCTCTCGCCGTGGCGGAGGAGCACCAGAGTTCCGGTCACGGCGCCCATCCTGCCCGACGGCCCCGGGAACCTCAGCCGGTGAGCAGGGGCCAGACCAGCCAGGCCTCGAACAGCAGCGGGGGCACCAGACCGGCCAGCAGCCAGGCGCTGCGCACCCGCCGCCCGGTGCTCCAGCGGATCACCGCGACCACGGCCACGCACAGCGCCGTGCCCGCCACCCCCCAGCCGACCGCCGCGCCGGGGTCGTCGGTGAAGAACTGGGCCAGCGCCACCTGCACGGCGCAGACCAGCAGCGGGTAGACCAGCGCGGTCGCCCCCACCACCCCGGTGAGCGCACGGGTGCGGCTGCGCAGCTCCGTCTCGTCGGCCATCGCCGTCGACGGTAGGCCTCAGGTCAGGGTGCCCGCCCGCCACCGACGGGCCGCGGCGGCCAGCTGGTCGGCGGTGCGGGCCAGCGCGTGCCCGCCGCGGGTGACCCGGTCGGCGGCGGCGGGGTCGGCGTCGTCGAGGTCGTCGGCCTGCACGGCGCGGCCGCCGGCGACCACCCAGCAGAACGCGGCCGCGCGGTCCAGGGCGACGTCCAGGTCGCCCTCGAAGACCCCGGTGAGCACGGCGTCGGCCAGGTCGCGGACGCCGTCGGGCCCCGGTGGGTCGGCCAGGCCGGCGACGACCTCGCGGGGCAGCACCCGGCCCTGCCCGGCCTCGAACTGGCGGGCCGCGGACACCGGGTCGCGCTGCACCCAGGCGCGCAGCAGGTACAGCCGCCACAGCGCACCGGGCAGCGACACCGCCGGGGCGTCGGCCCACAGCTCGGCCAGCTCGTCCAGGCCCTGGTCGTCGGCCAGCCGGACCAGCCGCCGGGTGACCTCGGGGTCGTCGGTGCCGCGAGCCCGGTCGACCAGGGCGTAGGCCACCCCGCGGGCGGCCTCGGTGGTGGCGATCGGGTCGACCTCGCCGGCCAGGTGGGCGCCCAGGGTGGCGCGCAGCAGCGGTCGGCGGTTCCGGGCGGCCATGCGGTCCTCTCGTCGGCGACGGCCGCGGTGGTGGACGACCTCCTCCGTTGTACGTGCCCGGCCGCCCGACGGCTACCCCGGCTGCCAGGAGGGGTCGCGGCCGACGAAGCCCATGAGCCGGTCGACGGCGGGGGCGTCGTCGGGCACCGGCACCCGCGGCCCGTACTGGCCCGAGGAGCGCAGCACCTGGTCCATCGGCTCCATCCCCGCCAGCAGCTGGGCGCACTCGGCCTCGTCCAGCCCGGCGTCCTGGCCGCTGGCGGTGGCCAGGTCCCAGGTGTGCAGGAGCACGTCGGTGGTCCAGAACCGGTCGACCGCGTCGGCGAGCGGCAGGGTGCCCAGGTGCTGGTGGGTGAAGGGCTCCGCGGCGCGCGGCGAGGTCAGCAGCGCGCGCACGGCGGTGGTGTGCCGGGCCCAGTCCTGCGCCGGGTCCCCGGTCCGCTCGACGGCCAGCACGACGTCGTCGGCGGCCAGCAGGCCGGGCAGCCAGTCCACCAGGTGGGCCACCACGTCGGCCGCCGTCCAGCCCTCGACCGGGGCCGGGGCGGCCCAGTCGCGGACCCCGGCGACGACCTCGGTGAACCGGCCGGCGACGCGGTCGAACCGCTCCACGGCGCTCACTGCGCGGCCAGGAGGGCGTCGAGCTTGGCGTAGCCCTGGTCCACGCCGGTCTCCATCCCGCTGCGCAGCCACGCGTCGCGGCCCTCGAAGGAGTCGACCAGCGACTGCGCGTGCAGCCGCACCCGGCCACCGCCCAGGTCCTCGAACCGCAGCGTCTCCAGGCTGACGTCCTCCGGCATGCCCTCCCAGGTGAAGGTCTGCACGATCGTGTCGGTGCCGATGCGGTGGAAGCAGCCGCGGAAGGACCACTCCTCGCCCTCGCGGACGCCGGTGAAGCGCCACGACCCCCCGTCGCGGGCGTCCCAGACGTCGATCCGGGTGGCGGTGCCGTCCGGGCCGACCCAGCGGGCGTAGAGGTCGGGGTCCAGGTGGGCGCGCATCAGCTGCTCGACCGTGCCGGTGAAGTCCCGGGTGATCCGGATGATCGGCAGGGCGGGGTCGGCCTCGATCCGGGCCGTGGTGGCGGTGGTCATGACGGGTCCTCCTGCAGGTCGGCCAGGACGGCGTCCAGGCGGGTGAAGCGTTCCTCGGCGCGGCGGCGGTACCGCTCGACCCACGCGGTCATCAGGTCCAGCACCTCGGCCTCCAGGTGCACCGGGCGGGTCTGCGCCGAACGGGTGCGGCTGACCAGGCCGGCGCCCTCGAGCACCTTGAGGTGCTTGGAGACGGCCTGGGTGCTGACGTCGTAGGGCGCGGCGAGCTCGCCGACGGTCGCGTCGCCGACGGTCAGCCGGGCGACCATGTCGCGCCGGGTGGGGTCGGCCAGGGCAGCGAACACCCGGGACAGCTGGTCGGCCATCGGTCCTCCTCTGCAACCGGTCGGTTGCAGACGACAGCCTCGACCCGTCCTGGCCCAGTTGTCAACCCATCGGTTGCGGACGGCGTCCCGGGAGCCAGACCAGGCAGACGACGGCGGCGAACGCGGCCGACGCGGCCGTGCCGATCGCGGTCACGTGCATGGCCGCCACGAACGCCTCCCGGGCCGGCTGGACGAGCTCGGTGGCGCCGGTGACCCGGACCGCCTCGAGCGTCGCGACCACCGACTGCCGGGCCTGCTCGCGGGCGGCCTCGGGCAGCACGTCCACCGCGTCGCCCAGCCGCGCGGCGTAGACCCCGGCCACCAGCGACCCCAGGATCGCCACCCCGAGCGCGCCGCCGACCTGCCGGACGGTGTTGTTCACCGCTCCCCCGGCGCCGGCCTTCTCCCGCGGCACCACGCTCATGATCGACTCGGTCGCCGGCGCCAGCACCGTCCCCAGGCCGAGGCCCTGCAGGAACAGCACCGCCAGGACCAGCCACACCGGCGCCTCGAGGTCCAGCAGCTGGTTGGCCGCGAACGCCGTCGCCATCAGCCCGAACCCGGCTGCGCAGACGAGCTTCGCGCCGAACCGGTCGGCCAGCCGCGAGGCCCGCGGCGAGGCGATCGCGATGGCCACCGCCATCGGCACCAGGCTCGCCCCCGACTGCAGCGGGCTGTAGCCCAGCGCGCCCTGCAGGTAGTAGACGAGGTAGAAGGTGGCGCCCTGGAGGGCGAAGAAGTTCAGCGCGAGGGCGCCCGCGGCGGCGGAGAAGGCCGGCAGCCGGAACAGGGACACGTCCAGCGCGGGGTGGGTGGTGCGCCGCTGCCACCAGACGAAGGCCCCCAGCAGGGCCAGACCGGCCAGCAGCGGGCCGAGCACGCCGGGCGTCGTCCAGCCCACGCCCTCGCCGCCGCGGATGATGCCGAACACCAGGGCGCCGAGCCCGGCGATCGACAGCAGCACGCCGGGGACGTCGAGCCGCCCGGGCGCGGGGTCCCGGGACTCCGGCACCAGGGTGAGGACGCCGAGCGCCCCCACCGCGGCGACCGGGATGCCGAGCAGGAACACCGCACCCCACCAGAAGTGCTCCAGCACCAGCCCGCCGGCCAGCGGACCGCCGGCGATCCCGATGCCGGCCGCCCCGGCCCAGATGCCGATCGCCCGGCTGCGCTCCCCCGGCGGGAACACGTTGCTGATCACCGCCAGCGTGGCCGGCTGCACGGCCGCGCCGCCGACGCCCATGAGCGCCCGCCAGGCGATGAGCTCCCCGGCGGAGCCCGAGAAGGCGGCCAGCACCGACCCGAGGGAGAAGATCCCCAGCCCCAGCAGCAGCGCGCGCCGGCGGCCGATCCGGTCGCCGATCACGCCCCAGCTGAACAGCAGGCCGGCGAAGACCAGGATGTAGGCGTCGATGGCCCACTGCAGCTGGCTCTGGGTCGCCGACAGGTCCCGCTGCAGGGTCGGCAGGGCCACGTTGAGCACCGTGTTCCCCATGATCACGACCATGACGCAGACGATCATGGTGGTGAGCACCCACCAGCGGCGCTCGTGGCCCGCCGGCCGGTCGGTCATCCCCGTGGCCGGCGCACGAAGTCGGCGAAGGCCTCCAGGTTGCGCAGCGACTCCCCGCGCTTGACCCGCCAGTCCCACTCCCGCCGGATCGAGGTGCCGAAGCCGATCTCCAGCATGGTGTTGAAGTGGTCGTCGGCGTAGCTGAGCACCGCGCCCAGCAGCCGGTCGACCTCCTCGGCCGTCACCGACGCCGCGCTGATCCGGCCGGTGAGGTAGACGTCGCCCACGGCGTCGATCGAGTAGGCGACCCCGTACATCCGGGCGTTGTGCTGCAGCAGCCAGGTCCACAGCTGCTCGCGGTTCTCGTCGGGCTGCCGGCAGACGAAGGCCTCGACGCGCAGCCCGTGCTCGCCGAGGACCAGACCGCAGACCGTCTTGAGCTTCTTGGTGCCGGGCAGGTCGACCAGGAACCGGCCGGGCGCGGGGTGCTCGTAGACCAGCTCGGCGTCGCGCAGCGCCGCGTCCACGACCTGCTCGAGCTCGGCCACGGTGCTCACCGGGACCCCCCGACGGAGAAGGCCCGCACGGCGGCGCGCACCCGGTCCCGGGGCGCCCGCACGACCGCGCGCATCTCGGCGATGGCCGCGGCGTAGGCGTCGACCAGGGAGTCGGTGGTGCGGTCCCAGCTGAACCGCTCGGCGTGCCGGCGCGCCCCGGCCGACAGCAGCTCGCGCTGCTCCACGACCTTGCGGATGGCCGCGGCGTAGTCGGCCGGGTCGTGGCCGGGGACCAGCACGCCGGACACGCCGTCCTCGACCGCGGTCGGCAGCCCGCCCACGGCGGCGGCGACGACCGGGGTGCCGCAGGCCTGCGCCTCCAGCGCCACCAGCCCGAAGGACTCGTTGTGGCTGGGGACGACGGCGACGTCGGCGGCGCGGTAGTGCTCGGCCAGGGCGGCGGGTGCCTGCGGCGGCACGAACCGGACGACGTCGGTGATGCCCAGGGACACCGCGAGCTCCTGCAGCCGGCGGGGCTCGGTCAGCCCGCTGCCGCTGGGCGCCCCGACGACGAGCACCTGCAGCCGGGCGCGCAGTGCCGGCTCGTCGGCCAGCAGCCGGGCGGCGGCGCGCAGTAGCACGTCGGGGGCCTTGAGCGGCTGGATGCGGCCCACGAACAGCAGCACCAGCGCGTCGTCGGCCACCCCGACCGCGCGGCGGGCCGCGGCCCGGTCGCCGGGGGTGAACCGGTCCAGGTCGACCCCAGGCGGGACGACGAGGGTGCGGGCGGGGTCGGCGTCGTACCAGCGCACCAGCTGGCGGGCCTCCTCGGCGGTGTTGGCGATCAGCCGGTCGGCCTCGGCGACCACCTGCTCCTCGCCGATCACCCGGGCGCGCGGCTCGGGGTCGTCGCCCTCGGCCAGCGCGGCGTTCTTCACCTTGGCCAGCGTGTGCGCCGAGTGCACCAGCGGGACGCCCCACCGGTCGCGGGCCAGCCAGCCGACCTGCCCGGAGAGCCAGTAGTGGCTGTGCAGCACGTCGTAGTGGCCGGGCTCGTGCCGGGCCTCCTCGCGCAGCACCGCGGCGGTGAAGGCGCACAGCTGGGCGGGCAGGTCGTCCTTGCCCAGGCCCTCGAACGGGCCGGCGGACACGTGCCGCACGGTGACGCCCGGGACCATCTCCACCACCGGCGGGAGGTCCGAGGACGTGGCCCGGGTGAACACCTCCACGGCGATGCCCCGGGCGGCCAGCCGGCGGGACACCTCGACCACGTAGACGTTCAGCCCGCCGGCGTCCCCGGCGCCGGGCTGGTCCAGCGGGCTGGTGTGCACGCTCAGGGTGGCCACCCGGCGCGGCAGGGGCGGGCGCCCGTACCGCTGGCCCGCGGGGCGCAGGGGGCGACGACCAGGCACGCCACTCCTCCCGCGGGCGCCCGGGGCGGGCGCGTTGTCGGTCCCCCATCCTGCACCAGCAGACTGGGGGCATGCCTGCCGAGACCCCGTCGCTCCCCTTCCCCGGTACCGGTCGTGTGGCCGTCGTCACCGGCGCGTCCAGCGGCATCGGTGCCGCCACCGCGGCCCGGCTGGCCGCCGACGGCTTCGACGTCGTCCTGGCCGCCCGCCGGCTGGACCGCCTCACCGGGCTGGCCGAGCGGGTCGGCGGCCGGGCGGTGCAGCTCGACATCACCGACGACGCCTCGGTGCAGGCGCTCGTGGACTCCCTGGACCGGGTCGACGTGCTGGTCAACAACGCCGGCGGCGCGTTCGACGCCGCGCCCGTCGCCGAGGCCGACCTGGCGTCGTGGACCCGCGCCTTCGAGGTCAACGTGCTGGGCACCGTGCGGGTGACCAAGGCGCTGCTGCCCGCGCTGCGCGCCTCCGGCGCCGGCGACGTGGTGCTCATGGGCTCTACCGCCGGGCTGGTCAGCTACGAGGGCGGGGCCAGCTACACCGCGGCCAAGCACGGCGTGCACACCCTGGCCGAGACCATGCGGCTGGAGCTGGTGGCCGAGCCGGTGCGCGTCGTGGAGATCGCCCCGGGGATGGTGAAGACCGACGAGTTCGCCCTCAACCGCACCGGCGACGCCGCGAAGGCGGCCAAGGTCTACGAGGGCGTGCGCGAGCCGCTGGTCGCCGAGGACGTCGCCGACTGCGTCGCCTGGGCGATCACCCGCCCGCACCACGTGAACATCGACCTGATGGTGGTCCGCCCCCGGGCCCAGGCCGCCCAGCACAAGGTGCACCGCGAGTCCTGAGCCCCCGGGGCAGCGCGGCCCTGCGCCCACGGACGAGGCCGATCGGCGGGTGCAGGGCCTCCCCTGCCGAGGTCAGGGGCGGACGGCGGTGGGCTCGGGGACGAGGGTGACGCCGAAGCGGTCCCGGACGGCGTCGACCACCCGGCCGGCGAAGGCGAGCAGCTCGTCGGCGGTGGCGCCCGGCTCGGTGGTGAGCGCCAGCGAGTGCCGGGACGACGTCCCCACGTGGCCCTCGCGGGTGCCGCGGCCGAAGCCGGCGTGCTGCACCAGCCAGGCCGCGGACAGCTTCACGTCGTCCCCGGCGGGCCAGCTCGGGCAGCCGTCCACGGCCATGGACGCGGGCACGACCGGGTTGGTGAAGAACGAGCCGGCGCTGCGGGAGTCGGGGTCGGCGGGGTCGAGCACCATGCCCTTGCCCCGGCGCAGCTCCAGCACCGCGGCCCGGACGTCGGCCAGCGGCGCCCGCTCCCCCACCTCGACGCCCAGCCGCCGGGCGAGCTCGGCGTACCCGACCGGCATCGACAGCTCCGACGCGGTGAGCCCGAAGGTCACGGTGAGGACGACGAACGCCCCCGGGTTCCGCTTGAGCGCCGAGTCCCGGTAGCCGAACCCGCAGTCGGCCGGCGAGAGCGTGCGCACGGTGCCGTCGCGCCGGTCGAGCACCCGCACGGCGGTGATGGTCTGCGCGACCTCCTGGCCGTAGGCGCCCACGTTCTGCACCGGCGTGGCCCCGGTGCTGCCGGGGATGCCCGACAGCGCCTCCATCCCGGCCAGGCCCTCGGCGACGGTGTGCGCGACCAGGTCGTCCCACGGTTCGCCGGCCTGCACCTCGAGGGAGTCCCCGGTCCGCACCACCCCGCGGGAGCGGACGGCGACGACGTCCCCGGGCCAGCCGGCGTCGGGGGCGACCACGTTGGAGCCACCGCCCAGCACCAGCAGCGGGCGGGCGGCCGCGTCGGCGTCGCGCACCGCGGCGACCAGCTCGTCGGCGTCGTGCACCTCGACCAGCCGCTGCACGGGACCCCCCACCGCGAGCGTGGTGAGGTCGGCCAGCCGGGTTCCCTGATGCACCTGCACGTCGACCACGCTAGCCGCGACTACGCTGCGGGCCGGTGAGCAGCGACCACGGGCGGGACCACTCCGCCAAGGCGGTGCTGCCCCCGACCCGCAAGCAGCCCCGGCTGGCCGCCGGCCGGGCCCGCGCGCTGGGCCTGCCCACCCGGGGCACCACGAACGCCAACCGGCTGCGCCGCGTCGACCGCTGGCTGCTGGCCACCCAGGTGCCCCGGCTGCGCGACGCCGCCCGGCCGCTGGTGGTCGACCTGGGCTACGGCGCCTCGGCGGTGACCACCCTGGAGCTGGTCGACCGGCTGGGCCCCGAGGTCGACGGCCTGGAGGTCGTCGGGCTGGAGATCGACCCCGAGCGGGTGGCCGCCGTCGCCGACGACCGGGACCCGCCGCGGGTGGACTTCCGGGTCGGCGGGTTCGAGCTGGCCGGGCTGGCGCCGGTGCTGGTGCGCGCGTTCAACGTGCTGCGGCAGTACGACGAGGAGTCCGCCGCCCGCGCCTGGGGGACCATGTGCGCCGCGCTGGGCCCCGGCGGGCTGCTGGTCGAGGGCACCTGCGACGAGTGGGGACGGCGGGCCTGCTGGGTGGCGCTGGACGAGTCGGGGCCGCTCACCCTCACCCTCGCCGTCCGGCCCGCGGACATCGACCGGCCCTCCGACCTGGCCGAGCGGCTGCCCAAGGCGCTGATCCACCACAACGTCCCCGGCCAGCCCGTGCACGCCTTCCTCACCGCGTTCGACGCCGCCTGGGCGTCCGCGGCGGGGTTGTCGACGTTCGGCCCGCGCCAGCGGTGGGTGGCCGCGGTCGAGTCGCTGGCCGCCCAGGGCTGGCCGCTGGTGGGCTCGGCCCGGCGCTGGCGGCACGGCGAGGTGACCGTCCGCTGGTCCGCCGTCGCGCCGGCATGAGCCGCCGCAGGGCGGGTGAGCACCCGGTGCTGCCCGGGCAGGTGGCGGTGGCCGGCGGGGTGGCCGAGATCCTCGGGGACGCCGACCGGGACCGCAGCTACGTGCTGATGCTCGACGGCGTCCCGCAGTCCCACGTCGACCTCGACGAGCCGGCGCACCTGGAGTTCGAGTACGTGCGCCGGATGGGCCACGTCGTGGACCTGGCCGCCGACGAGGGTGCGCCCCTGGACGTCGTCCACCTCGGCGGGGGCGCGCTGACCCTGCCGCGGTACGTCGCGGTCACCCGGCCGGGGTCCCGGCAGCGGGTCGTGGAGGTGGACGAGCCGCTCACCGAGCTGGTCCGCGAGCACCTGCCGCTCCCCCGCGGCGCCCGCGTGCGGGTGCGCGCCGCCGACGCCCGGGTGGGCCTGGCGGCGATGCACGACGCCAGCGCCGACCTGGTGCTGGTCGACGTGTTCGCCGGCGCCCGCACCCCGGCGCACCTGACCAGCACGGAGTTCGCCGCGCAGGTGGCGCGGGTGCTGCGCCCGGGCGGGGTGACGGCGTGGAACGTCTCCGACGGCCCGCCGCTGCGCTTCCTGCGCACCCAGGCGGCGACGCTGCGGGCGGTGTTCGGGCACGTGCTGCTGGCCGCCGAGCCCGGCACGCTGCGCGGCCGCCGGCACGGCAACACCGTCGCCGTCGCCTCGGACGCCGAGCTCCCGGTGGCCGCGCTGACCCGCCGCTGCGCCGGTGACCCGATGCCCTCGCGGGTGGTCGCCGGCGCCGACCTGGACACCTTCGTGGGCACCTCGCTGCCGGTGGACGACGCGTCGGCGGTGGCCTCGCCGGAGCCCCCACCAGGCATCTTCGGCTGATCCGCCAGGCGGCTGCCAGCGGGCGACCCTACGGTGTCGGCATGACCTCCCCGGCTCCCCGCAGCTTCGCCCGCGACACCCAGCACAAGGTCGTCGCCGGCGTCTGCTCCGGCCTGGCCCGCCGCTTCGGGCTGTCCCGCACCGTCGTGCGGGCCGCGTTCCTGATCTCCTGCGTCCTGCCCGGCCCGCAGTTCATCGCCTACCTGCTGCTCTGGGTGGTCATGCCCCGCGGCTGAGCCGCGGGTGGCTCACCAGCTGCTGTTGCCCGACTGCAGCCCGCGCAGCGCCGGCCGGACGTCGACCAGGTAGACGATGATGCCCACGATGGCCGGCAGGCCCAGGAACGACAGCACGCCGAAGGCGTAGACGATGACCGTCGCGAGGGCGGTGATGCCCACCCAGGCGGGCTTGGTCAGCTTGCCGGCGGCCACGTAGCCCGCGGACGGGCGGATGATCGCGTCCACCGTGGCCCACGCCCCGAGCGCGAGCACGGCGTAGAGGATGACCGTGAACAGCGCGTTGTCGAAGCCCGCCATGCGCCCAGGGTAGCTGCCGCGCACGCCGCAGGGCCCGCAGCGCGGGTGCGCTGCGGGCCCTGCGGTCAGACGCTCAGTTCGAGCTGGGGGCCGAGCTGGACGCCGCGGGGGCGTTGCTCGAGGCCGACGGCGCGGTGCTGCGGGCCGACGGGGCGGTGGCCTTGGCCGGGCCGGCCTTGGCGGAGGTGCTCTTCGCGGCCGCGGTCCGCTTCGCCGGGGTGCGCTTGGCCGGGGCCTGGGTGGCGGTGCCGGTGGTGGAGCGCAGCGACCGCTTGGCCGAGCGGGCCTCGCGGCGGACGTCCCGCTTGGCCTCGGTGACGGCCGCGCCGGTGCGCGCCTTGGCCTTCTGCGCAGCCGAGGTGACCTCGTCGGCGGCGTCGCCGGCCTCGACCTTGGTCCGCTGCGCGGCCGAGGTGACCTCGTCGGCGGTCGCGCCCACGGTCTCCTCGGTGGTCTCCAGGACGTCCTCGAGGCCGTCCTCGACGGTGTCGACGGCGCGTTCGGCCCTGCTCACCAGGTTGCGGAAGCCGGGCTGGCGGCGCAGGTCGTCGACGACCTCCCCGCCGCGGGCGGCCAGCCCGTTGACCGTGGTCAGCGCCTGGTCGCGGACGGCGCCGGCCAGGGTGGTGACGGTGCCGCGCACCTCGGTGGCGGTGTCCTTGACGGCCTCGGGGCGGGTGGCGCCCTGGGCGCGGTCGGCGGCGTCCTCGGCGCGGGTGCGCGCGGTGCCGAACAGCGAGGTGACGCGCTCGCGGGTGGACTCGGCGCGGGCGCGGGCCTCCTTCACGGCGGCGTCGGCCTGGGCCTGGGCCTCGCCGGGCAGGGCCTCGGCGCGGTCGCGCAGGGCCTCCAGCGCGGTGCGGGCGCGGTCGACGGCGACGTCGCCGGCGCCGATGGCGGCCAGCAGGCCGGTGCGACCGGTGCTGACGGCGTACTCGCCGGCGGCCTTGGCGGTCAGCTGGACGTCGCGGACGGTGCGCTGGGCGCGCTTGGTGGTGAGCTCGCGGGCCTGGGTGGGGTTCACGGGTGCTCCTCCTTGTTCGAGAGCGGGGCGTTCTGGGGGGTGGGAGGACCGGCGAGGGACTCGTACAGGTCGAGCAGCACGGCCTTGTGCCGCTCGCTCAGCGCCGGGTCCGACCGGATCGCGGTGACCGTGTCCGGTGTGCCGGAGCGGCGGTCGAGGATCCCGGCCTGCTCGTAGAGCGTCTCGGCGGAGATCTTCAGACCACGGGCGATCTGGGCCAGGATCTCCGCCGACGGCTTGCGCAGTCCCCGCTCCACCTGGGAGAGGTAGGGGTTGCTGACCCCGGCGCTGCGGGCCAGCTCGCGCAGCGACACCTGGGCGGCGTTGCGCTGGGTGCGGATGAAGTCGCCCACCTGGGACCCGACCTGGGTGCCCACGGTGGTCGCCTCGACCGCCGCCTGGGTCACGCTCTCGCGGACCTGGCTGACGATCTCCGACGGGTTCTGCACGTCCTCGACCATAGCCAGGCGTGCTTGCTCCTGCAAGCGGACAGCTAGCAGTGTGAGCGACCCCTCAGACGGCGGCGCGGACCTCGCCCACGACGCCGTCGCCACCGCTGACCGGCAGCACCGCGAACGGCGCGAGCAGGTCGGCGTCCACGCCCAGCCGGGCCAGCCCGGCCGCCAGCGCCGGCATCCGGCCGCGCTCGCCGCCGTCGTCCAGCTTCAGCGCCACCGCACCGGCGCCGGGCAGCGCGGCGACGTGCACGCCGTCGGCCCCGCCCTTGACCAGCAGGCCCGGGACGGCACCCATCAGCCGGGTGTCCTCCTTGCCCGTGCCGGCCACCAGCCACGGGTGCGCACGCATCGCGTCGGCCACCGCCCGACCGGGCGTGCCGGGGTCGGCCTGCACCAGCGACAGCACGCCCCGGGCCAGCGCGGTCACCGGCAGCGCGTGCTGGGGGGCCCCGCAGCCGTCGACGACGACGGCGCTGACGGGGACGCCGCCGGCCTCGCCCAGCCGGGCCTCGATCGCCTGCTGCAGCGGGTGCGCCCGGTCCAGGTACCCCGCGGTGGGCCAGCCGGCGGCGACGCAGGCCGACAGCATCGCGGCGTGCTTGCCCGAGCAGTTCATCGCGGCCCGCTCGGGTGCCCGGCCGGCGACCAGCCAGCGGGCCCGCTCCGCCTCGTCCGAGGGCAGCGCGGCGGGGCAGCCCAGGTCGTCGGGCCCGAGCCCCG
>Ga0325400_1001124_pt1 | contig 21692 bp, 12 predicted proteins | sample PopdelMetagenome_2_FD_205662 | JGI IMG/M metagenome (GOLD analysis project Ga0325400, IMG submission 205662) | Populus deltoides microbial communities from Bellville, Georgia, United States - Xylem-PdKOR-R1 | ecosystem: Host-associated > Plants > Phyllosphere > Stem > Wood/Secondary xylem...
CCAACATATGATTTAATACAGGGGATTACAATTTTAGACCTAAAAAAAATTAAGTAGGGACTTGATTGCATAAATTTCTAAAAAATAATTTAGAAATAATATATGTGATATTTTTTAGAAAAAAAAAATGATATTTCATCATTTATAAAATTACTAGATTTTCTTCTATAGATAAAATATTATACCTCGTTTTTTTCTATACATATCGGATGTTGTTATAATGAGATTATGTGTGTTTGAGAGTGTGGTTTCGATTGCTTTTCAAAGTGTTTTTCACTTACAAATGCATCAAAATAATTTTTTTTATTTTTTAAAAATTATTTTTAATATCATCGCATCAAAACAATCCAAAAACACTAAAATATATTAATTAAAAAAATTCAAATTTTTTTAGAACGCGGGTTGGACCTCGTTCCCAAACAGTCCCACCTCAAAACATATACGTGTACACCTCAAAACATGATGTTTTTCCTGAGTCTCCTAAGGTTTCTCTAGGGTTTTCACACACACGCACACACAATTTGATTAATTCTTTTTATGTCCCATTTTTAAGTAAATTCTCACTTAATTGTAAAACCTGTTTTCGTTGAATTTAAACTTGGGAATATTAAATTTCATTATACTACATTTCATCATAATTCTTTTATTATTTATTTATTCCATTTGGTGTTAATTGCTTTTTATTTATTGGATATTTTTCATAATTCATTTTTTTAAAACCCATTCATAAATCTTTTATTTTATTTTCTTCCATCTAACATCTTCTTTATAAGGTAAATATGTAACTTAATCAAGTGTAATAGTTTTTCCCTCATTAATTTCATAACTTTTTCCCAGGGATTTACAGTTGTTAATACTTTTTATACTAGAAAAATAATTTAAATTGTGTAGAGATTGATCTAATGTGACCCAATCAACTTGGTATGTTTAAAGATCAACTTGTATGACTGTTAAAAGATAATTTTTCTAAAAAAATTCAAGATGAAATATATTTTTTAAATATTAAGATGACAATATATTGGATCGATTTAAGTTAACCTTTCAAATTTACAACCATTGACACGAGATTATGATAAACCCATAAAAAGTAAATCAAAACAAACTATGAAGCCTAATTTTTAATTAATCTAATATTGAATGATAAAATTAAAAATAAATCAATTAAAAAATAATAATAAGAAAAATGATCAAAGTCAACTTGGATCACCATGTCAAACCCATGAATAGGGTCATGAGACATTAATAACCTCATAGAAAGCAAATCAAATCAAATTATGAAACTCAATTTTCAATCAAATTTAATGTTGAGGGATTAAGTTGAAAAATAATTAATTAAAAAAAAAATAAAAAAATCTAGTTCAACTCGGGTTAACACGTAAAACCCGTGACTCAAATTAAGAGATTGAGATAATCTTATAAAAGCAAATCGAAAAAACAACTCGAGTCAATTTAGGTTAATATACCAAACCCATGACTCAGGTCATGAGGCTTAAATACCCTTTTAAAAAAAAATTAAAATATATTTTGAAGCATAATTTTCAATCAACCCAAAATTAAATGATGAAACTGAATTTGTTTTAAAAAAGAACTAAAAAATGGCTCAAGCCAATTTAGGTTAAGCTGTTAAACCTGTGTTTTGGCTCACGAAATAAAGACTCACTAGACCTGTGACCTGAGTTAAAAAGCTGAGATAACTATATAAAAAGCAAATCGAAATGAATTATAAAGTCTATTCCTAACTTCATTAAAATAAAAAAATAGATTTAAAAATAACAACAAAAGAAAAACATTATTGAAATGAGCAATGTTTGATGAGGTAATAAATGGTAAAAACATAATCTTTTTAAGTGTTTTTTTTCAATTTAATAATTAATATATATATGTTTAATTCTTATTTTATAACTTACCCGTTTATAATTCCATGTTATTTCTCAATTGATTTTTCTTTTATTCTTTTAAAATAGCATAAATAAGGAGAATTATGTAAGCTAGAAAAGTTTATTTTGGATAGAAGGCACATTGTTTTTCAAAAAGAAAAATAAATTGAGATTTGGAAGAAAAATTACTTAAGAGTTCATATTTTTATGTTCAAAAAGTGTTTTTAAAAAAATTATTATTTTTTTATTTTAAATTAATTTTTTTTATAATTTTAGATTATATACTAATATCAAAAATAAATTTTAAAAAATAAAAAAATTATTATTTTAATATATTTTAAAAAACAACATTTAAAAAATCAATTTTCACAGTAGCTCAAACGTTACCTCAATTATTTTCATGATTCCACTGTTCCAGCGACCAGTCAATAATTTCTGACTCCTCAGTTATAATAAACACAAATTAAAAAATGAGACGATAAAAAACAAAAAAAGGCACGATTTGTATTCAGCCAGGCAGCCAGCCATTCCAAGAAAGAAAGAAAAACCTGAAAAAGAAGTTGGCGTTAGCTCCAGCAGTAGTCATGGCGTATGCTTCTCACCTAATCAATCACTCAAAGAAGGTATTGTTTTTTTCTTTTCGGTAATAATAGTAATCGTAATTGGATTTCTGGACTATCATTATTATTATTTCTTTGTATAAAATTTATTGCACGCATCCTCTGTTTCTCTTAAATTTTCGACTTCTGGATTCAGTTTTTATTTTTTAATTTAATTTTGTGGTTTGGACAGTTAAGAAATGTGGTTTCCAGCTTAATGCGGCATGATCACGTCAGTTTGGCTCGTTGGTTGTCAAATGATTCTCACCTCTCTGCTGGTAAATAATCTCCAGCCCATCCCATGCCTGGCATCTAATGTTCATGGTTATTCGCCTTAGATATGTGGTTTGGTGACTTTGAATGCAAATTTTTTATCTGCTTATTAACTGCAGACTGTTATTGGTTCTAAGACAAATTTGTTATTGCCAGATGCATGGAAGGTTATGGGAAAAAGGAGGTATTCAAGCACTGCTAATCACGCTGTAAGTAGTCCTCTATCTCACAATCATCATGTTTGCTGTGTAATACTTGACTGGAGCCCCTTCTGCTGCAGTTTCCACACTACCTCCCTTGTCTTGGTCAATTATTTCTTCCTACTTTTTTTTTTAACATCTAGGTTGCTTTAATTAAAGTTAATCTCACTTTGCAAACAGTTACAGATGTTTGTCTCGATGTTTAGGTAACGTCATTTGGTGCATCTAGGAAAGATGTTTCTAGGATGATAATGAAAGTTGGAAACCCAATTTCTGGACCACTATTATCAAAGGATTTTTCTTGGTATGTATTGCTTAGGTTTGTCCCTCCCTGGTCCAACTTTCTCTTGATGATTCCTTTTACCTGATTCTCTTCTTTTCCATTATCAGTTCACAGGTACACTGGAAGAGAGGATTTTCATCTGATTCAGGTAGAGTTTGTGCCTTCATTTTTTATTTCTTTGTTTGAATTGCTGATCTAGCTTTCTTATTACAATTCGCATCCATAGCTTGATGATCTCCTTTTGTTTTTCTGAACTCTTATTCTGGATTACGAATTTTGTCTTATATGCGTTGTGGTTTCTTGCCACCATTTAAGCCCAGCTTGAATTGTTGACTATTATGCAAGTGGCATTGCATAACATGATTGAAATCTATTCAACGCTTAAAATTTAGAATCAAAATACTTTTTCTCTCGTGCGAAACTGTGACATGTGCCTTGCGTTGGGTTATCCTCTGTTGAAATTCTTCTTTTACTGCATTGCCAAGAGTAGGGGAAAATGCTATGTATGTGGTTCATCTGTAGTTGCTCTTAGATAATAATGGTTATTGAATATTTGTGGAGGAAGTTTGTTAGGAGTGGAAAATAAAATTCAGATGTGGAGAAATAGTGTAAAAATTTTGTGTGGCTCAATGTGGAAGTTGGTATGTCTGTTTATTTAATTTTATTTTAAACAACATGAATTTATTGAAGAAACAAAATGCTCTCATTTCCTAGACTTGAACTGGAGACTATAAAGGAACATGAATAAATTTACTTTTACTTCTTTGTGCGTGAAAGTTAAATGCCTCAAAATCTCGTACTCTGAAATATGGGTTAAGACGGAAATTGCTTTTCTGACAGAGCTTCTCTAAGGGTTATTAAATAGTCATCATGTGTTTCTAGCTTAACTGACTTTAAGGTTATTTTTTAAATTTGTTCAGGTCTTCCTCCCTACCAAGAGATTGGAATGCCTTCACTCTCACCCACGATGACAGAGGCATGCAGCTTTCTTCATCTTATAGGAAAACAATGGAGGCTTGGTCTGCTAAGTGATTCTTTCCGAAATTTCAGGGTAACATAGCAAGGTGGTTGAAGAAGGAGGGTGACAAAATTTCACCCGGTGAAGTTCTCTGTGAAGTTGAAACTGTAGGGTCCCGCACAGTTTGTTTTCAATTCTAGCTGTGTTGCTTGTCATGGAATATTGATGCTTTCCCTTTACATAATATTTTAAGGATAAAGCAACTGTTGAGATGGAATGCATGGAAGAAGGTTATCTTGCAAAGATATTAAAGGGAGATGGGTCAAAAGAAATTAAACTTGGCGAGGTACTGACTTTATCTGGCAGTAGGCAAAGTTGTGCGCTTATATCTTCTTCTTTCTTTTTTATGTGTCTGTAGTTTTTCCTTCCCTTCTCTGGGAGTATGGTGCTTATTTATGAAAATAAGCAGACTGCACACATTTTGGCTGTCTGTTGCCCACCTTTCAGATTCTACAATTCTCTTGTTAAAATTAGACATTTTAGTTTCAGATTCAGGTCTCTGGTGCTTGTAATATGACTATGTATTGCCAATAACATTCTTTTCACTATATTATATATAGGTAATTGCTATTACTGTTGAAGATGGGGAAGACATTGCAAAATTTAAGGATTACAGTCCTTCAACATCAGGAAGTGGTGATACTTCTGCTAAAGAGGCATCTTCTCATGCCCCACCTGAGAAGGAGGAGGTTGAAAAACCAGCTAGTCCACCAGAACCGAAGGTTTCCAATCCCAGTGCAGCTCCCAATGGAGATCGCATTTTTTCCAGTCCTCTTGCAAGAAAATTGGCTGAAGATCATAATGTTAGTAATTTGAAGTGATATAACTAGAATTTTTAGTTCAGTGATGGCAAGACATTTATTGATCTTGATCCACTTTCAACCGACACTTATTGATGCACTTTCTTTATCATGAACATAGGTACCGCTCTCAAGCATCAAAGGAACGGGTCCTGATGGCCATATTGTGAAGGCTGATATCGAATATTACTTGGGTATGATAATTATACTTTGTATGCTTGATGAGATTGGTCTTAGTGGCTACATGTTATATGCTGCTGTTTATTGTGTGATATGAATGGTGCTTTCCCCTGTTCTAGTCAAAATATACACGCCTCAGTGAAGAACTAGCTATTTAATCCGTGCTTTGCCGTGGGTTGATTTTTTTTTTCTTCAAAAAAAGTATATATGTAGACCCTTACAACGTGTTTTTATATATAAAAAAATCCTAAGTAGAATTCGAAAAGTTTATGCATACATCTAATTAAATAAATCAAGAACTATTTATGCAACAAAAAAAATTATGAAGCCCGATCCTTATCCAGTTGAAGTTTACTAGCCAAACTCTTGACCTGGGTTATGACTTAACTAGGTTTAACAATTCTTTATATATATATATATATATATATATATATATATATATATATATATATTTTAATCTAAATAGACATCTATTAAATTAAGAACCAATCAAATATCAAGGCAATTGGAAAAAAAAATCAAAATGAAACAAATTACGTTGCCCAAATAATAATCAACCAAATATTAAATGATGAAATTGAAAAACAAATAAGCAAGAAATTTTTTTTTAAAATCCAATTATAATGGATAAAAATTAAAAAGAAAAGAAAAGAAAAAAGGCCTTGTCCCTCGAGCTAGGAAGGCTCAGAGCTCTTGAGCCTCCAAAACAAGGCCTGAGCGCGCGGGCCTAGAGCAACCCACACACCTGGGCCTTATTTTTAAAATTTTTCTTAAGGGGTGGGTGACAGGTCGTCCACTCCTTAATTCATTGAAAAAATCATCAAGGTAGACAACGCATTGCCTACCCTGCTCAAAGTCTAGCGACTTTTGGTTGCTAGAAAATCGGGCTAGTATGTGTCAGACCAAGAAAAAATCATTTTCAACCATATTTCGACCTGAAAAAAAAAACCCCAAATACCTTGTAAAATATATCTATAGCCTGTAACAACTCAAAAATTAGCTCCAAAACTCACAATCAACCCAAAATCCAAATTCTTTTCGGGTTCGGATCTATCATTTTATGAAATTTTAAAGGAAAAAAAACACCTTAAATAAACTCTTCCCATAAAAAAGAACCTATTAACACCGAAATAACCCGTTTTAGTGGTCATAATCAACCAAAACTCTCTCACTACCACCAGAATCCGGCCACTTTATCTCTCCTCTCTTAAACCAGGAACCAAAAAATAAAGAAAACAAAGTTTGTATCTAAAATTGAATTTCATAAATTGCTAGGAACTAAAAGTATATAATTTGAAAAGTTGGAGGAGCAATATGTATGTTTAGCCACAAGTTTAGAAAAGCTATATTTTGTTGTTGCCTTTTCATTTTAGTTCTCTATCTTTTGATTCTTGCTCTTCCTTAATAAATGTGCTTTAATTGACCATCAATTTGGGTCTTAAGGGTGTAATTAGAAAAAAAAAGAAGAGGGACTAAAAAAAACACCGTGGCAATCTAGAATGATTTGTCTCTGGTTGAACAATGGCATGAGGAATAATATTTTCCCCATGTCTTTTAGAGTATTTCTTAATTTTCCATGGTTAATGAAGAATTTCCCCCATTTTGTAGCTTCACGAGGAGAGGAAGTTCCAGCAACAAAGCCGGTGATGAAGGATACCCCAGTTCCTACTTTAGATTACGTGGACATCCCTCATTCTCAAATAAGAAAGGTAATATTTGGAACCACAACTTTTAGCCAAAAGCCATGGGTAAGGATTAGGGAATATTTTGGCAAGCAACAGTATTTCAATGGTCTGCTCTCTTTGTCAATAAAACTTCTGTTAGATGTCGAGGTTTGGAAATGCATACTCGAAGTTTTCTTTGTTCCAAGCTGATATCCTAACTTGCTGAAAAATCACAGTTAACCTTTCTGTTTTAAATGTGATCATGTCTTTTTCACCAGCAATTTGTTGCCAGTTTGATGTTCGTATCACATTGAGCTTGTATGAGATTTCTTTAACTTTGAATTTGTTTCTTGGTCATTTCTGCGTGAAAGTTACTCATGAAGTCAAATTATCTAATTCAGTGTTGATACCATTTACATCTCACACAGTTTTTTTCCGTCTACCACATATCATCAATATCAAAGTTTGTCTTGAGGCTAAATCCTGGCATCATTTTGACAGGTGACAGCTTCAAACTTGTTATTCTCAAAGCAAACTATTCCACATTATTATTTAACAGTGGATACATGTGTTGACAAACTTATGAGGTTAGTGCTAGTTTCTGCCATCTTTTAAATGCATCATGATGTTCTATGATTTCTAAAAATTCTTTTGCACACAGTTTGCGGAGCCAACTGAATTTGTTACAAGAAGCTTCAGGTGGGAAGCGAATATCTTTAAATGATCTTGTAATCAAGGTATATTTCATCACATTTGGTATAGATGCGCTTACTATATTGCTTGGAAAAATGACAGGTGACCACATTCCAGAAATTTTACATTAAAAATCTGTCATAATCTAGATGGAGCCATATTCTCGTTGGATTAAGTAACTTTATTTCTTAGAGTGAGCTCTTTTGGCTATATTAGTATGAAGAAGATTGTCAACTGTGGAAAAGGGAGTCTTTTAGTGTGGTTTTCCTTTTAAAAAGTTCAATTCATCTTTGACAGTGGAACTCTGCTACTAAAACTGATGGATGGCTTTGGTCCTTGTATTGGCTGGCCTGTTGACAGGACACAATTTATTAAAACTACGAGGCACCAACACTTCACATTGGAGATTATCCTGAAATTCTTCAAAGTGAAAAACAGCATCAATGTTTTTCCCCTTCTGAACTATCTCCTTGGCACATGCTGTTATCATTGTGGACTTTAAAATCTTAATTGGTTGTGCCTGTTTTGAAATTTTTGTTAGAGAATAATTCCATGTCACTGTAACTACAGGCTGCTGCTTTGGCTCTGAGGAAAGTTCCCCAGTGCAATAGTTCATGGACTGATAACTATATCCGCCAGTAAGAACTGGCTAATATACTCTTTAAGATTGATGATTAATCTGTGATACCTCATTTAATATGACATTTCGTTTTTCTTCTAATTCAGGTATAATAATGTTAATATCAATGTAGCAGTACAGACAGATAATGGACTATATGTCCCAGTTATTAAGGTGCGTAATTGTCTAAAGTCGTTTCTGTTTTGCAAAAAGTTTCATGATTTTGTTCTAGGTATCGGGCATGTGACCAGAACTTATGCTGTAAAATCTGCAGGACGCAGACAAGAAAGGCCTGTCCAAGATTTCTGATGACGTGAAGAATTTGGCCCAAAAAGCTAAAGAGAATAGCTTGAAACCAGAAGATTATGAGGTCAGGATTTTGGTTCAGTTTGCTAGTGGATGGTTATCGCACATGAACTGCTTATGAATGTGTGTTTTTCCTTTTTCAGAGAGGCACATTTACTGTTTCCAACCTGGGAGGGCCCTTTGGCATCAGACAATTTTGTGCAATCATTAATCCTCCTCAATCAGGCATTCTAGCGGTTGGCTCTGGTAAGATAGGCACTTAATTACTACTTCCAGACCAAATTATAGGCATTTAATTACAACTTCCAGACCAAATTCACTGACGTTTTCCTTGAGCAGCTGAGAAGAGGGTCATCCCTGGTTCGGGTCACGATGATTTCAAATTCGCTTCCTTCATGTCAGTGACGCTAAGCTGTGATCATCGTGTTATAGATGGTATGTACTTCTGTTGACTTCTTTAGTCATACAAACATCTTTAGCATTATTCAACATCATCTTTGAGAATTATGATGATATAACCTTGTTGATTCCACTGGTCCTGTTCAGGTGCAATCGGTGCTGAATGGCTAAAAGCTTTCAAAGGCTACATTGAGAATCCCGAGTCAATGTTGCTGTAGATCACTCGGTGGCTGCTCTCATCATTTCTTTCAGTAGTCATCTCTGTTTTGGCTGTGATTAACACCAGAGGTACTTGATGTAATCCCAATTGTCATTGCCGAGTTCTATTTGTTTGGCGTTTATGTATCACCAGGAAACTCTTTATAGCAACAACATTTGGTGGAATAACCGAATAAGTGGGGCATTGAGGCTTGAACTGCAAACCCAATTTTTCCCTCGCAGAGGGTAATAACCCCCTTTTTGTGGGTAATGCACAAGACCTCCCCCCCACTTCAAATTTAACATTTAAATAGATGAATGATTCAATGATCTAGCTGGTGCTACTCACGTTCCTCGTTGAACGAAGCTCGATCCTGTGGATGGACATATAGTAAACGAGCATGACTGGTTTTCTGTGTTCCTTTTCTTCTAACCCGGGAGCTGATGACAGTATGCTGTTGCCCTGCATTTCCTTTCAGGTTCTGACTCCTTGTAATTCTGATAACACATGGCTTTGCACGGCGTTCTCTTAACCCATTCAAGGTGAAATGTCTTCGAGAATCCAGTTTGACAACGCTTCGTTATGATAATCATGGATTTGGACGAGCTCATGTCAGCATCAAGTGAAATTTCCATGTTTCCAGTTTAGAAATCGTAATTTGCTTCTCCCCAAGTCTGGAGAAGAGATTTTCCCATCAGGACGTCACCAACTTGTAATTCCCATGGAAATGAATGCTTTCATGTTTACTCCAATTATTTTAGCTGGGATATTATCCATCTGAACCTTGTGCACAAACAAATCAGTTTCGCTTAGGAACTTACAAAGCATCCATGTTATACAAACTAGTAGATGTAAAGCTCTCGTTCCATAAGAAGCCATCATTTCCACGGGGAAGCAAGCTCCCCTGCTTCGCAAGGTTAAGCATTCTTTTAAAAAAATTAATTAATTTTTTTTATTTCAAATTAATTTTTTTTTAGTATTTTCAAATCATTTTAATTTTAATTTTAATATGTTAAAAATAATTTTTTTAAAATAAAAAAAATATTATTTTAATAAAAAAACTTTAAAAATCAACCATAAACACAATTTCAAATATCCCTTTAAAGTGTCCTCTCCTTTCTTCAGAGCAGTAACGGACAGAAGCCCTTCAAAACTCTGGTTATGATTTATGTAAGAAGCAGCTACTCGTTACTCCTACATGTGCAGCACTGTATTGTGTGAAAGAGATGGCGACTCATTCCACACACTACCTGTTCACATTTCTTACAAAATTCCTGATTGTTTTACGTTTTTATTTCTTATCATGATGCATTCCTAGAGAACATCACGGCGGGTTGCCCATTGTTAGCCTAACATGCATGCATCAGCAATGGGATCCTGATTCCATTCACAATTGATGAAAAGCATGTCAATTATGGAGCACAATCCATGCATATAGCAATTGATCCAGATACAAGTTGCAATGAAAGCTACAGCAGACTGCTGAAAAGAAACAAAGTCTCCAGGGAAGATTGATGCAGAGATCCATTTGCCCCCCCCACCCCCCCCACACAACACAAAATAATTATCCATGGGAATATTACCACCTCTATAGCCTGCAGGGAAAATTGATGCAGAGAATAACGAAAGAAACAACAAGCCTCTACCAGAAATTATCAACATCATGATCAATTTTGGTGGAGCCATATGGTTTTAATACAACCTTCCTGACATACAGCATTTCAAAATCCAAACCATCACCACAAAGCAAGGCAATAAGAGCATTCTTATCCAAACTATATCTCTGTTCATGTCAAAGTCACATTGTCACAAAGCATTCAATGATTTTGCAGATATTACCAGGATTTTGCCGATATTACCAGACCACATTCTTTTTAGGGTGAATAAACAGGGAGATATTACACGGGGAAAGAACAGTTTTGGTGCTCACAGTTTAAGGATGCTTCCTCTTTAGTCGCTGTAGTATGGATTTTGGTACAATGAAATCCTTATTTCCATCAATAGTAGATTAGTGAGGGAAGAAAAGTATTACATTATCTATCAGGTCACTGATACATGAACAAATGATGAAGGCATGATTCAATCTTCCAGGGTTTCCCACACAATAAGCAGACATTGAATACATCTAGCTTCAGGTTGATAGCTTAAATAACAACAACTAGAACAGAATGAGATTGATAAGACATTTAACCAGAATCCACATCCAGAAACCCAAGCAATTCTTAGCGGAGAAGCTGACACAAATTCAAACACCAACAATCAAACGAAGGAGCAAATCTGTCAATATTCCTCAAATCCATGGATAAACTAATCACATTTCTTTCCAGAACCCAATCATACAATCATCAGAGTCAACAATGCTAGCACACTTAAGAACTTGAATCCAGATTCTAGCTTAGTTTAGCGAGAAAGGATGAAGAGGATTCTTTAATGGCAAATTGGAGATAGCTGGAGTAGCAACAATTTGGAAAATTAGAACACCAAAAGAATAGGTAGGGCTCAGCCATCATGTCATCATTCGACGCTATTTCTAATGCTTTCAGATGAAACTAATTACCGCTGTAAATAAAAAAAAAATAAGTGCAAATACCATGTTGATAGAGGAAACAAGAAAAATCATCCTCCTCGTTATCTAAATCTCATCCGGCAGAAAAGCCACCATTCTGTTCAATCCACAAGAGACAATGTGACTGAGGAATTGCGAAGTATCTAAAACAGTAACAGCCAATCATTCCATAGATACAAGAAAGATAGCATGATATTCATCTTCGAACCAGTTGCATCAGTGTCATTCTTCAGCATGCTTATGCTAACAAATTACTTTGAATTTTTTGATTCCAACAAGTCTTTTTTGATCATTGTAATCACTAACAACAGATTCATTATAAAAAATGAAACAAATACAACTCAATAATAATAATAAAAAAACTAAAAACTCACTTTTTTATCATTTTTTTCAATTTGGTCTCTCTCTCTCTCTCTCTCTCTCACTCTTTCCTTCAAATCATTGCATACCTCTTCAACGCCTGCTTCCCAGCCACCACCGCACCAGCCGCCAACCCACCAAGCGCACCTGCCACCGCCGCCGACCTAACCCCCCTGGCCGCCCTACAAACCGCCCCAGTTCCAAGCCCAGCAGCCACGCTACTCCACACATCGTCCCTATCGGTGATCGCTACGATGCCACTCTCCATCCCGGCGTAAATCAAACCCACAACTCCGACCCGGTTACCCCAGACCCGACCTGAATGACCGGAGGAGTTGAGGATCCTGTTGACCTTAAGCTTGAGGGTATCGGTGGGCTCGAAGGATCGGAAAGCGGAGAAGAATCCGGCGGCGCCGCCAGCAATGGAAGCGGAGAGGTAGGCGGAGCCGGTGTAGAAGGTAAGGTTTTCGCCCCAAGAGCGGCGTTGGTGGAGGGATTCCTCGGTAAAGAGATATTCGGGCGAGGTGGGGAGATGGTAGAGTGTCTGGGAGGGTAAGTGGAGATCCTGATAGGGGTTGTAGAGACGGGTACCCGGTTTGGGTTGATTCGGGTCCGAGTTATTATCGGAGGAAGACATTAGTATAATTTGTATCAAAAGATCGAAGCTTTAACAATTGAGAGAGAGAGAGAGTTCTGGGGAAACTTTGTTTGTGATTCTTGTGTGTGCGTGACCTTTTAAAGTATAATATGAAATTTATTTTAGGGATTATTACAAATTAGTCCTCTTCATAATGTGTTTTACAATTTAGCCCCTCTAAGCCCAATAAAATCTCACAATACTTTCCCCAACCTTCCATCCTTCTTCGATATCTCAAATGGGAAGATAGGCCGAATTATTTACACACACACACATATATATACATATATAAAGAAATCTTACTATATTTATATTAAAATCAAAACTTAACATATTTCTAGCTAATATCATGTAAGTATATTTACTTTGATATTATTTATATAAAAAATAAATCATCTAATTAATTAAAAACAATAATTATTCATTATTCGTTTTCAAGTAAACTAGTAAAATTCTATCTTTGTGATATTATAAATAAGTTATTTAATAACTAAAAACAAATGAGTCATATATACACAATTTATTTTTAAAATTTATTTATATTTTTATATGTTATTTATCATTTTTTTTACCTATCACATCTTATATATTTTTTATTGTTTTATTTACAACTTTCTTATACCTATCATTTTATTTACATTCTTTTCTAGTTTATATTTTTGATATTATTATAAATTTGTTAGGATTAAGTTTATGATAAAATAAGTTTATTATCTATTTTTTTATTTTGTTTTATTAACAGTTCTTAAAGAAATTCAAAAAATATATATTTTAATGTATTTAATATCTTTTAAAAAAATTTTAATTCAAAAATTTATTTTTTTAACACGTTAATTTTAAAATCATTGTTTAATTTTTTTGTCAAGTCAACATTAACATTGTTTTTTCATAAACTATATAAAAAAATATGTTTTATTAAAAATTTTTAAAAAAATTTAAAATAAAAAAATAACAAAAATCTAAAAAATATATTTTTGATGTATTTTAATTATTTTTAATGTCTTTTCAAAAGGAATTTAATTCAAAAATTTGTTCTTAAGACATTCAACTTTTAATAAGCTTATTTTAAAATTATTGTTTATTTTTTTAGATGTTGTTTATTTTTTAAATTATTAAAATAAAAAAATATTTTAAAAAAAACCAAAATAATTTTAAATTATTTAGTCACCAGGTTTCTCGGAAACGAAGCAATATTAAAAGGAAGAAAAACCATCATTTTACCTATAAATAGGTCAGGGGGAGATATCAGGGGAGCAGCAGGCACACACTGTCCAGCACTCACTTTTTGAAAAAAGAAAGGAATAAAAAACACCCTCTCTCCAATAATAAGATTCCAACAGAAAAAAGACACCACAAAAAACCTGACCTCTCTTTGCAGAAAAGGGAGAAGGAAAAACCAGAGGGACCCTTGCTCTCCCACCCAAGGAAAATTAGCAGTCAGCTCTTCAACATCCAGCACTGTGATATCTCCTCTGCATCAACCTTCAGCCACGGTGACTAGCTTCACCAGCATCTCTTTTCAGTCATCTTGGCTAGCTTCATCCTCCTTCCAGTAACAGAGACTGCTTTCCATCAGTAGCTTCCTTTCAGTAGCAGTAATAGAGATTGCTTCTCCTCAGACTGTGACCAACAACTTCACCCTCTTTCCAGCAGCAAGAGTTTCTTCTCAGTCACAAAAAACTTCTGGTTCCAACCATGAGCAGCAGTTTACTCTTCCAGCAGTAAGAGGCTCTCCCTTCCAGTCAAAGCAGCAGCAGTAATACCTACTCCACACCAGCAGCTCCTCACCATGGTCAGTCTCCACCCCAGCACCAGATCCTCCAAGATCAGCCACCGTGGGTAGTTTTGCTACCAGTCACCTCACACAGCAACCGTGAACTCCAACAACACAGTCACCTGCTGCGGCAACATCTCTTTCTTTGCACCGTGAGAACCACCATCTCCCACCGTACTAACCTCCACACCAGGAAGCTTCTCTCAACTCCACCGTGAGCTTCAGTCCTGATAGCAGTCCTTGGATACAACCAGTGAGCAGACTTCACCAGTGGCAATAGTGCAGCCTGTACGTGGTGTTCCTCTGTCAAGTATGTCAAAATATTTACTCTTATATTATTCATCATAGTCGTTTGTTACACACACACACACACCTAAAGTTAAAGTTAAAGTTCAAGGATTTCAGCATTCTTGTCTGGTAAAAATCTCCGATAAAATATAAAAAAAAATAGTAAGAATAAATATCCACACAACATTTTAGATGGTGTTTTTTAAAAAAACAAGAATAAATATTTGATTTTATAGGTTTGAATAGAATTTAAAATTTATAAATGGTCTATTTCAATGAGATAATAATCCCACTATTTTTTTAACTAGTCGGAGAAATCAGCAATAAGGAGTTCAAATATAGCTTTATCTAGGGTTCCTATTTGAGTTTTGTAGGCGTTAGCTATCATTATCATTTGTTAGAGGGTATTTAGGATGTTACCTTTCAACAAAAGACAATGACAGCTAACACCTACAAAACCCAAACAGGAACCCCAAATAAGGCTATAACTAAACTTCTTATTGTAGGTTTCTCCGGCTAGTGAAAGGATGGTAAGATTACTATCTCACTAAAACAGACCATTTACAAATTCTAAATTATATCCAAACCTATAAAGACCAAACACTCATCCTTGATTCTTTAGGAAACACCATCCAAGATACTGTGTCAACACTTATTCTTATCATTTCCTTACATTTTATCGGAGATCCTTCCCATCTGAAAGACAAGAATACTGAACTCCATTTTAACTTTAGGTGTAAAAAGCTCAGTGACTTTTAGTGGTACAAAAATACTTTCCTTACTCATGCTATGCTTAGAGAAGACTTAAACCAACCCTTTTAAAAAGAAAAATTCCTTGCAGATTTGCCAATTCTCTTAGGAGAAAAAGTCCGAAACAAAATTAAAAATACCCTTACATCCAAAACCATTCCATATGACTAGCTTACATATGGTGAACTTGTTAGCTTCACCCAAAAGGAAGGTCTCAAGATCTACCAAGATCTTAAACTTCAAAAACATCTGAACTGAGAAATGAAACGTACCAGACAAGAACTTGGTTGTTTCTGTCACCAGTTTGACCTTCCCACCAAAAAACCCTATTGTAGTGGTAATTGCTCCTAACCCAGAAATTATCCAAACCATAGCAAATCTCCTTATAAAAAATCAGCCCATAAATATTGGAAACAATTTTACTCCAAACCCAAGCAAACATATTACAAAAAACCTTACAAGAAGTTTACCAAAACCCATAAAACTTCCCCTCCTAAGCCCAAACAGAAATTTAACCTTAAAACCATTACTTGTTACAAATATGGACAGAAAGGACATACGTCCTGTTTCTGTAAAATTAATACCAAACTACATGAACTCCAATTAGATGACGACATTATCAACCAATTACAAAATTTCTACATTGAAACCTCAGACACTGATCCCAATTCTTCAAACATTTCTAAAGTAGAATTCCAAATAAATGTATTAGCAACTTCCGGTTCTAGTTCAGACACTTCAACAAACTCCAAACAAATTAGTGTCTTAACTAGAGATCAAGAGTTTATCCTCGAGGCTATCAAAAGACTTGATGATCCTCAATTACAAGAAACTTATCTAGATAAATTGTTGAATAACTTCAATAAAACATAAGCACCCCATTCTAATCCCCAAAACCATTTTGTCTTACCTACAACTAGTACCAATACCTATGACCTTATAAAAATCCTCAGTTGAAAGAAGTCCAAAACCTCAGCTACCATCCTCGAATTACAATATAAGATAAAAACCCTCAAATCTGAGTTACAAACCCTAAAAGAAGCTCAATAAAAAGACTAAGCCATCCTACAACACCTTCTATCCAAAATAAAAAGTCAGTTTGATACTGAGTCTGAATCAGAAGATCAAACCAATAAGTCTTATGCATCGCATCATGCACTTACAAACATTAAAACACATTCCTGATGATTTCTTAAATGTTTTAACTCAAATATCTTCAAAAAAGTATCTAATCAAAATTACCTTAGTCTTTTCAGACGATTTCAAATTAGACACTATCGCCTTATTTGATACAGGAGCAGATTTAAATTGTATAAAAAAAGGAGTAGTTCCAAAATGATTTTTACAAACTACCTCTGAAAAACTCTTTGTTACTAACAATTCTAAACTTCATATTGCAGGCAAAACCCAAACCTTTGTTTTTAACAAAGGCATTTCTTTTAAAATATTTTTTGTTGTTATAAAAGGCATCAATCATACTATCATTTTAGGCACTCTATTCATTGACATGATCACACCATATAAAACACATTATGACTGTATCTCTTCCAAAATAAATCATAATAAACTCGTTTTTTCCATTTTTAGAAAAATCCAAAACTACAAATATAAATTTGATCAAAGCATGTTATATCCATACTCATCATATTAATGCATTGATTCATGGAAAACTGTTTCATTTACAAGATTTAAAAAACCATGTTTTGTTTTGTTGTAGTGAAAAACAATTACAAAATCCAAATTTACAAAAGAAAATTGTTGATTTCCAGAGTAAGATTGAACAAGTAATCTGTTCAGACTTACCCAATGCTTTCTGGAAAAGAAAATAACACATTGTTGATCTTCCTTATGAAGATACTTTTTTCGAGAAACTTATACTTACAAAAGCAAGACCTATACAAATGAATACTGATTTGGAACAACATTGCCGACTTGAGATCCAGGATCTAGAGTCTAAAGGTCTGACCCAAAAATCCAGATCACCATGGTCATGTGCAGCCTTTTTATGTGAATAAAAACTCTGAAATTGAAAGGCGCACACCAAGACTAGTTCTCAATTACAAACCATTAAATTCAGCTTTAAAATGGATTAGGTATCCTATTCCAAAAAAAAAAGATTTCTTACAAAAACTGCATTCTGCTTTTATATTTTTTAAATTTGATATGAAGTCCGGATTTTGACAAATCCAAATTTATCTCAAAGATCGTTACAAAACTACATTTACTGTTCCTTTTGGCTAGTATGAGTGGAATGTTATGCCTTTTGGCTTAAAAAATACCCCTTCAGAATTCCAGCGCATCATGAATGATATTTTTAATGTACATTCCAAATTTGCATTGTTTACATTGATGATGTACTCATTTTCTCTTATTCTATTAATCAACATTTCAAACATCTCCATACATTTTTTCATACTGTGAAACAAAATGGATTAGTTGTTTCCAAATAAAAAATCTCTCTCTTTCAAACTCGTGTTTGTTTCCTAGAACATTATATTTGTCAAGGTACTGTAACACCAATAGAGAGATCTTTATCTTTTACAACCAAATTCCCTGATAAGATTACTGATAAAACCCAACTACAAGGTTTCTAGGTAGCCTTAATTATGTTCTTGACAACTTTCCGAACATTAGTCGTCTCACCAAACCTCTACATGACAGGTTAAAAACTAATCCTAGTCCGTGGTTTGATACTCATACAAACCTTGTCTGCCAAATTAAAAAACAAGTACAGACCATCCCACTTCTCCATTTAGCTAACCCTTTAGCTCCTAAAATAGTCTAGACTACTGCCTTAGATTTAGGTTACGGGGGGATCCTGAAAAACAAGTCCAAAACAATAAAGAGCAAATCCTTCAGTATACATCTACTCATTGAAATGATTGTCAAAAGAATTACTCCACTGTAAAAAAAGAGATTCTTTCAATTGTTCTCTATATTACAAAATTTCAAAGTGATTTATTAAACTAAAATTTTTTTTTATGTGTTGATTGCAAATCTGCAAAAGAATTTCTCAAAAAAGATGTTCAAAATTTAGCTTTAAAACTGATTTTTACCCATTGGCAAGCTATTTTAAGCATTTTTTATTTTGACATTGAATACATTAAAGGAGATTCAAATTTCATTCTTGACTTCCTAACCCGAGAATTCCTTCAAAAGAGGTCATATTGCCTCCAAAGACTTGAAAAAAGATAAGGGGAAAGCCCTATAAATCCAACCTATAAAACCAGACAGCCTAAAACCCTCTCCAAAATTCATAGCTTCAGCCATCTTATCTGTAAAACCAATCAAATCCTGGTATGAAGTAGTAGTAGAAGAAGACAAAGAAGCTACAAAATCCCAAATACATACATACAAAATCCAACATTGGGTTGATACCCTTTTAAAATCACCAGAATTACTTCTGGCATTACGAAAAGTCTTTCAACAAGCCTTCAAGAGCCAAGAGTCACAAACATGTAGTATTTCTAAAACCCTTTCAAAACCACATGCAGGGTTTACCTCCCCAAATCCCTTGCTTGCTTTACAAAGTCAAAAAACACATATTTCCAAATCAAAATCACAATATATTTTTATAACTCACTTTCAAAACATTTTAACTATGGAAGAAGGTTTTTACCATGAAAATCCTTCCATCGCTACTTCCAAACTTTTTTCCTCCAAACTAGCACTACAAACCTTGGGATATCACAAAACCCCAATCCTATTATTCTACCATTTTTGAAATAACCCCTCCACAACATGCATCCAAACCACCCTGAACCTGCATACTCTACATGCATCATCCACAACATCATCCATCATTCAGACTGACAATAACCCCTCCACAAACCAATTCCTTTTCCTATACACCTCCGTACATCATTCCAAAACATCAGCCTTTCCTATACATACTGAGACTACTAACAGGCCTGGTTCAATGCTTTTTTCCTCCAAAACTCCAAACACAGCCATTCCTAGCTTTTTTACTTTCATAATTCCATGACTACTACAAAGCTTCCACTCTGGTTCCTTCAATGATAGGATTACTTTGGTTGCCAAATTGACTTCCTTAAGGACCACCCCTTGGTTGAAAATAGTTGCCTCTATTTTTAGGAAAATTTTCAACGTCCTCCTTTCGAACGAAAGTTTTCTTCCTTTTTGATTTTCTGTACAAAATTCTTTGTTCTATGGGTATGTTCATGGTTCTTCAATTACAATCTCCAGCAAGGGCATCCAGTTCTTGTCCGAAAATTCAAAATTAAATGGTGGGATTCCTTTGCAGCAGAGTGTAAAAGTTCAAAACTAGCTATAACAGAATGGTTACAAAAGAATCAATCCATCCATATTATATACCACCATCCTCAGTCCAAATTTCTGGCTCGTAAAGCCCATACTGCAGCTCTCCTTACCTCTGCAAAATCTGAGGAAGAATACCTCAATATTATGCAAGGCATCATACAAAGTCAATAACCCAAAATAGTGCTATCTAAATCCAGCTCTTCCAGTTCATCATCTCCAGTATATTCCCTTGGAAATGATAACGAAGATGACTGCTTTGGCATCCTGCCACCCATTACAAAGCATTGAAGACCCAACAAAATTATCGGCAAAAAATGACATACAAACTTTCGATTCTAAAGGTGTTATCCACTCACAAAAGGTGTCTCCCACTTAGATAGAAAGAAAAATCATCTTTCGGTGCAAACAGTATAAAAAATAATAATTTTAGGCTCACCTGTTTTGAGCTCATTTTCAATATCTTTTAGACTCAACTGTTTTGAGTCCCTTTTTACTTTTGTTGGCCTATGGTTTTAGGCTTTATTTATAAACATTACCTGATACTACAAACAGACAAATCAATTATCGGTGAAAAGAAGACAACAAAAGGAAAACCCCACAAAAAACATGGGCAATTTCCAACTTGTCATCTCTTGATCATGGAAAGCAATAACAAATGGCTTCAGGAGGAATCTTCAGGCTTTCTAAAAAGGCATTTTGGCCTCTTCTATGGTAACTTGGCTGTAAAAAGATATCCCTCAATCCTTAGAAAACAAATTTTTTCAGATTCAATTCTTCTAAAAACAAAACACTGTATCAATTTACATTTCCCTTGAAAACACTGTTTTAAATTGTAATCCATCTCTCAAAAAATATCTCCTGTATTGAAGCAATACAAAATTTCAAGGTTCATTTATTTAAACCTTCTCGTTTTTACATATGTATGTTTACATTTCTTTAAATATTCTGCAAAATTAAGTATGCTCTATGTTTGATCAAGGATCCTGAAATTGTTGGTCTAGCCATGTTCATTCGCATAAGAAATTTGTTTCTTTTTCCAAACTCAGTATATCGGCTGGAAACCTGTGACCAGATCTAAAGATTATTCTCAGGTGTAACAACGCCACGTACTGCGTTGATTCATTCTTCACGTACTATGTAACAATTCTAATTCTTTATATATATATATATATATATAATCCTTTTTGAATCTATTTATTTAGTGTAATCCCAGTGGCCTCTGATTTCAAATAAATTAAAAAAGGATTACACCAAATAAAACAAAATTTTACTATAGATAGATAAAGTAGTACGTGGCGTTGTTACACCTGATACAGGTTTTGAATACAAAGTAGGGAATAAAATGATACAGTTTGTAAGTACAGAGGAATAATATAATTCGTCTGGAGAGAAACTTGTTATGGTTGTAACCAGTTTTGCCTCTTCAAGTGGAATGAAGCCTCCTTATATAGAGGAGGATAGTCTGTCTTTTGTAGACGTGGGGAACACCTTTTATAAGTGGGTGATGCCTTTTGAAAGTGGGAGACACCATTTGTAAGTGGAGGACCCCTGCACCGAAAGTATTTTTGACATTTTCTGCCGATACTTTTATTTTAGTGCCTTTTGATAGGTGGCAGAATGCCATAGCAATTATCTTCATTGTCTTCTTTAAGGAAAATGGCAGGAGATGTCGAGTCAGATGAGCTGGATTGGGGCAAGACTGTTTTGGGGTCTTGGCTTTGTATAATGCCTTGCACTATTTGGAGGTATTCTTCCTCAGTTTTAGCGGAGGCAAGGAGAGCTGCTATTTGAGCCTTTCAGGCTAGAAATTTGGATTGAGGATGGTGATCAATGATGGGAGTTGTTTGATTCTTTTATAACCATTCTGTAACAGCTAATTTGAAACTTTTTGATTCAGCTGTAAAAGAATCCAACCATTTGATTTTG
>Ga0325400_1001125_pt1 | contig 21688 bp, 22 predicted proteins | sample PopdelMetagenome_2_FD_205662 | JGI IMG/M metagenome (GOLD analysis project Ga0325400, IMG submission 205662) | Populus deltoides microbial communities from Bellville, Georgia, United States - Xylem-PdKOR-R1 | ecosystem: Host-associated > Plants > Phyllosphere > Stem > Wood/Secondary xylem...
GATCCGGAGGCTGAGGCGCGGACGCGGACGGAACGGGAGGCGCCGGACGAGCGCCACCCGTCGTCGCTCTAGCCGCCTCAATCCACGATCGCGGCGCCGGCCCGTCGTTCCCACACCAGTGTCGGGCGACCGTGATACGCCGCCTCCCGCACCCGGCGATAGCCGATCCGCTCGGCGAGGCGGATGGAGGGCGCGTTGCCGGGGTCGATGATGCAGGTGGTCGCCGCCACCGGGTGCGCGTCGGCCCAGCCGAGCGCCGCCGCCACCGCCTCCCGCGCCATGCCGCGGCCGTGAAAGGCGGGGGCCAGCGCCCAGCCGACCTCCGGCAGGCTGAGCGGCGGCGCGATCGCGCGTTCCGCCTCCAACAGGCCGACATCGCCGACGAAGCGGCCGGTGGCGGTCTCGCGCACCACCCAGGCCCCGTAGCCGAAGAGTGACCATTGCCCGACCGCGCGGAGCAGCCGGATCCACACATCCTCCCGCGTGCGGGGCGGAACCCCGATCGGCCCGGCGACGTGCGGGTCGGCCCACATGGCGGCGCAATCCTCCAGGTCGGCACGGGTGTGGCCGGTCAGCGTCAGGCGCGGCGTGCGGAGGATCGGGGCGGGCATGGTCGGGCGAGCCATCCGGAGGGGCGGGGACGGCGCAGCTTGGCGCAGAGCCGCGGCGCCGTCACCCCGCTGGAGGGGCTTTCGCCGGCCGGTAGCGGATCTACCGTCCCGCGATCGGTCAACCCGGCGAGCGTTCCTCCCCGCCCGCGGCCATGCGCGCGCGGAACAGCCGTCCGCCCTCGATCACCCAAACCAGCGCCAGCACCGCCACGCCGATCGCCAGATAGCCGATCGCCAAGGGCGCGGTGGTGCCGTTATAGGCCTGGCCGATCGCCGAGCCGACCGCGACCGCGCCGATGCTGGTGACGAAGCCCTGGATGGAGGAAGCGGTACCGGCGATGTGGCCGACCGGCTCCATCGCCATCGCGCCAAAGTTCGACCCGCACAGGCCGATGCAGGTCATGCTGGCGGCCTGGAACGCCAGATAGGTGACGAGCGACTCATTGCCCGCGGCGATCACCAGGAGGTGCACCGCCGACAGCGCGATTAGCGCGATCACCGCCGCTTGCGAGATCATGCGGGTGCCGAGCCGCTCCACCAGCCGGCTGTTGGCGAACGCCGCCAGCCCCATCGCCCCCGCGCAGGCCGCGAACAGGAGGGTGAAGCGGTCGCCCGCGCCGAACTCGTCGACGAAGATCTGCTGCGCCGAGGACACAAAGGCGAGGATCGCGCCAAAGGTCATCGACGCGGCCAGCGCGTAGCCGATCGAGTAGCGGTCGGTCAGCGTCTGGCGATACCCGTCCGCGAGCCGTTCCAGCGACAGCGGCCGGCGGCGCTCGACGGGCAGGGTTTCTGGGATGCGGGCCAGCGCCCAGCCGGCCACCACGCTGGCAAAGCCGCCCAGTGCGTAGAACACGAACCGCCACGGCCCGACCCCCAGCAGCAACTGCCCCAGCGACGGCGCCAGGATCGGAACCAGGAAGAAGATCATCTGCGCGACCGACATGGTGCGCGCCATGCGCCGCCCGGAGAAGCGGTCGCGCACCATGGCCACCGCCAGCACCCGGGTGGAGGCGGACATGAGCCCCTGCAGCACGCGGGCGCCGAGCAGCGCCGCGAAGGTCGCGGAGCCAGCGGCGAACAGGCTGGCGGCGACGAAGCCGGCCAATGTGGCGAGCAGCACCGGCCGCCGTCCGTACCGGTCGGCGAGCGGCCCGTAGACCAGCTGCCCAAGGCCGAAGCCCGCCATATAGGCGGTGATGATCCATTGCCGGTGGTTCGCCGCGCCCACCGCCAGGTCGCGCCCGATCTGCGCCAGGGCGGGGAGCATCAGGTCGACGCCGAGCGCGTTCACCGCCATCAGCGCGGCGACGAACACCACGAACTCGCGCGGGAGGGGAGGAGGGGAGGGTTCGGCCATGCCCGCCCGCCTAGGCGCGATGGCGCGCCGGCGCCACCGCCGCGTCGCCCGGAGCGCAGGTCGCGCGATCCGCCGGGGTCGCGGCGGCGTCATCGATCGGGCCGCGCACCGGGTGTGCTCGCCCCGGCCCGCTCATCCGGAGCCTCCGCGTGGCCACTCGCCTCCTCGCGCCCGTAGGGGTACAAGGCGGGCATGATCCGCGTGACCGACCTAAGACTGCCGCTGCACCATTCCGACGAGGCGCTCGCCGCGGCGGTGCGCCGTCGCCTGCGGATCGAGCCGCGCGACCTTCTCCGCCTCCAGGTCGCCCGCCGCGCCCATGACGCGCGCGACAAGAGCGACATCCAGCTGGTCTATTCGGTCGACGTCCAGCTGCGCAGCGAGGCGGCGGTGCTCGCCCGGTTCCGTCGCGACCGCCAGGTCGGCCCCGTGCCGGACACGCGCTATCGCCTGCCCGCGCCCCCGCCCGCGGAGGCCGAACAGCCGGTGGTGATCGGCGCGGGGCCGTGCGGGCTGTTCGCCGCGCTGGTGCTGGCGCAGGCCGGGTTCCGCCCGATCATCCTCGACCGCGGCAAGGCGGTGCGCGAGCGGACCAAGGACACCTGGGGCCTGTGGCGGCGGGGCGTGCTGGACCCCGAATCCAACGTCCAGTTCGGCGAGGGCGGGGCGGGCACCTTCTCCGACGGCAAGCTGTACAGCCGGATCAAGGACCCGCGCCACCTGGACCGCAAGGTGCTGACCGAGTTCGTCCGGGCGGGCGCCCCGCCCGAGATCCTGACGGAGGCGCACCCCCATATCGGCACGTTCCGCCTGGTCAAAATGGTGGAAACGATGCGCGAAACGATCGAGCAGCTGGGGGGCGAATACCGGTTCGGCGTCCGCGTCGACGGGCTGGATGTCGAGACGCGCGGGGGCGAGCGGCGGCTGCGCGGGCTCCACCTGGCGGGCGGCGGCCACCTGGCGGCGAGCCACGTCGTGCTGGCGGTCGGCCACAGCGCGCGCGACACCTTTGCGCACCTCCACGCCGACGGCGTCCACGTCGAGGCCAAGCCCTTCTCCATCGGCGTCCGGATCGAGCATCCGCAGGGCTGGATCGACCGCGCGCGGTTCGGCCACGACGCCGGCAACCCCATATTGGGCGCGGCCGAGTACCACATCTCGCACCATTGCCGGAACGGGCGCACCGTTTACAGCTTCTGCATGTGCCCGGGCGGCACGGTGGTCGCCGCCACCTCGGAGGAGGGACGGGTCGCCACCAACGGCATGAGCCAATATTCGCGCAACGAGCGCAACGCCAATTCCGGGCTGGTGGTCGCGATCGATCCTGCGCGCGACTATCCCGGCGATCCGCTCGCGGGGCTGGCGCTGCAGCGCCATTGGGAGGAGAGGGCGTTCGTCGCCGGCGGTTCGGACTATCGCGCGCCGGCGCAGCGGCTCGGCGACTTCCTGGCGGGGCGTCCCTCGACCGCGCTGGGCAGCGTCACACCGTCCTACCGCCCCGGCGTCACGCCGACCGACCTGGCGACCTGCCTGCCCGACTTCGCGGTCGAGGCGATGCGCGAGGCGTTGCCGGTGTTCGGCCGCCAGATCGCTGGTTACGACCATCCCGACGTGGTGATGACGGGGGTGGAGACGCGCACCTCGTCGCCGGTGCGGTTCACGCGCGGCGCCGACTTCCAGAGCCTGGGCACGCCTGGGCTGTTCCCCGCCGGCGAGGGGGCGGGCTATGCCGGCGGCATCCTGTCGGCCGCGGTCGACGGCATCAAGGTGGCCGAGGCGGTGGCCGCGAGCATGGCCGCCGGCGCCCGCGCACCCCATGCCAAGGCCGCATGACGCTGATCCTGTTCAACAAGCCCTGGGGCGTGCTGAGCCAGTTCACCGACCGCGGCACCCCCGCCGCCCGCGCGACCCTGTCCGACTTCGTCGACCTGCCCGGCGTCTATCCGGCGGGGCGGCTGGACCGCGACAGCGAGGGGCTGCTGCTCCTTACCGACGACGGCCGGCTCCAGGCGCGCATCGCCGATCCGCGATACAAGCTGGCCAAGACCTATCTGGTCCAGGTGGAAGGCGTGCCGGATGCAACCGCGCTGGCCCGGCTGCGCGCCGGACCGGTGCTGGCGGACGGCCCGACGCGCACTGCCGAGGCCGAGGCGATCGACCCGCCCGCGCTGTGGCCGCGCGATCCGCCAATCCGGGTACGGGCGAGCATCCCCGACCGCTGGCTGCGCGTCACCATCCGCGAGGGGCGCAATCGCCAGGTCCGCCGCATGACCGCCGCGGTCGGCCATCCGACGCTGCGCCTGGTGCGCTGGCAGGTGGGCGACTGGACGCTCGACGGTCTGGAGCCGGGCGCCTGGCGGCGGGCTTGAAGATCTTCTTCGACGGCGGGTCGAGCCCCCGCGGCATGACGCTGGCGGTGGTGGTCGCGGGGCGTGTCCATGTCGAGCGCGACCTGGGCCCCGGTACCAGCATGGCCGCCGAGTGGCTGGCGCTGCTGCGCGCGGCCGAGATCGCGGCCGACCTCCGCCTCGACGCGCCCGTCCTGCTCGGCGACGCCGCCGCGGTGATCGCGCAGGCGCGCGGCGCGGTGCGTTGCCCGGCCGCGCACCTCGGCCATCTCGCCGCGTTCCGCGGGATCGCGCCGGGGCTGGGCCGCTACCGGCTGCGCTGGGTCAAGCGCGCGCAGAACCTGGCCGGGATCGCCCTTGCGAGGGGAGGAGCGAACGCGGCACCTTGCGGTGGCGAGCGCTGAGCAAGGGCACGGCGCGGCGTCAGGGTGCTTTGGTGACCGGAGAAGCGGGAGCCATCCGGACATCGCCCATCGCGCTGTACCGGTCCATCGCCAAGCTCAGCTCGCCTTTCAGCGTCTCGACCCGCAGCGCGGCGGCGGCGACCTCGTCATGGGCGCGGTAGTCCCGCGGCTGGTCGGCGGGCGTGCGGAGCAGATCGGTCCTGATCTTGAGCAGCCCCTTCTCGCGCAGGTCGAGCTGCTTCAGCACCTCCTCCACGATCGTGGTCACGTCGGCGCCGAACAGCACCTCCGCCGCCGCCTGCGCCTTGCGTAGCGCGTGCAGCGCATCCGAGCTGATATCGCCCTTCTGGTAATCATTGCCGGTGATCTCCCGCCCGCGGGCGTCGATCGCGTCGAGCAGCGCCTGCTTCAGCTCGATGCGACGGGGCAGGAGGGTGAGGACCAGGTTCTGCCGGTTGACCTCATACTGGTTGCGGGCGACCTCCAGCTGTTGCCGGGTAATGCCCGCCGTCACCTCCGCGACCGCGGCGGCGGCGTCGCGCGCCAGCCTGGCGATCTTGGCGGTCACGATCCAGCCGATCACCGCGACGACCAGCACGACCGCGACGTTGACCAGGGCCGCCTGGACCGGCGGTTGCTGCCAGAAGCCGGGGGTCTGCGTGCTGGCTTGAATCTGCTGGTTCATGGCCGCGATATAGTCGTCCGCGGCCGTGCGCACAGGGGGCCTCGCGGTGACCCACCGGGGCCGTCAGGCTCGGCGCGGCCGGAGCGACAAGCCGATCAGCAGCAGCGACGCGCCGAGCAGCACGCCGATCACCGCGCCGACGACGGCATCGGGCGCGCCGATCCCCCGCAACACCGGCAGCAGGATGGGAACCGATACCGCCGGGATTACCGCCTTGAGCGCCAGCCCCCGCCTTGCCGTTCCAGTCATGCGCATCGTCCTTTTCCCCGCGCATCATGTTCGATCGGCGGCGGCGAGTCGAGCGATCGCGCGAGAGGTCAGGGGGCAGCGGCCTTGGTCAGTCAGCGGCCGGAGGTGCGCGCCAGTTGCGCTCGTCCCGCGCGAAGGCGGCGGCGCGGGCGAGATAATCGGCATATTGTTCGAACATCGGCACGTTGAAGGTGACCAGCACCGGGTCATGGCCGGGTTCGCGGAAGGTGAGCACCACGAAGCGGCGCCCCGCATCGTCGACCATCAGCCCCGCGTCCAGCGCGTCCGACCCGTTGGGAGTGATGACGATCTCCGCCACCGGCTAGTCAGAGGTCGTCGGCAGGTGGCGGGCCAGCCCGCCGATCGCGTCGCCGGCGAAGCGCGCCACCGCCTCGCCCGCGTCGATCCGCAGCGGATGCTCGGGGGTCAGCACCGCCTCTGCCTGGTCCTCGGGCGCGAGCGCCTGCCAGGCGCGCACCGCCGCCTCAAGATTGGTCACTTCCGGCATCGCCACGTCGCCGCGGCGCACGTCCTCCAAGGCGGCGCTCATCCGCCAGTCGATCGGCGCTGCCTCGCCGGTGCCGGTCGCCTCCGCCACCGTTCAGACCCGTGGTTCGGCCCGGTCGCCGTCCGCCATCGCCTGGTCGAAGGCGGCGGTCTCGTCGGCGACGCCGGCCTGGACCGAGGCATCGGCCTGGTCGGCGATCTCCGCCTGCATGCGGGCGATCTCGGCGTCGGCAACCCCCGAGCCTGTCGGCTGGATCGGCAGGTCGGCGAGATCGGTCGTGATTGGATCGGACGGTTCGGTCGCCATGGCTTGTCTCCGCATGAGAAGGCTCCAACGCACGGCTGCCGCGATCGGGGGCGCGGCGCGACGGCTCCGACGGCGACCATGCCGCCGGACGTCGGATCCCCGGCATGCCATGCGCCCGCGGACGCGATCAGATCGAGCGCAGCGCCCGTGCCGGTCGCGCACCAAGGATCGGCCATGATCCCGCCAGTCCGACCCCGAGCATGCCGGCCAGCCCCGCCGCGACCGTCGCCGCCACCGCCCATGGGTCGGGCGCCCACACGAAGGCGAACACCCGCACCACCACGTACCACGCGCCGGCCAGGCCGAGCAGCAGCGCCACCGCGGTGACCACCAGTCCGAGCAGCGCGTATTCGATCGCCTGGCCCGCGAGCAGCTGCCCTCGCGTCGCACCCAGCACGCGCAGCACCACCGCGTCGTAGGTCCGGGCCTCGCGCGCGGCGGCGATCGCGCCGACCAGCACCGCGATGCCGGCGACCACCACCACGCCCCCGGCCGCCGCGATCGCGGCGGCGACCTGGTCCACCACCCGGCGCACCTGGCCGAGCACGCCCTTGACCTCCACCACCGAGGCGGACGGGAAGGGCGCCAGCAGCGCCCGCGACACCGCGCCCTCGCGCCCGGCCGCCACCTCGATCGTCGCGGCCAAATTGTGCGGCGCATCCGCCAGCGTGTTGGGGGAGAACACCAGCACGAAGTTGAAGCCGAGCGTGTCCCACTCGATCCGCCGGAAGGAGGCGATCCGCGCGGTGCGCTCCACCCCCAGGAGGCTGACCGTCAGTGGATCGCCGACGCGCAGTCCCAGCGCCGCCGCCAGCCGCTCGTCCACTGATACCAGCGGCGGCCCGGCATAGCCCGGCGGCCACCACCGGCCGGCGGTGATCCGGCTCCCTTCCGGCAGCCGGTCGGCATAGGTCAGCCCGCGCTCGCCGCGCAGTGCCCAGGCGCCCTCCGGTATCTCGGCCAGGTCGGCGACACGCACCCGCGCATAGCCGGTAATCGTGCCGCGCATCAGCGGCACCGTGCGCACCTCAGCCCCCAGTGCGGCGCCCGCGACGACGCGGCGGAACTCGCCCTCGCGGTCGCGCGGCACATCCAGCACGAACAGCGACGGCGCGCGCGCGGGCACGGTGGTGGCGATATTGGCGTCGATGCTGGTCCGCACCGCCGCCACCAGGACGAACAGGGTCAGGCCGAGCCCCAGCGCCACCACCAGCGCCTCCGTCCGTGCGCCGGGCCGGTGCAGCGCCGCGACCGCGAGCCGCAGGAGCGGCCGGCGCGGGCTCGGCACCCGCGTCGCGGCGTGGCGGATGGCCCGGCCAAGCCCAGCCAGCAGCGCCAGCACCCCCGCCACCGCGAGGAGGAACCCCGCGGCCAGCCATGGCTGGACCGCCGTCCCGATCGCGAGCCCGGCCGCCGCCGCGATCGCGCCGACCGCGACGGCCCTGGCCCCGAACGATGCCGGCCTGAGCGGCGCCAAAGCACCCCGCAGCAACCCCGCCGCCGGGGTCGCCCGCGCCGCGGCGAGCGGCGCGGCGGCGAAGGCGAGCGCGATCAACGCACCGTACAGCGCGGCACGGAGCAGCGGCGCGGCCGCCACCTTCCACCCCGCCGCCACCGGCAGCGCGCCGCCGACCAGACGCGCCAGCACCGGCACCGCGGCGGTGCCGAGGACGAGGCCGCCAGCGATCCCGACCAGCGCGGCCGCCCCGATCTCCAGCGCGTAGAGCCGCGCCACGTCGCCGCCGGTCGCGCCCAGCGTCTTCAGCGTCGCGATCGCGCCCCGCCGCTGGGCGAGAAAGGAGGACACGCCGTTGCCCACTCCAATCCCGGCGATCGCCAGCGCCGACAGCGCGACCAGCATCAGGAACTCGCCCATGCGATCAACGAAGCGCGAGGCGCCGGGCGAGGCGCGGTCGCGGGTCTTGGTCTCCCACCCGCTGGCGGGAAAGGCGGCGGCGAAGCCGCGCGCCGCCGCGTCCGGCCCTCGTGCGGCCAGCCGCACGCGGTAGCGCGCCTCGAAGAGGCTGCCGGGCTGGACCAGCGCGGTCCGCGCCAGGTCGGCGAGCGATACCAGCACCGGCGGGCCGAGCGTGAAGCCCTCGCCGAGGCGATCGGGTTCGTCGGCGAGCACGCCGCCCACGGTGAGTTGCGCGTCGCCGATCCGGAGCCGGTCGCCGCGACCGACCCGCAGCCGCTCGGCCAGGGCCGGGGCGATCCACGCCTGCCCCCTGGGCGGCGCGCCGACCCGCCGGCCATCGGCCAGCGCGACCCGGCCGTAGAGCGGATAGGCGGGGTCGACGCCCTTCAGCTGGATCGGCGCGCCTGCGCCGTTCGCCACCGCGTTGGCCTGCATCCGCACCGTTTCCGACACGGTGCCGAGCCGCGCCAGCGCGGCGCGTTCGGCGGGCGCGGCCAACCGCTGCGACACCGATGCCTCCATGTCGCCGCCCAGGATGGTGGCGCCGCGCGCCGCCAGTTCGCCGCCGACCGCGCCGGCCAGCCCGCCCACCGCCGCCAGCGCGGCCACGCCGAGCAGCAGGCAGGCGACCAGCAGCCGCAGGCCGCGGAACCGCCAGTCGAGATCGCGCCGCGCCCAGCGCCAGGCCGTCCGCCACCCGGCGAGCACCCCGGCCGTCACGCCACGCGCCCGTCGGCCAGCGTCACCACCCGGTCGCACCGCGCCGCGAGCGCGGGATCGTGGGTGACGACCACCAAGGTCGCCGACAGGGCGGCGCGGCGGTCGAACAGCAGGTCCATCACCGCGGCGCCGGTCGCCGCGTCGAGGTTGCCGGTCGGCTCGTCCGCGAACACCAGGCGGGGACGCGGCGCCAGCGCGCGGGCGATGGCCACCCGCTGCTGCTCGCCCCCCGACAGCTGCGCCGGGTAATGGTCGAGCCGGTGCGAGAGCCCCACCGCCCCGAGTTCCGCCGCCGCGCGCGCCCACGCGTCGGCGACACCGGCGAGTTCCAGCGGCACCGCGACATTCTCCCGCGCGGTCATGGTGGGCAGGAGGTGAAAGGCCTGGAGGACGATGCCGATCCGCCCGCGCCGCCCCCGCGCCAACGCGTCCTCGCCCGCCGCTCGCCCGCTCCAGCCCGGTCAGGACCGCGAGCAGCGACGACTTGCCCGACCCCGACGCGCCGAGCAGCGCGACGCTGGTGTCCGCGGCGACCCGGAGATCGACGCCGCGCAGGATGGCGGTGTCACCCAGGGTCAGCGTGACATCCTGCGCGTCGATCACCATTTCGGGTTCGGACATGATCGGAGTGAGGCCTTGAAGCTTATGGTGACGAAGCGTCGCTATGCGGCAGCGCTGGCGCTGGGCCTAGCCCCCACCGCCTGCGGCCGCGAGACCCCGCTGCCAGCACCCGCGGCTTCCTCCAGCCCGGCCGCCGCGTCGCCCGCCGCGGCGGTGCCGCGCCCGGCCGGGCCGGAGCGGGTGGTGCTGGCCTTCGGGGACAGTCTCTACGCGGGCTATGGCCTGGCCCGCGGGCAGAGCCTGCCCGATGCGGTGGAGGCGGGGCTGCGCGGGCAGGGGATCAACGCCACGCTGGTCAATGCGGGCGTGTCCGGCGACACCAGCGCGGCGGGGCGCCAGCGGCTCGGCTTCGTGCTGGACAACATGACGCGGCCGCCCGACCTGGTCCTGCTCGGCCTGGGCGGCAATGACGTGCTGCGCCAGCTGCCGCCCGCGGAGACCCGCGCCAACATGGCGGCGATGCTGGACGAGCTCCGCCGTCGCAAGCTGCCGGTCGTCCTCACCGGCATGCGCGCGCCGCCCAACCTGGGGCCTGACTATGTCCGCGCCTTTGACGCGATCTGGCCGGAGCTCGGGCGTCGCTACGGCGCGACCGTCTACCCCTTCATCCTCGACCGGGTGATCGGCGACCCGGCGCTGATGCAGGCCGACCGCGTCCATCCCAATGCGGTGGGCGTCCGCCGGATCGCGGCGCGGGTAACGCCGCTGGTCGCGGCGCGGCTCGGCGACGGCGCGCGCTGATCTAGCCCAGCGTCGCCACGCCATCCAGCCCGGCCGCCTTGCCGGTCATGCCGGGCACCTCCTCCAGCTGGCGCAGCGCCTCGAAACGGCCGCGATCCTCGCGGTAGCGGACGATCTCGAAGCCATGGCCCTTCAGTTCCGGAACGGCGTCAATCTCCTCGGCGGAGGCGGTGTTGAGGTCGATCATGATGGTCTCCAAGGTTAGCCGTCGGCGCGGACGAGCTTGATGTCCTCGCCCGCCGCCCAGGCGGCGACGTCGCCGCGGCGGAGCGCGGTGGCCATGAGGTCGGGGAACTGGTCGGGGGTGCAGGCGAAGACGGGCACGCCGAGCGCCGCCACCCGGCCGGCGAGGTTCGGGTCGTAGGCGGGGCGGCCGTCGTCGGTCAGCGCCAGGAGGACGATGACGTTGACGTTCCCTCGCACCAGCGCCGCCAGCCGGTCGACCAGCGAGTCGGCGTTGCCGCCCTCGTAGAGGTCGGTGATCAGGATCATGTGCGCCTGGGCTGGGCGCTCGATCCGGTCGGCGCAATAGGCGACCGCGGCGTCGATGTCGGTGCCGCCGCCCAGTTGCACCCCGAACAGGACCTCGACCGGATCGGCGAGCTCCTCCGTCAGGTCGACGATCGCGGTGTCGAAGCAGACCAGCTTGGTCGCGACCACCGGCAAGGACGCCATCACCGCGGCGAAGATCGAGGCGTAGACCACCGAGCTCGCCATCGAGCCGGACTGGTCGACGCACAGGATGACCTCGTCGAGGTCGACCAGGCGGCGCTGGCGCCTGAGGAAGCCGACGAGCCGCTCGGGGACGACAGTGCGGTGATCGGGCTGGTAATGGTGGAGGTTGGCGCGGATCGTGCGCGGCCAGTCGATTTCGGAAAAGCGCGGGCGATGGGTGCGGCGCGACCGGTCGAGCGCGCCGCGGACCGCCTCGGCGGTGCGGCGTTCCAGCCGCTCCATCAGCTCGGCGACCACCTTGGCGATCACCGCGCGAGCGGTATCCCTGGTCTTCTCGGGCATGACCCCGCGCAAGGCGACGAGGTCGGCGACCAGCGCGACATCGGCCTCGACCGTCGCCAGGAACTCGGGCTCGAGCAGCATCTGGCGCAGGCCGCGGCGCTCGAAGGCGTCGCGCTGGATCACCTGGACGACGGGGGTCGGGAAGAAGTCGCGGATGTCGCCGAGCCATTTCGCCACCCTGGGCGCCGACCCGCCGAGCCCGCCGCGACCTTTCCTGTCCCCCTCGTCGCCGTAGAGCGCGTCGAGCGCGGCGCCCATGCGGCGGTCGGTTTCCGATAGCGGGAGGTCACCGTCTTTCGGGTCAACGCCGAGCGCCAGCGTCCAGCGCCGTTCCTGCTCCCCTTTCACATCGGCGCTCATCGCGGGGCTCCCTCGGTCATCAGCGCGAGTACCCGCGCCTCGTGCGCCGGCCAGATCGCCGCGGCACCCGGCAGCAGGCGATAGCTCTTCGCGCCCGCCGCCCGCCCCAGCGCGGCGTCGAGCAGGCGGCGGCGCTCGGACTTGTCGAGCCCGGCGAACACCCGCCGGAACAAGGGCAGCGCGGCGACGAACGCCTCCTCGCCGATCCCGCCGAGCCAGCCGTCGACCGCGTCGCGGAGCGCCGGATCGTGGACCAGCCGGGTAGCGGCACCGGCGAAGAAGCCCTCGAAGAAGCCCGCGGCCTCGACCACCGGGGTGCCCGGCGAGAGCATCCGCGCGAGGAGGGTCGCGGCCTCGTCGGGGGAGAGCCGTTCGGCCTCGTAGAGGAGGTGCGCCGCCGCGCCCGCGACCAGCCGGGTGGCGCCGTCGTCGGCGACCACGCGGCCGAGCGCGTCGTGCCAGGTCGCGACCGTGTCGGGGTCGAGTTCGGCGAGGCGGATCGCCTCATCGGCGGCGAGGATGGTGGTGCGGAGCGACCCCGCCGCGTCGGCGTCGAGGTTGCGCGCGGCGTAGGGGAGGGCGAGCGCCGCCTCCACCACGATCCGCGGCATCAGCGCCGACAGGTGACCCGCGGTGCCGGCGCGCGCCTCGCCGTAGCGCAGGATGTCGGCCATCGGCGGTAGCGCCGCGAGGAGGGCCGGGGCGTCGCTGGTTAGCGCCGCGCGCTCTTCCAGGAGGGCGATCCCCGCCTCGGTCGCGGGCGCGAGGTCGGCGACGGTCGCCTGCCGCACAAGCGCCGCCAGCCCCGCGAGCCCGGGTTCGGCGCGCATCGCCTCGGCGAGCCGGGCGGCCGCGGCGTCGGCGATGGTCGAGCCGTGGTGGAGATTCTCGACCAGCCGCACCGCGTATTCGGGCTCCCAACGGAGCACCCAATTCTCGCGGAAGGTGCCGCGGCTGCGCCCCGCGCCGTCGAGCCGCCCCCACGGCACCCCCAGCGCGAGCAGGCGGTGAAGCAGGGTCGAGCGGGCGAGCCCGGCGTCGCTGCGAAGATCGAGGGTGAGGGGACGGTCGAGCGCCTCGGGCTTGAGCCGCGTCGCCTTCTGCTGGCGCTGGAGGTCTTCGAGGAGCGGCGCGAGCGGCGTGTCGGGGGGCACCGCGCCGACCGCGTCGCCGATCAAGAGCTCGGGGGCGATCTCATCCCAGACCGCGCGTGTCCCCCCGAGCAGGCAGGCGATCGCCGCCTCCTCCAGCTCCTCGAACCCGGCGTGCGGGCGACCGCGCAAGCTCGCGAGCGCGACGCCGAGCCGTTGCGCCTCGATCACCGAGGCGGTCGAGACCGGGTGGCCGCGCGCGCGCATCACCGCCGCCACCCGGCCCAGCCACGCGGCGGCGCGGTCGGGACCGTCGCGGGTCTCCCACAGGTGCGCGCTCCACCCCGGCGCGCGCACGCCGGCGCCGTAGCCCGACCCGCGCGCGAGCCGCGGCGCGGTCCAGGGCGCCCAGGTGGCGCGGACCTTGGTCCTAGGGCGTCCCTTCAGGAGCGCGCGGTCGGCGGCGAGCGGGCGCTTCTCCGCGAGCGCGGGCACGTGCCACGCGCCGCACACCACCGCGACCGGGCCGTCCCCCTCCTTGGCGGCGCGCGCGATCTCCAGCCGCATGTGCGCCTCGCGCGCGGCCTCGCGGCCGATCGGGGGATAGGCGTGCGCGCGGAGCGCCGCCATCGCGTCGGCGACCGCGGCGAAGACGGGGCCGGCGGCGGGGGTCTCCTCGATCACGTCGGACCACCAGGACTCGCCGTCGGCATATCCTGCCGCCAGCGCCAGCGCGCCGATCGGGTCATGCCTGATGGAGTCAGGGGCGACCGGGTCCTCCTCGACATCGCCGATCTCGTCGCGGTCGGACGCGGGCAGGTCGATGAAGCGCAAGAGCGCGCCGTTGGCGACCGCCCAGCGCACCGCCTGGTACTCGGGCGACCAGGCGGCGAAGGGATAGAAGCTCGCGTCGCCGGGATCGTCCTCGGCATAGGCGAGGAGCGCGACGGGGGTCACCATCGCCGGGTCGGCCAGCATCGGCAGCAGGTGCGAGGCGTCGGCGGGACCCTCGATCAGCACGGTCGCGGGCGCCAGCCGGTCGAGCGCATCGACCAGCCGGCGCGCCGAACCCGGCCCGTGGTGCCGGATGCCGAACAGCGAAACCTCACCCACGCTTAGATCCGGTCGGTCAGCGCGGCGTAATAGCCCTCGAACCCGGCGCGCTTGCGCAGCACCGTCTCCAGATACTCGCCCAGCACCGCGCGGTCCTGGACCGGGTCCTTGACCACCGCGCCCAGCATCGTGCTGGCCAGGGTGTCGGGGGTGAGGCGGCCGTCGTTGAAGAACGCCGCCTGGCTGATCCCGCCGACCATCACCCCGATCGCCTCGGCGGTCGACAGCCCGCCCGACGGCGACTTCAGCGCGACCTTGCCGTCCTGGGTAGCGCCGGCGCGCAGCTCGCGGAAGATCGCGACGACGCGCGCCACCTCCTCGGCGACGTTGGGCGGGGCGGGCAGGTCGAGCGCCTGCGCCATCTCGCCCACCCGCTTGACGACGATCGCCACCTCCTCGCGCGCGTCGCCGGGAAGGGGGAGGACGACGACGTTGAAGCGCCGCTTCAGCGCGGAGGACAGCTCGTTGACCCCCTTGTCGCGGTTGTTGGCGGTGGCGATGACGTTGAACCCGCGCCGCGCATGGACCGCGGTGTTGAGTTCGGGCACCGGCATCATCTTCTCGGACAGGACGGTGATCAGCGTGTCCTGGACGTCGCTGCCCATCCGGGTCAGCTCCTCGAAGCGGCAGAGCTTGCCCGCCTCCATCGCGCGCATCAGCGGGGTCGGGACCAGCGCCTCGCGGCTCGGCCCGTGCGCTAACAGCTGCGCGTAGTTCCAGCCGTAGCGCACCTGGTTCTCGTCGGTGCCCGCTGTGCACTGGATGACCATCGTTGAGTCGCCCGCGACCGCGGCGGCGAGGTGCTCGGACACCCACGACTTGGCGGTGCCGGGCACGCCCAGGAGCAGCAGCGCGCGGTCGGTGGCGAGCGTCGCGACCGCGGTCTCGATCAGCCGGCGGTCGCCGACATATTTGGCGCTGACCGGCGTGCCGTCCGGCGCGGTGCCGCCCATCAGGTAGGTGACCGCCGCGCGCGGCGAGAGCGCCCAGCCGGGCGGGCGGCGCTCGCCGTCGCCGGCCAAGGCGGCGAGCTCGGCGGCGTAGGTCTGCTCGGCCGGGAGGCGCAGCGTCTCGGTCATCGGGGATCCTCATCAAGCGCGGCGTTCAATCGCAGCATGTCCAGTCTCGGGTCGGCGGCGACCAGCCCCGCGACCCCGCACCGCGCCAGCGCCTCGCGTGCGCCTTCGCGCGAGGCGAGGAGGCCAAGCGCGGTCAGCTCCTCGGTGGCGTCGGCGGGCCGGGCGTCGGCCTTGGTCAGGTTGGCGAGCAGGGCGGTTCCCGCGGGCGTGCGGATCGCACCGTCAATCCCCGCGCTCCCGCCGGCGACGCCTAGCGTTTGGCCGAACGTGGCACCCGATTGAAGCAGCCGCAGCCCCGCGCGGTGCCGCCCCACCGGCGATAGCCGCGGCACCAGCGGCGCGAGGATCGCAGGCTCGGCGACCGCGTCCGCGATCCGCGCGACCGCCGCGTCGTCGGCCGAGCGCGCCGCCATGGTCGCGAGCCCATGATCGGCGGCGGTGTCGGCGCGCCACGGCCACGCTTCCACCAATTCGAGCGGTGCCATCCCGAGTGCCTGGGCGAATACCGCGAACGGCACCTCCGCCATCAGCGCGGCTCGGCGGCGCCCCTGCGCCGGAGTCTTGACCGGTTCGATCGCGACGGCGCGGGTGCGGCGCAGGATGCCCTTGGTGCGCACCGGGAAGAAGGCGGCGAGCTCGGCCGCCTCCGCCTCGTATCCGCCCCCGCCGAGCCGCGCGAGCAAGGACGCGGCGAGCGCCTTGACCCGCGGCGCGCGGTCGGTCGCCAGGTTCTCGAGTAGCGGCCGGTCGTCGGCGGACAGGCCAACGCCGAGCGTCTCGACCAGGGTCAGACGCGCGTCGGCGCCGCCCACCGCGAGCTGGGTGGCGATCGCCGCGCGCGCCGCGGCGGGATCGCGGGCCCGGAGCGCCGCCAGCGCCACCCGTCGCGCCGCGGGGCCAAGCGCCGCCAGGTCCTCGATGCCGTCCTCGTCGACGCGGACGGCGCGCGCCGTCACCCAGTCCTGCCACGGCGCATAGACCGCCGGCACCGCGTCGCCGGGGCCCGGCAGCCAGTCGCCGGGGTGGAGCGTCCGCCCGCGGCCTTCGAGGAAGTCGAGCAGGTCGCGCCGCGACTCCCCGCTCCTGAGCTGCGCCAGCACGCGCTTCGCTCGCGCCCGGAGCGGGTCGGGGAGCGGCGGCAAGGCCAGCCGCGGCAGGTCGGGGGCGACCGCGATCTCGCCCGCCGGCTCGGCAATGACCGCGGTGCCTAGGAACTGCCCGGCGAGCGCGAGCAGCCTGAGCTCCGCCTCGCCCGCCTCGTTGCCGAGCGCCGCGCGCCACCCGGCCGGCGCGGCGGGGAGGGCGCTGCCCCCCATCGTCCAGCGCGCGAGCACCGGCCCCATCGCGTCGAGCGTGCCCTCAACTCCAGCTGCCTCAACCATCGATCCGCCCCCAGGGCGTCCGCGCGGCGAGCAGCTCCAGCCGGCCCCCCGACCATAGCATCGCCGCGTGGGTCAGCTCGGTCGCGGTCGCCAGCCCCGCAGCCTCGGCGATCGGCAGCAGCGTCGCACCGTCGCTCGCGCGCCACCAGGCGGTACCCGCATGGTCGGTGCCGATCCGGCCGGCGGGCAGCAGTACCGGCCGCTCGGTCGCCCAGGGTTCGGCGAGCAAGGGCGCGGTCAGCGCCGCGGCTTGGTCGGGGTCGGGTGCCGGCCAGTCGAGCGCGGGCGCATCACCGGCCTCGCGCGACACCAGTACCGCGCGCAGGGGGCTTCGCGCCGGGTAGAAGGCGAGCTCGCCCGCGAACTGCTCGCCCGGCGCGAAGGCGCTGCCGCGCCGTCCGGCGCTTGCCGGATAGACGTCGGTCAGCATCGCGAAGCGCGGCCCCTCGGGCCCGAGGTTGAGCAGCCACCCGGTCCGCGCGACCAGTCCGTCGCGCCGGGTGCGCACCCGCTCGGCAACCACCTCCCACGCGCCCGCGACCCTCAGCGTCGCCGGGTCGGCGAGCAGCGCCTCCCGGTTCTCGGCGACCGCGACCGCGCGGCGCAGCTCGGGATCGCGGGGGCTGCCCCGAAACGCGCGGGCGAGCAGGAAAAGCCCGGACAATTCGGCCGCCGCCCCCCGCACCCGGTCGCCCGCGGGCAGGCCGAGGAGGCGGGCCGGTACCTCGTCGACCTGGCCGCCCAGGACGGCAGCCTTGCCGTCCACCAGCCGCGCCGCGATCCGCCGGCACCGTACAGTTGCCTCGTCGACGAAGCCGGCGAGCCCGAGCCGCAGCTGGTCGCCGATCCACTGCTCCAGCGCCTCGAGCGCGTCGAGTATCGCGCGTTCGGTATCGGCGGCGCGCTTCGCCGAGGCCGCCTCGCGACGGGTGACCGCCGCCTCGTCCTCGACCACGGGCGCGTCGACGGCCAGCGCCGCCGCGAGGTCCTTGGGCGCGGTCGAGACCGGCTTGCCCGCGCCGCCTCTCCGTCGGCCGACCCACTCGCTTACCCAGTCGGGCGTCTCGCCCGCGGGAAAGGCGACGAGCGCCTCGGCATCGAGCCAGAACAGCGCCAGCGCGTGCTTGCAGGGGAACTTGCGTGACGGGCAGGTGCATTTTGCCCCGAGGTCGCGCAGGTCGCCGATCACCCGGTAAGGGTTCGCCCCCGACCCCGCGCACTCGCCCCACACCAGCGCCCCGTCATGGCTGCGGCCAGTGCCCGTCCATTTGCCGGGCTTGGCGAGTCCGGCGGCCGCCTTCAGCGATGCCTGGTCGGCGGCGAGCCCTTCCACCGCCTTCAGGTCGATCGCCATGCCATCCCCATGCCGCTTGCCACGCCGACCATAAGGGGCGCGCGCGAAAGCTCAATCGCGACGCGCGGCTCCGCCCGGATCGGTCGCCGCGCGGAAGCCTGCGTCAGGCTGCCAGCGCGGCGACGAAGCGGCGGGCACGAGTGGCGACGTCGGACGCGGTCATGCCCGGCGCGTACAGGGCCGAGCCCAGCCCGAAGCCTGCGGCTCCGGCGTCGCGCCATGGCGCGATCCCTTCCGGCACGATGCCGCCGACCGGCAGGACTCGCGTTTCGCGGGGCAGGACCGCGCGCATGGCCTTCAGCACGGCCGGGCTCGCCGCCTCCGCCGGGAACAGCTTCAGCGCCGCGGCCCCCGCCTCCAGCGCGGCGAACGCCTCCGTCGGCGTGGCGATGCCGGGCAGCGCCACCAGCCCGCGCGCCACCGCCGCCTCGATCACGCGGCGGTCGGCATTGGGCGCGATCACGAGCGTTCCGCCCGCATCCCCGACCCGCGCGACATCCTCCACCCGCACCACCGTGCCCGCCCCGACCACCGCGCGTCCGGACAGCCGCGCGGCCAGCCGGGCGATGCTGCTGAACGGGTCGGGGGAGTTCAGGGGCACTTCGACGACCGTGAAGCCTGCCTCGACCAGCACGTCGCCGACCGCATCGACCTCGTCGGGGCGGATGCCGCGGAGGATGGCGACGAGGGGGCAGCGGGCGAAGGCGGCGTCGAAGGCAGCGCGGTGGGTCACGAGATCATCTCCCAGAGGCGGGCGGCGCCGGCGACAAAGGCGGCCTGGCTGTCGACCAATGTCGCGGTGCCCCCGAGTTCGCCGATCGCGGCGGCGTAGAGGGTGCCGAGCGCAGGGTCGGCGAGCAGGTGGACGTGGCCGCCGTCGGCCTCGTCCAGCCTGGCGGCCACGTCGGCGCCGATCAGCAGGCCGCTGGCATGGGCGGCCGCGTCGGCATCGTCGCGCAAGCCCAGCACGCCGGCGGCGCGGATGCCGAACAGCGAGCGGGCGAGATCGCGCCGCGCGCCCTCCATCACGCCGGCGCGAAAGGCGGGGCCGTCCTGCACCGTGCCGCCCAGCTGGCGCGCGAGCAGGCCATGGGTGCGCAACAGCGCGAACAGCTCGCCGGTCATGGCGGTGGTGAAGCGCACGATCCGCCCGCCCGCCAGCGTCGCCCATTTGCAGTGGGTTCCCGGCTGGCACAGCAGCGCGTCGGGCGGCACCAGCCCGGCGGCGGCGGCGCCGAGCAACTGCACCTCCTCGCCACGCATCACGTCGGCTCGGCCATCGCCCCGGTAGCACAGGCCGGGCACGATCGCGGTGCGTGCGTCGACCTGGTCGAGCGCGCGGGCGAGGTCGTCCAGTCCCGCGGGCGCGGCGACATAGGGCACGTCGCGCCAGCCGATCGTGGAGCCGACCATGCCGGCCAGCAGCATCGGCCGGTCGCCCAGCCGCGCGCGGACCGCGGCGACGTCCGCCGGGAAGTCGTCCACCGCGGCGGCACCGCGCCCGTCGCGCTCCGCGGTCACGACGGCGCCGTCTTCGATCACAAAGGCGCGGCGGTTGGTGGTGCCCCAGTCGACCGCGATGAAGGGGCCGCTCACCACCAGATCGTGTACAGCACGACCAGGATCAGCACCACCGCCACCGCGGCGCCGTTGAAGCCGGTGCCGGTGCGATAGTCGACGTCGTCGGTGCGGATGCTGTTGGCGGCGGCGGCCTGCGGCCGCGCGAGCGACACGGCCATGGCGAGCGCGAGCGAGAGCAGGAACACGACCCCCATCCGCCACAGGAAGGGCAGCGTTTCCGCCGGGATCGTCCACCAGAACAGCGCCGACAGCCCGATGGAGGCGATCGCCGCGGTGAGCGCGCCCGCCTCAGTCGCGCGGCGCCAGAACAGGCCCAGCAGGAAGATGACGGTGATGCCCGGCGTCAGGAAGCCGGTGAACTCCTGGATGTACTGGAAACCCTGGTCGAAGCCGCCGAGCAGCGGGCGGGCGGTGAGCATCGCGAGGACGATCGACACGGCGGCGGCGATCCGGCCGACGCGGACCAAGTGCCGCTCGTCCGGGCCGGCGCGCACGCCGTCCTCCGCGCTGTTGGCGACCCCGCGGCGCTTGGCGTAGAGATCCAGCGTGAAGATGGTCGCGATCGAGTTGATCTTGGACGCGGTCGACGCAACGATCGCCGCCACCAGCGCCGCGAACACCAGCCCCAATATGCCCGGCGGCAGCAGGCGCATCATGGTCGGATAGGCCTCGTCCGGGCGTTGGAGGTCGGGGGCCAGGATCACCGCGGCGATGCCGGGCAGGACGATGATGACCGGCATCAGCAGCTTCAGGAACGCCGCAAAGACGATGCCCTTCTGCGCTTCCTTCAAGCTCTTGGCGGCGAGCGCGCGCTGGATGATGTACTGGTTGAAGCCCCAATAGCTGAGGTTCGCGATCCACATTCCGCCGACCAGCACCGCGATGCCGGGCAGGTCCTTGTAGAAGGGATTGTCGGGCGACAGGATCATGTCGAACTTCTCCGGCGCGCGCCGGGTCAGCTCCGCGAACCCGCCCAGGATGCCGGCGTCGCCGCCGATCTGGGAGAGCGTCAGCCCCGACACCATCAGCCCGCCCGCGACCAGGAGCGTCACCTGGACGATGTCGGTCAGCGCCACCGCCTTCAGCCCGCCATAGAGCTGATAGAGGAGCGCGAACAGTCCGAGTCCGACCAGCGCCACGTCCTGGTCGACCCCCGCGACGTTGGTGACCGCGATGGAGCCGAGCCAGATGATCGAGGTGAGGTTCACGAACACGTAGAGCGCAAGCCAGAACACCGCCATCAGCGTCCGGATCGACGGGCCGTACCGCCGCTCCAGGAACTGCGGCATGGTGTAGATCTCGTTCCTGAGGAAGATCGGCAGGAAGAACTTGCCGACGATCAGGAGCGTCAGCGCCGCCATCCACTCGTAGGACGAGATGGCGAGGCCGATCGCGTAGCCCGAGCCCGACATGCCGACGATCTGTTCGGCCGAGATGTTGGCCGCGATCAGCGACGCGCCGATCGCCCACCAGGGCAGCGACTTGGACGCGAGGAAATAATCGGACGCGTCCTTGGCATGGCCCGCCTTCTCGCGGCTGACCCACTGCGCCAGCGCGAAGATGAAGACGGCGTAGGCGGCCACCACCACCAGATCGATGTTCGACAGCCCCACGGCATTCCCCCCGACGCGCCCCGCGTGTGCCGCGGCTGCGCCATTTGTATGATGTTAGCGCGCGGGCTTGTCCAGCGTCTCGGCCGGGAAGGCTGCGACCAGCCGGTCGTGCTCGCGCCGGCTGATCGCGATCATCGAGCCGTGGCGGACGCCCGCAGGCATCTCGTACCGGTTCCAGGCGGGAATGCCGCTGTTGCCGGACAGCTGGTACCAGGGGCCGGCGAGGCGCGGCGCGGCCGACAGGCCGTAGCTGGTGCCGGCATATTGCTCGTACCAGAGCAGCCAGTCGCGCCCGCCGGGCGCGCGGATCACGGTCGGCGCCTCGCGGAAATTGGGGCTGAGCGGCGGGCCGGGCTCCGGATACGGGCCGAGCAGCGCGGCGGCGCAGGTCACGCGGATGGTCTTGCCGGTGGTCCAGTCGTAGCTGGGGTAGCGTTCGTCCTTGACCAGCGCGCAGTAGCGGCCATCGTCGTCGCGCTCGACCACGGTGTCGATCGTGGCCATGTCCCACGCGAACAGCCGCCGCGGCGAGGCGTCGAACCGCTTGAGGTCGGGCGAGGTGACGTAGAGCGTCTTCTGGCTTCCCCAATAGCGTTCGGGATCGGCGTCGGACCCCTCGCGATTGGG
>Ga0325400_1001127_pt1 | contig 21684 bp, 15 predicted proteins | sample PopdelMetagenome_2_FD_205662 | JGI IMG/M metagenome (GOLD analysis project Ga0325400, IMG submission 205662) | Populus deltoides microbial communities from Bellville, Georgia, United States - Xylem-PdKOR-R1 | ecosystem: Host-associated > Plants > Phyllosphere > Stem > Wood/Secondary xylem...
TCCATCAAAACAATTTAAAAATTAAAAAAATAATAATTTTAAATAAAAAAAACACTGTTAGTGCCAAACACAAAATAGGTACTCTAAAACTCATACGAAAGACAACTTTTCAATAGTAAGTCTACTTTTTTTATTATTATTATTATTGCTATGCTTGATGATATATATCTTTATATTATTTTTTCGGGTGTGAAAATGTTATGTTTATTTATGTATTCAATTAAATTAAAGATAAGAAATCAATATATTTTATATTGATAACAAGTTTATGAAAATTTTGATTATTATTACATGTTTGGTAATGTAATGTATAATATATTTTTAATTAAAAAATATAAAATGATAATATTTTTTAAATTTTTTAATTTTTTTTAATAATAACATATCAAAATCATGTCAGAGTGGTAGTGTGGATCATTACTCTTATGTTCGAATTCCAGAAGCCACTTTGTGCTTATTTGGTATTGTGTTTTGAAAATATATATATTTTTTAAAATATTATATTTATATTCTTAATGCAAGATTTTAACATGCTAATATTTAAAAAAATACATAAAAAAATATTTAAATATACTTTTAAATAAATAACATTGTTAAAAAACAATATACACCAATACACGCTTCTATAGCAAGCAGTCTTGAATTTTAATGCCAACCCAAGCTAGAGATCAGACAAAAGTAAGAGGAAAAACAAGAAGTCATCCAAATAAATGCAAATCCAACCACAGAAAAGGAAAAAAGAGAGTTGAAAATGCATCCTCTTGCTGTATTCTAGACCCAAAAAATACAGATAAGGAAAACGTATCAATGTCAAGTCAATGTGAACTGCAAACTATAAACAGAAAGAGAGAGAAACAAGAAGGGGGGAGAAAGTATGGCGTGGGAGATGCCCTAATAAAATAAACAAGAAAGACAGAGAAGAGAGAGAGAGAGAGAGAGAGAGGGAGGGAGGGAGGGAGGGGGTCAGTGAAGACTCATGGCTCTCAGAAGAGAGAGTAAGAGTCATAACTCATAGTTTAATAGATTGTGCAAGAAGGGAGAGGGTTGGCGTATCTCCAAAAATCCAAAAAATTCGATTCAGTTTGCTTTAAAAAGCAAGGGGCAGATAAAAGTGTACATATACACAAACATTATATTATAAATAAATACAAAACCCAAGATCAAGACTGTCCAAATCAAGTTAAAATAAATAAAAAAAAACTGCGTGTAAAAACTTGGCCAATATTCAAAGCACCTCCACCTTTTTCTCTCTTGGACTCCAGAAAAACCCACCATTGTTGATTGAGTTTGTTCCCTTCTTTCAACAACCTCCCTCTTATCTCTAAAAAGCATTTTGCTCGCTTGTGCTTCGCTGTTGGTGTTCTTTGGTCAATATGTGTTTAGATTTGTAGTTAGTGCTGCTAATATTTATAATACTAAACAAACAGCAGTGAACGTGCTTCTTCCTTGTCTTGTTGCCTCTCGCGCACACTATTCCCCTCTCTCTTCTTGTCTCCCATGCATAGTTAAAAAAAGAAGTGAAAGTGAAAATTAAAATTAAAAATACTAAAATCTTCACGCCTGGAGATGAAAATGATTAGTGTTTTTTTCTTTTTATACAAAACAGTCTGTTTTGAGAAGTGAATGAAAGAGAGAGTCTTTGGAATTTGGGCTGTTTTCTACCTTTCGAGACTCCTCATGCTTGTGTCTAATTAACAATCCAGAACTCTTTTCTTTTCAATTCCGGGTCTCTTTATTTCAGTTCTTCAGATGGGTTTCTTGAGAGGGATTTGTTTATTTCTCTAATTTCTTTTGGCTTCCTCTTTTGCTCAAATCACGCTAAACAATGCTGTAAATGATAATTTACTTGTAGTTAAGCAACAGCAGTGCCACTTTTCTCTGTATATCAGAAGAAGAAAAAAGGTCTTGTACATCAGAAAAAGAAAAAAGAGTTGCTGCAACACTGCTACCTTGTTAAAGAGTATCACCTCAGACATACATGGCTGTGTTGTGTCCCTGTGTTATTGGCTTTTTTCCTTGTTAGATATGAACTGGGGGTCAGAGAAACAAAGAGAAAATCAAGAAGACTCTTGAGAGATTTTAGTTCTTGTTGTGCTTGAGTCCATCTATGGCGTTGAGTATACAGCAAAGCTACCACCACTCAGTGGCTGTTAAAATGAATGGGCAGCAAATGGGGACCAAAAGGGGGTATACATTTATACAAGCCAACAGGACTTGGCTTCCCAAAATTTTGTTGCTCTGGGTCATGGCTATGGCACTTTTTAGTTTGACAATATACAATGGCATGGATGCTGATAATAGAGTGAGGAGGAAGGAGGTGTTGAGTAGCATGTGTGATCAAAGGGCTAGAATGCTGCAAGATCAATTCAATGTTAGTGTCAACCATGTTCATGCCCTTGCCATTCTTGTCTCCACTTTTCATTACTACAAGAACCCATCTGCAATTGACCAGGTTTGTACCCCTTTCTTTCTCTTGAAACTTTGATTTCAGTTTTTGTTAGTTGAATTTTGAAGGTTCTAAATGGTTGCCGGCGAAAAAGACAAAAAATAAAAGAAGGCAAGATGATTTTGGAATCTCAGTTTGTTTGCTGTTCTGTTCCCAAACAAATAAATAAATAAATGGAAACTCACTTCGATTTAGCCACAAGTCATGCAAGGTTTAGTTAACTTTGATTTCTGAAGAATTTTTTCTTTCTTTCTTTCTTTCTTCTTCTTCTTCTTGTTTTTTTTTTGCTTTGAATTTGTTTAGGCTGTTTTGTTCCTCAACAAATTATGGTGAAGCCATTGGAAACTTACATTTCCTTGCGATTTGGATTGCAAGACGTTAAAAAAACACGATATGACTTCCTCAAATGTTTGTATACGACTAGGAAATTCTTTCATCCTTCGCTACCTTGTTCTCTGATTGTGCATGCTGAGATTTGATTTTGAAAAAAACTGCAGGAAACCTTTGCCGAGTACACTGCTAGAACTGCTTTTGAGAGGCCATTGTTAAGTGGCGTAGCCTATGCACAAAGAGTGGTCAATTCAGAGCGGCTGGAATTTGAGAGGCAACATGGGTGGACAATAAAGACAATGGAGAGGGAGCCTTCACCCATTCGAGATGAATATGCACCTGTAATATTTTCTCAGGAGACGGTCTCCTACATTGAGTCTCTTGACATGATGTCAGGGGAGGTAACTTTTTGAGTCTGTGACTTGAATTTGGATCCCTTTTTTACACCATTTACGTTTTAGTATCTAGTTTTTAAGTTTTCTTTGGCATGATGCAGGAGGACAGAGAAAACATACTGAGGGCTAGGGCTACCGGGAAAGCTGTTTTGACGGGCCCCTTTAGGTTACTAGGTTCTCATCACCTCGGTGTTGTATTGACATTCCCTGTTTACAAGTCTAAGCTTCCTCCAAGCCCAACTGTGGCCCAGCGCATTGAGGCATCTGCTGGGTGAGTGCTGGTTTGTATTAACATTTTCAATTAAATTCAATTTCGATTTGAAAAATATATAGGCTGACTAGAAGATTCGACAAAACATGGTTCTATGATGTTACTCAAAAAATTCTCTTTATGCTTCGGCAGTTTATTTTAGATACTAATTTTGAGCTCAAAAGTTTCGCCTTTTGGTTTGTTAGTGTGATGAAATTATTTGTTTGATGCCATTAAATTTGATCTGTTGGCGCATAATAAATATGACATTTTGAGACTTTGTTTCATCTCTCCTTTTCCTTGTTTTCCTATCTTCATGCTGCAATGCTGCATATCTACAATATCGTATATTAGAAAAAGAAACAAATTCATTCTGTTTCACAGAGACAGTTTTGTTGCTTCAAAATGATTCAATTATTTTATTTTTGTAAAATAGCTTAAAAGATTTGGCAAGGTAGATCCTTTGTTACTCTATATGCTTGTCATTGACATGAAAATTTGGCAATCGTTATTTTATCAGGTGTGTGGTTTAGATTGAGGTGTTGTTTCTTCGAAATGGATATGATGAATTTTATTTCCACTATGCCGCCTCTGAATTGCAGCGATATTTTTGTGTTTAAATGCAAATTTGCTCCTCATTGTGATCGTTGTTCTACCTTGAACCAATCAAATCTACCTCTCCTGAGCTGTCGAGAGATCGAAATTTAAAACTTCTTATTGAATTGCATTTCACTATTAGCAATTAGAAAACAGACAGTCAAATGCTCTTTTAGGCCTGTGGTAGTGTTTGATATTATGGCTGGAATTTCATCCACGTCACCTTTATTTCCTGGCTACTTGGGCTCCCCGCGTTGGAATGCTTCATCCCTTACAGTTTGGTTGATGCCATGTATTTTGTAGAAAATCTGGTTTCATCTATTAATATAGATTTCAAATTGAAAGCAGATACCTTGGTGGAGCCTTTGATGTCGAGTCCCTTGTGGAGAATTTACTTGGACAACTTGCTGGGAATCAGGCAATTTTGGTGAATGTTTATGACATAACTAACTCTTCTGACCTTTTAATCATGTATGGTCACCAAAATCAAGACGGTGACATGTCTCTTGTGCATGAAAGCAAGCTTGATTTTGGAGATCCTTTCAGAAGGCATCTGATGACATGCAGGTAAATGTATCAAATCACTGATCTTGATTTCCTAAGATAAATGGAAGAGTGAGTTTCCAGCATACAGATGCTTATAATTTGAAATCTGAGCAGGTACCACGAGAAGGCGCCCACTTCATGGACTGCACTCACCACAACTTTCTTATTCTTTGTGATCGGTTTATTAGTGGGTTACATCTTGTACGAAGCAGCAATTCATATTGTAAAGGTCGAGGATGATTTCCATGAAATGCAGGATTTGAAAGTCCAGGCTGAAGCTGCTGATGTTGCTAAATCCCAGGTATTTTTCCCAACATTTCTGTAAAGAATATAACTGAACCCCCCTTGTTTTCTTGCTGTAGCATCTTCCTACCTGAGTATCATTGTGTTCTTGATGCCAGTTTCTAGCTACTGTATCTCACGAAATCAGAACACCTATGAATGGCATCCTTGGTATGCAAGATCTCTCCTTTTCTTTTCTGGAATATGAAAAATATTCTAGGTTCTTGTCTTTTCATAATCAGTGGTATGGTCTGTGCACAATTGCAGGAATGCTTGCTTTGCTACTAGATACAGATTTAAGTTCAACCCAAAGGGACTATGCTCAAACTGCTCAAGTCTGTGGAAAGGCACTGATAGCTTTGATAAATGAGGTGCTTGACCGGGCAAAAATTGAAGCTGGAAAGCTAGAGCTGGAAGCAGTCCCATTCCATATTCGATCCATAGTAGATGATGTCCTTTCTTTATTTTCTGAGAAGTCTAGAAACAAAGGCATTGAGGTAAGTCCTAGGGAAACACAATAAGGGCAAGTCAGTATATTCATATCTTTTCTTGTTAGCTGAAATGAATTCTCTTAAAAGGACCAAAGACCTGTTTCATTCTTTTCCTTGGGTTGAAATATCACGTCTGGTTTTTGGATTTTGTAAAAGACAAACTGCAAGTTTCTCTTTTATGTTTAATCTTACCTTTTCTTTTTTTCTTCCTTTCCGTGGACTCCTGATGTCAATTGGTGGTGGCATTCTGGATGTGTTATCTCGTTGTAAAAAATGCCTGAAACACGGTTGCGTAATCTATTGTGGAAGTGCAGCTGGCAGTGTTTGTTTCTGATAAAGTTCCAGAAATTGTTGTCGGTGATCCTGGGAGATTCAGACAGATTATCACAAATCTGGTGGGGAACTCTGTTAAGGTTAGTGTATTGCTTGAATTTTGTTATACAGTTCAACCTACTAGAGTGTATCTGTATGATTTCTTGTTAGTTCATTTATCAATCAGCCAACAGTAATAGTGATAGAGGTTTGTCTTAGCACAAATATTATGTTTTACTATGCAGTTTATGATTAATCCAATAATGATTTTTTTTCACCATTAGCTTTATTGCCTTCTTTAGAATTCTACCTCTTGTTATAATTGACATTTAATTCTGTTTGGCAGTTCACTGAAAGAGGACATACATTCGTTAAAGTTCATCTGTATGAACATGCCAAGGCCACGGCAGATACAAAAGCAGACACTTGTTTAATTGGTGGGCCCAATGAAAGTGTGGTTATATCAGGGTCCCAAAAGTTCAAAACCTTAAGTGGTTGTGAAGCAGCAGATGATCAGAACAGTTGGGATGTCTTTAAGCATCTTTCTGATGAAGATTTCCGATTTGATGCCTCAATAAATGTAATGACCAGCAATGAAGCTTCTGAAAATATTACTTTGATGGTATGTGTGGAGGATACAGGAATTGGCATCCCCTTAAAAGCCCAGAGTCGTGTTTTCATGCCCTTTGTGCAGGCAGACAGTTCAACATCAAGACATTATGGAGGAACTGGAATTGGATTGAGTATAAGCAAATGTCTGGTTGAGCTCATGGGTGGTCAAATAAGCTTTATTAGCCGACCTGAGGTTGGAAGCACATTTTCATTCACAGCTGTTTTTGGCACATGCAAGAAAAATGCTTTCACCAAAATGGAGAAACGCAATGCTGAAGATTTGCCTTCTGGCTTTAGAGGATTGAAAGCATTAGTTGTTGATGGAAAACCAGTTAGGGCTGCTGTAACCAGATACCATTTGAAGAGGCTTGGTATCCTAGCGGAAGTTGTGAGTAACCTCAAGGTGGCTGCTGGTAGCTGTGGGAAAAATGGTTCTCTAACATGTGGGTAAGTTCATTTGGCTGGCTTTGCCCCTAATCATTCTAACTTAATTAAGAAATTGAAAGGTTCTAATGAAATAGCAAGAAACATGTGTGAATCTTCTGCCCATCACCGATGTCTATGGTTTGCCTTTTGGTTCGATCTTAATGAAAAAACACGTTAATCATTCCACTTTTCATGCCACTTTATGTCTTCAGGAGGGCAAGCTTGTTTACTAGATTGTGGCTTCTGTGTTTTAACTTAGAAATGACTTATTTTTATGTCATTTGCTACTATGATGCACATCATCTGCCCAAGATTCAGATTGCAGTGTGTTTATCATATAGAATTCATATCAGGAACATTGTTGAGAGTGTGTAGTTGTAATTGAATTTTTGCAATGCCAAGATTTCTACTAAAGCTTTATTGAACTGATTTGTTGGTTGGGAATGGTTGATGGATTTTTTCTCTCCTTGTCCTTCTTGACAGCTTTGGCCTAACTGTCAAGACTGAGTTCCAGTGTTCACAAAATAATTTCAATGTAAGATAGCTGTAGGCCTACGTTTAACCCATACTTCAAGGGCAGCTGGGTTTTTATGTGAAAGAGCATGTTAAAAGTATAAAAGCCTATATTTTTCCTTCACTTAATAATGTAAGCTTTTTTCATAAAAACTTTTTGGGTTGAAATTTTCCTTGATAGGGTAATCAAAGAAAATTACTCTCTCATGGAGTGTCTCCTAAATTCTTTGGAGTGCACTTCTATTGTGCGAGCACTTGTAGTTTTGGCTGATATAGAAACCATAAAAGAATTGATCTGAATCAAAAACGTATCAAATAATAGTTTTTATAAAAGATAACACGTGAAGTAGCCGAAAAAAATAGGTCATTGATAGAGCTCCTACATTTACATTTTGTTGAGAATTTGAAATTCCATGCTACCTTGTGCTTGGCATAACCACTTTGTTTTAAATTGCAGAAGTAAAATCCAGCCAGATATAATTCTAGTCGAGAAGGATACATGGATTTCTGGGGAGGATGGTGTTTCAAGTGTATGGAAACTGGACTGGAAACAAAACGGACATGTGTTCAAGTTTCCTAAGATGATCCTTCTTGCTACCAATATTACCAATTCTGACTTTGATAAAGCAAAGGCAGCAGGTTTTGCCGATACCGTGATCATGAAACCTTTGAGAGCAAGTATGGTGGCTGCATGTCTTCTTCAGGTGCTGGGCATGGGCAAGAAGAGATCACAAGGGAAATGCATGCCAAATGGATCTTCTTTCCTTCAGAGCCTTCTCTGTGGAAAGAAGATTCTGGTGGTTGATGACAATAGGGTAAACCGCAGAGTTGCTGCAGGTGCGCTAAAGAAGTTTGGAGCTGATGTCGAGTGTGCTGACAGTGGTAAAGAAGCACTGAAATTGCTTCAACTACCACACACTTTTGATGCATGCTTCATGGATATTCAAATGCCAGAAATGGATGGGTATGACTTTCAGATTTTGTTTTATGATTTTGGATTGCAATGTCCTTTATTTTTCAGCTCTTCTTCCTTGGTTGCTTATAGAATGAAATTATTTTTGTCTATACTCCTTTCTCATAAAAGCCAAACTGATCAATGTCTTTGATACCTCTCTTTTTTCTTTCCATTTTTTTTGTTAACGAACCTTTTTGGCATCATATAACAATATTGCATAAGAAATTTTAGTTCGTATATGGAGAAATTATTAGGTCAGTTGTGTTTTTAGTTGCTCCAATTTGTGGTTTGCAAGGAGCAATGTAATCTTTTTGGCTAAAAGAAGCCATGCTTGTGCCAGTCATATTTGGGCAACCAGAGCTTGGATCAGAGCAGTTGTGGGAATGGAAGGGCATTTGGTCCTTGTTTCTGGAGATCTGAATTGCCTGGTTCTTGTATCTTTTCATCTGATTGAAAAGTAACTAGGCTCCATTATTTGTTAAAATAGGTTTAAAGAGCAAATTTCAAGCTCCCAGAAGTTTCAAACCTTGGAGGATACACAAATTGGTGATCTAGGGGCTTAGGACTCATATTCTCTACCACTACTTATGCATACTTTAACAGATTTGATTGCACGGCATCAGGAACTAAGCAAGTACAATTGGCATGCTTTGCATGACGTTTACATTCCAAGAACCATTTACATGGGTTTTCTCCTCCAGGTTTGAGGCAACTCGTCGTATCCGGCAGATGGAGAGCCAGGCAAATGAGCAGATGAATGGTGAATCCATGGTAGAAGGAGGAACAGCTAGAAAAGGCCAGTGGCATATTCCAATATTAGCAATGACAGCTGATGTGATACATGCCACACATGATGAGTGCTTGAAATGTGGGATGGATGGATACGTCTCAAAGCCTTTCGAGGAAGAAAATCTCTATCAGGCAGTTGCCAGGTTCTTTGATAGCAAATCCACTTTAAAGTCATAATAGGATTCCCCTTGCCTTGTGGGAACTGGGAAAATCTAAATTGGAGGGTTTCTTTGGTTGATCTGAACCAGCAATTTTGAATCACCCGCTGGTGCACTTGGTCTCGAGTGGATACACTTGGTCTCGAGTGGATAATGGACGTTGGTTTCCTTGGGTTTTTTTGATGATTCGTCATCGAAAATAGTTACAGGTTCGGGCAATTATTTCTAACCAACTTCAGTTTAACTTGAATAGATGCTAAGCACATGTATACTACTAGAGAAGCCTCCGTCCCCACTTGTATGTATAGATCATTGGGAGGGGGGAGGAGCAAAAGTTGTAAATCTTATTCTCTTTTTCCTTTTTTGTTGCTGAGGAGTCTTCACCCTTGTTTTGTATTGCTACCTATTCAGCAAGACTTATTGACTAGACATTGCTTTGCCATAGAAGGGTAGTTGAGAGTGAAACTATTTGCATCATTGCATGCGCATTGCCATGGATAATTGATGGAGAAAGCCATGTTATAGGAATTCATGCTCAATGAAACTTTTCTGTTAGTTGCACCTTCCAGGGGGTTGCTGGAGGGCGCCATGTTTTAGCTCCCCTCCACAGGTGGTTTGATATCTATCCCCTCTGTCAACTGCTTGGAAGCTTTGGGATTAACAAAGACATTTTTCTAACGTGCCATTAACGAGTTTCTGTTGAAAGTGCGTTCACAGCTGCGGAATTAGAGCTCAGCATTACTTCTCTTTTGATGGTTACTTGCACTGTCCGATTTCTTAACCTTGATGGGTTGTCCTCCTATATATGAATATATTTTGGAAAAATTACAAGTAAGATCACTAAGTTGAATACACAATAACTTGTATGCTATTTTTAGTTTGTGAAAAATTTATTTCTGGGCCTTCTATTCTCTCCCCCTTGTTTTCGTTAGTTTTATTTTGCAATATACACCCCTTAGAAAGGGTTAAGATGTTTTTCAGCTCCGGGTGTTCCTTTTTTGGTATTTAAATAGGAACGAAATGATTTTTTTATTTTTTAATATTTATTTTTAACATTAAAACAATTTAAAAATATCAAAATAAAATAAATAAAACAAGAAAAAATTCCTTTGAAATGCAAAAATAAGCGGCGTTTTAATTACTAAGCAGAAGTTGATAGGTATGGTGAAGTAGCGAAGGACGTCGGTCGATTTGCCAAAGCCACAACTCGCCGCAAAGTTGAATGTTGATGGACATAAGGTGTTCTCATACGAAGACCAGACCTTCCTAATAACAGTGGTTCAGAAGGATCACTTTCATGTATGCGGCGGTGGACATTGATCAACGTGATTTGTGAGAGGTAGAAGATTCCGACCACTTCAATCCAAGTTGTCAAAATTGCTAAAACCACATGCTTTCTTCTTCTTCTTCTTCTTTATATCATAACATTAACTATACTTCCTTGATTTCAATACAATAACTAAAGTCGGTAGAGGACGGAATTCACTTATTTAAATAATTATATATTTGTTTCATAAAGAGGAAAAAAAAAGTACTACTAGATATTTAGATATACGGTGTCCTTGCTCAACTTTTACCGCACCAGCCCTCGCCACCGTAAGGCGGAGATCAGGCCTGAATAGCCATCAGCCCATTGCTAGACTTGTTTAGCTTGCAGTGCGATTTCTAGGCCGAGCATAAGCCCATAAAATCAAGGCACGCCCTAGATTTGTTAAGAGGATAAAAGGAATTTAACGATTTGGTTGTCGATTCTAGAGGCACAGACAGTTAATATTGGGGGATTTCTAGTAATTAGCTGAGGTTCAAAATTTAAGAAGGATGAGGTGTGATTTCCAGAGAAAAGGATTGCCTGCCATCGCTTTGCTGTCAAAGAGGAGCAATAATAATAATAATAATAATAACAACAATAATCATAATAATAATTTATTTCATTTCACCGGCGATTTATTTCATAGGAAGGGGGTTAGTTTGGGATTTTAATTATGGAAGGGGCTATTGGCGCAACCTTTTATTTATTTATTTATTTATTTTTGCACATGGAATGCTCGAAGTGTCCCTGTATTCCAATCACTATAATTAATAATATTTATTATAGTTATAACTAATTAATTAAATAATTAAAACCAAAACCATGACATCCACTGGATTTTTGGCATGCAACATCACAATTCCTTAATACAGCCAGATCATTTAATACCTTTTAAAATAGAGATGAAGAGTCAGATCACCCACCATGGATTTTTGGCAGAGAAAAATCAGATTGCGAGAGCCAATAAACTGTTTGATTTTTGGAATCTAAGGACAATTAATTATTTAATATAAATAAAAAAAATATAAGGCAGTGCTGATAGATAGATAGATTGGGTGTGCCGATAGCAACTCCCTTTAATTGTATGCTGGGTTTAGCATTTCTCAGCCTTCCCAAGGCCTCGATCTTTCCTAGAGGATTCTGTGCGGAGTGCAATCATGCAAGCCCTAGAATGCCCCGTTTCCACATGCACTTTCTTTTTTTTTTTTCCCTTTCAATTTTTTGCTGCCCCATACGCATCATTTTACCCCGATTGCCTTCGAAACCCAATAATGTCATGTCCCATATGCATCTTTTTACTCAAAACCATTCATAATATATGATTTTTTTGGGTACAAATGTAAGAGATAAGAACAATCAATCATACTTTATTATATTCACGACAGGTATGCGATTTGGTGCCCCTTTCAAAAAGAGAGGGTGGGGAACGAGTCCAATTAATATTGCGGACAAAGAATAAAATGTTCCACTCTATGCGTTTCATCCAACTAGAGAATCGGCAATACTATGCTTTTAGAAAAAGCTGGCTCTCCTCGGAAACTCCACGTCTAGATATTATTAGGCCGGTGCGCACGCTAAGATGCGGGTCCGTGTTCTTTCTCCACTGAAATATTTAGGGATCACAAGTATGTTTTGAAAGAAGGAAAAATATACAATAACTCAGGTTATTATCTTGATGAACTAAATAGTTGTTTTTATACATTATTTACTTGGATTAATAAAATAAAAATATAAACAATAAAATTTTTATAAACAAGATTAAGCAAAAATATTAAGAAATCTTAAGAATAATTATCAAATTGAAAAACACTAATATATGATGTAAATTTGAACATGTAGAATTTTTCAATGTGTTTTCTTATATTAAAAAATTAATAATGTAAATCGATAAACTTATGTATGCATCAAATCAAATAATTACATGCCATTTTGTAAATAGATTTTACAAAAAAATCATGAACGATAAGTACAAATGTAATTCAAAAAATTTAAGAGACCAATATAAATTAAGATATTTAATATCGCAACACTAGTCGTTTACCTGAATGTGTGTAATAAATTTGCTTGTTAAAATTAATTTGTAATTGAAATCGACACAAATAAAATTCATTGAATAAAATAAAAGAAAAAATATATTATGCAAGAATGCATATATTAAAAATAATTTTAAAAAATACATATTGAATCAGTATAAAATATTTATAAAAAATATTACAAATGAATTATACTAACCTTCGAAAAAAATAAAACACCAAATTTAACTAAACAACAATCATTGATTCAAAAAAGCTAAATAAAACAAAAAAAATCATAGGGAATGGGTATTAATTAAAACATATATTTAGAAATGATTTTACAAAAGACATATAAAAACAAGTATTAACAAAAAAAATCGGATTAAAAAAAAAAGAAATGAAAGAGACTAGGCGTTGATGGGCCTATATAGTCATGCCTAGCGTCTGACCCACCCATAAAAAGCCACACACGCGGGCTTTTAATTGTTTTAGTTAATTGTCTGAAAAAAAAAGACAACGTGCCTTCTATTGGTGCCTAGATTCCAGCCACTAGTGTGTCCAGAAAAAAACGATGTTTTTTTTAATCCAAAAACTCATTTTTTACCCAAAACTTATAGGAAACACTCCAGAAATTTTGTTAAACCAGTCTATGGGCTTCAAAAACAAAAAAAAAACTTCTCAAAACCCAATGTCAACTCAAAACCAAAATTTTTTTAGAATTTGGATTTGGTTTTTTAGATGTTCTCAAAGTTAAAAAAAAAATCTAATCTTAACTTTCCTTGTAATGTGAAATCTTTTGACATAAAAATAAACTGATTTGGTGGTCAAAATCTTTTTTAATGACAGCATTTTCTCTCTAAGCTGGAATCCTATGACCTTTTCTTTCCTCTCCTTCCAAAAAAAAAAAACTAAAAAAAAATGAAAACTCGTACTAAAATAAAATGTATAACAATTATAGAGAATAGTTAACTGATAGCTTTAAAAGTTAAAAAACTAAAATAAGCTTTGTAAACAAATTGTGACGCTATCTATTTTACTTGTGTTTTTCACTTTAATTCTTTGTCTTTCAATTCAACCCTCACCCTCCAAAAAAATACAACTAGGTTCTAATTTGAGCTAAAAAAATTCAATTGTGAAAAAAAATTTTGATGATGAAATTTAAAATTTTCAAATAAATTTCCATCCAAAGAAAAAGGTGGTTTCACCGTGCAATTTGCATAATTAGATATTGAACTCTTTTAGCTTGATGTATAATATATAATTTGTTAGGATTTAAAAAATTTCTTATTAATAGTTCATATGAATTATTGTTAGAAATCAAACAATTGAAAAAATTATTCGAAACTAAAAAAAATTAGATCTTGTAATAAATTTTTAAATAACTCTAGATATAACGAATAACAAATAATTTTATTTTATTATTTTTATTGCGAATATAAAACTTGGGAATCCAACAATCTCCGTGACCTTCTTCCTTTAGCCTGGACCTTGATCTGCCTAGGAAACAAGTCAAAACAACAAGAGCAACCTTGGAGGCTGAGAGATTACTAGATGCCACTCGTCACATTGTTGATCGAGATCTGGGCTATGGACGAATAGAACACGGGATCTATTGGAGACAATGCCAGAACTTCCTAAAATTAAGGAATAGTTGGTCGTGGTGAAATCTGGAGAGCTTGGAATTGAAGTTGATTGATCATATATAATAGTTGTCTACGATTAGTTTTAGCTGTAATATAGCTGTAGTTGCAGCAGCTGTAATTAAAAGCCATGGATCAAGGGTTTGAAGATTTCCATGTTTTGAATGAACGAACGAACGAACGTCCAAGACTAACTTCCCAAGATATATTAACAATGTGCTGGGTCATTTCCCATATTTTTTATTATAAATTAATAAATTAATAAAAATCCATTGTATTTTCAATTAATGAAGCAAAAAAAAAAAAAAAATATCAATACCGTGTTGAGTAGAGAAGTAATAGGTTTGTCTGTTTATTTATTGGATTAATCCGACAACAACAATTAAAAAAATTTTGAATGTACTGGATCAATGTGAAGGATGTGTTTTTAATATTATTTTTTAAATAATTTAATTTATGCAGACATGTGAATTAGTTCAAAGATTCTCTTATTGTTGAATAATTCATTCTATGCACCACAACAAAACAATAGTAACCGGCCGGCTCCTTATAATCCTAACCACTAATTTGAATGTGAAATATTTAATATTTAATTTAAATAAGTAAAAGATCTGTTTATATCTATAAATTCAGGATATAGAAGGTGTTCATGAAAAATATCAAAAGTCAGAGATGATTCCTCGATGCCTTCCTGGTTTAATTAATTGACGGTGGAAGACTTGCTTTTTTCTCCTATTTATCAACCGGTTTGTTTTTTTATTTAAAATTTTTTAATATTTTAATATTAAAAATAATTTTAAAAAAATAAATATATTTTCAAATAAAAAACATGAAATATTTTTAAAAATAAATTCAAATACACAACCCGGAATCGACTATGTGCCAACTGTAATCCGAGAAAAAGATCCAACGTGGAATCCGTAGAGTTTTCAGTCCAAAATACATACAAGGAAAGCTTGTGTTCCTTCAGTCCACTGCGACAGACAGAAAAAGGGTTTTATCTTTTTTTTAATTCACGCTTTTCTCGCCACTCTTCCTCTCCTCCATCTCCGCGTTTTTTCTGCCAAAATTCTCTCCCCCTGCAAATAAAACATAAATAAATAAAATCTCTTTCTCTCATCTGATTTCGTAAACCCTAGCAGAGTAATCCTCTCTGTCCTAAAAAAAAAAAAATCTCTCTGAAACGCCACATGGGTGTTTGGCTTTTCACCAATTTCTCACTCTTTCTTTCCCTACTGCTATGTCTAGCCAATTCTCAGCAAAACGACGACGCAGCAGCCATGATGAAACTGAGAGACAGCCTTGGCAACCCATCTACTCTCGGCTGGTCTGGCTCTGACCCATGTAACTGGCTCCACGTGGGTTGCTTAGATAACCGGGTCACTCGGATCCAAATAGGCAATCAGAATTTACAAGGTACTCTCCCCCCAGAACTCAAAGACTTGACTCAGTTAACTCGGTTCGAGGTCATGAACAACCAGTTAACGGGCGCATTACCGAGTTTATCAGGTTTAAGCTATCTCCAAGTCCTCTTTTTACATAACAACACCCTCTCTTCAATTCCTCCTGATTTTTTCGCCGGAATGACGTCCTTAACCAGCGTCTATTTGGATTACAATCCTTTTGAATCATGGGAGATACCGGAGAGTCTCAAGGATGCTAGTGCTTTGAAGGAATTCTCGGCGAACGGTGCTAATGTAGCTGGCAAAATCCCTGAATTTTTTAACAGCGATGTGTTTCCTGGCATGGAGACTTTGCATTTAGCTTTAAATTATTTAGAGGGTGGATTGCCCCTCAATTTTTCGGGGTCTACTATACAATCTTTATGGCTTAACGGCCAAAAGAGTAATTCGAGGCTAAATGGTACTATTTCTATCCTGCAAAACATGACTTCATTGAAAGAAATTTGGCTCCAAGGAAATCATTTTACGGGTCCTTTGCCTGATTTGTCTGGGATGATTTCATTGGAAGATTTGAATTTAAGGGATAATAGCTTGACGGGTGTTGTTCCGCCATCATTGCTGACCATTTCTACACTTCGTGTTGTCAATTTCACTAATAATAAGCTCCAGGGACCGACGCCCAGTTTTGCTAGGACAGTTGATGCGGATATGATTCCCGGGACTAATAATTTTTGTTTGGATAGTCCTGGTGTTGCTTGTGATGCTACTGTTAGTGTTTTGTTGTCGGTTGCAAAAAACTTTGGATACCCTGCTAGTCTTGCTGACCTTTGGAAAGGAAATGATCCTTGCACATCCACCCAAGCCTGGAAAGGAATTTCTTGTGGTGGAGGGGATATTTTGGTGATTAACTTGAAGAAAGCAGGACTTAGCGGTACCATTTCTTCAGACTTTTCTTTGATTTCGAGACTACAGAAATTGATTCTTTCTGATAACATGCTTACTGGTACGATACCCGATGAGCTTATAAGTTTGTCTAATCTTGCTTTATTAGATGTTTCGAATAATAAACTCTCTGGTCAAATACCCAAGTTTAGAAGTAATGTGCAAGTGGAATATGGTGGAAATCCTGATATTGGGAAGAGTAACACTAGCTATGCTCCCCCTGGTGCTCCTGGAAGTACACCTTCTGGTACAGGTAGTGGTTCGGATGATAGTGGAAACAAGAACTCAGCTAGTGGAAAGATTGTGGGTTCTGTGATTGGTGCTGTTGGTGTTGTATGTGTGGTTGGGTTAGGTGTATTCTTTTATAGTAAGAAACAAAAGCGATCTAGTAAGGTTCAGAGTCCAAATATGATGATTATTCACCCGCGCCGCTCATGGGATCAGGATGAGGTGAAAATCACTGTTGCTGGATCAAGTGCAAATAGTGGAGTTGAGAGCTTTACTGACAGTGTTGGACCCAGTGACATTCAAGTGGTCAGGACTGAGAATATGGTGATCTCAATTCAAGTTTTAAGAAATGTTACGAATAATTTTAGTGAAGAAAATATATTGGGAAGAGGTGGATTTGGGACTGTATACAAGGGGGAGTTGCATGATGGAACAAAAATTGCAGTAAAGAGGATGGAGTCGGGAGTGATTAGCGAGAAGGGTCTAGCAGAGTTCATGTCTGAGATTGCAGTGCTTACTAAGGTTCGACACCGCCATCTAGTTGCCCTTCTAGGATATTGCTTGGATGGAAATGAGAGGCTTCTTGTTTATGAATACATGCCTCGGGGGACTCTTAGCAGTCATCTTTTTAGTTGGAAGGAGGAGGGTGTCAAACCGCTCGACTGGACTAGAAGATTAACTATTGGCTTGGATGTTGCTAGAGGCGTTGAATACCTACATGGGCTAGCACATCAAAGTTTTATTCACAGGGATCTCAAGCCTTCCAATATTCTTCTAGGAGATGATATGCGGGCCAAAGTGGCTGATTTTGGATTGGTTCGTCTTGCTCCAGAAGGGAAAGCTTCAATTGAAACGAGACTAGCTGGAACTTTTGGATATCTTGCTCCTGAATATGCAGGTAACTAAATTTTCTACTTCCATACTTTGCATGCCTAGAGTTATTCTGTTATTTTATTGTAGAGTAACCAATAAAAGAAATAGACAAACATTAGGTTGTGAGAAAACCATAACTGAATGAATAAAAAAGCATGAGAAGGACAGGGGAGGATGCAGCAAAGAATTGCAATTGAGTTCGATACTTTTCTCTCTTTTTTTATTGGTAGGATTTTCTATTTGAAAATTCCTTTTCATGTAGGCTTTTAATGGCTAAAACATTGCAGAAACAACACCAGAGTTTTCTCTCTGTCAATGGATCATGTTATTACCTTAAATAACTAGAAACAATCAATAAAGTAAATAAACCTGGTGTAAAAATGATAATGATCTTTCACTTGTCAAGTTTTGCAACCCTGATCCATGGTATTGTATTGTTTGTGCAACATTTGTAGGTATAGGAGTAGAAGATTTCATAAAATTATAAAAGAGCCTCCTCCTAGACAGTATTGGTCCTTGTTTTGACACATAAATGATCTTTGTGTTTGCATGCTTATGATAATAGTTAGCATGGCTGCATTGGCTGAGATGAACGATTCACTTTGATTTATTGTATTTATTGGGCACACTGAACTGGAACATATTCATTCTCTTATAATGTCAGCTGGTGCTCCCTTTTGTATTTTATTTTCTTGGTTTTCAATTCAAGTGGGTCACTGGTTGCCAAATAAATTCCTTGCATTTCAAATGATGAATGTTCCACTCTTCTTTGTCTAGACTTCTCAGCATGTTAAAGGAAATTTGTATCTTTTGTTGGATAAAAACCAGTCAGGAGCTAAACCTGAACTCTTCTGTATGTCTTGGCAGTGACTGGTCGAGTGACTACCAAGGTTGATGTGTTTAGCTTTGGAGTCATATTAATGGAGATGATCACTGGAAGGAAGGCACTGGATGAGACCCAGCCTGAGGACAGCTTGCATCTTGTTACTTGGTTCCGTAGGATGCACATCAACAAAGACATGTTCCGTAAAACCATTGACCCAACCATTAATCTTGACGAGGAAACCCTTGGCAGCATTAGCACAGTTGCCGATCTAGCAGGCCACTGCACTGCAAGGGAGCCCTACCAAAGGCCAGACATGGGTCACGTGGTTAATGTTCTGTCATCTCTTGTTGAGATTTGGAAACCAGCAGAACCAGATTCTGATGAAATGTATGGGATTGATTTTGAGATGCCCTTGCCCGAAGTGCTCCTGAAGTGGCAGGCATTTGATGGAAGCAGCTCTTCATTTCTTGCCAGTGGGGATAATACCCAGACCAGCATACCTACTCGGCCATCTGGCTTTGCGGAGTCGTTTACATCAGCAGATGGACGGTAGAGAAGGAAGGTAAAGGAAGTCATGTGTCTAGCGATATCAGTCTGTAAGCAGGCGGTTGTGGTAGGAGTGGCTCTCTCTGAATGCTTAGCTTGTGATTCTTACCACCCCCACCCTTTGGCTTGGTAGTTTATATTTTTCTGGTGCTTTTGAGTGTAGGAAATGCAGATAGACAGATATTTGAAGAGTGGATTAGCTTTCATTTGTTCGTCGTTTTTTTTTCTTCGTCTCTTGTTTCATTGGGATCTGACACAAATGATAATCAATCCCTTTTGTTCAATGTGTTTCCCAGCAGCTCTTTTTTTTTTTTTTTTTTTTTTTTTTGTAACCAACAGTTATGATCCCGTTCTGTAGAGGAAATGGCGGGAATTCTATTTATTGGGATGTCATCATCGCCTAAATCATGAGTTGCTGCTTTATTTCATGTTCCCCTTTTCCATGTCTGGTACCAAATCCATTTCCAGATAATGATGGGTAGTGAAAAATGTGGTGGTTGGGCCCTGATGATGAAGTGGCAGTCCCTTCCTAGCCTTCGCATGTGAAGATGGTTAGGCTCCGTTCGGCTACAATTGCATCCGAGCTTCCATATAAATTATGCTTTTTATCTAGGAACACAGCAATAGACTCTTGCTGTGTAGTTGCGCTCTTGTTCCAGATAAATTATTTTTTATTTAATTTTTATATTTTTAATATACTGATATTGAAAAATAAAAAATTATAGCAAGCAAGTAGTGTACGACACGGACTGAGGAAAGTCGAACCATATCCTACTGATTTCAACATGTATTAGATTATGTGAAAACCATGTTACATGTAAATATCCTCTCTCTCTCTTTTTTTTGTAATAAAAGCTTAGGTGGTGGATGAGGTGATGGATTAAGACGGCATCTACACTCTAAAACACTCTACGAGTGTCATGCCTGATAAAGCAATTGTATTCTTTTATTTATTTATTTATTTATTATTATTATTATTATTCTATTTTCCTGGGTGAGCGGGCAAGTGCATGAATGGATGACAATTGTCTGGCACGGACCTCCTGCTTGCCAGCTGTATGCGTCTTTTTGGTTGCCAACATTCTGTCACCGTAGACAGCGACTGACAGTACTTGATGATATCTTCAACTTGATGATATCTTCAGCTTTGTCATCATTATTCTATAATCAGCGGAATTGGTGGCCATCTTGTAAATAGTTAATCATAATTAATATCTTAACTTGACGGTCAATTATTTTTAAGCCGCATATCAAGCCTCAATTTCTGGAGAGTTTCTTTTCTTCTTTTTATTAATCTTGCAATTTACAAGGGTGGTGACGTGGATTTATTAGATTTTAGCGTTTTGATGGGACATGCGATGAATATTTTAACCAGAAGGCCCAATGGAGGTCCACGGCCTCCAAGCCCACTTATGGGAAGAACCGCTTTCAGGCGAGCATGGAGCGGTGTTTCTATCATTATCAATTGAACAGAGCTGCTAATTTTCACAGTAAATTTCTAGCCAATCTTCTTCTTCTCAGGGGGAAAAAAACACATTTCCTAACATCAAGCACAGCTTGTTGGCGCTTCATAATTTTTTTAAAAAAAAATGAAGAAAAAAACAATGTTGTATCAACTCTACAGTTTCTTTCTCCTCAACGTCCCTTGAGTTAACCTTCAAAGATATCCACAGTACGAGAGAGATCAACAAAAAAAAGTAGAGGATGAGGGGTTTTACTTGCCTCTAACACTGTTCACAAGAATAGTTTTTTTTTAAATTTTTTTTTTATTTTAGTTGAATCCGTCAACATTAGGATTATTAAGAACTGAATTATATATATATTTTTTAAATTATTTTTTATAAGGTTATTGAAGACACATAATTCAAATACAAATAAAAAAATTAACCTGAGTTCCCGCGAATCAATCCAATATATAGATTTACTGCCAGGTCCGCCAGGATGGATCAGAGATGGCATGGAGACATTCTCATCTTTTCATGTTCAAAAACAAAATTGGGCTTTGCCTCACACTTCAGTGCTTTTACCAGGCCACGCAGGGGTAGAGAAACCAAGCAGCCCGCCAATCCGAGGAGGGAGGCTTGGGCCTATGTGACTTTTCATATGCTTACACACATCGTCAAAATATTTATTGGGTCCAAGTTTCTAAGTCTTCACTTGACCGCCACGCCTTTCTTCTTCTTCTTCTTTTAGGTTACGTAAAATCTTGTTTTCTCTGCTTCTCTGGGACCTCTTTCGCTTTCGGCATTCGCACTAAAAACTGCTCCAAACAGCTTTGTATGATTTTTCTTACAAAAACAAATCTGGTCAAAGGGCGATGATCGGAACAACTTTGACACAAAAAAATCATTGAAAACCATACTATCAATTTAGCAACCAAACAGGTTTTTACATCAACTTTCTTCCATTTTTAAGATTTCTTTTATCTATATTTTCATTTAAATTTACTTTTTTTTAAGAAATGACGTTATTTTATTAAAAAAAACTTCATATTTTTTTGTTAATGATTCTAACAGAGGTATTTAATTGGGAAATCAAATAATTTAAGAATAAAACTAATATAATTAGAAAATAGTTTTGATGCAGAATTAATACTAATATCCTAGTAATAAATTCAAGAGTATATTTAAGGTTTGCCCAAGATTATCTTCACTTTTCAACCCCCTCGAATATAGGGCATGTGCTCCTCCACCAACGCAAATCTAACCTCTCTTTTGATGATCCGATCACCTGTTCAAGTTCTTAACAATCAACAAGACAGTATATCTTTTCAGTCGTTAATTAATTATCAAGCTAACTC
>Ga0325400_1001129_pt1 | contig 21673 bp, 15 predicted proteins | sample PopdelMetagenome_2_FD_205662 | JGI IMG/M metagenome (GOLD analysis project Ga0325400, IMG submission 205662) | Populus deltoides microbial communities from Bellville, Georgia, United States - Xylem-PdKOR-R1 | ecosystem: Host-associated > Plants > Phyllosphere > Stem > Wood/Secondary xylem...
CATGTACCTATAAATTTATATATACAATTGGCACTTCTTAAAAGATATAAATTAAAACTAGACCTTAATAGATTTAAATTTGAAGAAAAATTATTATTTAGACTGAGTAAATTAATAAGTAAATATTATAATAAACAAGTAGAATTTAATATTGTTAATTTAGCTTCTTTTGATCTTAGTAGCGATATTATTACTGAAATATTAGGTTTAAAATTAAAAAAACTTCTTAATCCTACTGTAAGTATGGATCTTATATTAGCTATGATGGATTTACCAGCAGTAGATAAAAGTATAATGAAACAGAAAATGGCAAAAACTATAAACTTAGATTTGTTAGATAATAAATATCCTGTTCTTAATATTAGTTCTATAATAAATCAAAATTCTTCAGATAAGGATAGTTTAAATAAATTAATATCTAATGCATATAATATATGCTCGGGTGAATCTAATAGTAATTTAAATAAAAACTCCTATTCTGAATTACAAGATATTATATTAAATTCTATTAAGTATAAAAGTATAGGTGGTATAAAATTCAAAGTAAAAGGTAGATTAAGTAGACGTAATAGAGCTGATAGAGCTTTATCTGTAATAAGATCAGAAGGTGGTTTAAAAAATGTAGAGGCATGTAAAGGATTCCCGATTGTAAATTATAGAGGTTATTTAGGATCTAATGTTGAACGTACAATGTTTGTATCAAAACGTCGTATAGGATCTTTTGCAGTTAAAGGTTGATTCAATCTTAAATAATAAATAATTCTTAAAATTAGGTTGCTTAATATACATAAATAAAAAAATGAAGAAATAGTCTGAACCATTTTGTGAAAAGTGGAAATAAATTACTATGATAACAAAGTTGAACAGGCTAATTTGCGCAAGAGTGTGCAAAATGAGTGCGCGGTTTGGCACCTCGATGTCGGCTTAACTTTTCCTCATGGATGCAGAAACTATGTAGGGTACGACTGTTCGTCGATTAAAAAGTTACATGAGCTGGGTTAAATACGTCGTGAGACAGTATGGTTTCTATCTTCTAGAGGGAATTAGAATATAATAAGGATTAACCTATGTACGAAAGGAACTTGGTATATCGCATATGAATAATAAACTTAATAAAAATCTAATAAAGCTTACTAAACTTAGTATTTATTAAGTATTTTATTATTTTATGCTAATTATTAATCTCTGGTTTACCTGTTGTTTATGTGCCCAATATTAATGAAATATATGTTTTATTTTGTTTGTAATTTAATTAATAGTAAGCTAGTTATTAATTAAGTTACAGATTAGATAAAAGGGATTTTACTTTCACTTAAGTAAATAAATAGCATAGGCACGGCAGGAAAGCTAAGTTAGTCAAAGATAAATGCTGAAGGCATATAGGCATGAAGCTTACCTTAAGATATTTCTTAAATATGCGTAATATACTATTACGGAAATAGGCTTTATTTGTAAGAATCTAGAGATTTTAAGGAATAAAGTACTAATTTTATAATAAACTAAATATTTTATATATCTTACACAAATTTGTCCGGTTAGCATAAAAGTAATGCAATTGTTTTGTAATCAATAGAAGCAAGTGCGGTACTTGCACTGGACTTTATTGAGGATTAGTGGTCAAGTGGTACGACATAGCTCTTTCAATGCTACCATCGCGGGTTCGAATCCCGCCTAGTCTAATGAAAATAATGCGGGTTAGTGTAACAGTTAACATATTCGGCTCATGATCGTCTGATGGGGGTGCAATTCCTTTGTCCGCATACATAAGCAATAATAAGGTTATACTGTTATAATAATTTTATATACTATCTTAGAGGCTATAACTTAATTGGTAAAGTGTACTGCTCATGACAGTATTTATAAGTGTTCAAGTCACTTTAGCCTTATTTAAATAGCTAAATAAAAGTAAATCCGAGTGCTGTGCTGTAATTATAATCCAAGTGGTGGAATTGGTAGACACGACAATTTTAAGGTTTGTAGGTTAAAACCGTGAAGGTTCGAGTCCTTCCTTGGATATTAAGGGTAGGGGGTATAGTCTAGCTGGTAAAACTACGACTTTGCACGTCGTTATCTCAGGTTCGATTCCTGATACCTCCATAAATTTATAATACTATAAACTTAAGTTTTTTAGGCAAAATCTTTCTTTTTATAAATTAAAAAAATAATAATTAAATCAATAATGAAAAATATAATTTAAATCTAAATTGAGTTACAGGTTTTACAGATGCTGAAGGGTGTTTATATATATATTTGGCTAAAAGGAAAAATTGTGAATCAAAAATAAAGATTTATGCACGTTTTCAATTAGAATTACATCAAAGAGATAAGCATTTATTTGACCAAATAAAATAATTTTTTAAAGGTATTGGTGTGAATTTTAAGAATAAAAATGGTGTAGTGTATAAAGTATGAAACATAAAAGATATTAGAGAAATAATTCTTCCTCATTTTGAGAAATAATCATTTATATCTTAAAAATATAGTGATTTTATTATATTAAAAAAATTAGTAGAACTAATGAGGAGTAATGATAAGTATTTAACTGAAGAAAATATTACTACTATTGTTAATTTAAAGGCTTCTAAGAATAAGGCACTTTTAGATAAATTCCAAATTCATTTTCTGAAAGTAACTCCAGTTGAAAGGATTAAAATGAATTTACCAATTAATATAGATTTTAATTGATTCACTGGATTTTTTAATGGTGACAGAAATTTTTATATAAATATTTCTAATACTATAGATTGTAAAACAGGTTATTCAATAAAATTTCAAATAAGATTAACTTAGTATATAAGAGATAAATTATTATTATACAGTATAATTAATACTTTAAATTGTGATTATGTAAATAAGCATTTTCAAAATGCAATGCAGTAGTCTTTATAATATCAGGAATTAATAATATAGTTATTCCTTTATTTAATAAATAAAAAATTAGAGGAGTTAAAGGGTTAGATTTTGAAGATTTTTGTATAGCTATAAAAATAGTAAATAGTAAAATCCATATAACAAAAGAAAGATTAGAACAAATACGTATAATAAAATCTATAATAAATAGAGGTAGAATTCTAGCTGTAAATAGTTAAATTATAAATTGAAATTATTTTATTAGTAAAGTTACATGTAAATATTTTTGAACAAATTGTTAATGTGAAACTTTAAAATTCAAACCGGAAAAAGATATTTATATATAAACAGATGTGCTGGAATTGGAAGACAGGCTCCGTTTAGGCCGGAGAGACGCAAGTCGTGTAAGTTCAAGTCTTATTATCTGTAATTTAATTAAAATTAAAAATATATTATACTTTATTAATAAATTTCGCTTGGTATCTAGCGCCTACTGAAAATTAAATAATTAAATCATATTTATTATATTCTTTAATGAATATAGGTTTAATAGGTTGAACAACATTTATGTATTGTAATTATTTATTTTATGTTGTGGACTAATGGGTAAGTCATAAATTTTTGGTGTTTATTATTGAGTGTTCGAATCACTCCAACATAATTAATAAGGAAAATATAGTTCAATAGGTAGAACAATTGTATGTGGCACAGTATGTTCCCTGTTCGAGTCAGGGTATTTTCCCTTCTGTATAATTAATGTTTATGTTTTTTTTACAATTCAATTCAGTAATGTCCTTACTGTAAGAATGTAAGAAAAGATGTATCTATTTTGTTTAACAGAATAGTTATTATTATATTATTTTTTTGTTTTTTACAAGATTTTTTAAGTTTGTTCTCCCCCCCTGTGATATAGGTATAGATTTATTTGGTAATTTATATGAGAGTTTGTTATATATAATCTATATAAGAATATATATTTATTTTTATTATTAGTATATTAATATTACAACTAAGAACGATTAAATTTTACCCTAGAAAAGTAGTATTTCAGGAGCATTCTTCTTTAAGACATATATTATTTAGTAATGTAGTAGTTTACTTTACTATAGAACAAAAATTATTAATAAAATGGGAGACCTTTTGAAAAGAATAAAATATATTTTAAATTTTTTTGGTGTATTAATTTTTCTTTAAGACGCAATTGAGGTATTTTTATACTTTGTCAGTATTATACACATCTTAAAAAAAGAATCAGGATAGTTTAATAGGTAAAACTTTGGTTTCATGCGCTAACAATGAGAATTCGATTTTCTCTCCTGGTTATCTGTATAATATGATAACTCTAAGTATATTATGTTTATTATTTACTAATGCCCTTACTGTAAGGAGAGATGTATCTATTTTGTTTAACAGAATAGCTATTATTATATTATTTTTTTGTTTTTTACAAGATTTTCTAAGTCTGTCTCTTAGTAATAAAGGTGTAGGTTTACATGGAGGTTTGTTATTTATAACCAACATAACACATATCTTTCATATATTTATTTTTATTATTAGTATATTAATATTACAATTAACAAGTTTTTACCCTAGAAAAGTAGTATTTCAGGAGCATTCTTCTTTAAGACATATATTATTTAGTAATATAGTTTACTATAGAACAAAAATTATTAATAAAATGGGAGACCATTTGAAAATAATAGAATATCCTTTAATTTTATTATTTATAATTAGTGGAGCAATATTTTTAATATCTACAAATGACTTAGTCTCTATATTTTTATCTATAGAATTACAAAGTTATGGTTTATATTTATTAAGTACAATATATAGAAATTCCGAATTATCTACCACAGGTGGATTAATTTATTTTTTATTAGGGGGATTAAGTTCATGTTTTATTTTATTAGGTACAAGTTTATTATACGTGAATTCTGGTACAACTAGTATGGATGGTTTATATATAATCACTAGTATTAGTAATGTGGGGGAAAGTATAAACTCATGATATAAACCATATTATATTAATATTTCTTTACTTATATTTAGTATTGGTTTTTTATTCAAAGTAAGTGCTGCTCCTTTCCATTTTTGATCTCCTGATGTTTATGATGCTATACCTACAATAGTTACAACTTTTGTAGCTATAATAGCTAAAATTTCTATATTTGTTTTATTATTAGAAATAGTATATTATACCAGTAGTGATTTACAAGAATTTAACTGAACTTTTGGTTTATTAATGAGTTCATTACTATCTCTAATAGTTGGAACTGTAGTTGGTTTAACCCAATTTAGGATTAAAAGATTATTTGCATATAGTACTATAAGCCATGTAGGGTTTATATTATTAGCTTTAAGTATCTCTAGCATAGAGTCTATACAAGCATTTATTTTTTATCTAATGCAATATTCTATTAGTAATTTAAATGCTTTCATTATATTAGTTACAATAGGATTTTCTTTCTATTATTATATTTCTAATAATAAAGAGTATGAAGGATTAATTGATAAAAATAATTCTCCAGTACAATTAACTAGTCAATTAAGAGGATACTTTTATATAAACCCTGTGTTATCTTTAAGTTTAGCTATAACAATATTTTCTTTTGTAGGAGTACCTCCTCTTATAGGATTTTTTGCTAAACAGATGGTATTAAGTGCTGCTTTAGATAGTGGTTATATTTTTTTATCTTTAATTGCAATTCTAACTAGTGTAATAGGTGCTGTATATTATCTTAATATTATAAAAGAAATTTTCTTTTACAAATCTGATTATCAAATAAATCCAATATTATTAGATCGTGAGTTATCTAGTTTTATTTATGATGAAAATAATACAGTAGTAAAAAATTTAAAATTTAAATATAATAATATAGTGATGTCTAGTCCTATATCTATTACAATATCTATCATAACATTAATTATATTATTGTTTATGTTAATGAGCAAAGAATGATTAAGTATGGGTACCATATTGGTACAAATTTTATTTAATTATTAGATGAGTAGTATGACTTTTTTATTTATACTTGTATCTATTATAGCTATACTTTTCTTAGTTATTAATTTATTGTTTGCTCCTCATAATCCTTATCAAGAAAAATATAGTATATTTGAATGTGGTTTTCATAGTTTTTTAGGTCAAAATAGAACACAATTCGGTGTTAAATTTTTTATTTTTGCTTTAGTTTATCTATTATTGGATTTAGAAATTCTTTTAACTTTTCCATATGCAGTTAGTGAATATGTGAATAATCTTTATGGGTTAATAATAGCTTTAGGGTTTATAATTATTATTACCATAGGGTTTGTATTTGAACTAGGTAAAAGTGCACTTAAAATTGACAGTAGACAGAGTTTAACTATGATTAAAGTTAAATCATCTAATATTACAGAATTTGTTGGAAATATATCTAAATAAAAAAATTAATACCAATCTCTTTTTTATCCCTCGGTCCAGCAGCTAAACTATGGACCTGGTTGGAAAGATGATTAAATACTATTTATGGTTAAAATCTAATTTAATCTCACTTGTATATAAATATAAGTGAGAATAAGGCGTAATATCGTTTTACGAATAAAATAGGTATTGAATTGATATTATAGAATAAAAAAAAAAAATGTTACAAGCAGCTAGGATAATAGGAACTGGTATAGCCACTACTGGTTTAATAGGAGCCGGTGTAGGTATTGGTGTTGTCTTTGGAGCCCTGATCATAGGTGTAGCGAGAAACCCTTCTTTAAGAGGTCAATTATTTTCTTACGCTATATTAGGTTTTGCTTTTTCTGAAGCAACAGGGTTATTTGCTTTAATGATGGCTTTCTTATTATTATATGTAGCTTAATACTAAAGTATTAAGTAAAAATAACCTTATTTAAGTGTTGTTTTCATATAACGTTATCATAGAATTTATACAATATTAATATCTGTATTATATTTACTTTAAAAAAATTACGAGTATAAATTATTTTTTAATTGAATTATGTTTTATTTTATTAATTTAATAAACTTTGATATACCTCAAGCTTGAGGTATATATTTTCAAGACAGTGCTACTCCTCAAATGGAAGGATTAATTGAATTACATGATAATATTATGTATTATTTGGTTATAATTTTATTTGCCGTAGGATGAGTGTTATTATCTATTATTAGAAATTATATAAGCACTAAATCACCTATATCACATAAATATTTAAATCATGGTACACTTATAGAATTAATATGAACTATTACTCCTGCAGTAATTTTAATATTAATAGCATTTCCCTCTTTTAAACTTTTATACTTGATGGATGAAGTAAGTGATCCTTCAATGTCGGTCCTAGCAGAAGGTTTTTTCTTTTTAAAAAGAAGAGGTGGCCTTAAATTACATATACTAAATAAAATAAAAGATACCTATTTAATTGTTTACTTATTTAAGTCAAACGAAATAGGTGAAAAAAATAATACTTTGGTATCTAGACTAGCTCAAGTCAAAAATACAAGCTTTTTTTTACAACCAAGTTGCACCATATGCTATAAAAAGAATTTTAGTTGTTTTTATGAAGTTTCTTTCAAAAAAACATTTCATACTAAAGTTAGAGCTTCTAAGAGAATAGGGCCACATAATCAGGAAGTAGTTTCTGTTATTATTGGTTCATTGTTAAGTGGTTGTTGTACCAGTGCAAAAACCAGAGAGGGTACTAGATTTTTTTATAGGCAAAATCATATACATAAAGAATATTTACTTAGACTCTATGAATTTTATTATGGTAAAGGTTATTGTTCCAATTTAAAACCTAGAATCTATACTAGAAAAATTCGTAATAAAAAGTCTAACCTAATTAAAGAGTACTACGGTTATGAATTTAATACATTTACTTTTAGAAGTTTTAATTGAATACATAAGTTGTTTTATAAGAAGGGTAAAAAAATAGTTAGTTTTGAGTTAGAACAATTTTTAACTCCGTTAGCTTTGGCAGTTTGAATAATTGATGCAGGTAGTTGAGCTAAACCTGGTGTTAGATTACATACTAATAATTTTAAATTAGAAGAAGTGGAATATTTAACTAATTTATTAAAAAAATTGTTCGATTTAAACTGTTTAGTTCAAAATATGTATATATCTAATCAATATTCTATTTATGTTAAAAGTGAATCAATATTAAAGCTAAGAAATTTGATTTTGCCTTATATTATACCTAGTATGTATTATAAGTTAGATTTGTAAATTCTAAATTTAGTATATAAAGAAGCAGCAAAGTATAAGTTCTTTTAAGTTCTCCACATATATGTAATAGTCGTGATAATAATAGATATGTTTATATTCTTTTTTGTTTAATCGGATTCTTTTTGTGTTTTACTTAAAAAGAATGTGATGTATAATAGTTATAAAATTTAGACCACTAATTAGATTGAGCTTTAATTAGTGCTTTTATTGTTTGATTCGTTTTATTATATAATAAACTTATATAAGCAATAACTTGAATCTATTATTATCTAAGATCCGGACACGGATCTTAAAGGAAAAGAATTCTTTTCCTTTGGCGACACGAGTGAAAACGGTTAACATATTATATATTTAGTACTTTATATAAGATAAAGACCGTCAGTAGGCAGTTTATTTTTTTTTTGTCTATTGCTACAGACTGGGTCACTTGTGGGTGTCAAATTTTTATTTGATGCTTAATGTACAGTCGATTAATGAATATTTTAATCCTCAGTTTTTATAATATATTTTATTCTCATAAACTCAAAGTATTAAATTTATATGGATTATTAAGGCGTTGTATACTGATTAAACTAGTAGTTTCTACTCAAAATACAACTTATTTCAATAGGGTTTTAAGTAGAAATTCCTTAAGTCCTAGTAAATCTTTGTTATCTTATATTATTATAAATTATACTGATTGTAATTAAAATTGTTGTATTTATATGCACGAATGATACTGAAGTTGCCAATACCCAGATTTCTTAGATTCTACAGGTGAGTTAATTGAATTTGATTCATACTTAGTGCCAGAATCTGATTTAGAAGAGATGATTTTAATGATGGAAGGAACTAGTGATGGTTCATCCCATGATAATTATACATTTAATCATTATGTAAATAATTATTTTCGAGCTTATTCATCTGAACTTGAAATTGTTCGTCGAAAGATTCAAGACCAAATGCAATTCAATTCACCAAGATGTTCGAACCCTGGAGATATTTATAATTGTAATAGTATTTACAATGATAAAGGTACTTATCCAGATGACCTTATATTAACAGAGAGACAGCGTGCGGTTTTACATGTATGATTAAAAAGTTTAGATGCAGGTTATCATTTGCGTTATAGTGAAGAGAAAGGTTTTCAGATGTTTTCTAGACCATCATACAGTAATCCAATAAAGCCATCTAGATTGTTAATAGGTCATATCAGCTTAGGTTGTGCCGATAATAATTATAATAATAATTTTAAGAATGATTAAAATTCATGTTAAATTTGTCTGCACCAATGATATTGAAGTTACCAATACCCAGATTTCTTAGATTCTACAGATGAGTTAATTGAATTTGATTCATACTTAGTGCCAGAATCTGATTTAGAAAATGGTGCATTGAGAATGTTGGAAGTTGATAATAGAGTTATTCTTCCTGAGTTAACTCATGTGAGATTTATCATAACATCAGGTGATGTTATACATTCTTTTTCTGTTAATGCTTTAGGAATAAAATGTGATGCATATCCAGGTAGATTAAATCAAGTATCTGTATTTATTAATAGAGAAGGTGTTTTCTACGGACAATGTAGTGAAATATGTGGAATATTACATAGCTCTATGCCTATTGTAATAGAATCTGTTTCATTAGAAAAATTTTTAACCTGATTAGAAGAACAGTAATTCTAAACCAGTTTTTTAAATAAATTAACTGTAAAAAGTTAGTTGTAAAAAAAGAATTTATTCTTTTTTTACAAAGGGGTGTTAGTTCAATGGAAGAACGCAGTGCTACGGACACTATAATATAGGTTCGAGTCTTATACATCTTAATTTTTATTCTAAAAGAATAAAATATTTATTCTTATTAGCTCAAGGGTAGAGCATGATACTTCTAATATCGTGATTTTAGTTCGAATCTAAAATAAGAATTTTGTTGATCGGCATGATCTTATATTTGTTTATTTTTTATTCTAAATAATTTATTTATAATAAGATAAATCTCTGTATTTATTAAAATGTTCTACGCACCTACCTTGATATCAATTTTAGAAGTGGTTTTAGTTATGGTTCCCGCATTATTAAGTGTAGCTTATGTAACAGTGGCCGAAAGAAAAACGATGGCAAGTATGCAAAGAAGATTAGGTCCTAACGCAGTAGGATATTATGGAATGTTACAAGCTTTTGCTGATGCTTTAAAACTTTTATTAAAAGAATATGTAGCGCCAACTCAAGCTAATATAATTTTATTCTTTTTAGGGCCAATCATTACATTAGTATTTGCATTATTAGGTTATGGTATGATTCCTTATGGGCCTGGTTTAGCTATTAGCGATTTTCATTTAGGAATATTTTATATGTTAGCAGTATCATCGTTGTCTACTTACGGTATTTTATTAGCAGGTTGAAGTGCTAATAGTAAATATGCTTTTCTAGGTTCTCTTAGAAGTACAGCTCAATTAATAAGCTACGAACTAATATTAAGTTCAGCTATATTATTAGTAGTTATGTTAACTAACAGTTTAAATTTAACTGTTAATGTTGAATCTCAAAGAGCTGTTTGATTTATAATACCTTTATTACCCCTATTTATTATATTTTTTATAGGATCTGTAGCGGAAACTAATAGAGCTCCTTTTGATTTAGCGGAAGCTGAATCAGAACTTGTTAGTGGTTTTATGACAGAACATGCTGCAGTTATTTTTGTTTTCTTTTTCTTAGCCGAATATGGTAGTATTGTTTTAATGTGTATATTAACAAGTATATTGTTTTTAGGGGGTTATTTAATATTAGATTTATCTTTTATATTCAAGAATTTTGATTCTTGAATTTGTAGTTTATATATGGGGGAAAATTGAATATTTTATTTAGAGTTTTTTATAGAAGATATTACTAATAATTCTTTATTAGAAGGATTACTATATGGAATAACTTTAGGTTTCAAAAGTTGTTTAATGATTTTTACTTTTATATGAGTAAGAGCTTCTTTCCCTAGAATACGTTTTGATCAATTAATGTCTTTCTGTTGAACTGTTTTAATACCTGTAGTTTTTGCTTTTATAATTTTCTTACCTTGTGTTTTATATAGTTTTGATATGCTTCCTATTAGTATTAATTTATTTTAATTTTATTGGTTAATTGACTATTGATCTTATTATCTTGTAATTATTTACTTAAGATGTGATTTATATTTAATTCTACAGGAAGTTAAGAAAATTTTTTATGATGTCTAATAATTTATGTTATTATCCTCCCTATTGTTAACTCCTTTAATAGGTATATTTATTATACTTAGTTACAGTTCTTTTGGAGAAAAAGAACCCAGTCATCAGCTTACGTTATTTAGAAACAAATTAAAATCTTATAAAATAATAGCTTTTGTAACATCTATTGTAAATTTAATAATATCTTTATTAATTTTTATATTATTTGACTTTAATAGTAATCAATTCCAATTTGTTAGTGAGCATTATGATATTAATCTATTTGATATCTATTTAGGAGTAGATGGTATATCTATATATTTTGTTTTATTAACTACAATTTTAATGCCTATTGCATTATTATCTAATTGAAATTCTATTACTGAAAACGTAAAATCTTATTTAATAATAATATTATTATTAGAGACATTATTATTAGCAGTTTTTTTAGTATTAGATATATTATTATTCTATATTTTTTTTGAAAGTATATTACCTCCTTTATTTCTGTTAATTGGTTTATTTGGATCAAGTAACAAAGTAAGAGCTAGTTTTTATTTATTTTTGTATACGTTATGAGGATCATTATTTTTGCTTTTATCTATATTAACTATATCTTCTGTAATGGGAACTACTGATTTTGATGCATTATTTAAAATTAATTTTGATTATAGAACACAGGTGTTTATATTTTGAGGTATATTTTTAGCTTTCGCTGTTAAAACTCCTACTATATTTTTAAATAATTGATTATTAAAAGCTCATGTTGAATCTCCTTTAGGGGGAAGTATTATATTGGCAGGTATTGTATTAAAACTTAGTCTATATGGTATAGTTAGATTAATTTTACCTATACTACCTAAAGCTTATATAGATTATACTTCTATAGTTTATGTAATAGGTGTAATTACTATAATTTATGCTAGTTTTAGTACATTGAGAACTACTGATATTAAAGAATTGATTGCTTATAGCTCTGTTTGTCATGCCGCTGTATATTTAATTGCTGTATTTAGTAATACAATTCAAGGGATAGAAGGAGGAATAGTTTTAGGTTTAGCCCATGGATTTGTTTCTAGTGGTTTATTTATATGTGCAGGTGGAGTATTATATGATAGAACTGGAACTAGATCAATACATTTTTATAAAGGAATAGCTCAAGTGATGCCTTTATTTTCTATCTTATTCTTTATATTAGCTCTTGGTAATTGTGGAGCTCCTTTAACTTTAAATTTTATAGGTGAATTTATGTCTCTTTATGGTGTATTTGAAAGATTACCAGTTTTAGGTATATTTGCTAGTTCTTCTATTGTATTTTCTGCTGCTTATACTATATATATGTTTAATAGAATAGCTTTTGGTGGTTCATTTAGTAAATTTTTTAAGGAGAATATAAGTGATCTTACTAAAAGAGAATTTTTTATATTGTTCATATTAGTAGTATTTACTGTTGTATTAGGAATATATCCTTCTATTATATTGGACGGATTGCATTACTCTGTTACTACTTTGATTTATAAAGTAGTAGAAGGAGACCCTTTTAGCTTATACTCTGCCTTATTAAACAAGATTACATCTCGTCCTTTTTCCCAAAACATTATATCTAATGATATTTCTCAAATAAGTACTTCTTCAGTATGGCTAACTACTTCTAATATTTTTTCTACAATAAGTAATCTTATTGTTTGTTTCTTTTCTAATAATAAATATATGATCTTTAGTATAATAATGTTTTTGATACCTCTATTTTGCTTTATTTTTTACATTCTACATCAGGACTTTAAGGATGTAGAAAAAAATATAAATATAGATGCTCGAGAAAATTTATCTTTTTTTAAGCTAATGTCAAAAATAACTTTAATAATGCTTTTGGTTAAATATATAAATGGTATTTATTGATCTATTGTCTTGGATTCTTCTACAGTCTTATTAGAAACTCCTGATTATTTCTTTTTGTATTGTATTATTTTTTATATATTGTGTTTTATTCTTTTTTCTTATTTGATTTATTATCATAAAAGCAAAATTTATATTTTTAAGATGAATTTTAAGAATGCAATATATTTTTTAAAAAAAAATAAATTAAAATTTTTATTAATTTGAGCTCTTTTACATTCATATTGTTACTTATTAACGTATTTTTATATAATATTTCTAGGTCTAATTTTACCGGCTGATTCTTGATTTCTTAATACAACCATTTATGTTTTCAGTATAAACATATTTTGTTTATTTAATTTAAATATATTTTATCAAAAAATAGATCACATATATTATATAATGAATAGGGTAAACTATTCTTGGGTAAGTTATATAATAGATTACACACATTCTATAAAGAGTTGGGTAAACGATACTTGAGTAAGTTATATAGTTGATGTGATAAAACCTTATTTTGAATATGTTTTTGAATATTTTACTAGAATACCTGTAGCATACATGGATCCTTCTCCTTCTCCTTCTCGTTCTCCTTCTCCTTCTCCTTATTCTCAACCTGAGAGTAATACTAGATTACCATATCAAGAAATGACACCGGCACCCGCTGCGGGACAGGGATCGTCAGCCTTTGAGGCACCGGTAGCGGCACCAAACACGTGACAGGGACAGACACCAAGAGGGTGATATCCACCGGCAAGATTCGAGTCACCGATAATGCGGCAGGCTGCGGCACCGGTAACGTTCCAAAGACAGCCGTCACCGATAATGTTCCAAGAACGGCCACTGTCACCGAGAATGTTCCAAGGACAGCTACAGTCACCGAGAATGTGACAGGGAGAGGCTGAGTCATCGGCAATGGGGCAAAGACAGACACAGGGACAGCCACAGGCAGCGGCGGCATCGTCAATGGGGCAAACACAGACACAGGGACAGCCACAGGCAGCGGCAAGATCGTCATCGTGATCGGGATCAATAATCGGACCGACAAAACAACCAGGATGAATTATTCCGGATTATAGTACTTGAACACTTGAAGAGATTAAACAGGCTCAAATTCGTTATGTTCATGAACGAACTCCTGATTTATATAGTGGTGTGGCTAAGCTTGATATGCAAAAGCAGTATCTTACAGAATACAACAAAAAGAAGCGTTCAAGTGCATCTATTCATATATATAGTACATTATTTCCGGAGCATATGCGTTTAACTGCACATGAAGTTGGAGTTCTCCATGTCTTTATAATGAGTTTAGATATAGGTGTTACACTAAAAATATCACCAACCAGGGCAGGTGATCAATTTCAATTGTATTATGATACAAATCACCGTGTCCCTGTAAGAGCTCATGGAAAAGTATTAACTGAGGTACGTAAAGGACTAGGTTTTCAGTAAAGAAGCTGTTTATATAGGTTTTTATTTCAATATTCTAAAGATATAATAATTTAATTTATATAAATTAAATTATTATATTATTAACTAATTAATTAATTAATTAGCCCTTAACTCCTTAAATTTAAAACTAATGCTTTATGAAAATTACACTAATATTTTTTACAACCTTAATTTTAGGATCTTTATCTATTATAAATAATCTTAATTCCTGTATGTTTTATAACCTTACATTGATTGAATTACACGATCGTATCTTATATTATTTAGTTCTAATTTTATTTGCCGTAGGATGAGTCTTATTTTCAGTTATATATAATTATATTACTAATAAATCACATATATCACATAAATATCTAAATGATGGTACACTTATAGAATCAATATGAACTATTCTTCCTGCAGTAATTTTAATGTTAACATCATTTCATGCCTTTCAAACTTTATATTTAATGGACGATGTAAACAATCTTTCACCATCCGTTCTAAATGAAATATATTCAAGTCACCCTTCCCCAGATTTCTTTGATTATATAAGTGAATCAAATGAATTTGATTCATATTTAGTACCAGAGTCTGGTTTAATGTCTGAAGAACCAAAAAGTATAGTAAGACAAATATTTGGTATCTTTGATGTTATTATTAATCCATCTGATTATACCGAAATTAAATCTTGTTTTCAAGGTTCAAAAAATACTTTTATTAAACCTTTAACTGAAAACAGCTCCCTAATTCTTAATGAAATCAATAAGATGAATCAGGAAGAAAATATCGATATGTATCGAGATATGGCAGAATTTATGGATTGAGATCCATATTACTGATATCCAAATGAATGATCTACAATGCCTAGGCTTAATGAAAATCATTTGAACGATTTAAAAGAGACAAAAGCAGAATTAATTAGAAGAACAAAGAAGGATGGTGAATTGTTGATGTGATGAGATTTAAAAGGATCTTATGGTGAACTTCAAGAATTGGCTAACCAATTAAAGTTATATTGAAGAGGAAATCGTAGAAATCTTGAAATGTATGATATAATAACAGAATATTTAAGAACACCTAATAATATATTAATAAGATACGAAGAAAATATGAGATTAACTCGAGAAATTGGCAGTTTATTAAGAAACCAAGAAGAGTTAAATCAGCTTTAAGTTAAATTTAGTAAAAAGATAATGTAAGGTTTATAGACATATTTGAAAATTCGATTTTTATACTCTAAATACCTATCTAATCCCGTGTTAAACGGGTTATAACTGTCAGTGTAATATTCGCTATTTAATTAGCCCTTAACTCCTTAAATTTAAAATTAATGCTTTATGAATATTACACTGATACTTTTTTTGATAGGTATTTTAGGGTTTGTGTTGAATAGAAAGAATATTATATTAATGCTTATTTCTATAGAAATAATGCTTTTAGCTATAACATTTTTAATATTGGTAGGTTCACTTAACCTTGATGATATAATAGGTCAAACTTATGCTATTTATATAATAGTTATAGCAGGTGCAGAATCTGCTATAGGTTTGGGTATTCTAGTAGCTTTTTACAGATTAAGAGGAAGTATTGCAATAGAATATAAATAATGTATCTAAGTATAATTATATTACCTTTATTAGGATCTATAGTATCTGGTTTTTTCGGTAGAAAAGTTGGGGTGCGTGGAGCACAAATAATTACATGTTTTAGTGTGATTACTACAACATTCTTGGCAATAGTGGCATTTTTTGAAGTAGGATTTAATAATATTCCTGTTTCTATCTATTTATTTAGATGATTAGATAGTGAATGGTTTAATATATTATGAGCTTTTCAATTTGATAGTTTAACAGTAGCGATGTTAATACCTGTATTAATAATAAGTTCATTGGTTCATATTTACTCAATAGGATATATGAGCAATGATCCTCACAATCAAAGATTTTTTAGTTATTTAAGTTTATTTACTTTTATGATGATAATACTTGTTACTGGTAATAATTATCTAGTAATGTTTGTTGGATGAGAAGGTGTGGGAGTTTGTTCATATCTTTTAGTAAGTTTTTGATTTACTAGAATAGCTGCAAATCAAAGTTCTATGTCTGCTTTTTTAACAAATAGAGTAGGGGATTGTTTTTTAACAATAGGTATGTTTGCTATATTATGATCTTTAGGTAATTTAGATTATAGTACAGTATTTTCGTTAGCTCCTTACATTAATGAAAATGTAGTAACTATTATAGGAATATGTCTATTAATAGGTGCTATGGCAAAAAGTTCTCAAGTTGGTCTTCATGTATGATTACCTATGGCTATGGAAGGTCCTACTCCTGTTTCTGCCTTAATACACGCTGCTACTATGGTTACAGCAGGTGTATATCTATTAATACGTTCATCTCCTTTAATAGAATATAGTTCTACTATATTATTGTTATGTTTGTGATTAGGTGCTATTACAACTGTGTTTAGTTCTCTTATAGGATTATTTCAACAAGATATTAAAAAAGTTATTGCTTATTCTACAATGAGTCAATTAGGTATGATGGTTATAGCTATAGGTTTATCTTCTTATAATGTAGCTTTATTTCATTTAGTTAACCATGCTTTTTATAAAGGGTTATTATTCTTAGGAGCTGGTGCTGTTATACACGCAGTATCTGATAATCAAGATTTTAGAAAATACGGAGGATTAATCTCATTTTTACCTTTAACATATTCTGTTATTCTAATAGCAAGTTTAAGTTTAGTAGCTTTTCCATTTATGACTGGATTTTATAGTAAAGATTTTATATTAGAATCTGCTTATGGACAATATTATTTAAGCAGTATAATTGTATATGTTATTGCAGTAATAGGTGCTATGTTTACTACATTATATTCAGTTAAAGTTCTTTATTTAACTTTTTTAGCTAATCCTAATGGACCTGAAAAATATTATAAACATGCTCATGAAGGTGATATTTTTTTAAGTTTACCTTTAGTAATATTAGCCTTATTTTCAATATTTTTTGGTTTTGTTACTAAAGATATTTTTATTGGTTTAGGTTCAAATTTTTTTATTGATAATAGTATATTTATTCACCCTAACCATGAAATAATGCTAGATACTGAATTTGCTGTTCCTGTTCTATTTAAATTATTACCTTTAATTTTTACTATATCATTTAGTATATTAGCTATTATTTTTTCAGAGTTTTTACCTGAAGGATTAATTAGTTTTAAATCATCTAAATTAGGTTATATTATATTTGGTTTTTTCAATCAAAGGTTTTTAATAGAAATGTTTTACAATAAATATATTACTAACTTTACTTTAAATTTAGGAGGTCAAACTACTAGAGTTTTAGATAAAGGAAGTGTAGAATTAGTAGGACCTACTGGTTTAGAATCATTCTTGGTAAAATTAAGTAAAAATATATCATCTCTAAGTACAGGTGTTCCTACATCTTATGCTTTATATATATTAATTGGTCTTATTGTATACTTATTAGTTTTTTATTTTACTGGAGTTTATTCTGATTTTAGTATTAACTTTGATTTCGTGATAATTTTACTTTTATCGTTCTTAATTATGGTAATTTCGGTTAAAACGAACTAGGAGGTCTAATAATGTTAATAGTTTATTAAACAGTTCAATGTTTAAATTTTAACTTACTATAGAAATAAAATTTTTCTATAGTAAAGGGTTAAAATTATTTAGTGATAGTTTTAGTAGCCTACTATCTTGTCGCAAGATTGTTGCAATGTTAACTATCAAAAAATAGTTTACTAATTACACTAGTAAATTAGTAAAATAATAATAATTAAAAAAAAAGTATATAATACTTAATAGAATGAAAAATAGATAAATTTTTTATTTAGCTATATCTCTGGATTAATATGAACAAAAAATTTGAAATTTATGAGAATTTTAAAAAGTCACCCGTTATTAAAATTAGTTAATTCCTACCTTATTGATGCATCACAACCTAGTAATATTAGTTATTTATGAAATTTTGGTTCTTTATTAGCAATCTGTTTAATAATACAAATTGTAACAGGTGTAACTTTAGCTATGCATTACAGCCCTAACGTTTTAGAAGCTTTTAATTCTATAGAACATATCATGCGTGATGTGAACAACGGGTGATTAATACGTTACTTACATAGTAATACAGCTTCAGCTTTCTTTTTTTTAGTTTACTTACACATAGGGAGAGGTATATACTATGGATCATACAGATCTCCAAGAACATTAGTTTGAGCTATAGGTACTGTTATACTTATAGCTATGATGGCTGCCACCATAGGTGGGTGGCCAAATTGGTTTTAGTCTACTAGTGATTAAAGATAATGATCTTGTTATTTAGATTGTTTTAGTTTTAAGTTCTTGCAGTTTTTCATCCTTTTTTAATTTTAAAACTCCTCTTTTTATTCCTAATCAACCTATAGCAAAAACCTAATATAACTTAAGAAAATAATTGACCTCTTAAAGAAGGGTTTCTCGCTACATCTATGATTGGGGCTCCAATACTATTTAGTAAAAAATTTATTTTTATTATATTTATTCCTGTGAATAACAAAAGAAATAAGAGATTATATCTATAATTTCGTTTTTTCTTTTTATTTTTCATATAGAAAAAGATTATATTTTTCTAGTATAGATTTATATGGTTTTATTTTTAAGAGTTTTTTCATTAACTTAGTAAAATGTAATTGAACTTTTGCTATAGAAAGCTTAATTAAAGACATATATTCTGTTCTAAATATAAAAGATCTTGATTTCTCATTTATAATTCTTTTAAGTTATATTTTACATATGAATGAAAGCTTTACTCAGGGAGAACTGTTCGAACTGAGTTTAGAATATGAAATCTACATACGTAATATTGTAGATTTATACATAGTTTTTATTTTAGATTTAAAATTATGTTACATCTTAGTTATAAATGATAAATTTAAGAAAGATAATCCTTTACTTTATAATGCTTTAATTTTGATAGGTACTGCATTATTATTTATATTTGCTATAATGATGTGTTATAAGTTAAATCAATTTATTGTTAAAATTTTAAATAAAGTTGTTGAATGGATTACCAATTTTATTCTTAAAATGATGGGTTTTAGATTACGCCCTAGCCCTCCTCACCAACCTGGTGGGTTTGGGGAGCCTTCCGGTGGAGGAGGTAAACCTCCAAAAAAACCTGGTGGTCCTCAACCACCGAAAGGTCATTATACTAGCTCGTTTGAAGAAGAGGATGAAAGACAGGATGAAGAGGATGAAATAGAGGAGATGGAAAAATTACAAAAGGCTAAGAAAAATGAAAAAGCTAAAATTAGATATGATAGAATGGATCCGGTAAAAAAAGAAATTAAATTGGCTAATAAACGTAAAACTTATAATAATTTAGAGGAAGAGGAACAAAAACAACAAGGAAAAAGAAATTGAATGACACAAAAAAATAATATGACGGAGGAGAGAAAACAAGCTAGTTATGAAAGAACTAAAAAATCAAAACTGAAATCACTTATAAATGAAACCGCAGAAGAAAGACGTGTTAGATTAGATAAAAAAAATATATTAAATCAAAAATATAGAGAAAAAAAAACTTCAGAAGAAAAAGCTTCAAGGCTAGCTAAAGAAAAAGAGAGAATTTCTTTAAAGCGGAAGCTTATAACTGATAATGAAACTGCAGAAGAAAAATCTGTTAGATTGGATAATAGAAATAAGAATATTAAATTAAGCAGAGAAAACGAAAGTCCGGAAAAAAGACGTGCTAGATTAGATAAAAAAAACGAGGCAGCGAAAAAAAGAAGGGAAAAAAAGAAAGATGAGGATTAAACTTATTTTTATTTACTTCTTTTTTCTTCTCAGTTTTTTAATTACTTATTTTTGTCTTTTTTCTGGTCCTTTTTTATTTTAGCTTAAATCTTATGAATTATCAGTTTTTTATTTTTTTATCTTAATTGTTTATTTTCTGCTGCTTTAATTCGTTTATTTGTTTATGTTTGATTCTTTTTTCTTTATTCCTGTCTGTTTATTTGTTTTTGTTTCTTTATTCCAATTTGTTTGTTTCTTTGTTCCAATTTATTTATTTTTTTTTGTTTTTGTTTATTGGTTTTTATTTGATTTCTTTTTTTATTAGAACCAGATCTTTATCTAAATAATAAAGATTCTTCTTTAATCGGTAGATCTAAAATTAAAGTCCTACCGATTAAGTATATGTAATATATAATTAAAAATATACTGTTATAATTAAAAGTTTAATTAATTAATAACTAAAGTAGAATACCCTGACAGGGGTATTGGGTGACCAACAGCTCTAGGGCTATTCCAACGGTCATCTGGCAATGCTAGTGAAAACGGTTAAATATTCATTATCTGTTTAAAGACCGTCGGTTAATTATATGATCGCTACAGACTGGGTCACTGGTGGGTGGCTGAAATGCTGCTTAATGTACAGTCGGACTTTCCTAACCTAATTATTGGAGCTAATTCTTACAAGATTTAGCTCAAGGTTACGTTACACAAGGCTCTAGAAGATGTATATTAGAAACATATATTGGGGATTAATATATTGATAGAGTACAGGGGTATTCTATATAGATAACTTAGATTATAGTTTACTGGAGATTTTGACCGCTTTTTTGGGTTATGTTCTTCCATATGGACAAATGAGTTTATGAGGTAACCCTAAATTATTTGCCTCAAATGTATAATTAATATTAAAAATAAAAAAATTTGAAATTTATAGCTTTTTATTTCTGTGCACAAGCAAGAACTTAATATTCAAAGTTTCCAATTTTATTTCTTTAGGTGCTGTATACTGTGTACTCTATATTAAGGGAGATATTTTATTAAAAAATTCATATTTTTTCCTTAAGGGAAAAAAATTTTTATACCTTATTGCTTAAATCCTTCCTGCCTGCCGTTATGAATTGAGATCCTATTTCTTGAACAATACTTTTCGCCAATTGATAAGTCCGTTGTCCAGCCCCTTAAATGACTCAAACCCTGCTTTCTGTAGTACTCTTTGACTTGACTTATTGTCTGAAGTGGTCCACGCATATATCAGTTCTGTAGTACCAAGGGTATCTTGATGGTAAATAGAACTAGGAGTAACTTGGATTGATCTCTGAG
>Ga0325400_1001130_pt1 | contig 21667 bp, 11 predicted proteins | sample PopdelMetagenome_2_FD_205662 | JGI IMG/M metagenome (GOLD analysis project Ga0325400, IMG submission 205662) | Populus deltoides microbial communities from Bellville, Georgia, United States - Xylem-PdKOR-R1 | ecosystem: Host-associated > Plants > Phyllosphere > Stem > Wood/Secondary xylem...
TAGTTTAGAAGCATCATTTTCTACTATGTTCTTCATACAAGGGTAGTTTTTCTTTGAATATCAATCATTGATCAATCAAAAGTGTAACTCCCCATCTTGAATTTTCAATTGATAAACATCTCATTTTAAAACTTTGATAATTATGAATGGACCTCCTAATTTGGGAATTGCTTGTCAAATCTTGAACTTTTTATAGACAATAGGTAGTATGGCCTTCCACATCATATCACATATAATTTGTTTTATAGTACATGTTTGTTATATGTTATTTGAACTTTGTTTTTTATGTGCTCGTAAGTGATTCAATACGTTGAGTCTCACCTCATCCAAACTCTCCAAATCTCCTATCATAATGGAATAATTATTTATAATGTCTATATGATATTATTCTTTTAAGTGACTTAACTGTAAGTTATATGAAGTCTTATATGCCTACAATAGTTCTAACAATGCATCATGTAAAGCCATACAATATTTATTTCTATATGATAAGAATAAAAGTTTTACTAGTCGATTTTGTTTATTTATTGGCATAGGAATAATAAGGAGTAGAATGAATTATTTGAATCCACACTCTTATATTAATTGCTTTAAACCCTCTCTCGTGAATACTAATCGTTGGTCAGTAGTGATGGTTTTTGAGAGTTCAAATCTATATATGATATGTTCTTTAATGAATTTGATCAAAGTTTCTTAATTGATTAAGAATAACTTTAACCTACTTGATGAAGTAATTTGTAAGTATAAGAATGTAGTTTATCATAAATTTATGAAGTCCACACATATTTTCCACTTGTCGTTGTTTTTCTTGACCATTACCATATTTGTAAGCCAGGCAGAGTATATCATTTCCTTGATAAAGATACCAACTAAAAGCTTATCCACTTCTTGTATTTATTGGTTTCTATCTCTTACCTCTAAAATTCTACTTCTTCTAGTGGACTGGATAAACAATTAGGTCAACCTTAAATTGATGAATGAGTATTTCATGATTGATTCCTAGCATGTTAAAGATGCCTATTTTAAAATTGGGTATTTGGATATAAAAGAGCTTTGTTAGTGATTGCTATTGTATTAGTGTTAGAGTGTAATCCAATCGCGTGACTGCTTCTTCATTTTTTTTAAAAGAACATCCCTTAATTCTTCAACAGCTTCGAATCTCATCTCCAACTTTTTTTTTCAAAAACCCTTGTTGGTCCAATGTTAGGACCTTTTTTCCCTTCAAGTAGATAAAGACATATTGCTTTGGGATCATTTTATTTTCTCTTATTGTGGCCACTTCTTTCTAGGTAGGGAATTTTAGTGCTAAGTACTGGTGTTGATTGCAACAATGATTTGATATTTGAGAGGTAAGTTAAGGCCATGTCAATGACCATAAAGGTTTGCTTGAAATAGATACATTTATGGGGAGTGCCACTAGTAACTGGGATTTCTAAGATGCCTTTCACTGGCACACTCGAGCCTTCTATCAAAATAAAAGGAGTCTTCACTAGAGCCATTCTTGAAGGAGGTATCCCCATCTATGCCATTACTTCTCTAGAATAGATATTAACCACAATTCCATCATCTACCAAATCTCAATAAACTCAATGGATAGAGAGAATTTTGAAGATGAACAAGGCATCCTCATGTGAAAAGGTTATTCCCTCTTTATCTTCTAAAATGGAGATAATGGGCTCGTGGCATAGCATCTGAAGATGAACAGTTGTAAGAACCTACTTTCTATACTTTCTTTTCCTCATGCTGGAATCATCCCATGTTGTGGTGCCCTCCAAGATCACACTCGGGTAGTTCCTATATATATTGGTAAGGCTCGTCCCTACTTTTCCCTGGATAGGAATCCTCTTTTCACAAACTGAAGGAGATAGCCTTTAACTATCAACCTTTTAATTTCTTTTTTCAAAATGTAACACTCTTCTATGTCATGTCCTTTGTCCCTATGAAATAGATAATACTTCTTAGAAGTGTAGGTACTGATTGGTGATCTCATTTTGTAGAAGGTATTGAACAAATTATTTACCCTTAATGGCAGTAAAGACCTCTGTAAGGGTGATATTTAATGGAGTAATGCACATTTCATGGTAGGTCATGCATTCATTGACTAGCCTTCTCTAACTTTCTATAAGGTTATTGTCCCTCCTTGGAGAGTGATCTCATTTGAGAGACTTCTCTAATAGACTCTCTTTAAAGAAATGAAAAGGCTCATGGCACAACACACTTGCCTCTTTTACGTGTATATGGTTATCTATAACTTGCTTCTTTTTTAACAAGCTTCTGTTTTATAGAGCATACTACTCTTTCTATAAATCTCTCATTTTATTCCATTTATCAAAGTCTTAGAAGCCACTAGCCCGATTAATTCCTCGACCTTGAGCATTTCCTCACTAAACCTCTTCAAATATACTCGTTTGGACTCATCATCTACCTGAGTAACCTCAAAGAGTTATATGGAGCTTTTTAAAGCTGAGATAGTTGTGCTGAATCGTGCAACCAATTTGATAAAAAGGTCACCAAAGCTTGAAATGGAGTTTTGCTCCAAATTATTATACCATGTGTTTACTGATGGTTGACATCATTATCCTTGATGACAAATTCCAGGTTGTTTCATACATTCTGTACATGTTCTGTTGGGTCAGCAAGATTGTCATGGTTGTTTAAGGTCATCTTGGTTGTTATATAAACTTTAGGAATACGAGTACACAACATTCGTCTTAACAAGGGGGAATCTTGAATCTGATAAGAGGTGTCTACATCGTCATGCATGACTAGATGACGTTGAGCTGCAGGATCAATGGCTAGCCTACCCTACAGGTTGCTTCCTACTCCCATATCTATATTGTTCTGGGTAGCTTGAGATTTTTAGCATGGAATGATGGGATCGATGACTACCCACCATACCATGATGGCCAGATGGCATCAAGAATACTTGTTATGTTCAGGAGCATTGTGACGACATGAATGCCCTCTAAAAGGGTTTGATGACCATACCTGCTACTATGGAGTTGTAAAGAAGGGTGCTGCCACGGGTTTTAAGACTTGTTGTGGTGTTATAAAGGAGGGTACAACCTAGGTGAGGAGTTGCTCTTGGTTGATGAGCTATTCGAAGTTTGGTTAGGAAAAAGTGTTTGTCATGGTAGGGAGGTCTTTCATGCATCCTATTATATGAATTTCTTGATTATCTTCCATTAAAGATAATTAGAGATGTCAAAACCAGTTCTGAAAAAATAGTTTATGGCTTTTTAATCAGTTTCTCACAGACGACGTCAATCGATGATATTCCAAAATCTAATATGCTTAGGAATAAGGTTTTTGAGTTTTTGAATAGTGGGAAATCACATGTTTATATCAATATTTCATTCTTTAAAGCTCATCAAGCAGATGATTGGTGGTAGTAAACCTAACACCTGCAAAACAATCCATTTTGATAGAGTTTAGCCTTAGATGATAAAATTAGTGACTTTTAGGTAAGTTGTTATAATAAATGAGAGAATGAGCTTTAAATTCCAAGGACAAGAATGTTTGTTCTTGTTTTTATACGATAAATGCTCTAAGAATTAAAGTATATATACTTAGAGAATAAAAATTATAAACTCTTTACCTGAGTGGTTCAAGGGTATTTATAACCCCTGAACCTTGTCATGTTACTATATTGGAGAGGTTAAAGAATCATTTCCTCCTGATAGCCTTAATGAGAGATATATGCATTGCATAACATTAAATAAGGGATAAATATCTCTTACACCATATTATTAAGGGATAAATATCTTTCACATAATATTTACAGCGATGATTTATGATGGACCCTTAGAAGACTTTTATACACCTAGAGGTGTAGAGAGATGAATATTTTTTTATATTAATATTTTATGTTAGAATTTATAAGAATAAACAAACGAAGCCTCATGGTCCAACATGGGGCCAATAATGGTCATCAAACCCATATCCACTTAGACTCGACATGATACCAAGCCCAAGGGTGATAAGTCTGATAGTTTGTTAGACTCATGTTTACTTGTACTAAGCTTTTAGTTGAACCCAAAGATATCAGGTCGGGTCTGGCAACTTGACAGACCAATATCTTCTTGAAATGGTGTGTAGCTAAACCTAAAAATGTTAGGTATAACAGCTTGTTAAATCTATATGTGTTTGATCTCAGCGTATAGTTGAACTCAAGGATTTTAAGTTTGACAGCTCACCAAACCCATGCCAACTTGAGCTCAACACGTAATTGAACCCCAAGAATGTTGGGATAGTTTAATTTGTCAACATTTAGTTGAATCCTAGGCCTAGAAGCAAGCAAAACCCATGGTATTTATTTGGGCTTGACTTTTTACCAAGTATAAGATATTGTGTTATTATTCTATCTTTAGTACTTTTAAATATCAACTTTAAGCTAAAAATTAAAATTTAAAAATATGTTGATACATATAAAACCTACTTAATTAAACATATTAACATATTGTGCCTTCTATATGATACCCGAATGAAAGAAAGAGTGTGCATCCTTAACTGATGACGAGATGCGATTTGATTATTCTTTGCAAGAAAGACGTTCTTTTTAAAGTCCCCTTTACTAGATGCCTAACTTTTTTTTTTTTGGAAAAAAAAAACATAATAAAATTACCAAGTTTAAGTTCTGGTGCTGCCCTGATGTCAAATGAAGACAAATGAAGAAAAAAGGTGAGACTTTGAGACCAGTAACCAGAATCAGTCTCTGAACCTATGCCGGATGGTTAAGTTCCTATCCTGGAAATCTATAAACGGATGCCATTTTCATGTTCCTATGCCTGTTTGCTATGTTACTTTACTAGACGTTTATCAACGGAACCCAGTGTGTGAAACTGGAGCAGTGGATGAAAAGGAAATTTATTGGACACAAGATTTAAACACTTTAATTTCTTTTTTCATTGTTTATACACTTACATCAGACCTTTCAAGGAGGTTGCTTCCTTCTTCTTATTCTCCCACCCCACACATAATCAGAACGGTGGTGCCTGCACCTGAAGGATCCGGGGTGCCTTGTGGGAGAACACAAACACTTCTTTATCGAGCCAGCAACAGCACTGCTGCAAGTAGCAACCACCTCTGTCGGTGCATGTCCAGTTTCTGTCTCCACCGCTTGCAAAACGAGCCATCTTCGATACACCACCAAGTTCCTGCTAACCCAAGGCACACCCGGGTGGCACATTTTTCTTCTAACCTTTCTTCTGTGGAGATTGTATTAGAGTATGTTTATTGTGATGAGAGAGCTTGTAAAGAAAAGAAAAGAATCCGTGATGTTATGAGATTTCAAGTAAAGAAAGGAAGCCTAAAAGTTAAAGTTTCAGAGGTGTAGAGGAACTTTAGCTTTAGGTTGATTCCTTCCCGGACAGGGTTTGCAATTTCATTTCTTCCATGCGTGGGTTATTATTTATTACTGATCTGAGTAAGCAATATGCTTAGCTGACGAAACCACTACCTTCACTCATCCTAAACCACGGCCTAATAAGATAACAAAGCCGAAAATGCGAAAGGAAAGCAGCCAAAACCTCCTCCAAAGAAAGATCAGGTTCTTCTGGCCGACATGTGGCATAAACGCTGCCGTGTGTCCAGGTTTAGTGAGCCCGATTCATGCTTGCCACTTGTTGTATCTCAAGTGGAGGGGACACGTCGCTTATGTTTTTATTATATATCGAGCTTACTGGTTTGTACTTTCTATTATGTACATTAATTTTGATTGGTAGAGAAAATTGGTTTTTTTGGATAAAATGGTTAGTTTCGTGGGTGGAGATGGGATTAAGCTGCACTTTATAGGAGAGGTGTTGTTTGAAATTGGACAAAATGCTGATCCTTTGCATAGTCATCAGATTCTTTACGCTTTTTCACTTGTTATTTGGATCGTTCATGCCAAACTGTGAAGGCACCAGACGGTGCCATTGTCCACGACACCGTGTGCGGTAACAAAAGGAGGGAGACCCAGAAACCGCGTCATCCCAACACTTAAACTTTATTAAGCTTTGATCAGAGAAAATATGGAAGAAAAGTGAACATTTTCTGTATGTCGCTTTTCATTGAAACTCATTTTCAGGATTGAAGAAAATAATGTTGGGAAATCTGTTTTTTAAAAAATAGTTAATGGTTGCATTCGATGTTAAATAAAAAATTGGTATCCATTTACTTCTAGAGTTACAACTTTATTAAAATTTAATTTTTAAAATAAATTCTGTAATATAAAACATTAACATAACTTAAAATAAATTATAGAAAAATAAAAAAATTAATCTTAAAGAATCTTTAGTTGACATGTGTTGGTAAAATCTAAAACTCACTAAAATAACTTTATCCCACGTAAAAAAAAAAAAAAAAACTTTCTTATGTTTATACAGTAGAAAGTTGATAAGGTAAAATTATGCCCAAATAACAAACAACTTTTAGAGCAAAGAGTTCCTAAGCAAAATAGGTTATGGATTTAAACCCAAATGTTAGGCTTTAGAATGGTTTTGAGTTTAAGTTTATTATAAAATAATATTTTAAACTGTAAAAGATTAATTTTTGTTAATTGAAACTTGAGCTTAGGTTTGGTCATTGACAAATTATTTTTTTCAGCCCATTGGTTTGTCTAGCCCATGAAAGTTAGAATCTGATTAGTTTTTGCACTAACAGAAATTCAACTAAAACCAATGGATTTACCGATAAAATTTTTCTGTCAGGAATTTGCAGTGATATTTTGCAACAAATATAAATCCCTCGGTAATGATGTCATTATTTACCAACGAAACAATTTTGTCGGTATATACTGACAAAATTACCGAGGGACTATTTAGAATTTTTTTAAAAAAAGCAAGTCGATGATGTGGAAGTTTTTGCGGGTGATTTTACTAACGGAATTACCAAGGGATTTAAACCGGGATTTCTGTATAGTGACGTGACCTTTTCACCGGCAGAATCACCGAGGGAATTACCGATAAAAATATTCCGTCGGTGATTTCATCGTTAAAAGTTAATATATCACTATGTTGTCGACCCTCCTCTCCCCTTCCCTATTTAAAGAAATTGCCCCCTAGCTACAAACATTCACCCCCCCAATTATCCCCCTCTTCTCAACACAAGTAAATCTATCTTTTTTAAAAAAAAATTAACATTAAAATGTCAATTTTATTATTATTTAATGTTTTTTTTAGTATATGTATTTTGTTAGTATATGTACATGTTTTATTGTTTTTTCTCAAACAAACTTGTAGTATGAATGTATAATTTTGTGCTTATTATGGTTTGTTTTAGATTTTATAAAATTATATTTGTTTGTAAATTATTGAAACTTATGTCTAATTACCGAATTAGATGTGTTATGATGAAATAAACAATAGATTTTATAAATTTATTTGTATAACTTTGTATGGATATTGATAATTGATAATGAATATTTAAGAGAAGTTGTAATTAGTTTATTGGATAATCGCGAGTTAAACCAATATTTTTGCAAATTTATTTACTTAACATAGTTAATTAATACATGTTATCATTATTATTTTATAGAGATTCGATAGAAGTCATGGATGATCATTCATGGATGTAACAAGACTCACCACAAGGATTGTGGAGATGGATTATTGAATGGGGTTCAGGGTTTTATTAATTTTACAACATCTATTATAAGAAATTTTAGTGGAGATGATATTAGGTATATATGCAGGAAGTGTAAAAATAAAAAGCATTTGCATACAGGCATACAAATATTATAACGATGCATCTTCTACACAAGAGGTTCATGGAGGATTACCTGTGTTGGTATGCACACGGAGAACAATCTGTTCGTAATGAGAGCATATTAGAAAGGATTATTGTGTCAACTTCTAGTACTAACAACATGCATAGCGTTGTAAATAACAAAAGTAATCATTACAAGAATATGATTATGAAGGTAATGAGAATGAATCAAGGTAATTTTAGTCAATATTCAATTATAGAAGAAGAACCTAATACAGATGCGACTAGGTTTTTTTTGATCTGTTGAAAGATTCTAATGAACCATTACAGGATGGTTGCATAAATCATAGTAAATTATCAGTCATTATACATGTGTTCACCACCAAGTCGGATTGTGGGTTGAGTAAGGTCAGTTATGACAGAATTATCGAATAAGCGGAAAGTATTTTACCTAAAGAGAATAGGATGAAAGAGAACTTCTATGCTACTAAGACCATGATGAAACCTCTTAGTTTAGGATACTAGAAAATTAACATATGCCCAAACTTCTGCATGTTATACTACCTTGAAAATGTTGAGTTGATCGAGTGTATGACATGTGAGCATTCCCGTTACAAACCCAAAATTGGCACAGGAAAGACTCTCATGGCATATAAAAAACTTATATACTTCCCAATCACACCTAGACTACAAAGGTTATTCATGTCACCAAGGATTGCTCAACACATGACATGGCACCAATCACATGATGTGGTTGATGGAGTGATGGTGCATCCTTTTGACGACATGCATGGAAAACACTTTAAAAGTGTGCATCCTCACTTTTCAGCTGAATCAAGGAATGTGCGTCTTGGGTTGTGTACAGACGGATTCAACCTATTCGGGTCATTTGTTGCTTCTTATTCTTGTTGGCCGATCATACTCATGGTTTACAACTCGCCATCAGATATGTGTATGAGGCCGGAGTTCATGTTTTTATCTATGGTGATACCTGGTCCAAGTAGTCTAGGCCAGAATATAGATGTTTGTCTTCGATTGTTGATTGATGAATTGACGCAGTTGTAGTCTTCTAGAGCTTTGACTTATGATATATCGAGAAAACATAATTCTCTTATGAGGGCGACTTTGATGTGGACTATCAGTGATTTTTCAGCTTATGGAAAGGTTTCTGATTGGAGCACGCATGAAAAACTAGCATGTCCATACTACATGGAAAACAACAAGGCATTCACGCTAACAAATGGAGGTAAAGCTTTTTTTTTTTTACTATCACTGTCGTTTCTTGCGAACGAATCACAGGTACAGAAAGAACAGAAAGCATTTTTTTATTGACAAAGTTAAAAAGGATGTTGCACCCTCGCGTCTTTCTGGTGAAGAATTGCATGACGTTGTATCGGAGTACAGTGATATTGTGTTTAGTTTCCAATCTAGTAAACAAAAGTTTCTTGGTTTTGGTTTGACCCACAACTAGGTAAAGCAAAGCATTTTATGAGAGCTTCTTTATTGGAAGACCAATCTTCTCCGCCATAACCTTGACATTATGCACATAGAAAAAAAACGTGTTTGAGAATATTTTCAACATCGTCATGGATATGAAGGGGAAAACAAAGGACAACATCAAGGCTAGAATGGATATAGCATTGTTCTGTAACCATAAAAATATAAAGTTGGTTTTTGATGGGTCAAGGGTCGCAAAACCCAGAGCAAGTTTTGTGTTAGAGATAAATGCACAACAACTAGTCTACCAATGGCTTAAGAGTCTGCGTTTTCCCAATGGATATGCCTCGAACATATCAAGGTTGGTTAATCTAGAGGAATGCAGATTGTATATAATAAAGAGTCATGACTACCACTTGTTTATGCAAACACTCATTCCATTAGCATATCGTGATTTATGGCCAAAGGGTACATGAGATGCACTCACAGAGATTATTCATTTCTTTAGAGATATAAGCTCCAGCAAGTTGCAGACAAATCACATTGAATGGCTTGAAATGAATATTATCGAGACAATATGCAAACTTGAGATGATATTCCCTCCATCATTTTTTGACTCGATGGAGCATCTACCCATATATTTACCGTATGAGGCAAAAGTTGGAGGACCAGTCCAGTATAGATGAATATATCCATTCAAGAGGTTAGATATTGCATATGCAATGTAGTTCATAAATTATTTTCATTGTTTTGCTTAATTTAAAATATTTGTTTAATTCCATGCAGGTACTTGTTCAATCTTAAGAAAAACATTAAGAACAAGGCGTATGTTGGGGCTTCGATATATGAGGCCTATATTGTTAAAGAGATCTCAACATTTATCTCGTACTATTTCGAACTTCATTTGAGAACAAGAATCAACCGCGTTCCACGGCATGATGATGGTGGTGAAGTGCCTTCTTGTGGAAACTTGTCAATATTCTTCAATCCTGGATGACCCACACCTAAAAATATCATAAGGAAAAGATATTTGTCTGAGATAGAGTTCAGACAAACACACAATTATGTTCTATTTAACTGTGATGAGCTGAGACCTTTTATCCAGTAAGTATATTTAGTACTTAAACTTTATTAAAAATATATTATTTATTTATTGTAATATCAAATTAGAAGAGGTCATCGAATTGAAATATCATAGCGAGCAGAATAGAGTGTTTTTATTCAAATGCTATTGGTGTGACACCACTAACAAAGGAATCATAGTAGATCCTCACTATGGTCTAGTGGAAATCAACTCAAAAGCTAGACTTCGCAACATAAATGATGTTTTTGTTTTCACAAAGCAATGCCAACAAGTTTATTACACATATACCCCTTACTTTAGAAAGAATCGATTAAGAGTTGATTGGTTATCCATTTCAAAAACGACACCCAAGGGTCGTGTTAAGGTTGTTCAGAATAAGAACGAAGACACAAGTGTATGAGATGAAGTCTTTTAAGTTAGTGAGTTGGTTAAACCACATCGAGTTACTCATTCGATTGACTTAGAAGAAATTTTAAATTTTCATGTTTTTGATGATAGTCTTGTTAATGTTGACATAAAAGAGTTGAATGTTTTTCTGAGCTCTAGTGGATAAGCATATGTCAATGAAGAAGATGATGATGATTGGACAACAAAGATTGAGATAGAGCTGATGACGATTCAATTGACGAAGAAGAAGAAGAAAATTCTGACTAACTATCTGAACATGAAAGTGTAAAGAATATTTAATAATGTAATATTATGGCTGAAATTTTGTACCATGAAATATTTATTTTATTATTCTTCACTGTTGTTATTGTGTTGTGTAGGCAGTTTGCAATTTAAGTGTTTACAAGGAGGATAAATAAGCAATACAAACACAATTTATCATGCACTGTGCACATCACTGATGGATCTACAAACAAAATACGTCTGTCGGTATTTCACTGAGAGTTGCAAAATATTTACTACATATGCCACATTCACCAACATATATACGAATGGACAACGCTCGTTGGTATTTCACATAGAGTTGCAAAATATTTACTGCTTATGCCACATTTAGCGACGGATATACAAACGGACAACACCCGTTGGTATTTCACAAAGAGTTGCAAAATATTTACTGCATATACCACATTCACCGATGCCTTTACAAACAAAAAGAGTATGTCCGTATATTCAAGAGGATGAGAATTGTTCACCTCCCATATTAGTGAAGTTTCAGAAACACCAACGAATTCACCGACGGACCGCAAATTCCTTATATTATCGATAAATCTAATTAAACTCCTAAGCTTGTTTACTTTTTCAATGAAATGTAAATAAATGGAAGTTATAAAGTAAGGAAATGGAGGACAAATCAAAGCCAACTTATACTCCAATTCCTATGGTATATTTTAATATCATCTACTTTCATAAAATCATATGCTTTGGAAGAAGCTTATATAGTTTGAGAAGAGGTTTTGATTGATCAAAAAGAAGAATCTACTTTAACTAATATGCTCTTAGGCATGACCATACATAACATAGAAATCATACCTTAAAGGGGTGGACATTTAACTAGAGTTGTAAGTTCTATAGCGAAACTGAAAAGAGGAGAAATTTACCATAATAAAATTACCTTATAGAGAGGTTTGTTGAATATTCAAAAACTGCTCAACAACAGTCAAACAAGTAGGGAATATTGGGTGAACCAAAAATGTTTGGGTAGAGTTGGATCTAAACATTGGCTAAGTAAATGTCCTATAGTAAGAGGAGTAGTTATGAACCTTGTAGACAATCTCCATAGGGGTGGTGAGAGGAGGGCCCTCAATTGTATAAAAAATCTGCAACCTTGTGGGGTTTTCTTGCACTTGAAAGAAGTGGACAAAGAAATAAATACAGTGATAATTTTATTCTTCGTCTTCATAGTAAATAGGAGAGAAAATAAAATTTGTTTCTTCATCTTTTTTTAAAAAATAGAAATTAACTACGACACGTTCACCATAAAAAAACAAATTCCTTTTTGTAGCAAAAGGAGTCAACAAAGGTGCTACTATAAAAAAATTATAATTAAACCATAAGCTTGAGAGCAAAGTTATCTAATAAATAGACCAACTTGTCATATAAGTGTTGCATTTGAGGATATATCCTATGAAGAATATGAATAAAACTTTTTTTATGAAGAATATGAAAAATAGAACATATACTTAAAAGAAAAACAAAACATATAAGAAATTATTATTGAAAGATTTAACATAAAAAAACAAAATGTATAAGAAATTATTATTGAAAGATTTAACATAAATAAGTTAAATAAGCTTTTATACATAGACATAGACTAAGTATATGGATATTTATTTTCTTGCTTTGACATGCAATTTAAGATAAACCTAACACTAATTTTGTTTTTATTATAATAAAATCTAATTTGAAAACAATCACACCATTATTATACATAAAGCTAAAGGGTGTGAGGAAATCAATGTTCACCCACACCCAATGCACTGTGGATTACAATAGTAATCTATAGTGTATTACTCTTTTTTTTTCACATTTTTTTTCATTTTTTTCACTCACAGTGTATTACTTTTCTTTTTTTTTTCCTACAATACTTTCCCCTTTTTTCTTTTTTCATTTTTTCCCCAAAATTATCTTTGTCAATTGTACTTTTTTAATATTGAGCTACTTAAAAATTTTGCTTTGTAATTTTTTTCCTTTAAAATATTGTGGATTACTACAGTGTTTTCCCACATGGTTTTTTTATTTTATTTTTTTTATTTTTCATAATTATATTTGTCGATTTTTTTTTTTTAATATTGAGCTGATTGATAATTTAGTTTTGTAATGTTTTTCTTTAAAACATTGTTGATTACTACAATGTTTCTCTACATGGTTTTATTTGTTTTTGTTTTTTATGATTTTCTTCAAAATTATCTTTTTTGGATTTTTTTTTAATATTGAGCTGGTTAAGAATTACAGTTACAATATGTGAGGAAAGCACTCTAGCTTTCCTCGTAAATTACTGTGGATTGCTACAGTGTTTTTTCCCACATGGTTTTTTTTTGTTTTTTTATGTTTTTTTTCTAAAATTATCTCTGTGAATTTTATTTTTTAAATATTAAGCTGGTTAAGAATTACAATTACAAGTAAGGCTAAATCATGTGGGGATTGCACCGTAACTTTCATCACAAAACACTATGGATGGATACAATTCTTCCTCACATGGTTTTTTTCCAGTTTCTTTTGTGTTTTCTTTTTTTGTAATATTTTTTTCCAAAATTATCTTTGTCGATTTTTTTTTTTTAATATTGAGCTTGTTAGAATTTAGCTTTCTAATAAAACTTAATCATGAGGGGAAAGCACTGTAGTTTTGCTCACAAAACACTGTAGATTGCTACAGTGACTCTCCACATAGTTTTTTTTCTTATGAATTTTTCAAAATTATCTTTGTCAAATTTATTGTTTTAATATTGAGCTGGTTGAAAATTATAATTATAAGTCATTACAAATAAGGCTAAATCATATAGGGAAGCATTGTAGCTTCCATCACAAAACACTATGAATTGCTACAGTGTTTCCAATATTTTTTTCCCTGTTTTTTTGTGTTTTTTTGTTATATTTTTTTTCGAAAATTTTCTCTGTCAATTTTATTTTTTTAATATTGAGCTGATTGAGAATTTAGCTTTGTTATTTTTTTCCTTTAAAACACTGTAAATTGCTATAGTGTTTTCCCACATGATTTTTTTATGATTTGTTTTCAAAATTATCTTTGTCGATTTTTTATTAATATTGAGTTGGTTAAGAATTATAATTACAATAAAACTAAATCATATGGGGAAAGCGTTGTTGTTTTCCTCACAAAATACTGTGGATTGCTATAGTATTTCTCTAAATGGTTTTTTTATGATTTTTTCTAAAATTATCTTTGTTGATTTTATTGGGGAAAGCACTGTAGTTTTCTTAACAAAACATTGTCAATTGCTACAACGTTTTTCCTCATAGGTTTTCTTCCTTCCAAAATTATCTTTGTCGATTTTTTTTAATATTAAGTTGGTAGAGAATTTAGTTTTGTAATTTTATTTTATTTTACTTTTTATTAACAGAAAAGCTAAATCATGTGGCGAAAGCACTGTATCTTTCTTCACAAAATACCGTGGATTACTACAAATTATCTTGTTCAGTCTCTAAGTTTTTAATCACCAACATAATTTTTTTTTTCCATCTTGAAATATTAGCTCCATTATATCTTTAGTTTTCATTATTTATCTAGTGCTGATTCACAATTATAATAATATCAAATATATTTGTTTTATAAACCCGTAGGTGTGTACGTGCCATCTTGTCATAAGAATTTGATGTTATCATCGTACTGTTGCCAACTAATCTTTGTTCAAATGTAAAGAAATTTGGAGTTGTCTTTTTCCTTTATTTCTTTAAGTTTTTAATTTGGTCTATAAAAAACAAACTCTTCCAAAGTGACCCAATTAATTGTAGAATGTTTATTTTGTGTGAATGTAGTGAGTATTCCCCCCCCCCCCCAAAAAAAAAAGAATGATATTTAAAATAGTGGTAAAAAAAAAATATGTTCTTCATTTTCTCAATAAGACAAAAATAATGTATAGACAGAGAACTCATAATATTTTTAAATTTAAGTTATGTTTATTGCTAAAAAACGTTTCAATTTATTTTTCCTAGAAAGCAAAAAATTATGGAAATTCTACAATTTTTTCTCTTACAATGTCGTATTCATGGACATGTATGTTTTATTTTTTTTGTTATTTTTCAGAAAATTCTCTAATGTTTTGGTATTATTTTTGGTCTCTTTCTTCTTATGTTTTTTTTTTCATATTTTTTTTTGTTATTTTTAGTTCTTTGAGAACATAAAACTTGTTCAGTTAGATATTTTAGTTCTTCTGTTTTCTAAAAAAGCGATAGTTTTGGTTGGGTGCTCGAAATAATAGGACAAATACTTATGGTATCAAGAGTTGTAGTGTATGGTCCTATCTTTCATTTAACCTTGACTCGATTTGTGATCTTCACTAGGGATACCTTCAACCTAGTCTCTACCAGATTCTAAGTGCCCTAAATTTAACCTTGGGTGTCCTAGTCGTAATGTCATCTTGACCTTTAGTAGCCTCAAATGTAAGTTTGAAACAGACTTGGCATGATCCTTGGATGCCCTAAACTTGGTCTCGGCCTATACCCTAGTAATCTTAAATATGGTCCCTATACCCTGGTAATCTTAAATATGGTCCCTATACAAACACCTCAATGCCTTAATTCCAACCCTCCCATAGTCTTTGGGAGCTCCAAATCTAGTTCCGGCATGACCTTGAAGCATTATAAAGAAAGCTAAAAGATGGGGAGTTTTAATGTAGCTCTACACAGACATTATTATGGACTGTTATAGTGAAATTATCTTTTTATTTTTGAGCGGTTTAAATTTAAGTCTTTAATTTAGGGGTATTTTGATCTTTTCCAATGGCTCAATAGTCATTAAAAAATTATTTAGGGATATATGCGTCTTTTCAAATTTTTTAACATATTAAAAATAATTTTTTACCCCTAAAATCAACAAAATTTAGAACTGTTGACCAAGAGCTTTCTTGACTTTCACAACATTCATAACAGTAAAAATACATTTTTGCCCCCAAGATAAAAAAAAAAGGGCTGCTAGACAAGGGTATTTTAGGTTTTTTTAATTTTCATGTACAGTAAAATAACGTTTTTACCCTTAGAAAAAGACAGAAAAAAAGCTGTCTTTGGAGGTGTTTTGATATTTTTCATGTTTTATTTTTTATTTTTTAATCGAAAAGTTGTTGGCCCGTGTTCCACATGCACCAGCGAGTAGACAACATCTGCACCATCCATCATCTCCCTGGATGCGCAGTCATGCCCTCTTCCATATAATGGGGCGTGTGTAGGCTGATAATTTTTTAATTGCCACTGGTGATCAATTTTTTGTGTTTTTTCTTTCTTTTCTCTCTCCTGACAACTAAAGCGCATAATTATCCTCTTTGTTTGTTATTTGTCAATGTTAGTCCTCATTCTTTGAATTTCTTATTTCGTCCTTATTCCTTTTATAGAAGTTTTGTTTTTTTTCAATTTTGTCCTTCAATTGCAATTTCTTATATGTTTGGTTTTTCATTTTAGTCCTCATTTATTAATTTCTTATTTTTTTTATTTCTTTTATAGTTTCAGTCATCCTAAATCCTTCTCTGTTTTTTGTTGGTGTTTCAAAATCCATCATTTTTGTTTTCATTTTGGTCATTTTCTCTTTTGTTTGAGTTTTATTTGTTTACAATTTAGTCCTTCAATTCTAATTTGTATATATTATATTTTTCAATTTTGATCCTTCTACTTTTGATTTTTTTTCCTTGGCTCTTTTTTCAAAGTTCTTATAGTTTTTAATTTTACCCTTCAAATCCAATTTATAATTTTTCTTTCAAATTTATTAATAATTATATAAATAATATTAATGATGATGATGGTGGTGGTGGTGATGGTGATGGTGATAGTATAATTGTATAATAATAGTTAATAGTAATTGTGATTGTGATAATAATAATAATAATAATAATATTTTTAATTTTACCCTTCAACTCAAATTTATGATTTTTCTCAATAGTAATAAATGTTTTTTCAAATTTATTAATAATAGTAATAGTAATAGTTAATTGTGATTGTGATAATAATAATAATAATAGTAATAATTAATTGTAATTGTGATAATAATAATAATGATAATACTAATTGTGGTTATAACAGTAATAATAATAAAAATAATGATAATATTAGTTATAGTGGTGGTGATAATAATTATAAGACTAGTATAAACAGTAATAATAATAACAATGATAATAATGATAATGATAGTAATTACGATAATAATACTAGTAACAATTATAATATTACTTATTGATAATAATATTAATGGTGGTAGCTGTAATGAAAATGACAATATTAGTAATGATAATAATAATAATGATAATTCATCATTCGATATTATATTTGCTAGGAATTGAGTTTTGTTGCTGTTTCATAAATGATATTTTTTATCTAATATCAAGAATTACTGGTTTAAAAAGTTTGCTTGACATTCACTTTTATTTTTTATTATATATATATTTTTAATTTTATTATTTAATATTAATTTTTTAAAAAAATCATTAAAGTTTCCTTTAAACATGTTAAATGAACTGATTTACATTAAGTTAGCACTTAAAGATTTATTATCTTGTACGAGTTTATAACATTAAAAAAAAATGTTGCACTCTTAATAACTTTTTTATATAGTTTTAAAAACATGATTCGAATAACTGAAACAAGGAAAAATCCTCACTTGACTACTCAACGCTCGAATCAAATCTCAGCTTGACCCAGAGGCACCTCAATGCAGTCCGAACACGACCGTAGAGCACTTTGAATCATGTCCTAGCTAGATCCTAGCATCTTGGACCCATTCTCAAGCTCCCAGTATGATCATGACCCAACTCCTAAAACAATGGCTATTTAGCGTGAAAAAATAAAAGTTTCCAGAACTTTTTTAAGTCTTTTTTATTTTCAAAAGATTTAAAAATTTATTGCCAATTTTTGTCCATTGAAAATAAACAATAAAATCAAACAAATTTCATAGGATATTTATTTTTTTTAACAAAAAACAAAAACGATACAACACCATGCTTTAGGCACCGTGTTTCATAATTATTTTGCTAAAAATTAATATATTTTTTTATGATTTAGATCGTTTTAATGCGCTGATCTGAAAAATAATTTTTTAAAAATAAAAAAAATATTATTTTAATGCATTTCAACACGAAAAATACTTTGAAAAACAGCCACAACCATACTTTTAAAGAAACCTAATTTAGACTCATGAAAAGTCAAAACCTAATAATAAGTGATGCCAAATTCTGCAACTTAAGAAAACATTGTAAAGAAATCACCTATTATTTAATCCTTCTGTCATTCATTATTTTTAAATACAATCCAAACGACAGACATGCTTGTTTCCTACGGTAGTTTATAAGTTTATTTCACAAGTTTATTATAAAAGCTAGAATAATCACAAACAAGGAAAGACCCGGATTAAAAAAATAGTCCATATAAAATTTAAATCGTTGACGAGCTGCCCCCCGAATAGAATTATCAATACCAAACTCTTACCTCATCAATTTCCAGTATCAAAATCAGATGAGTTCTTCTCACGCGAAAAAGAAAAGAAACCCTTTGACGCGTCGTTTGAGTTATTTTATTCAAATAACTTTGCAAGCATAATAGATTCCATGGAGGTGCAAAAAGGGAAAGGAAAAACCATGCAATTGAGCTCAGAAATTCTAGAAGACTATAACGTAATCTTAGAAAATAAATTTCTTCACAGATAATTCTTCTGCAGGCTCCAGAGGTGGTGGTGGTCTCTGCAAATATCATTTCATGAAATCTATGATCCAGTGTAACCCAAAAAAGAGAGAGAAAAATCACGGTCTGCCGTCCTTATCAATGGCATGTGGTGTATCCAAGTCGTTGGGTACCCTTTGACCGTGTCTCAAATTTAGGGTTGGCTTGTTTTATAAAAAATATTATTTAGAAAAATATTTTCCACATTTTCAATGTGAAAAAAGACATTATTAAATAAGTTATTAAAAACATATTTTTTAATCCAGTTCTAAATTCATAATATTCACCAACATCATTATCATTCATCACTATTATTACAATTCCATAATCACCGTATTTTTATTATTAATATAACAACTATTTTATCATTATCTCACAGTAACTCTCAACAACTATAAAGCATCATTTTACTAATAACACAATAAGTAATTTATTATCATTACATTGAAACTTTATAAAACTATAATCTTATCATTATCATTATCATCGTAAATATCATTATAATTATCAATTTTTTGTTATTATTATTACCATTATAATAACAACCATTATTTCATTATTATAACAATTACTATTACTATTAATAATATTATAAATATTTAAAATATAATTATCATTAACATTATTATCATAACAATCATTATTATTAATTTCTTGTAGCGGGGAAGTAGCAAATACGAAAGAGAGGGGGATTTTATTTGCTTGCAATCAGTCTTGCGGTTAGGCATTCCAGCAATGTATATATTAATATAATATCCGTGATATACTAATTTATTCTCTACCCTCCAATTTTGACGAGTACAGCTCATATATTTTGACTAAGGTTAGGCTAACTGAACTCAGGTTATTTTTACAATTCACATTGTTTTTTCTTAATGTTGTTAATTCCATTCCTATACTCTTAGTCCATTAAGAATTCAGTCCCTACATCACCAATATTTTTATTTTCTGTTAATTCATTCCCATTCCTATTTTTTTATTTCTTATATCAAATAAATACAAGAGAAAATCAACTAAATTAGAATATTTATAAAAAGATTTATAACTTGCAATGATTATCAAAAACATTTATATATTACAAAAAAATATTTTTGAACAAATAAGTTTTTAATAAAGTTGTTTTCTACTGGAATTAATGTGATTTAAATTGCATAAGAGAAGTTTTTCGGTTTATATTTAACCAAGATTTGTAGAATTAATAAACTGAGATTAGAAATAATATAAAAGAATTAATAGGATATGAAATTCACCAACTATTCTGATTAAACGGAACAAAATTGACAATCTTAGTTCTATTTAAGAAAAAATAAAACAGTCTTAAATTATATTAAAATGAAAGTTGTTAATGATGGATGTGGGCATAATAAAAATAGAAGGATGGACATAATAAAAATATAATTAAAAGGACTATCTAAAAACAATGTTAGCCGTAGAGGGACTACATAAAAGAACTAACCCTCGGGAGGAATAAGTTTTCTTCATCTCTGCCTCGTCGACTTTCAAAAAGGTTTTTTTTTTTTTTTTTTAGATAATATTTTAAATTGTTCTCCGAAGAGAGACTATTTCCCAAATAATAATATAAATATACACCAAGTTAAATGTCCCTATGGAGTGGGGGAACCATCAATATCAGCACAATCAAATATGATTTGAAGACCATAAATTATTGATAATAAAGCCATGAGACAAAACCATGAATAAATTTAAATTAATTACTGTCTTAGTATGTGTGTGTGTGTCTATATATATATATATATATATATATATATATATATATATATATATATATATATATATAATTGAAATAACAGAGATATAAATAACTGTTTTTCGTATATTTCTAGTTTAAAAAATACAAAAAAATATTTTAAAATTATCTCAAATACAATCAGCCAAATATATAAATCCCATCAATCAAATTTCTTTTTTTTTTTTTCAAATTAACAAATTATATACCTAAGCTTTCCCATCTAATGCTCGAAGATATTTCAATTCATGACCCAATACAATTCAAAATCAAACAGAGATAGCTCAAAGAAATGAGAACACGAAAAATCTGATAAATAAATAATAATAATAATAATAATAAAAGGGATTCCATGCAAGTCTTCTATTCCAGAGTAAAAAGAAAATAGCCCGTCAAAACGAAAAGCTAAGAATAGTATAAAGGGGGGGCGAGATAACAAAGAAAGAGAAAGCAACGCGTTCCTTCCTGTGAGAAGCCACACTTCAACGCCACGAGGCAGCTTCGAGGTCACTTTCTTGAACGAGTCAATAAGATGAGCCGCCGAGCGAGTCAAACAATCCCCTAATGATATCTTTTTCTTCGCATGGATTCGATTTTCTCTTGTCTTCGAAGAAATAGTGCAGCCTCCGCGTTTCTTAATTGCCTCGAAGTTTCTTTCCTAACGTCATATAAATTCCTCGCAAACCTCTTTATGCGTCTCATATCCTCTCGTCTTCTCGCTTTGTCACATATCCCCTCTGAGTTCCCTCCCCCAGCTCCGTTTTTGTTTGTTCTTCTTCTTTTATACTAGTGTGAGATCATTATCAGTTCTGAAGATGAGTTCCATGAGATTGCATGCTCTTCCCATCATTGGCTTCATGTTCTTGGCACTCTTGGAGTTTGGTTTCGGTCAAGGCACGGCTCCTTCCCCTGCAGAAGGCCCAACTAATGATGGTAGGCAACTGTCTTGATTTTTTCATTTCTTCATTTCTGGGTACCTAAATGTACTGTGCACTGAGTTATGCCTTGGCTTAATTGGAATTATCCTAATGTTGTTAAATGTTGGTTTTTGCTGCAGGCAAGACTATTGATCAAGGAATTGCATACGTCCTTCTCATGCTGGCCCTTGCAATCACATATCTCTTCCATTGATGTATTTTCTCTTAGACCAGTTTAATGTATTCAAATTCTTTATGTACTCTCTCCTCATATTCCTCTGGAGAAATTGCAGCGATTGTTTTATCTATTCATCTCCTTGTAGTATATGCTGTGCTGCTTGAGCACTGATCAGAGAAGATAATTTTGGGGAAATTTGATTTGCCTCCCTCGAGTTTATCGACTGTTTCAACTCATCTCAGAAGTTTTCTTCTTTTTTTACTCTTACTATTTCCCTCAATTAGTCAAATTTCATTGCA
>Ga0325400_1001133_pt1 | contig 21659 bp, 11 predicted proteins | sample PopdelMetagenome_2_FD_205662 | JGI IMG/M metagenome (GOLD analysis project Ga0325400, IMG submission 205662) | Populus deltoides microbial communities from Bellville, Georgia, United States - Xylem-PdKOR-R1 | ecosystem: Host-associated > Plants > Phyllosphere > Stem > Wood/Secondary xylem...
ATAAGTATGGTGTTACGTAAATAAGATGATTAATATGATTATGTTGATAATTTATAAAGAGTTTATACTTTACTTATCTCTAATACTATTAGTGAACCCTCTAACCTTGACATTTGTTTTTATCATTATTTAATCTTTACATTAATCTTCCATCTCAAAGTTCTCATTAATTTCTTCCTCTTCTTCTTTATTACTACTACTACTACAACTACTACTACTACTAATATTATTATTATTATTATTATTATTATTATTATTATTATTATTATTATTATTATTATTATTATTATTCTTGTTATATTTTATGTACTTTAAGTATGCTCTGTGTTTGATCAAGGATCCTGACATTGTTGGTCTTGCCTTGTTCATTCGCATCAGAAATCTGTTTATATTATATAATATATCTCTTTGATCTTTTCATAAACTCAGTATATAGGCTGGAAACCTGTGACCCGATCTTTTAGATCATTCTCAGGTATAACAACGCCACGTACTGAGTATTATTATTATTACTATTACTATTATTGTTACTATTATTGTTGTTGTTGTTGTTGTTGTTGTTGTTGTTGTTTTATTAATTATAATTTATACAATTAACCTCTCTGTGGTTCGACCCCGGTCTTGCCGGGTTATTTATTACTGTGACACTCCTGCACTTGGGATAAGACATCAACTCTTTGATCGTGTCAGTTTGCATCCAACTTTCTCTCAATTCTCCTCTCTCTTTCTCAACTCGGTGTCTAGCCACATTTTTCTCTTTCAGCTACTTCTTTAAAAAAATGACTTTCTTGTCTTTTTCCATTAACTGTTGCTCCACAAACTTCCTCAATTTCTCTTCAGTAAGGAGTTGTTCCTCGAGGGAGATTCTGAAGGCTTTATAGGTGCCCAATCAAAGGCACTCATTGTCTTTGTCCATAACTCATCTGATAATTTGTTGCTCTTATCCACAAAGCTTTCCACTTTACTTCTCTGGAATTCTCTATAGTTTTGCCTTCCACTTTTCTTCACTCAGATCATTCCATTCTTCCTCTTTAACTATTTCCAATGGTTTTTTTACTAAACCACTAAAAATTGTTAAATACTGGCTTCTTGGTTTCTATATGGCTAATTAACCATATATATAGCAGTTATTCACAGCATCTTATTGATCCTTTGTCAATGTTCCTGCAATGATTGAGTGTTAGGATAGTTTTTGTTTGTATTGTTATAGTGAAATTTATCTGACTTTTTTTTTACTCAACGAAAGTTACAGTCACCTCTAAACTAATTATTCATATTAGGTTCAGAAATAACATCAACCTGAAGATTCCTAATGCGAGTATCCTGCTGTTTTCTTTAGCAAATCTGGAGTCATTTTTTCTTCCTTCGAATACTTTTTCTATCATTTTCCACTTTAGACCACCTGTATTTTTCTATGGCATCTTATACAAATCTGGAATTTTGATCAACTTGACCAAGTCAGTTATCACGTTGTCGCGCCTTTAGTGGAAATAAACCTTATATAGATCTCTAGGGAACTCAGTGAGTAAACTAAATTCCTCTAGGGCAGGGCACATATCTATGCCCCGAAAGGTGAAGTAATGGTACTCGAGGTCCCAAAAATGCATCAGAGTTTTAATGGTTGAATTCTGAATAGATACCCTCGTAATTTCCACTATTCTTTTATATTTCTTCAAAAACTTCTCTTCGCTGATGCTTTTCACATATGAGGGGAGTTTTTTTAAGTTTTTTCCTGAGCTACTTAGGTTCATGATGGGTGACAACTTATTATCATCTAGCCTCAAGCAATCCTTTTTTAACAGCTATAGGGATTCAGATTCCAATTCGATCTAGTCTTAGGCAATCCTTTTTTAACAGTTGTAGGGATTTAGATTCCAACTCGTATTCAACAGAAGTTGTTTCTTTATTGATGGTCATGCTATCAGTCCAAAGTCCTGCACTGCGAGATGCTCAGGGTTAAGTATGTCGTAATGCAATAATGTTTATTTAAGGGACATATATCTTATAGGTAGATTCTAGTTACTTTACAAGAGATAAGAATAAACATTATCTAGTCTTAAAAGAGTGTTTTGTTGTCCTAGTGATTACCCTTGTGGAGGTATACGGGGCTTAATAGGTAGTAGGATGACTTATATACCAATCATTATAAGTCCAAGCACTCAACAAGGAGTTGAATGGTTTCACGAACTTAAACCCTGACTAAAATTCATAGGGCAAGCCGTTACTCCCCCACCTAACTTGAAGTTTTCATTTGCATCCTAAAGTAGTAAAAAAATGCATGAAAACATGTGTTTACATCCAATATACATGTATAAGTAGGCTAACATATGCTAAAGCATAAATAAAATGAGGTAAACATAAATAAATATGGAAATTTAAACACGTTGCAGACAAATAAACCACATAAAACACAAAGCTTAGTACAATATTGTCATAAGAAATACTCTCCCCAGTAGAGTCATCATTCTATCGCACGTGGGTGTGAAGCGTTGGGGGTTTGAAGGAGTCATCATCTAGTTGTTTAGTTCAAGGTCATTAGAAAACCCGAGTATACTGGTTTAATAAGATATTCAAAGGGTAAGAGACTGGTTATGGCTAGGAAAGGTATTAGCACCCCTAGCGCACCCTACTTGAGGTAAGCTGCTTTGTATGGTTTAGAGGTTTTGATGTTTTTTCTGATTGGTGGTTTAAAACATGTCTTCCTTATTCTCACAAACCACATTATGAATATAATTGGGACCAAAACAATAACAAAACAACAATAAAACTTAGAAAATGCATTGATTTTTAATCTAAAAAACTAACAACTCAAAAACAGAAGGTGTGCTTGGACAAAATGAACTTCAAAATCCAACTTTTGTCATTTTTAAGGACTAAAGTAGTAACCTAAAACCTAGAACTATCTTTCCATCAACAAAAAAAAAAAAACACTCCTCTTTGCTGCCACTTTTGGGATTCATTGAATCAAAACATGTAATATAATGTGTAAAGGTAATCAATAACATGTCAAAACTTTTCAATGAACACAAGAGATCGATCTAGGAGGCGTAATGGACTCAACTTTCAAGGTTTAAAAGTATATACTTTCTTAACTTAGAAAAAATCATATCTAAATTGATTTTTTGATATTGTCTTCCTTCTTCTTTATCTTCAGACCTCACCAGATTAAGTTAAAGCTTCCAAATCCTTTTATATTGAATTACCTGCACCTTAGCCAAAGTTTCTCCTTCTTCTCTCTTTTGCTCTTTTCTTCTTCTCCTTTCTCTTCTTTTTTTGCTCCTAGATGCCCCTCCTTTTATAAATGGATTCAGGTCTTCTAGATGGGTTTGTTAGGGTTTTAACAAACTAAAGCCTAGCCAGTTTTGCCACAGAACCAATGGTTTTGGGTTTAGGTGGTTCTGTAAGAAATTTAAAGACCAATGTGAGGTATTTTGGCCTTTCGATTTAGGGAGAAGGGTTTTAGACCCTTGATATGAATCCTTTGGGGTTTTTAAATAGAAATGCACAAAAAAACGTTAAGTGGTTTTCTGCAAATTGGTGTCTTAGTTAAGGTTGACTGGGTTGGTTACTTTGTGGCTTTGCTAGAGCAACTCTAACGTTAATGTTACCTGTGACCATTTGGACTTGGTAGAGGGAGTGCACACCTTTTAATCGAATCCATTCTTGTTTGATTTGGAGGTCTATAACTCCATATTCAAACATTTGAAAGTGTTCTCAATTGAATGGTTGTAATGTTGGCTGATTAAGGACAAGATGTTTTGTGGAGATCAATGGAGAATATGGGATGTAAATGTTTGATTTTAAACACATAGGGTTGTAGAGTGATGTTTCTCAATTGAATGATAGTGGTTGCAACCTCTAGAGTGGTCGGAAACATCACATTCATTTGTCTGAAATTGCCTACCCGATCAACCAAAAGTTAAAGAAAAAGATGCATATTATCTTAAATGACACTATTTTGGCTAATCCCTACATATTAGGTTTTTTTATTTTAGAATTGACAATTTTCAATTTGATCCTTATTTTTCAAATTACATTTAATTTTACACTTAATTTCCCTCTAAACTCCTAATTTCATGCAATTGCATCCCTGTCATACTCAATTGTCAGCCTCAAATTTAAATGTCTTTTATAAGTTCATCCTTGGTCTCTGATTTGTTTAATTGGATCCCCAGATGACCATCAAACTTCCAATTTTCTTTGATTTGACCTCTAATTTCACCTGATTTTAGTCCCTAAAGTCGCGTGCATTTTGCAAGTTGGTCTTTGGTTCATAATTTGTTTAATTAAGTCCCTATTTGCTCATCAGACTTCGAGTTTGATGTAATTAAGCCCTTGATTTGACCAATTAAACTTTTCAAAATCCAATTTCGGTCCCTAAACTTTATTTGTTTCAATTTACATCAAAATTGACTTCTAAAAGTTCATTTCTCTTATGATTAAGCACTTAATAAATTTATTTAAACCTTTCAAAATTTCAATTGAGTCCTTAAACCCAAATAAAGCATTTTCACTAATAGGTTCCTTAGTCAATCAAAATTTTAGGTTGCTAATTTGGACATTTTGGTCTACTAACTCTCACTTAGCGTTTCAGTCTTTCACCAACAAACTTGAGCAGTCCTTTTTAGGCTTGCTTCATATGTATTTCCTTGTATATATTATTATTTTTTAGTTTTTTTTTTTTGTTAAAATAGGTAGCAACAATGATGATAAAATCAACCTAGATTAACATGATCAATATGTGACATAGGATATGAAATCGGGATAACCTTGCAAAGAAAAAAGCGAAAAAAAATCACAAAGCTTAGGGCCCGGTAACCTAACGTCAAAGAAGAAAACTAAGTCAACCCAAGTCAACTCTATTAACCCATTAAACACAGTATGAGATTGGGATTACACAAAAAAAAAATTTTTAGAAGAGGACCTAGAAAAAAAGACTGAAGTTAAAAAATGATGAAAAAACCCCCGAGCCAACACATGTTAAGTTGATTAACTCACACCCGGGATAACTTTGCGTAAAGAAAAATGGAAAATATCACAAAGCTCAAGGTTCAATAATTTAATGTTAAAGGATAAAATTGAAAAAAAACAAATTTCATAAAAAAAGAAAAAAAAATTAAGTCAACCCAAGTTCACTCGACGAACCTGTGACTCAATATATGAGATAGGGATAACCTCACAAAAAAAAATGATATAATTCATGAAACTCAAGGCTCAGTAGCTGAATGTCGAATGATAAATCTGAGAAAAAAAACTAAAAACAACTAAGAAAAGAGACCAAACTTAAATCGAGCTAATCTTTAAAATTTATGGCCCGATTTATGAGACCATGATTACCCTGTAGAAGGTAGGCATAAAAAAATAACATAGCAAAATTTCCAATCATAAAAAATAAAAACAAACAACAATCAAAACAATGAGGACCAAATCCTATACAAAAAATAAATGAAAGAAAATAACTAGGGATTAAATTGAAAAACAAAATAAATTAAGAAAATGATAAAAAAAATATAGCAATAAAAAATGGAAGACTAAAATTGGATACAATATTAAATGAAATAAAACAAGGAAGGACAAAATAACTAAAAAAATCAAGTAAATGATAAAAAAATAGCAACCAAAAGAATGAGTACCAAATTTGATTAAAAAATTAAATGAAATAAAATGCTTAGGGATGAAATTGAAAAAAAAAAACTTCAAACAACATTAAAATAAAAAAAAATAGAAATCAAAATAATGAGAATCAAATTTAAAATAAATGATAACTAGAGGACACAATTGATTTTTTGAAGGCTTGATGCAAATACCAAGGCTTAAGAGAGAGAAAATAAGAGGAGGAAAAAAAATCATCGTCGTTGTACCACTGTGAATTTGACCACGCACGCAGCTCCATCCGCTGCACCATTACAAGATGCATCGAATGACATGATGGTTGGTTTTTTTTCTCTCTAGAAGACTCCCCATGCGTTGTTAGAAAAGCATGAAAGGTGAGCACGTTGATGTGAGCTATGCATGCATAAACAATTTTTATCTATTTATTTATTAATATTTTATTATGTTAAGTTACTAAACAGCCCTTAAGGAAGGACATCTAAAAATTACAAAAACAATATTGTAAAGATGAAAACCCCCTTCTAAACTATCCTTGATTTTTTTTTATTTTAAAGGTAAATCTATCATTAAATTGTACTAAAAAATATGAAAAAACTAAAAAAAATCCCTATCTTCAAGTTCAATATTTTTTAACTGTTAAGGATATGTATGTCATTTTACAATGCATAAAAATAGAAAAGACAAAAAAACCTCTAGGCAAAAGCCTTATATTTTTTGTTTTTAAGAATAATAAAATCATTTTACTCTTAAAAAAAGCATACCAACTAAATGGTCCCCAATGAGTTTTTTAATGACCATTATATCCCTTGAAAATGATGATTTTACCCTCACAAGCTAGGCAATTGTTTTGTGTAAAAGAGGGGGAACAATTAACTATGTTAATCTATAATGAATTGTCTCACGTGCCACTATACATTACTGATTTCTTTTAGGTTTTTTTACTAGATTTTCTTTCTACATTATAATGCTTGTGGGTCAATTGTTTTCTAACATAAAAAAAGATATTCAGACGATGATAACCTAAGTGAACCCTGGTTAACTTGACTAACCCGCGACCCAGAATAACACTAGAGGAAGAAAAGTGAAAAAAAAAAAAGAAAGCTCAAGGCCTAACAAAGCTAATTTCAAAAGATAAAATTGAAAAAAAAATCAAAAAGAAATGTGAAAGATAAAAACCTGAGTTAACCCGGTTTCATTCTACTAACCCACCACCCACGACATAAGAGTGCGATAAGAAAATTTATTTTTTAAAAATAAAACGACCTAAAAAAGGGATCAAAGATAAATAAAAAAAATATTGAAAAAAATTGAGTTACATTGTGTTAACCTAACGAACATATGACCTGAGATAACTTTATAGAAAGAAAAAACATAAAAAAATAAATCTCAATACCCAATAGCCCAATGTCAAAAGATCAAATTAAAAAAATTAAATAACATTGGAAAACAAATCCAAAGCAACCCTTTTTTACTTGACTAACTGTAACATGGGATAACCTAGAGGAAGCAAAGAGTAAAAAAATAGAAAGCTCAAGGCCCAATATCCTAATATCAAATGATAAAACTAAAATAAAATAAAATAAGATTGAAGTTAAATCGGGTTAATCTTCAAAACAAGCAATTGTGGTCATGAGACCGGGATAACCCTATATGAAATAAAAAAAATCTTGAACAAAAATCTTAACCATAAAAAAACTAAAAAGAAAACAACTATTAATCAAAATAATAAAGGTCAAATTTGGTATAAAAACCACCGAAAGAAAATAATGAGGGACTTGATTAAAAAAGAAGAAAAGGATAAAAAAAACAATTAAAAGAATGAGGACCAAAATTGGATAAAAAAATAAAATAAAATGTTAAGGGTCTAATTGAAAGGAAAAAAACAAATTAAAAAAAGATAAAAAAACAATTAAAAGAATGAAGAATCAATCTAGAAAAACAATGAAATGAAATAAAATATTGTGGGATAAAGTTGAAAGAAAAAAACAAATAAAAACAACAATCAAGAGAATGAGTACCACATTTAATATAAAAAATAAAACAAAATCAAATGAAAAATAAATAAAACTGAAAAAAACAATTTAAAAAATAATCCAAAACAAAGAAAGCTCAATCAAAAGAAAAAAAGATCATTATTGTAAAACAATAAATGGGACAACCTTGATTCTTGATTTTTGGTTGAGATGACATAAATTTCAGTGAGTGGAGAGAGAAAATAAAGGGAGGAGAAAAAAGCGAACCGCTATGATATAAGCAAAACACGCTATCCCAAAAGCTTTGCCTTAATCGGACGTTTCATATGACATTGTAGTTAGGAGATTTTTGTTGCCGAATGATGTTGCATGCCCTGCTCATAGGGCGCAAGTAACATCTACTCGTTGGTGTGTGGCCCGCACGCGCCAATATATTTTCAAATTATTATTTTTATTTATAAAAATACTAATGCGCTCCTAATCCAAATAGAATATAACAAAAAATCATGATAAAAATACTAAAATACCGTTTGACTCATCCTTTAATTTTCTTAACTTTAATGACAATGAAGTAATTGTACTATTTGTAAAAAATAAAATTATGCAAACACTCTCTTAGCTTTTAATGTGTTTTTGCCTTTTAATGATATCTATGTGAATTAAAATGTATATAAAAATATAAACTACTAAATTGTCCCTAATTAATTTGCAAATGACCTTTAGGTCACATTAAAAATATCATTTTACCCCGTAAGCAAGACAAAAACTTTGTATTGAAAAGGGTAAAAAAATAATTATATTATGTAAGTCCATAATGAATTATCTCACCGTTCTTTAGGTTTTTTTTTTATAATAATTATAATTTATAAATTCAATTTCTTTCTTGAATTTAATTGACCATTCAATATATTTGCTAATTAGTTAAATAACTTGTTAAATTTGAAAGCCTATTAAGTATCTTGGTTACACACCAATGTTGTTCTCTACTTAGCATTCATAGCAAATAATAATTTTATTTTCTAAAAGAGAAGAAAATGACTACAAAATTCTCAACCACATACTAAAACAATTAATTTTGAAATTTATTGTTTTCTTGCTATGTTTTTTTTTTGTTTTTTTTATCTTTTACAATTCACAGACTTTTTAACCCTTCAACTCCGGTCCAACCAAAAAAACCCAAATAAAGCTTTGTTTGATATAGTTTTTATTAAATAAAATTTATATTTTTTATAATTTTTTTATATTTTAAATTATTTTAATGTGTTAATATCAAAAATAATTTTTTTAATAAAAAATATTATTTTAATATATTTCTAAATAAAAAATACTTAAAAAAAATCGTTATTACATTTTCAAATATAAAAAAACAGTGATCTGCTTAAAATAATAATAATAATAATAATAATATTTTAAAATATTTTTTTTATTTAAAAATATATTATAATAAGATTTGTTATATATTTTTTAAATTTATTTTTAATATTAATACATTAAAACAATTCAATAATAATAATAATAATCATAATAAAAATATCTCAAAACTTTTAAAACTTCGATCGGCAGAAGACTCCCTTAATATTCCTTCGTTTCCCCTTGATAGAAAGAAAAACCCCACCCACCTCCAATACAATAGAGTAATAATTAATAACAACATTTCCATGCCCATCGTCTCTCCCTCTCCCTCATGCCAAACTCAAATCTCCACGATGTTCATCACCCTAAAAACGTCACCGTCTCTCTTTCACCGATACAGCCTCCATTTCCGCTCCTCTAATTCCTCGAAATACAAATACCGCTGCCTTCTTGACCAAATTGCCCCCGTTTCCGCCAACGTCATGGCTGCCGCCGTCGCCTCCTCTGGTTCTGGCTACCTCCATGGTGCAGTTACCTCTGCAATAACTCACGTAGCTGTTACCGCCGTCGCTATTGCCTCCGGCGCTTGCCTTTCCACCAGGGTGGATTTTTTATGGCCCAAAGGAGAAGAACAACCTGGTAAAATTATTGATTAATTCATAAAATTAAAAAAGAGAATAGAATAGAAATAGAGCTAATGACTGAAAGTCTAGACATACAGGTTGTTTTATAGTGGATGGGGTTGATGTGACTGGGTACCCGATATTTAATGAGGCCAAGGTTGGTTCGGTTTCTTGTTGCTTGTTTTAATCACCGTTGCTTCTTTCTTTGCTACCTGTAAAAAAAACCGCTTTGAATTAAATTTGTGAAGGCAGGTGGTTAAGGCTATTGCATTTGCTAAGAAAGCTCACCATGGCCAGTTTCGCAAAACTGGAGACCCTTATTTCACTCACTGTATCCATACTGCTAGAATCTTGGCTATGTTGGTTCCATCTACTGGCAAACGAGTATGCTTTCTAATACTAACTCCTGATTCATGTTGTTGTACCTTTCTTTTCCCTTCTTTCCTGCACTCGTAAATAACCACATGATGAACACCACTTCCATTATTCTACTTTGTTGTTAGTGTCCCACTTGATTTTCGTGTATTTTTGTACTTATTTTATGATTGCATTGAGTCTCTTGCTTATATTTTAAAGCCCGCTGCAGGCCATCGACACACTTGTTGCTGGGATTCTCCATGATGTGGTTGAAGATACAAGCGAGAGTTTAGTCAGTATAGAAGAAAACTTTGGTCAGGATGTGGCAAAGTTAGTAGCTGGTGTTTCCAAAATTAGTTACATAAATCAGGTAATAATTTTATATTTGTAAACTCCTCCTCTCCCATTCCTTTTCTTTTCAATTTTGGAATGTGAACTTTATTTATTCTGGTTGGCAAGTATTGTAGAATTCAACCTTGTGGAACTGTGTATACCTTTTTTTCCGGGGTCAAGGTTAAGGGGATGGGCAAAAAACCATTGTGTGCCCCTTTGCTATTGAATTCCAATCATATCAACCCCTCTACTCAATTTTGTTATATACCAGCCCTTTAACATATAGGATGAACTAACCTTTCCATCCTTCTCTGCGACGGAACTCTATTACCTTGACCTCATACTATTAGTTGGCTTAGCGTTGACTAGTCGGGTGCTTCCATGTGACATGAAAATAATTTTTGGAATTAAAAAATAATAAAAAACCAATCAGGATTATTTGTAATAAAAGGGAAAAAAAGAAAAATAATTTTTGAAATTTGAAATTTTAAAATTAATACTTTCATTCCATGTGGCAACACTTGATTGTTCAATGCTAAATCAACTTACGATGTGAGGTTAAACTAACAGAGTTCCGTCATGGAGATGGATGGAAGGGTTTTCATGTCCTAAAAGTTGAAGTAGAAGAGCTGGTATGGATTAAAATTGAGTAGAGGGAGTGATATGACTGAAAGTCGATAGTACAGAGACAAATAGTGATTTTTGGCCTAAAGGGATGCTTTCATTTTGCTGTCAACCCATAGACCATAGCTGCCTTTTGTAGATGAATGAAAAGATCCATATACTACTCTCTAAGTCATTTTTTTTGGGAAAATTGACATTTGAGGATAGGTGGAGCTAGGCTTTTTAATGAACTGATTCGGGGATTTGAAGAGGTACGAAAATCATTTTGCATTGGATTTAACAATAAATTTTAATACGACAGTTTGTTTCTAGAATTGGAAAGATAAATGCATCTGAGGATGTCCTTTTCAGTTCCTTGCCTTTATCCAGAAATGTTGCATGAGAGATGCGTTCTTTATCCATTTTCATCATTGGAGAAGAGGTCCTTTCAGGATAATTAGAGATGCCATGAAAAAGTTTGGGTGAAAAAGGGGAATGATGCAAGCCCATATAATAGATTTTTAAGGCTACATATTTTAGAAAGAAATACAAGATTTAATTTTAATATTTTAGTTCCCTACTTTAAGAATTCTTATTTTATTGGGTGCCTATAAATAAACACCTTGGACAAATATTCTGTTCAACTTATTATTATTGATTGAAATAAAAACCAAGAGTTTTCTCCAAGACTGAGGCTGTTTCTCTTACTTTGGTTAACTCAAGATTAAGTGTGTCTTGATTTGGTGATCTTGTTGTGGTTGTACGTTAGAGAAAAATTAAGACATTCTCATAAATTGTTATATTGTTAGCAAAACTATATACCATCACAAATAATTCTCATACGAAGCGTATACAAATAATATATTTTATATGTGACCTTGCACATGAAGTTGCTTATAAAAGATCTATCCTCTATATATGTAGTTCTATAAAAAAATATGAATAAATTTAAATTGCTCCCCTGTTACTTGTTCAAATAATGATCCATAATCAAAACTTAGTCTTATCTTTTCCTTAAAAAAGTTTGAAGTAACAGAAATTAGCTATCACAGTCATGTATATGGCTCCGACAACTTTCAAAGTAAGCACTCATATAAGTAGTGACAAAGGAAATAGTAGTAGTTGGTAAAAAAATAAATGATGAAAGAAAACAAAAGGGTAAGAAGATTAATGGATTAACTGAACAGAATAATTTAAATTCTTATGTTTTGTCATCGCTATTTTTTGTTTCCTTTATTTCACTCTCATTTCAGTGTCTAGCATTTTGTCTTCCCTTTGCCTTTAAGCATAAGATCAGATACACACACACATAAGGGTCAAATAATTTTGATTTAATGCACCACATATTGTGTTAGTAATTAACCCGAGGGGAAAGTTGGCACTCCTCTTGACCATGTTGCTTCAACACTGATGCAAAAACAAAGATTTTAATATTCTATGAATTATGAAATTTAAGATTATATGGATGGAAATAGTCTCGATAATAGCTTAGGGGAAAAAAAGGAAGCCATGCTGATGGTTGAAATAGATAGTTTAGAGTTGCAAATTGTAATCACTTAACCTCGTGGCCACAATAAACATAAACTATTTGTACTATTTTTTCCCTAATATTGTAAACAAATTACTTTCCTCTGTTTTCTCATATGGTGATTGTCCTAATTTTTATAGGTCTATGTACTCTAAGATTGGTGCGATTTTCAGCTGTTACTATTCACCTTTTTTTTTTCCAGCTGCTAAGGAGACATCGTAGGCTAAATGTGAACCAGGGTACCCTCGGTCATGATGAGGTATCCAATGTGTAGTCTGCATTGTGAAAATTTTATTTTGCTTATTGACAGAGAATACTAGAGTTTTATTATTCTGTGATTATCATAATCAGCATCAATGTGGAGTAAATTATAAATTATTCCATTTAGTTTTGCAAAATGAATTAAATAATCCCTCTTGTTTAAAAAAATTAATTAGTCCTTTGACCAGTGTCAATCATGGTTAATTTAATGTCATTTGGTGTAAAAAATGTTTTCTTTTCTCATAATTCATTTCATATTATAGACTTCTTTTTTTACCACATATCTACAATAGTTATCTTTTTTTTTCCCACAAAGATTTACAAATTTTTTCTAACTCCCTTAATTTTATTGTTCACATATCAAGGCAAATAATTTACGAGTGATGCTCTTGGGCATGGTTAATGATCCACGTGTGGTGCTCATCAAGCTTGCAGATCGTCTTCACAACATGAGAACCATGTATGGACTCAACTTCTGTTAATATCCACAATCTATGTCTATTCTAAGAGAGGTCCTTTTTTTTTCAAAAATAAAAAATGTTGAAAAATCCTCAAATATTTAAATTCTTTCCTTTTCCTTATTGTTGATGGACGTGGTGGTTTGCTTCTAGGTTCTTTATGGTTTGAGACAATATGATAATAAATCATATGCTGTTTTTATTTTTGAAGATGCCTTTTGCAAGCGAACATTTTGGTTTATAGTCTACTATATTAATCACAATTCTCGATAATGTTTTTTTTTTGTTTTTTTTTTTATTGTAGTTATGCCTTGCAACCTTCAAAGGCTCGAGCTGTAGCTGAAGAGACCTTGCTTATCTGGTGCTCACTTGCTTCCAGACTGGGTTTGTGGGCATTGAAAGCAGAGTTAGAAGATTTATGCTTTGCAGTTCTTCAGGTTTCCTCACAATTTTTGTTGATTGTTGTGAAGTGCATTAACATTGATGATAAGCCAATTGCATATGTAGGTTAATCTGAATGCATAAATTTATAATTTGTGGTTACTATGATCGTGTGGAAAATAGCATGATAAACTAGTAATTTTAGTAATGGATGTTGAAACTCCTATAAGCAAAGTGCTTGAATAAAGAGGAAATTTATTGACTATTCTTGGCCTAATAACATCTATTATATTCTTTCATTAATGATTAAGATTTTTTAGGTTTTGAGGAGTTTAAGAAGAGTCCAAAATGTAGTTTGGTAAATCAAACATAACTTTTAATTCGATCGTTGGATCGAATTGAAATATTGACAGACAATTTTGAAGGCCCTGTTTGCTTTTGGGTTAAAATTTCATGATGATTGAAGATTGAAAAGGTCTTCAAATAAGCCTCAAAAGTTACTGTGTGAGATTGTTTTTTTGTATTTTGATTCTCTTCCTCTTTAAATTAGGACTTTTAGTTTAATTAATATTTTACTATTTAGAAATCATAATGCTAGATAGATGAATTCTATTAGTTATGTAAATTTTAATTAGAAATTATTTTCTATAAAAAATTTTAAATCTAGAATTAGTATAAATAAAAATGTCTAGTTTAGTTTATGGAGATTCAGATGATTATTTAGATTTTATAAAATACTAGAGTTTATTCTTTAAATTTCTCTACAGTTTAGGTCTGTAATCTTTAAAGATTAAGAACTTTAGTTCTATCCACGCTATACGTCACATCAATTGGTATTAGAAGATTTGTCAACTGATATAAGGAGACAATCTGGCATGAAAAGTCTGCTGGAGTGCTGCTACTGTTTTGGGAAGTTGTCTGCTAGTTTATGAAGAAATTTTGGCTGGCTTTTTCCTATTGTTTTCTTTTTGATGGCTGCTGATTGTTGCACAAAACAAAGACAGAAGGGAGGGGCTGTTGGTTTGTAAAGCAGTGACTGATTTTTTTTTCCTGTTAACCACTTAGTTTAGTTGTGAGAATAACTAAAAAAACTTTTGCTCTGTTACCAAAAATGACACGGGATAAAAAAATATTTTAAAAAAGGTAAAATTAAAGAAGAAAAGCTTAAAATTAGAAGAAAGTGGCTGAAGAAAAGAAAGTTGTAGATGAAGGAGAGGAAAAATCAGGGTTGAGAAAACAAAAGTCTAACTTTTTTATTAATTTATCATAATCTAACTATAATGTCAAAAAATTATTTTTAAATAATAAAACCCAAAATCAATTAACAATTAAACCAAAAGCCTACAAAAAATAAACTAAAGTCCAAAATAAAATAACATCAAACTTAATAATAAAACCAAAATGAAAGTTCAAATAAATTAAACCTAGTAACATAAGCTAAACCCTAATTTCCCAACCAATGAACAATAGTTGGACTATCCTCCATCATCGAAGGTCATATGCTTGTGTGAACCGTCTCGGGTCTGGTATCCGCACCAAAATAGCAATTGAAAATTTAAATACAATGAAATTGCAGATCTGATTGTGTTGGAGACCTCGTATTGTTGTGACGATCAAGTTTAGGATAGTACTAGATTATTTATTCTTGTTATGCTGCAGGTCAAATTTTTTTTTTATATGTTTAAAAACTATTTAGGTATTGCTAACGTGTTATCAAGAAGGGAAAAAAAAGCTAAATCATGTAGGGATTTATCCAATTTGACCTGGTCGACTTGACAAGTTCAAAAACCTGGACAACTAGAAAAAAACGTAGTTTAACGCAAAAAAAATTCTAGACGACATCTTATTTTTTAAATATTGAGATTATAATATATTAAATTGACCTGAGTTAACCTAGGTTAACATGTAAAATTAATAACCTGAGCTATGAGACCGTGATAATCTCGTAAAAAGCAAATTAAAAATTATTTTGAAGTTCAATTCTCAGTCAACTCAATGTTGAAGGATTAAATTGAAAAAAAATCAATTAAAGAAAGGATAAAAAAATGACTTAAGTCAACCCGCCAAACTTGGGTCATAAGACCGGGACAACCCAATAGAAAGTAAATCATAACAAATTATGAAGTTCAATTCCCAATCAATCCAGTGTTGAAGGATTAAATTAAAAAAAAATCAATTAAAAAAGAACACAATAAAAACCTATATCAACCTGGATTAACACGTTAAGACTGGAGTAACCCATAGTAAGCAAACCGAAACAAACTATAAAGTTTAACTCCTAATCAATCTATTATTGAAAGATGAAATTGAAACAAAAATTAAATCACAAAAAAAGACATAAAAAACACCAAGTTAACTTGTAGAAGCCGCGACCTAGGTCATGACAACTCTATAGAAAATAAATCGAAATAAATCATAAAGCTCAATCTCTAATAAATTTAATATTAAATAGCAAAATTTAAAAAAACTAAATTTAAAATTAAAGAAAAAAGCAACAAAAAAAAAAAAAACTGTTACAATAAAAAGTACGGAAACAATGATTTCCCTTTCTCAATTAGTTTTTGTACATCTTTTCTTTTCTTTTTTCTTCTCTGATTTTCTCTAATAACATTCTCAATTTGCTTGATGTTACGGCATGCAGCCACAACTATTTCAAAAAATGCGGGCTGACCTATCTTCCATGTGGAGCTCTAGCAATAGACCTGGATATCTGAGAAGAATTATAGCTTGGAATGAGAAAAATTCAACTCTTGGTTGTGAAAATTCTGTGACAATTGACAAAGATGTCTCGACCATGAAGGTAACTATTGAATTGTTGGCAAGTACTCTATCCTCTTGCCTTTGATAACAAAGGAAAATAGAGATTTTGGGAGATAAAAGGTCAATGCCATATTTTTTGTTGTCATTGATATTTGGATTTAATTAAGCATCCATTTGGTTTGTTCTAAAATAGTATCTTACCTTTTGTCTCATTTCCTTAAATTATGGGTTATTTCTATTACTATATGTCTCAAATGTTTATCATTTAATGATTCATTGCATTAATGATAGATAGAATTTGTCACCATTATTTTTGTATGGTTACACTTTTTGTACAAGGTTGCAATAGTTTTGAAGTGGCGATATTAGTTGTCCACAAGTCATTTTTATTCAATTATTGTCGGTGTGCAGGATCTTTTAGAAGCTGTAGTGCCTTTTGATATCTTGCTAGATCGAAGAAAACGGTCTAAATTTCTTAATGATCTTGGCCTAACATCAGAGACTCAAACACGACCCAAGGTTGTGCAGGATGCTGGAATTGCTTTAGCATCTCTTGCCGTTTGTGAGGAAATGCTGGAGCGGGAACTATTTATATCAACTTCGTATGACTTCTTTTCTCGTTCACATTTCTTGTATATCATTCCAGAAGATTGACAATTTTTATTCTTATCTTATGCTTTACAATGACAGTAAAACTCATGCAATGGATTCTACCATGCTTGCAGTTATGTTCCTGGAATGGAGGTAACTTTATCTAGCAGACTGAAAAGCTTGTATAGCATCTATAGCAAGGTTTGTCACATTATAAAATCAGTGATACTAACTTGAGGCTGGTATTTCCAAGCTTCTTTATACTTTTCCAAGATTTAATAATTTTGCCACTTGAGAATTGATTTTTGTTGCCATGAGTTTTGCTTGCAGGCTTTTGCTTTGTTGCAGTTCATGAGCATATTCTATATGTTTTCTTGACAATGCATTTGCATTCAGAATTTATGTAGCTAATAGTGTGTTATAGGTCTAGCAAGTAGTCTAAAGGACTGAGTAGTAAACCAGCTAACTATAGTTTCTGTTGTTCTTGAGGGATGCATTGGTGATTTCAATTTGAATTGAGGAAGATTGGATATCCCAATAAAGTTATTGAAAGCATAATTGTGTGGGAGTAGGTGCAGATTGGATGTGTATTGCTTGATTTGTGCGAGTGAATACTGGGAGTAACACTTGCAACTCAGTCCTTAGTACTCCTTTGGAAGTTTCGCTGTTATAAATGTTGAAAGAGTATTCTCTGGCCATTGATGGTGATTCATTATTTTGTCTGGCCTTTAATATTCTCTACATCTTTTAAATTGAGTGTTCCTAACCATCTTCTTTTCATCGCTAGTTAAAGTTATATGGGACAGTGGCCTTATTTTCATTGCTCAAGTTCTCACAGAGAGTTTTCATTTGATTATATTAGAACACGTTTCTATCTTTGCTTCCTCTAGATGAAACGGAAAGATGTCAGCATCAATAAAGTATATGATGCACGTGCTTTGAGAGTGGTTGTTGGAGACAAAAATGGAACTTTACATGGACCTGCTATTCAGTGTTGCTACAGTCTTCTTGACATTGTGCATAGGTACATGAACATGTTCATCTATATCCATTACATGCTAGCTGAACAGCTCGCATTTGCGTCTAACTCATATGGAATGACCAATTATTAACCATACTTGCCACTTGTCAGTTGAGGTATGTTGGCATCATTTATGATTTATTCTAGTGGTAATGTTACTTGGACGAGGTTACTACAAAGCTTGGTAGTGTTAGCTCTGGGTTTTTTTTGACCCCTCAAGTCTATACATCTTTATCAATTACTTTGAATATATTGGCATATTTTATGCATTTCATAAAAAGGACTGGTTCCTGTCTTTCTCATCTATCTATCTATCTATGAATTGTCTCGGTCTGTACTGATTGTGACCAGATAATGGGTTATGTCTTTCTATCTTCCTTCGCAGGCTTTGGACTCCAATAGATGGTGAACTTGATGATTACATTATTAATCCAAAGCCTAGTGGTTATCAGGTAATAAATATATATGAAATGAGTCAATAAGTGCTATTAAATGCTTATTCAGATAAGTAGGTCTATTGTTGCATTCAAGAACGCTATAGTCTGACAGACATATAAATGTTTGCTACTAGCTATAGAGAAGTCACTGAAAAATCTATTAGCATTAAATTCCATCCATCTTTTCCATAGAGCCATAAATACACACTCGAAACAAAGGGGAGAAGAAAGGAGGTTTTAGAATGGAATTTTAGTTCTCTAATATAGTCTAGGGAAAGATGTAATAACTAAAGCCTAGATACATTGTTATTACATTTTTGACCAGCAGCCGAGGAGCCTATTTATTATCAAGTGATGTACTCATAAAACCAATCTAGGCCTACAGACTAACGAAATGATGATCTTTATGAATTCTTCAATCTAGGCATATAGCTACTGCTGCTGCTACTGATAACAAAACCTTATCCCATTTCAAATGACATTCTGATGTACAAAGATGTCCACTAAATCTCAAGACGTGAGGGTATAATTACTTTCATTATACATTTTCTCAACTTGGGTAAGTGAAACATAGAACCAAATGATAAAGGAAACAAACCTGAAGGTAACCAAACATGAAAAATCAGTTTATTTGATCAATTAAAACCAATCCCTGGAGAATGTCTATTTAGGCTCCTTATGCACCAAAGTCAAAGCACAAACTCAATAGGAATAAGAAAAGTGAAACGTAAGATTCTTGCCCTATACTCTCTAGAATGCTTTTGTTATGATATCTCTCCTTAAATGAATAGCTTTTAATAATCTTGCACGCAGTGAGCATGAAATTGGTCTAAAAGGAATAGTATGTATTTGGTCTTATTACAAAACTTGGCATGATTTGCATTTGACTTGACGTTTGTTTGGCTATTTGTCTCGATAAAGCTAGGTCTATTCCGCACACGCATGTCTTGTCATATTTTAAATCTTAACTTTTTTTTACATTTGTAATCCCTCCACAGTACAATGCAAGTTCTAAAAGGATTATGATTAGTATGTACTAGATTTATGGCCTGTGATTTATCGTGGTCCGGGTTGATTTTTCTGTAACATAAAAAATCGATGCTCAAGTGCTGCAAGTCTGTTTTAAAGAAGAAAAAAAAAAAATAAAAAGCCTTGAGTCGACCTAAGCTAGCCAAACTCTCAACTTGAGTCTTGAGGCTGGGTCAGCCTTATAGAAAGCAAATTAAAAAAAAATAAGGATAACCAATCCCCAACAATCCAAATGTAGAAGGCTAAAATAAAAAAAAGTCAATATAAAAAAGCTCAAAAAAATAAAATACCTACAAACCCAGGTAAGCTCGCCAAACCTTGTGAGTCTGATATAAAAGGCAAAACAGGAAAAATTACAAAGTTTAATTTTAAAGGGAACTCAATTTGGAAGGATGAAACCAAAATAATATATAAAAAAATGATCCCAAAAAATAGTCGGGTTAATTGGCCAAACATCGAACAATGAAATTGAAAAAAGAAGCTCAAAAAAAAAAGATGCCAATTCGTATTAATTTTTCAAATTCATGACTCAAATTACTAAACTGGGAACATCCTATCTGGAAAAACCATAGTTAATTCCCAACAAATAAAATATCGAAGGATGAAATTAAAAAAAAAACAATTCAATTATATGAGAAAGAGGATCAAATGTAAAATAAAAATAAATGAGAGGACAACTTAGAATTTTGAATTGAAAGGTAAAATTGAAAAGAAAAATTAAATTCACCAAACAATTAAAAAAAACATTAAAATAAAAAAATAACTACCAGATTTGAAAAAAATAACAAATCCTAATTATAGACCCAAGGATGAATTGAAAACAAATTGAAATTTAACAAAAGGGACAAAAAAAAAAAATAGAAATAAAAAAGGTGGATCAAAATTAAAATATCAATAAACAAGAGGACAATTTTGAATTTTTGAAGGGCTAGCGCGAATTTCAATGGAGTGGAGAGAGAATAGAGGAGAAGAAAGAAGAGGTTGCTGATGATAAATTATTGCCTCAATCACTACACGTGTTGTTGTGTTGTTGAAGAGCGTGAAAGAACTCCACAATTTGGCGTGAGCCATGTGCTAGTAGTTTTATCTAATAATATTATACATTTATCAAAATACCATACTTCCTCGAAGTCAACTTGATTATAATAAAAAAACCTGGATGAAATTACTAAAAAGCTCCTAAAAGCAAGTTTAATAATTTTTGTTTTTAAGGCTATTAAAGTCATTTTACTATGTTAAAAAATTGAAAAGACAAACACTTTAGAATGCAAGTTTAATATTTTTTTACTTTTAAGATTAATTAAATTATTTTACCATGCTAAAAAATTATGAGAAGACATTTTGTTTCTAATTAATTTGATAATGATTAATGAACCCTTATGAAAAAATTGTTCTACACAGAAGACAAGTTATTGAGTTTTTTGATAAGAGCAACATGAGAATTTTACTGTTTCAATCTATAGTAACCTGAGGGTACAATAAAACTCTGATTTTTTTTTTTGGTTTTTTAATTTGGTCTCATTGTAGTTCTTACTTACAAAGTTTAGCATGATTTGCATTTGACTTAAATTTGTTTGGTTACGTGTCTCAATAAAGCAAGGTCTACTCTGTTTGTGCGTGTGTTTTTTCATATTTTAAATCTGAACTTTTTGTTTACATTTGCAGTCTCTACACACTGCAGTACAAGGTCCCGATAATGCACCTTTGGAAGTCCAAATAAGAACACAGGTATGAAGTGAAATTTAAAATGTCAATTCTGTGACACGGCTCATAAATTTGCAATAGATCATTTTTTAGTGCTGTTGGATCAATTTTTTTACCGTAAAAAAATATTCAAATATTGATAATATGTTTTTTTAATAATCTTTTTAATTATGAACTTAAAATATAATACATATTGGATGATTTTTTTTTAAAAAAGTATTAAGACAGTGACATATTGAATCAACCCGGGTTAATTTGTTAAATCTGTGATATAAGTCATGAGACCGTGATAACTCTATATAAAACAAATTAAAATAAATTATAAAAGCCAATTTCTAATCAACCTGATATTGAAAGATGAAATTGAAAAAAGAGAACTAAATTAAAAAAAAAACGAAAAATAGTACTTGAGTCAACCGAGTTACCTTGCCAAACCAGTGATCTAAGTCATGAGATCAATCAAAAAACATTATGAAGCATAATTTTAAATGATCAATTAGAAAGTGGCAAAAAAAAAAAAAAAAAAAGAAAGAAAAGAAAAGAAAAAGCAGCAAAAATAAAAAAAAAGATTCCAGTCAACTTGTTAAACCCGTAACTTTGGTGATGAGATTGAGATAAATTCATAGAAAATAAA
>Ga0325400_1001134_pt1 | contig 21659 bp, 7 predicted proteins | sample PopdelMetagenome_2_FD_205662 | JGI IMG/M metagenome (GOLD analysis project Ga0325400, IMG submission 205662) | Populus deltoides microbial communities from Bellville, Georgia, United States - Xylem-PdKOR-R1 | ecosystem: Host-associated > Plants > Phyllosphere > Stem > Wood/Secondary xylem...
CGTGATTTAACGACAGTAGAAGGTCAGGAGAGTTGGGTTTCAAGCAATATCAACAAGGGGCATTATGATTATTATTATTATTGGCTTCTTGCAAGTTTGAGCTTGGTTAACTTCTTATATTATCTTGTTTGTAGCAAATCTTATGGTCCTTCCATGGAAGAACAGAAGAACATTGTTGCAGATGAAAGTTATTAGCCGCAGCTCATGAGATTCTTAAATTCTATTTATATGTACATGGTAGGATTTTTATTTTAAAAAAATTGGACTTGAGTAACTCTACAGCTTTTTTGTTCTTGTTGTTTTGAGGGTTTTTTTAAAATTAACAAGCTCTAGAGCTCACCATGCGCTACGTCACAATGCCCATTGCTTACGGGAGATTTCATGTTTGATTCTCTAATTTATAGCATAGAAATGAAAGGATGTGTTCAAGCTTGAATTTAACTAGCCTTGAGATCCCTGTGGTATCGGTTTTTGTATTAAAAAAAAAGCCACTTTTATAGTTCAAACTAAATAGGTAACTTGTGACATGTTGGAGGTAGGGTTAAAGTTTTTATAATGTTAAAATAAGATATTCAAGCTATATTAATATTTTTAAAGATGTAAAAAAAATTTAGAATCCAGATAATTAATTCAAATGATTTGAATGAACTCAATTAATTTAATAAAATGAATATAAAAAGTCAAAGACATTAAGAAAAATAAATGACCAATCAGGAAAAATGATGTTTGTCATTATTATAAAAAAAATACCCTCTAAATATTCTTAAGATGTCTCAATGGTCTTATTTCATAAAAAAAAAATATTGAATGAGAATAAGATAATCTCACAAAAAAATAAAATTTCATTACTAGCAAATCAAAAATTAAAGGATATGCTGAAAAAAAATTTAATAAAAGATATAAAACCCTAACTGAGTCAGTGTGCCAAATTCAGTACTCGATCATGATACATGTATAAACTCGTTCATAAGAAATTAAATAAAACAATAGAAGTTAACTCTCAAGGAAACTAAATTATGAAAGATAAAACTAAAAAAAATTAATTAAATTGTTTTGAATCAACCCGGGTTAACTTGACTAACTTGTGATCTGAGATATGAGATTAGAATAACCCAACAAAAAAAAATCGAAAAGAACCACAAAACTCAAGGTCCAATAACTTAATGTCAAATAATAAAATTAAAAAAAACATTAATTAGAAAAAAAAATTAAAAAATGACCTAAGTCAAATTGGGCTACTCTTCAAAACCTGAAACCTGATTTATGAGATCGAGATTACTTCATAGAAAACAAATACAAAAAAATCATGATGCAAGATTTCTAATCATCCAAATTTCAAAAACAAAACAAATAACAATCAAAATAACGAGGACCAGATTTAGTATAAAAATTAAATGAAATAAAATGTTGAGGAATGATATTGAAAACAAATTAAGAAAAGGATAAAAAATAAAAAAAATACAATAAAAAAATAAAGACCAAATTGGATAAAAAAATTAAATGAAATAAAATGTCAAGAGACATAACTATATATAAAATAATCAACATAAAAAAGCATTAAAAGCAAAATAAATAGAAATCATAATAATAAAGACCAAAATTGATACAAATAGAAATTAATATAATACATTTAAATTTTGAAAGGATTGTCACAAAACTTAAGATGAAGAGAGAGATAAAAAAGAAGGAGAAGAAAAAATATCCACTAGAGCCCAACCACTATATTGTTGTGCACATGTGCCTGAACATTGAAAATAGGATGTTAGGATGCTTTTAATGCCATTATAGAAATTGGTGTTTGGTCACAAGAATACATCGCACGTGTCTTCTAAAGAGCATGATCGCCTCTCATTCACTATTGTATACCAGTCTTCTTTTTTTAAATTATATTTGTATTTATTAAAAGATAAAATTTTTCTATATTGAAATTGATTATAAATAAAAAACTAAGATGAAAAAATATAAAAAGAAATCCTTGTATGTTGATTTTTGCTTTTAAGAGCAATTTAGTCATCTCATTGTGCCTCCAAAACATTATATGACCAAAAAACCCTTTAATGTCAGTTTTAAATTTTTTTCTTTTAATGATATTTAAGTCATTTTTATTGTATTTCTAAAATATAAAAAAGATTAATTTATCTCCAATCAATATAATAATAACATATAAACCCTATTAAAAAAAATACTATAATACACTGGACAACAAGTTATTTTAGAAGGTAACATTATATTAAATGATCATAGTGATTCACTAATTTATTATTATTATCATTATTTTTAAATCAGGCTATTGAGGGAGGGACATGTGCTAGTTTGTATTGTTTCCAATTCTAAAAAGAAGAAAAGAAAAGAAAATCGTAAAGAATTAAAAATATAAAATTCATTAAAAAGTTGCTAATTTTTAATTATTATTGCTAGAAATTTTTTTTAACATTAGAAGAAAAAACTTATTTTATTTTAAAAAGTAAAAAAATAGAAAATTGATTATATTTTAAGTTAATTTATTACTTATTTTCTCTACCAAAAATAATTAGTTAATACCATGTTACCAAATCGGGTCTTTTAATTTTTATTTTTTAAAAGTAAGAGTTATTTGCTGTCATAAGTAAAATGATTTCCAACTGTATGTAAACAAAAAAGTAACAAAAAAAAATTATATTTTTTCTATTTTTATTATTTTTTGAGTTTTTAATAAAATTTTCTTTGTTTTCTTTTTTAAATGGAATTAATAAAAATATGACATACTTGTCCCTCCTTAAAAAAAAAAACAAATTAATAATAAAAATTATTTAGTTTTCATAGTAATATTTTGCATCCTTCGGAGCGAATGGTCTTATTGTTGAGTCCCCACAAATTTGTATTGTACTTTTCACACACAATAATTAATATTTTTAAAGGTAGAATATTAATATGATTAAAACAAATTAAAACTAGATAGAAAATTGATTTAAAAAACTCTTAATTATATATTTTATGAAATTCAAAATTTTCTATTTTAAATTGAAAGAATACAAAAATTTTTAAAGTATATATAATAAAAAAAATTAAAAATAAATACGAAAGACACCAAAACTTTTAAAATAAGAGAATTTAGATGAAGTACTCCCAGTTGAACAAAATAAACATAAACAATTTAAATTGATTTCTTTTATTAAAAAGTAAAAAGAATATAATTTAAAAAGTACCTTAAAAAATGATAACGAGGGGCCAAGTGTAGATAGAAAGTGTAATTCATTTTTAACCAAAAACAAAAGGATTAATTCACATGTGATGCGAAATGATAATTAAACAAACTTAATTATTGCTTTCTATGGTTAAATTACCAAAGAACACTAGATTTTTGACATTGTCTTGTTATTGATAATTATTTTGTATCTTGTGGTTGGAAAGAATGTATAATTTTTTATTTTATTGTTGGATTAAATTAAAAATATTTTAATTTTAATATTTGTTTTGAATATTGAAGGTTGTTCCCTCGTTAATTTCTTGTAAAAGTTTTACTAAATGCACAGAAATAAATAAGTCTTATGTGACAATTTTCTCATAAAATAAAAGAGAAAAACCCCAACTTGATAGAAAAGCCAAGAGAAAAATATAGATGAAAATATTTGGTCTCATAACAAGGGTCATGTACCTAGTTGTGTTTAATAACTTTGTTTGTTTGAATAAATTCTTTATTTAATCAAATAATTATCTGTGCCATTAAAACTTTTTTTAAAAATCATCAACGATAACTATAGACTAAACTAAAAAAAAAAAAATAGAGAGTTAGATGTAGTTCAAGATATTTGATTTCACCACATGAGTCATGTATCCAATTTTGTTTAATATCTTTGTTTCTTAGAATAAAATCAAAGAAAAACATATTATGAAAAGCTGCACATATTAAAAAATAATATAATTTTATGTTAAAATCAAGTAAAAAATTAGTGATATTTAACCAAAAAATAAATTGAAAAATTAAGAGATAGATGTGGCTCTGAACATCTAATCTCGAAACTTGGGCAATAAACTTGATTGTATTGACTTTTTTGTATCTAATAATATTTTGTTATTGGAATAAATGTTTTATTTAATTAAATAATAATAATAAAATATGCATAGGAGAGCAATTGAGTAAAATTAAAGGGAAATAAATTTAAGTGAGGCAAAAAATAAAGAATCTCTCCTAATATAAAAAATAATAATAAAATATGATGCAAACCTCGTGATCACGTAGTCATGTAACCCACACGCAAAGACACCAATTCTCGGAAAGCCAAGTAAATCAAGTTCGATAGGAGTGTGACACAAAGATAATTTGTACTAGACACCAGCACTATCGGAAACGGAAAACCCCCACCCAACGAATATTGATTCGCGAACGAGAAGTATAAGAATGACGCCACGAAAATAGTTGTTCTTCGATAAGTCGTTTTTCAGTTCTTTAGAGAACCATGGAAGGGAGATTATCTCACCAACACACACACAAAGTGCTGCAAATAAGAAGTTTTATTAATCTGAATTATCTAACTTTACATATCTGATTATGTCCTTATTTATAGTGACTTCAAACTAAAATAAACCCTAATGGACCCTTTATGTGGACTTATATGATGTCCACTTACAATTGAACCCAAATAATATAAATAAACCCTAAACTAAGAAGAAAATAATAATAACAATAATAAATATGGATTTAATATCCTAAATATGATAGGATCAGATTTGTTGCCCTTTAGAAGTCCCAGATAGACTAGGAAATCTGATCTGAAGGTAGAATTTATTTTGAAGTCTTTTTTTTTTTTGTAGCTAGGATGAATAAGGAATCCTTATAAGAAAAGGATTCTGAAATAATTATGAATTCTTGCCACACTTGGAAGCTATATTGCAGCCCATTAAAGATCTTTATAGAATTAGTAGATTTCCAAAATAAGCTGCCACATCTTTTTAGGAACAGAATCCTAGCCAAATAAGAAGTCCACAAGTCAAAAGGAAGTAAATAACAAAATTCGTACAGTCTCTGTTGACCCGTATTGAGATGCATTGTCGAACTCTGATTGACCTGATATTTTAACCCAAGGTAGCAAAACATGTTAGGACATTTCACGTAAAATTTCAGCTCAATTCAACGGTTGGATTGAGAATTATGACTGTTGTTGTAAAACTGGATAGTTGCACATTTTACATCAGAATTCGAATTTGACCTTTTCTGGATCGTATCAAAATGTTACCTATAAAATAAGTAGAAAGTAAATCATATTATATCAAAAATCATTATAAAACTTTGTTAAAAATTTATTAAAATTAAAAAAAGGCCTAGGGGCATGCATTTTTTAGCCTACGCTTATGCGCTTGGGCTAATTTTTTTTTTAATTTGTTAATTAAGGGATGGGCAACCCTAGTGTTTTTTGAAAAAAAAAAAAACTAAGCAGGCAAGAAGTCACCTACTAAAGCAAATAATGCTTCATCTACTTTACTCTAGATTCCTGCCACTATAGTGGTCGGAAAATCAGGGTCGATGATGTTTTGATATAAAAACCCATTTTCAATTCATTTTGACCTAAAACACCTATATAATGCCCTCAACACCTTTATAAACCTATAAATGGCCTAAAAACCCAAAAATACACCAAAAAACTTAAAATCAATTCGAAATAAAAAAATTCTAAAGCTCAGATTTAACATCTTCATCAAAGTTAAGATAAAAAAAAATCTAGGATATACTCCCTTCATTGAGTGTAAGCAATTGGTATTAAAATCGATTTTTTTGTGTGGTTAAAATAGTATAAACTAAAACTTTCTCTCTCTACTACAAGAATTTGACCACTTTCTTTCTCCTCTCTCATACAAAGACTGAAAAAAATAGTAAAAATAAAGTTTTGGGCCAAAATGGAATTGTAAAAAAAATATGTTGATTGAAAGTTTATAATTTGAAAATTATGAGGACCAAAGTGTACTTTTTGACTAAATTTTGAAAGGACCACTAATTTTCACTTGTTTTTTCTCTCTCGTCCTCATTCTTTCAATCCTGTCTTTGTTCAACATATTTGAATCCATTATTATTTAATTTGGCTTCAAAAAGAGGCAATCGCTTGAAAAAAATGTTTGAGGACCAAAATAAAAAAATAGAAAATTTTTGAACTGTGAGTCCACAATGAAATGTGAGATGGAGAAAAATGTTTTGGCTATAGTAAAATAACCATACGATTTAGTGTTTTCTACTAGCCATTTAACTTGCTCTTCCAACATGCGTTTTATAGTAAATTACAAAACAAAAGGTTGAGCTAACTGAGGTTAACTTTTCAAACCCGTGATTCAGGTCATGCAACCCATTTAATAATATGCCAACTAGTTGCATGAAAAGTTTCTTTACATCAAACAAAAAATTTTAAAAAATAAAGATAAAAATAAGGGTTGTGTCTGAGATTGAAATAAAAAGCAACCCTGATTTCATTAAAAACTGATAATGAAAAGAAGATTTTTTTTTTATTTTTTAAAGTAAAATAAAAAACACTTTTAAAGAAACAAACAAGAGATGAAAATGATGTGTGTGTGTGTGTGTGTTTTTAAGGGGTTAAAAACACATTAAATAAAAAAATTAGGGGATGATCCTACCCATGTGCTTGGCCCATAAAAAGCCATGGATCACATATAAAGCCCATAAAAATAATGGATGTTTTGTCCAAAAATTTATTTTTCAACCCTTTTAATAAAAAAACCCTAAAAAAACCTTTAAAATTCAAAAAAAAATATTCCAAAAACACCTCCAAAAAGATCCAAAAAAAAAAAAACAAATTTGGGGAAATTGTTTTCTCTTTATCGCAAATTACTTTAACAAGCAAGATTAAAGTTCAAAATCATCACCATCGAACCCATCTTGTTAGATGAAAATTCATTGACACCAAAAAATCAAGTTTTATTGTCGAAAGGTGATCAAACCAATAATTTTCTTTCTCATCGTTTCAAAATGTCATTCTCTTTACTCTTTCAAACCAAAAAACTGAAAAAAAAAAATAAAATAGAACACAATTGTGAAAACCAACATTTAAGACATGACATTAATTGTATGTGTGGATGACGATACCTTTTATACTATTAAATATACCTAGTATCTTTATGTGGTTCATGCATTGAGTGTTAGGACCATTCATTGGAAGATTTATGGTTGTGTACTTTTACGTTTGATAAGTGCAAAATATACATATGTTTTTACTCCTTTTACACTATGTTTTTTTAATGTATTTTGACCTTATTTGAGTTTATTGGAAGTTATTTTTATTAGTTTGGCATGCCTAAGATACTTCGTGAATTAATTGCTAAAAATAAGAAATTTTACATTTTATGTTTTGGACCCAGCTTCTTGTGACAAGTGTTTCACCAAGTTAGAGTTTCAAAATGAGAATGTGGGCTTGCTGTAAGTCGAAGTACACATGTCAATATTTCTAGGAACGTATTATGGGTAAAACTCCGATCTCATTTGGACATCTAATCAGACTTGTAAACTCGGCCCAGAATCCTACTCGCAGCAGGATTCTCTGCTTTCACACTAGATATTCAAATAAGAATATCTTGAGCTTTCAATATCAAAATCTGGCAATTCAAAAGCCTAAATTCACTTTTATGAAGGACTCTAAGTTTGATAAAATTGTTTTGAAGACCAAAATATGGATGTAATCTGAAGGACGAGATGAGTCTTTTGATCTGATGAGGAAACTAATGGTGCCGAGCATCGCACTTCGGCTAAGAGTCTGACATAAAAATGGTAGACCTTAGGACCTAAGAAAGGTTTAGATCAAGCCTCTGACATGCCATGAATTAAAGAATATAGTTGGAATGGTCAAATATTGCAAGAAACCAAGTCAGAAACAAAGTTTAAGTTGCAATAGAGTTGGAATTACAACAAAGTTATGAAAACAGTAGAGTCAGTTTTCTACACAAATTCTAAGAGATTTATCCAATCTTAAGGACCAGATAAAGAAGGAACAAACTAAGTATCATGAAGACTTCTAATTAGAGAATAATCATGAAGAAATTTGGCAAACAAGAGGGAGGATAAATAAAGCAGAACACAGCTGAAACATGGTTGAAAAAACAATCATTTCTTCTTTGCTTTTGTAAATTTTCCACCAACTATGAACTAAACTCCTAAATTTGGTTCAAGGGGATACACACCATCTCCAATAACAAGTTGTGAGAAGTAATATTATTATCTTAATTATTTATCTTTTGAGTTTGATGGAGAAATAGTAACATTTAACATTTTTTATCCTATGAAAAATCCAGAAGACTCGAAATCTGTTTTTCATGTTGATGTAATTGACCCCATTATTCAAGATGATTATGAACATAATTTCTTGAAAGATAAGTTGAACTTCATATTACAGCATAACAAGACAGGTAGGGATGCAAGGTTGGAGAAGAATGGGGACATGAAAGAATTAATTGTGTCTTTGCATTCACAACTTAAAATGCCAAACATGTTAGTTAAATCTCCTTTACAACTATCAAATTCTTATGAAAGGGTTTTACGTTTTGTTGAACAGACCCGAAGCTGGAATTGAAGTCTTTACCCAAGCATTTAAAGTGTGTGTACTTAGGAGAGGATGAAACCCTGCCAATGATTATTGTAAATGATCAAACTGAAGTCCGTGAAGAAAAACTATTAAGGGTTGTCTAGCCAAAAACAATAAAGAAAGGTACTTTTGAGAGGTAACCCATATGTCACCATATCGGTTACCTCTCAAAAGTACCACAAACAATAAAGATTTTTTTGTTTTGTTCATTTGATTGTTTTCTATTTCAATTTAGTATTATTTATTTGATATTTTCTCAGCCCGACTCTATTCCCTCAAGTAAAAATATGGATCACATCGAAGAACATACCCAACGTTAAAGATAGACAACATTGCACAAAAAGGACAATTTTCCCTTCTCTATTTAAAATGTTTAACTGCAAACATTAAGGATGATGTTCATATTAAGCGTGGGGAAATTAATGTGCTTTAAAATTTTAGCCTTTTTGGACCAAATTTTTTTTTTTTGAGGTGCTTTTCAATGAATGGAATGTTAATGTCTTTAACAATTTTTTAGTTGAGTTTGAAAAAAATCATAACATGATTGAATGATGATCTAGTTTCTTAAGATTGTTTAGTCAAGCTATTCTCTTTAGGAATTAAGTAACTGGATTTAGTAGACACAAGCCTATGAGACTTTGAGCCTTATGACCGGCACATTCATATCGGTCTCTATTTTCCTTTCATGTGATTTTCTTCCATTGGTTTTGTTCCCCTAAAACTTGCTTTGATTCTATCAAGACCATACTTTTACATGCATACATGAACATGATTAAGACATTCTTTATTATGTACCTAATATAAACCCTTGGATAAATTATGCCTAGCAACCCACCTTTGGATAAATTTTTCCCTTAAACCCCGTTTGAGTTGATGAATTTTTTTTTATTATTATTATAAACCCACATTACAAGCTATAAACCACATAGTGTCTCACCCAAACTGTAGAACTAATGGAGCATCATACATCATTATATAAGTATTGGAATATATGAAATAAATGTGGGGGTGTTTTAAATTCAAGAGGGGCTATGCCATATGTAGAAGAATGAAAAAAAAAAAAAGGTCTTGTGAAGGTTTGAAGTTGTTTTAAAAAGGTAAAAAAATCATCTTTTGGTTTAAACCAAAATCTTATTCTGTTGGACAATCAATTCTACAACAAAGAAGGATAATGTAGCTTCAATTTTTTCCAATTTCAAAATGGCTAGAGGGAGTGTTTAATATTCTATGACTTGTTTTAGGGTATTTTGTTTCATTGGTTTCGATGGCTTTTAAACTACCTTACCAAAGATTTCCTACCTTGAACCAAGCCACATTACAACCCTTGGAAATACCTTATGATTTGTGAAATGCATGTAATCTAAATGGTGGAGAGTGAGATGATTTGCAAGCTTATGGTAGATTATTTTCATTGGAATGAATTGGAGTGAAACACTAATTTTTCAAACACATGAGAATTGAGCAATTATTCTTGTGAGTTCTACTATTTGGTTGTTTTATTATAAAGTAAAAACATTTGATAAACAATTTTAAAGTGATTGGAATTTCATTCATGATATGTTATGATGTTTTGAGAGTTTAATTGTTGTTTATTGATGGCATTACATTTTTACATTGGAAAAGTAAAATTGAAATTTTGCCCGAGGACATACAAAAGCTAAGTGTGAGGGAATTTGGTATGTTCAAAATATACATAAGTTTTTACTCCTTTTATACTATGCTTTTTAATGTATTTTGACCTTATTTGAGTTTATTGGAAGTTATTTTTATGAGTTTGGCATGCCTAAGAGACTTTGTGAATTAGTTGTTAAAGATAAGAAATTCTGCATTTTATGTTTTGGACCTGGCTTCTTGTGACTGGTTTTTCACCAAGTTATATTTACAAAATGAGAATGCGAGCTTAATCTAAGTTGAAGTACACATGTCAAGCTTTCTAGTAAGGTATTATGGGCAAAAATCCAATCTCTTTTGGACCTCTAATCAGACCTGCAAACTTGGGCTAGAATCTTACTCGTAGTAGGATTCTATACTTCACACTAGATATTCAAACGACAATATTTTGAGCTTCAATTATTGAAATCCAGTGATTCAAAAGCCCAAATTCACTTTTATGAAGGACTCTAAGTCTGAAAAAAAAAATTTGAAGGCTAAAATCTGGACTCAATCTGAAGGACGAGATGGGTCTCTTGATTTGATGAGGAAACTAACAATGTCAGGCATCCCACTTCGGCTGAGAGTCTGACATAAAAATGGTGGGTCTTAAGACCCAAGAAGGGTTCAAATCAAGCCTCTAGCATGCCATGAATGAAAGAATATAGCTAGAATGGTTAGATGTTGTAAGAAACCAAGTCGAAAACAAGGTCTAAGTTGCAGCAAAGTTGGAATTACAACAGAGTTATGACAGTAGCAGAGTCAATTTTCCACACAAATTCTAAGAGATTTATCCAACCTTAAGGACAAAAAAAAAAAGAATTAAGTATCATGAAGACTTCTAATTAGAGAATAATTCTGAAGAAATTCAGCAGCCAGAGAGGAGGATAAATAGAGCAGAACAAAGCTGAAATAGGGTCGAAAAAACATTCCTTTCTTCTCTACTTTTGTCAATTTTCCACCAACTATGTACTAAACTCTTGAATTTGATTCAAGAGGGATAGACACCATTTTCATTAGCAAGTTGTGAGAAGTAACGTTACCATTGTAATTCTTTCAAATTCAAGTATTTATTTTTCCTTGTTTAGAATTATGCTATTGATTGTTATTAAAGCTTATTGAATTGTTTTGAGATGACATGTGTGCTTTCTAGTTTCTTTCAATCCATAATTATTGTTAGGGACTAGAGTAAGAAGCAAAAAAATTAATTTGATTGCTGCAACTCTCATCTTGATTTATTATGGAAGAATAAACTAAGTTAAATTGTCAAGCTTTTGAACGTTGCTTATAAGAAATGCACAGATTTTATTCTTAGACAACTGCCGAATGAATAAAAAATGCTTTCAATATTACATTCGCTTACTGGTAAGAACTTGATTAGAGAGCTTTTTCTAATTAATATACTCGTAATCTCATTGATTTTTCTTAGCTTTACGGGGTATCAAATTTATTTGTTTGACATGAAAGAATATTTATTTTACATCGATGACCAATAGAATTATAGGAATGGGTATGTGGACCCTTGAATTGATTAATGACATATCAATTTATTATTTTTGGGATTATTATTTTGTGATTTTTTCATTTAAACCCTTTGTTCTTTCTCATTTCAGTATATTGAAGGAGGATTAAATGAAATTTCCCTCGGGTTCGAATGAATGAACTATATGCTCTTTAATTAGATGTCAACAAATTTATAGAGCCATTTCTAAAAGAGGAGTGATAAGAGAAGTTAGAGACTTGGTTGAATTTTAGTAATGCTTTACATCCTTGGATAACTAAAGTTATGAATCGTAGTTTATAGAATCTTTTAAGGAGTTTGGCAAGTAGTAAACAAAAGTAGTCAAATCTTGCATTATCATAAGCCGAGTTTTCCTATAGCAAGTACATGAACTGTGTTACTTGGCTTAGTTCTTTTGAGGTTATTGGACCTAGCACTTATTCTATGTATTGAGTATTTTAGTGTCAAGTTAAGGGACATCACAAGATATCTTTATAGGGTTTATAATCATATCACTTGTTGCTATTAATGTATCTATATAGGAAATATTGTAGGCATACTATATATAAAATATTATAGTCATACTCTTGTGTTGTAACTTTACCATTACTATTGTATATTACCCTACACATATATATATAGACAAGGTTGGCTAACCAATAGGTCAAGCCTCCCAATTATTCTCAACTTGGTATCAGAGCCTTCTGCTGTCAGAACTCCTCTCTCCCTCTCCCCCTACAGCCAGCCTCCTCTCTCCCTCTTCTAAATGGACTCTGCTGCTGTTGCCGCCTTATCCCCCACTAAACCAGTGGTACAGCCTAGCCAGCCAGCCATTTAGAAGTTGCTGCCGCTGGTTCCTTCTCCCACTAACGGTAGCCCCAACCAACAGAGAAGAACCATGGTTCCTGCTCCCATGTTTTTGTCGTCTTTTTTCACATCACTGGGACAACAACTCCTTCTATCATTGCGTTGTCTAACACTCATCAAGTGGTCTCATTAAAGCTTACGACCACCAACTATCTCTATTGGCGAATGTAGATGAAGCCATATCTTATTGATCAATGTATTTTCCACTTTGTCAATGGCTTAGTGTCGTGTCCTCCCTCTCATGTTTCTGACTGTTCTGATGGTTCTTCTTCGGCAATAAACTCCTTTTTTATCCGTTGGAAGCAATAGGATCAACTTATTTTAAACGCGTTGCTATCCTCTCTCTCTTCCCCTCCATGGACGTCCTACATCTTGTGGTAGATTGTCAGAATTCTTTTTGTGTTTGACAAACTCTTGAGAAAACACTCGCTTCTCTATCAAATTCTCGCATTATGCAACTCTATGGGTCTTTTCAAGATCTTCGGCAAGGAGATGCTTCGATTACTACATATATACAACACGCCAAGTCATTATTTGATGAATTGGTTGTTGCTGGCCGACCCCTTTCTCTTGAAGACTTCAACCTCTATATATTTCGTGGTCTTCGTGGTGAGTTTAAAGACTTGGTAACTAGTCTCGTGACCAAGACAAAACCGTTGTTATACACGGATCGTCACAACCATCTTTTGACTCATGAGTTAAGTCTTCTCTTCCCTTATTGGCTACAAATCCACCTCTATTGCCTACACCATCTCTGCTGCCCTCTGCTCATCTTGCCCAACAGCAGCACAACTCCAATTTTGGTCGTAACAGAGGTTGTTCCCACGGCAGCTGGCGCTCCAACAGTAACAGGTACAACAGCTATGACCGGTCTGATTTTCATGGCTCTCATTCCTCTACTCCTACGGATAGGAAGCAAAGTCATTCGCAGTAGCCCAGATGACCTGTTGCTGGAGGGCAGTGGCCTCCTCACCGGTCTTTTGAGCAGAATGTTAAGTGTCAACTATGCTTCTTCTTCGGCCACACAGCCCTATAATGTGATTAGTTTCACAGCAGTGGTCACTAGCCCTCTGCCCATCTTACTTTTGGTTCGGTTTTTGCCTCTACTTGGTTCTTGGACACTGGTGCGAACCAACACGTTATGCCTGATCTTGTGAATCTGACCAATTCTGCACCCTATCTTGGTAATGATCACTTGCATGTTGGTGATGGTAAGGGTCTATCCATATCCCATATTGGACATACCATGTTAAGTTCCCCTAAACACACCTTTACATTATCTAACATTCTTCATGTTCCTCACATTACCAAACCATTACTATCTGTTCATAAATTTTATCGTGATAATAATGTTTATTTTGAATTTCACGCCTCTGTGGTTTATGTAAAGGATTTCACTAGTAAAGCAGTGCTCCTTTTCGGTTAGAGCAATGATGGTCTCTATGTTCTTTCTAAGTCTTCTACCACCACCATTCCTCAAGCTTATTGGTCTCCTTGCATCTCTGCCAGTGCTGATCTGTGGCATTGTCGATTGGGTCATCCTACTTCCTGTATTTTCAATATGTTAGTTTTAAAAAATAAAATAATATGTACTTCTAGATGCTCACTTATTCAATATCAAGCTTATCCTTTTTGCAAGACTTTGCGTTTGTAATTGGGACCCACGAGTCACAAAACTACTACTCCCATTGATTTAATATTTAGTGATATTTGGGGCCTTGCTCCTATGTTTTCTGATGGTTTTCGTTACTTTGTTATGTTTATTGATATGCATATGAAATACATATGGTATTTTTCGCTTGTTGCAAAATCTGATGTGTTTTTTATATTCCAACATTTTCAAAAGCTTGTTGAGTGTCAGTTTTCTTGTAAAATTAAATATGTTCAAATCATAAGTTAAACAAATTCTTTCAAACTATTGGTATTCATCACAGGTTAATCTGTCCTCATATGCATGAGTAAAATGACAGTGTTGAGCGTCGCCATCGTCATATTGTCGAAAATGGTACACTCTTAGGCCAATGTAGTGCTCCATTACAATTTTGAAATTATGCATTTGAATCTTCTGTATATCTTATCAATCACATGCCTACTCTCGTCCTCCAAAATCAGTCTCCCTTTGAATGTCTGTTTAATCGTAATTCTAATTATGATTTTCTATGTACTTTTAGGTGTCCTTGTTTTTTGTTTTTGTGTCCGTATCATGTTCCTAAATTGGATTTTTCATTCATCTCCTTGTGTGTTCTTACGTTATAGTTCCTCGCATCTTGGTTATTGTTGTCTCGATTTTGCCTCTCAACATATATGTCTCCAGTCATGTTTGTTTTCATGAAAATATGTTTCTTTTTGCAGATTTTGAATAGCTAGCTCAACCCCCAACCACTCCCTCACAACCCACACACTTGCCCACCTTGATCACCTCCCACAACTTTCTCCCGGCTGACCTACCAAATGCCTCACCTAGCAGCTTTGCCACACCTGCAGCTCAACCCAAATAGCCCCACCGTTCCACACCCCTATCTGCCACCATACAACTGCCACCTAGCCCTACCCTTATGTCACTAACTGCATGTTTCTTTAATGATCATTATGCAAGAACAAGTTCACCTCCTTCAGGGTTGCATATTTCCAGGTCTATCATTGCAGTCACCTCTGATTCTGCAGCAAGTTATCCTGCATCTGTTGTTGTGAGCTCCAATCCTTCATTTGATTCTTCTGCGGGTCTACAACTTTTTGTTGATCTCTTATCTTATCTTCTTTAGCAGCTTCCCAGTTCAGATCCTTCTACCCCTCGATCTGCTACTCGTCAGCATCCAATGGTTCTTCATCCTCGGTTGCCGAAGACTGCTCTTCTAACAACGTCTGTTGCACCCAACTGTTGGGTATTGTCTTCTCCTACTTGTGAGCCCCTTACATTCTTTGATGTTGACAAGTATGAGGCATGGCATGGTGCTATGCATGATGAAATTTAGGCCTTACACTCTAATAACATGCCGGTGGGTGTGTAGGATAAAACGCCGTGTTGATGGCAGTGTTGAGCAGTATAAGGCATCTTTGGTGGCTAGAGGCTTTGCTTAATAGGAAGGCATTGATTATTCTGAAACCTTCAGTTCAATTATTAAGCACGTGATAGTGAGATTAGTGTTCTTCATTGCGGTCTCGTGTAATTGGAAGATTCGTCAACTTGATATTCATAATGCCTTCCTCAATGGTGTTCTTGCCGAAGAGGTCTACATGAGACAACCTCCAGGTTTTGTTAACTCTGCTCTTCCCTCTCATTTGTGTCGGTTGCATAAGTCTTTATATGGTTTAAAACAGGCTTCATGGGCATGATACACTCGTCTGAGTGATTTTCTAATTTCTATTGGCTTTCATGCTTCCAAGGTTGTCACCTCCTTATTTATCTTGTTTATTGGTGTTGATATCTTTTGGTTTATGTTGATGACATTCTGCTTACGGGTAGCAACTCTGCTATGCTTCACCACCTAATATAGTTACTGCATTTAGAGTTCAAGCTTTGTGACTTAGGCACCGTTCACTATTTTTTGGGCATTGAGGTTTAGCCCACTGCTATGGGTCTGATGTTATGCCAACATAAGTATATTCTTGACATCCTCACTCGAGCGTGTATGACCTCTTGCAAACCGGTTGATACTCCTATCTTTACTTCTAAAGTCACCATACTACCAGATCCCTTGTTTTTTTAACCGTACACTATTTTGTCAAATTATAGGTGCTCTTCAATACCTCACCTTTACGAGACTAGATATCTGCTTTGCTATTAACAGAGTCTGTTAGTTTATGCATGCTCTTACCGATTCTCAATGGGATGCCATTAAACGCATTCTGCGTTATCTACGAGGTACGACTACCTATGACTTATATATCACTTGCAGTTCCTTCTTTGCTCTTTATAGCTTTACAGATACGGATTTGGCAGGTGTAGTACTAGTGATCACAAGTCTATGAGTGGTTATCTTGTCTTCTTTGGTCACACACTAGTTACATGGAAATCTAGTAAGGAACGCACAGTTGCTCGCTCCTCCACCAAGGCTGAGTATAAAGCCTTGGCTGATGGCACTGTTGAGGTTATCTAGCTTCAGTATCTATTGAAAGATCTGCAGATTCTTTCTAATTCTACTCTTACTATTTGGTGTGATAATCTAGGCTTACTTACTTATCTGCAAATCCTATATTTCATACTCGCACTAAACATGTTGAGATTGACTATCATTTTGTATGAGACAGGGTTGCGAAGAAAGAGATTCAGATTCATTTTATCCCCTCTCACGATCAACTTGTAGATGTTTTTACTAAGCCACTTCCTACTGCTCTGTTTACTGCTTTTCAGTTCAAGCTTCAAGTTGATCTTCCACCCTCTGCTTGAGAGGGCATATTAATGTATCTATATAGGAAATATTGTAAGCATACTATATAGGAAATATTATAGTCATACTTTTGTGTTGTAACCTCACCACTACTATTGTATATTGCCCTATATATATATATATATATATATATATATATATATATAGACAAGGTTGGCTAACCAATAGGTCAAGCCTTCAAATTATTCTCAACTGTTGTTATTTAATTGTTTACCCTATTTTTGAATTAAAAAAACAAAAATAGCAAAAAAACAACATAAAAACATAAAAAAAACATATGTTCTTGACGTAGTTATGTCATTTTTAGGGTCTTTTCCAAAGAATTTTTTTTTTAAAAAATATACTTTCAATGCGTTCAATTGTTAACATATTTTTTGAGTTTTCTTTGATGCTCTTTTTCAAAAAAATAAAAAATATGAAAAATCAAAATTTACAAAGGAACCAATTTTTTTGGGTTACTTGGTCACCAAGTTTGCTTCCAGACTAAACAATTAAAAATAACAAACTGTTTTTTACCTATAAATAGGTGTTTGCACCCACACTAAAAGAAGGCAGAAATTTAGAAGAGGATTTTAAGGGGATGCCATTACAAAAAAACTAATAAACAAAAAAAGAAAAAAGCAAAAAATGTTCCCATATCCTCTCCTACTCACAGCTCACTCACCCAAATACTAAAACCAACACCAAACACATGACCCTTTTCCTCAAGCCAAAGAAGTGCAAAATAATTCACTCATCAAACAATACTAGCAATAAGATTAGTTGTGTAGCCTTGAATTTCCAGCCATCCTCAATCTTTCTCCACAACATCTCCCTCTTACTGCCACACGACACCACGAGCAGGTCCTGACCACCACCATAACCACAACCTCACCCTCCAAATGGCCATCGAAAACCCATTCTAGCAACACCATCAGGAACGCCCTTACCACCAGCCACACAACCCAAAATCAACAGCCCTTTTTATTTTTTTTGTTTGAAAACAAATAGACCTATCAAGACCTACCATTAATATTGCCAAGCTAGCCACCACATCCACTAGTCACAAAAACCTAAAACCACTCAACCCCCCTCTCCTCGCCCGACCAAAAACCACACACTAATTATCGACCACGATAATAACGACATCCCCACTAATTTATCCTCCAACAAAACCGACAACCACACTTCACCACAACACACTCAGAGCACCTCAATTTCCTCTTGCTTGTAGATTTAAACCCAAAATCATAAGACTTTGTTCCCATTTTTGTTTTGGCCAAAATCAACTCATTAAACCCAAATAAAACCCACATCAAAATACCTATAAAAACTTCTGTTCCTCACTGTCAACTAAGCACGACCACTATCACACCAGACTAATTGGTTACTACCTCTAATACCTTCTCACATATCGTTGAGTGTTCCAACAACCATTAGAGAGCCCAAAAGAAAACTATAGAGAGAAATGGATCTATAAAAAAAGGAAATAAATCAATTGTGCATGTTTGAGATTTCTTTTGTTTGTAGGTAACAAAAAAAAAAACTCACTGCTAACACAAGAAGAAAAGGGAGAAGAAGTAGTCGCGATCCACCCATTTCTTGTCTTCATCAGTAACAGAAAGTTGTTCCACATACCGCCAGTGGCGGTGGTGCATGAGACCTATGCGCTGCCACTGTTCCTGCAACTTGGAAGCTTCCCAGCACTGTTCTTGAATTTCTAGCGATTTCTCCAGATTAATTTATGAGTTTTGGGAGGCCTATTTTATAAATTATAAATTTTTATTGTGTGTGTGTTTGAATCGTTTTGAATTTTGGTGATATGTAAAAAGTGTAATTGTTGTGTTGTGAGTAAAATATAGTAAAAAGAATGTGTGTGTGTGTGTTTGTATTTTCTTACATGTTTTTGAATGCTTAAAACCAAAAAGACAAAAAAAAAAAGTTAATGTTGTAATTACATATAGCTAAGTCTCTAAAAAATATAAAAATCATATCTTGTTTAAAAAATAAAATACATGGTATGTTTTATTTTTTTAGCATGTATTTTGGATTTAATAATCAATTTATTTAATCCATGAGAATTTGACCAATATTCCAATAATTATAAAAAAATTAATTCATGAGAATTAATGGTCGATATTTTGGTATAAATGTTGGACTTGCAAGTAGGCTGGTATATAAATATCAGGAATTGACTTTAAAATTTTCAGAATTATTTTGAATATTCACCAATTTTAATTGGAAGTATTTTCACTACAACACACGACTTGTGAAAAATCTTTATTCCTTCCAAGATAGGTGAACACTGTCAATGCACCTAAATAAACTTTTTTCATAAGAATTTCTTTGGACACAAGAACCCATAATAAATTCAAAACGCAAGATTTATTCATCTTCATCCTAAACTATAAATAGACTACCGGTTAGGAACCCTTCAAAACCCTTAAACTATAGTTAGACCATACAATGCAGCTTATATTAGGTATAGGGTGCGCTAGAGATGCAAATATTTTTTTAGCCACAACAAATTCCTTACCTTTAAAATATTTGATAAGACCAGTACATCTAAGTTTCTTAATAATTCTAAACCAAATAGCTGGAACCACCCAACACCACACGCACGCGTATGCCACGCATCAAAAATAATTATCCCAAATACTAGAATTGGAGGGATTGAATCATAACTTGGTTCCATTTAAAAAAAAAAAAACAATAAATCAAACCAATGGAAAAGTAATGGAAAATGGATGACAATTAGAGGGTTTAAGAAAAAAATAATGTTCAAATTAATAACAAAGAAACAGCGACCTCATTGCTGAGAACCACCATCACATTTGTTCACAGAGGAAAACGAGTTTCATTGTATCAAACCATTAATTTTCTTTCTCGTTATTTTAAAGTATTATTATTTTTACTCTTTCAAGCCTAGAAACTGAAAAAAATATATTGCATTTAAAAATATTGTACGTACGGTTGGCTTTCGTAAATGTTGCCAGTATTGAAGCTTATTTTGGGCTTTGCAATGGGAGACAATTTTTTATTCCTAGCTTGATATTGATTGATTTTCCAGAGCAAAGTTGATGCATAGCATTGAGCTCATTGCTGTCAGCTTCTATACAATTTTATTTTATCAAATCGTTCACAAACAACAAAAACAAAAGCAAAGCATATAATAATAATAATAATAATAAGCAAAGAGTACAGTACAATGAATGTTTTCCCTTTCAATTTATTATATATGCAAGTTGAAGTACAATAAGCGGGGTGGTTTTCCCTTTCAGTTTTTTTGTGGTGCAGGCGAGACGGTGTGGCAGTGTACCAAAAAAGCACCTGACTTGTTGGAAGATCATACATTGGATTAACAAGGATACATAATTTAATCCAAAAACTTGGTCCTAAATCCAATTGGGCAAGAGCTAAGTAAAACCTGCAAGGAAGAATTCTGTTTCTACAAAATTCAGCTTGTCTGTGCTTGGATACTTAATTAGCTTAAAAGATGAATAGAATATTTGTGTGCTGGAATTTACGCTGTTCTTCCGGGAAACAGGTTACAGTGAAATAAAAAATTGCAGGTTGACAAAATTTTACACAACCAGTTCCGAGCTCGATCTCTAAGACTAGTTAGGGTTCATAGTCACCAAAATACTAGGCGGCGACTTCCATTCCCTCTTTCCACGAAAAAAAGACAAGAATTCCTTGTCTTTCTTATTTCCCTATACTTAACACTATGAAGTAGACAATCCCCTCGACGCTACACACGTGCGACAAGCACGATCATCACCACACCAGACCAATTGGTTACTACCTCCAGCACCTCCTCACGCATCGTTGAGTGTTGCAGCAACCATTAGAGAGCCCAAAAGAATACTATAGAGAGATATGGATTTGTGAAAAAAAGAAATAAACTGATTGCTGAGAACCACCATCACATTTGTTCACAGAGGAGAAACGAGTTTCATTGTATCAAACCAATAATTTTCTTTCGAACCTAGAAACTGAAAAAAAAAAAATTAGATTCCAGCATATTTTGGGCTGTAAACAAATATATTGCTTATTTTGGCTTTGCAATGGGAGACAATTTTTTTATTCATAGCTTGATATTGATTGATTTTCCAGAACAAAGTTGATGCATAGCATTGAGCTCATTGCTATCAACTTCTACAATTTATCGTTCACAAACAACAAAAACAAAAGCAAAGCATATAATAATAATAATAAGCAAAGAGTACAATGAATGCGTGTGAATATATAGCAATTTATGAACAATACAATGAATGTTTTCCAGAACAAAGTTGATGCATAGCATTGAGCTAATTGCTATCAACTTCTACAATTTTATTTTATCAAATCGTTCACAAACAACAAAAACAAAAGCAAAGCATATAATAATAATAATAAGCAAAGAGTACAATGAATGCGTATGAATAGCAATTTATGAACAATACAATGAATGTTTTCCCTTTCAATTTATTATATATGCAAGTTGAAGTACAATAAGGTTACATAATTTAATCCAAGAACTTGGTCCTAAATCCAATTGGGCAAGAGCTAAGTAAAACCTGCAAGGAAGAATTCTGTTTCTACAAAATTCAGCTTGTCTGTGCTTGGATACTTAATTAGCTTAAAAGATGAAGAGAATATTTGTGTGCTGGAATTTACGCTGTTCTTCCGGGAAACAGGTTACAGTGAAATAAAAAATTGCGGGTTGACAAAATCTTA
>Ga0325400_1001135_pt1 | contig 21651 bp, 15 predicted proteins | sample PopdelMetagenome_2_FD_205662 | JGI IMG/M metagenome (GOLD analysis project Ga0325400, IMG submission 205662) | Populus deltoides microbial communities from Bellville, Georgia, United States - Xylem-PdKOR-R1 | ecosystem: Host-associated > Plants > Phyllosphere > Stem > Wood/Secondary xylem...
CGTCGCCAGCAGGATCAGCGCCGCGACGTTGGGCACCGCCGTCAGGATGAACAACCATCGCCACGCCGCTGCCACGCCGCTGTGCGACAGCGGGCCCAGGAGCGGGATTAGCAGGCCCACCACGAGCAGCGCCACGCTGCGCCCGAAGGTGGCGCCGCCCGTGAAAAGGCCCAGGGCCCGGCCCCGAGCGGTGGGTTCGGTGACATCGATCAACCGCGCGATCGCCACGGGCACGAACACGCCCTGCCCCACGCCCAGCAGCGCGCGCGCCGCCGTCAGTTCGATCAGCGAGCCGGACAGGCCGGTCATCAGGCTGCCGATCGTCCACGCGATCGCCCCTCCCGCCAGCCACGCGCCTGACGCAGGCCCCTTGCGGCGGAACACCGCCAGTCCCAGCGCGGCGGCACCGTAGGGCAAGGCCACGGCCGTGCCGACGATCCAGCCCGCCTCGACGTCCGTCATCGCCACGCTCTCGCGCAGCAACGGCAGGACGCCGCCGATCATGGTGCGGTCGATAAAGGCCAGGCAGTGCAGAGCGGTCAGGACAAAGACCAGTCGCGCGATAGCTAACCCCTCCGTCGGACCGGTTCGGTCTCATCAACCCCTGTGGTCACAGCATTGTAAGCCGTCAATCCGCCTACGCTTTCACAACGTGCATATCAGCCTCACACAGCGTAGCGCCCTGACCAAGCGGCTGACGAAAGCCTTGACCTGAGAATAGGCTGGGCGGTGAACATCCACAGGGGCCACCCCATGATTACCGCTTCCGACAAGATCGCCGCCGGCCTGGAGGACGCCATCGCTTACGTCGGTGGTGATACGAGCTGCGGGCGTGAGTCGACTATCGACATGCGCGCGATCCGGGCTGCTGCCGGCAAGGCGCAGGCTCGCTTCGCCGCCAATTCGTCGCCTGCGTTCGCAGCCATTCGCCAGCAGCCGACACGAAATGTGGGGACAGGTGGATGGAAGAAGGCTGGCGCTCGCTCAGCTTCTCTATACTTCTGAACAGCTTAGCTAAAGAGGGTGGTGCCGCGCACAGGACTCGAACCTGTGACCCCCGCATTACGAATGCGATGCTCTACCAGCTGAGCTAGCGCGGCGCGACCGACGGCGATCGGGTTGGGATCGGTCGGAGGCGCGCGCCATTATCAGCGCGCGGGGCGTCTGGCAAGCGCGTCCGGGCCTTCACCCCGCCTTAACGACCGGGCGCGCAGGGCCGGGCACGACCGGGCGGGCAAGGCCCGGCGGGGACAGCATGATGGACCAGCTCTACGGCCTCGATACCCAGCGCGCGGACGACGTCGGCGCGGATGCTTGCGCGGGTGACCCGACGTCGTCCGCGCGCGGACGGGGAGAGGCGCAGGTGGTGCACGTCGTGGGCGACGAGCGGCGGATGCACGTGCGCGCCTACAATCACTGGGTGTCGCTGCTGAACGGGCGGATGCTGCCCGTGATCGGGGACCTGGACCCCGCCGCGCTGACCGACTTCGGTCGCAACAGCGTGCTGCTCCACTTCGCGGACGGGGTGGAGGACCCGGAGATCGTCTTCCTGGGCACCGACCTGACGGCGGAGTGCGGGCTGGACGCGCCGCCGCGGCGCATGAAGGAGGTACCGGGCCGTTCGCTGCTGTCGCGGCTGACCGACCACTATCTCCAGATCGTCGCCAACCGTGCGCCCGTGGGCTTCGAGGCGGAGTTCACGTCCACCCGCGGCCACGCCACGCTCTACCGCGGCATCCTGATGCCGTTCGCGGCGGACGAGGGGGAGGCGATCAGCTTCGTCTACGGCGTCATCAGCTGGAAGGAAATGGCGGACGATCGCACCCAGGCGCAGCTGACGGTCGAGCTGAGCACCGCGATGGAGATGGACGCGCCGTCCGCCGGGGGCGTCGCGGCGGCGGTGCCCGTCTGGGCGGACGGACCGGGTGCCGGGGAGGGCGGGGCGCTTCCCTACCTGTTGTCGGCCGCGCGCGAGAGCGCCGCCGCAGCGCAGGCGGCTGACGCGCGCGGCCGCTCGGCCCTGTACCGGGCGCTGGGCCGCGCGCACGCCTTCGCGCGGTGCGCCGCGCGCGACCGGGAAGGCTATGCGGCGCTGCTGGCGGAGGCGGGCATCCGCCCCCAGGCGCGCGCGCCCATGACCGCGGTGGCCAAGCTGGTCTTCGGCGCGGACCACGACAAGACGCGGCTGACCGAGTACGCCGCCGTGCTGGCGAGCGCGGATCGTCTGGGCCTCGGCGACGGCGCGCTGCCGGACTGGCTGGCCTCGCAGCCGGGCGGGATCAAGGCGGTAGTGGCGGCCGAGCGCGCGCGCCGTCGCCCCGTGGGCTACCTGGACAATGGGCCTACCCCCCTGACGACGCGCGCGGCCGTCGCGAGGTTGGCGCTGCCGTCCGTCCCGGCCGGTGTGGCCGCAGGCGAGGCCGTGTTGCTGGTCGCCCGGATGCGCGGCGACGGGGAACTGGACGTGCTGGGCACCGTGTCCGACCCGGTCGTCCTGCGCCGCGCGACGGCGTTCCTGCGTTAAGGGCCGTGCCCGTCCCGTAAGTTGCGCTGCAACGCAATAAGATTGCGTCGGGGTTGAGCGGTGCGGCGGGGCGGCGTAACCCCCTCGTCCATGTCCGATACCCAGCCGACGCCCGCCGCCCCGTTCCTGGAAGACGCAGGCGGCGACGGCGGAGGGGACCGCCCCGCGAACGCCGCCGTTCCCGCCGGGCTGGTCGAAGCGCTGGAGGAGCAGCTGTTGCGCGCCGCCCTGCCGGCGGAGGTGCAGGGCTTCGGCCCGGCGGAGCGCGCGGCGGCGGCCGCCTTCGTGGCGGGCGCGGCCGCCGTGCGGCGGCCGGGCTGCGCGCTGGTGGCGGTGGAGCCCGTCGCGGCCGACGCCGTGCGCCGCCGGATGCGCGTGGCGGTGGTCAACGACGACATGCCGTTCCTGGTCGATTCCATCGCCGCCGCGATCGCGGCGCACGGCGTGGCGGTGGACCGGATCATCCACCCGGTGGTGCGCGCCGCGCGCGACACGGACGGGCGGCTGAACGCGGTGGGCGGGGAGGTGGGCGACTCGACCAAGCCGGAATCGATGATCTACCTGGAGGCCGAGCGCGTCGACGCGCGGGAGCGCCGCTCGCTGGTCGAGGACGTGGAGGCCGCGCTGGCCGACGTGCGCGCGGCCGTCACTGACTGGCCCGCCATGCGTAGCCGGCTGGCCGCCGACGCCGAGCTGCTGGAGGGCGAGGGACGCGCGCTGCTGCGCTGGCTGGCGTCCGACCGCTTCACGCTGCTCGGCCACCAGCGCTGGAACGCGGGTGCGGACGCGCCCGCCGCGTCGCTGGGGCTGGCGCGGCGCGAGGGGCGCCAGCCGCTCTTCTCGCCCGCGTCGCGCGCGCGCGCGCTGGAATGGTTCGCGAACGGCGGCCAGGCGCCGCTCCTCATCAAGTCCAACCTGATCTCCACCGTGCATCGCGCGCTGCCGCTGGACCTCCTGGTGGCGCCGGTGACGGAGGGGGGCGAGACGGTGGGCTTGTCCGTCCACGCGGGATTGTGGACCAGCGCCGCGCTGGGCACGCCGCCCACCGACGTGCCGGTGCTGCGCGAGCGGCTGGCCGCGATCCAGGCCAGGTACGGCTTCGACCCGCGCGGCCACACGGGCAAGGCGCTGGCGCACGCGCTGGGTGCGCTGCCCCACGACCTGTGCGTGGCGTTCGACGCGGCCGCGCTGGAGGACGTGGCGCTGACGGCGATGAGCCTGGCCGACCGGCCGCGGCCCCGGCTGGTGCTGGTCCGCTCGGCGCTGGGGGGCAAGCTGTTCGCCTTCGCCTGGTTGCCGCGCGACGAGCTGACGACCGCCCGGCGCGCTGCGGTGGCGCAGATGCTGGAGGAGGCGACGGGCGGCCGCGTGCTGGACTGGACGATCCAGCTCGACGACGTGGTGGCGCTGATCCGCTATACGCTGGACCTGGACGAAGGCGTGGCCACCCCCGACGCGGAGGCGTTGGACGGGCGGTTGTCGCGCATGGTGCGCGGCTGGGCGCCCAGCGTGGAGGCGGCGCTGGCAGAGCGGCTGCCCGCGCCGCGCGCCGCGCGGCTGGCGCTGCGCTGGGCGAACGCTTTTCCCGTCAACTACCGCAACAACGCCTCGCCCGAGGAGGCGGCGGCCGACATCCGCCGGCTGGCCGGCTTGGGCGACGCGGACGCGCGCGCCGTGCGGCTGTTCCCCGTGGTGCGCGGCGAGGATCTGCACTTCAAGATTTATCGCCTGAGCCAGGCGCTGGCGCTGTCGGACGCGGTGCCCGTGCTGGAGAATTTCGGCTTCCGCGTGATCGGCGAGCTGCCCACGCGCGTCGAGGGCGACGAGACGGGCTTCGTCCACGAGTTCGTGGTGGAGGCCAACGGGGCGGCGGCGGACGTGGACCCCGCCGCCCTGGAACACGCCATCGAGACGGTGCTGGAGAACGCGGCGGAGAACGACGCCTTCAACCGCCTGCTGATCGACGCCTGCCTGTCGGCGGACGCGGTGGTGCTGTTGCGCGCCTGGTTCCGCTACCTGCGCCAGGCGGGGCTCAGCTACGGGCTGACGACCGTGGTGGACGCGCTTCGTCGCGCGCCCGACGTGGCGGCCGCGCTGATCCGCCGGTTCGAGGGCGCGCACGGGCCGGACGCGTCCGAGGGTGCGGTGGCAGAGGCGGACGCGGCCATCGCGCGGGGGCTGGACGCGGTGGCGGCCATCGACGACGACCGCATCCTGCGCAGCTACCGCGATGTCGTGGCCGCCACGCTGCGCACCAACGCCTTCTCGCCTGCGGGTGCGGAGGCGCTGGCGTTCAAGCTGGACAGCTCGCTGATCCCCGGCCTGCCCGCCCCCGTGCCGTGGCGAGAGGTGTGGGTCTATTCCCCCCGCGTGGAGGGCATCCACCTGCGCGCCGGTCCCGTGGCGCGCGGGGGGCTTCGCTGGTCGGACCGGCGCGACGATTTCCGCACCGAAATCCTGGGGCTGATGAAGGCGCAGCGCGTCAAGAATGCGGTGATCGTGCCCACCGGCGCCAAGGGCGGCTTCTATCCGAAGCAGCTGCCGGCCGGAACCGGGGGCGGCGGCGACCGCGACGCGTGGCTGGCGGAAGGCACGGAGAGCTATCGCGTCTTCATCCGCGCGCTGCTGTCGATCACGGACAACATCGTGGACGGCCGCGTGGTGCATCCCGAGGGCGTGCGCACGCCCGACGGCGAGGACCCGTATTTCGTGGTGGCCGCCGACAAGGGCACGGCCACCTTCTCCGACGTGGCCAACGCGCTCACGCTGAGCCGAGGCTACTGGCTGGGCGACGCCTTCGCGTCCGGCGGCTCCAAGGGCTACGACCACAAGGCCATGGGCATCACGGCGCGCGGCGCCTGGGTGTCGGTGCAGCGCCACTTCGCCGAACGCGGCGTGGACGTTCAGGTCGACCCGGTGCGCGTCGCCGGCTGCGGCGACATGTCGGGCGACGTGTTCGGCAACGGGATGCTGCTCAGCCGCTCCATCCGGCTGGTCGCGGCCTTCGACCACCGGCACATCTTCCTCGACCCCGATCCCGACCCGGAAATCTCGTTCGTCGAGCGCAAGCGGCTGTTTGCGCTGCCCCGGTCGAGCTGGGCGGACTATGCCGCACCGCTGTCGGCGGGTGGCGGCGTGCACAGCCGCTCGGCCAAGACGATCCGTCTGACACCCGAGGTGCAGGCGATGCTGGGCATCGCGGCGGCCGAGCTGGAGCCGGCGGCGCTGATTTCCGCCATCCTGCGCATGGAGGTGGACCTGCTCTGGTTCGGGGGCATCGGCACCTATGTGAAGGCGGCGGGCGAGAACAACGTCGCGGTCGGCGACCCAGCGAACGATCGCCTGCGCGTGGACGCCGACGAGCTTCGCGCGACCGCGGTGGGGGAGGGGGCGAACCTGGGGCTGACCCAGGCCGCGCGCATCGCCTTCTCGCTTCGCGGCGGGCGGATCAACACCGACTTCATCGACAACTCGGCCGGCGTCGACTGCTCGGACAACGAGGTCAACATCAAGATCGCGCTGAACCGCGAGGTGGCCGAGGGCCGGCTGGAACCGGACGCGCGCGACCGGCTGCTGGTCGAGATGACCGACGACGTGGCCGCGCTGGTGCTGGAGGACAACCGCCTCCAGACGCTGGCGCTATCCATCGCGGAAGCGGGCGGTGCCGCCGCCGTGCCGGCCTACGTCCGCGCCATCGAGCGGTTCGAGGCGGCGGGTCGGCTGGACCGCGCGGTGGAGGGGCTGGCGGGCGACCAGGAACTGCTGCGCCGCGGGCAGGAGGGCCACGGGCTGACGCGTCCCGAGCTGGCGGTGCTGCTGGCCACCGCCAAGCTCGCGCTGCAGGACGCGGTGGAGGCGAGCCCGCTCGGCATGGCGCCCGAGCTGCTCCCCGACCTGCGCGACAGCTTCCCGCCCGCCATGCGCGAGCGGTTCGGCGCGGCGCTGGACGAGCATCGGCTGCGGCCCGAGATCGTCGCGACCGAGCTCGCCAACCGGATGGTGAACCGCCTGGGCGTCCTCCACCCCTTCGACCTGGGCGAGGAGGAGGGGGCCGCGATGTCGGACGTGGCGGCCATGTTCCGCGTGGCCGAGCAGTTGTTCGACCTGCCCGCGCTCTGGGCGGCTATCGAGCGCGAGGCGATGCCGGAGGGCGCGCGCGCCGCGCTGTTCGCCGAGACCGCGCTGACGGTGCGCAATCACATGGCCGACCTGCTGCGCACCGTGGCACCCGGCACCGGACCGGCGGACGCGCTGGCCCGGTTGCGGCCCGGCGTGGAGCGGCTGGCGCGGGAGGCGGACGAGCTGCTGCTGGACGAGGCGCGCGCCCACGGCGCCCGCATCGCGCGGGCGCTGGAGGACGCGGGCGCGCCGCCCGCGCTGGCGGCACGCGTGGTCCGCCTGTTCGACCTGGACGGCGCGGTGGGGCTGGCGGGCCTGGCCCAGGCGATGGACCTGCCCGAGGGCGAGCTGGCGCGCGCCTTCACGCGGCTGGGCCAGGCCCTGGGGCTGGACTGGGCGCAGGGGGCGGCCGCGCGCGTGGCGCCACCCGACCCGTGGGAGCAGCTGCTGCTGGCCGGCATGGCACGCGATTTCGAGCAGTTCCGCCTGGACTTCCTGGCCCGCGAGGGGGGACGCGACCCGCGCGCCGCGACTGAGGCGTGGCTGGAACGCAGCGGCCCTCGCGTTGCGCAGTTCCGCGGCCTGGTGGACCGCGCGCGCGCCGCGCCGCAGCAGACCACGGCCATGCTGGCGCAGATCGCGGGACAGGCCAGGGTGCTGTTGACGAGGTAGGCGGGGCCGCTCCGGCCCGGCGGGCCGGGCGACGAGGCGCTCCGCCCGGTCCGACGGCGCGGAAGCCCACCGACCGTCGCCGCGCCCTCCCGACGGGAGGGCGCGGCGACGGTATGTACGAATCGGCCGCTTTGTCGGCGGTTCGGGACGCTACGTTCCGCTCACCGCCGACCCTCTCCGCGCCGCCTCACGGGAGGGCGGGGAAGCGACCCCGCCTCAGCGCTTCTTCATGTACGCGTAGGCTGCCCCCGCCAGCGCGCCGAACACCGGACCCACCACCGGCACAGGGATCGCGACCACCGCGCCCAGCGCGCTCCACTTGGCCATGGACTTGCCCAGGCCGGGCGTGTTGCGGATGCGGTTCTGAACGTCTTCGATGGCCACGTCGTGCTTCCTCGGCTGCGGTGAGAGGGGACAACGCGCCGGCCGCCGGGCGGGTCCGGGCTACGCCGCCGGCGTCGTCGCCCGGCGCTGCGCCGCCGCGCGCTTGCGAGCCTCCAGGTCGGCCTTCCACCCGCGCGCGCGCCACCACATGATGATGCCCGTCACCGCCAGCACCGCCGGGATCACGCCCCCCAGGAAGATCAGCAGCTGCCACACGAACCCCATGCCCGTCCCGTCGTGCAGCCGGCGCATCAGGCGGGCCGCGCCGCCGCGCTCGCGCGCCGGGGCGGCCGCTGCCTGACCCGTGTCATCGGCCACCTTGACGCTGCGCCCCGGCCCCTCGCCGTCGGGCGAAGCGAAGGTCAGCGTCCAGTCGGGGCTGCGGTCGGTGGGCCAGCTCACCTGGCGCAAGGGCGCGCCGCGCGCCAGCGGGGCGGCGGCCGCCACCGCCTGCGCCACGGAACGCGCGGGGACCTCCAGCGGGCGCGCGCGCATCATGGCCGCGCGGTCCGGCCCACGGCCGCGTCCTCCGCCGCCCTCGCCCACCAGCGCGCCGAAGAAGGCGGGAAAGCTGATCCACGCGCCCGTCAGCGACAGCACGAACAGCGGGATCGAGACCCAGAAGCCCGTGAGGTAGTGGAGGTTGGTGTCCGTGTTGCGGTGGCGCCGCCAGCGAAGCCCGCGCACCCACTTGCCCACCGTCGGCCACCACAGCCAGATGCCCGTGAAGGCGGACAGCATCATCGCCACCCCGATCCACCCCACGATGGACCGGCCGACGCCGGGCACCATCAGGCTGCCGTGCAGCACGTGCAGCGTCCGCGTGAGACCGGTGTTCGACCCCGCCACCTCCAGCACGCGCGCGGTGGGCGGATCGAGGTAGACGCTGGTCCGCTGCGGCGGGCCGGGGCGCCTGGCGGCCCCGCGCGCCGGCGCGCCGGCGGCGGACACCACCACCGGCCCCCCGTGCTCGGGCAGCGACAGCGACGCCACGCGCTCGCCGGGCTTCAGTCGCGCGCGCGCGGCCGCCAGGTACGCGTCCGGCGCCAGCAGCGCGTCACCCGTCGTCGCGTAGCGCGCCGGGTTGGCCAGCCGGTCCACCGCGTCGTGCCAGACCAGCGCGGAGCCCGTCAGCGAGACGGGCACGATAAGCGCAGCCAGCAGCAGCCCGATCCACTTGTGGACCTGGAACCACGCGCCCCGCATCGCCTGCTTGTTCATGTGATCATCCCCCGTCCGAACGGCTAGTGCAAGTCGTTCGCAGTCGTCAAGCCGGGTTTCAGGCGTCCGCCCAGCGGCGCAGCAGGTTGTGGTACACCCCCGTCAGCTGCACCACCGCCGGGTCGCCCTGCCCAAGCGCGGCCGCCGCCGCCTGGACGCCGCGGTCCAGCTCGAACAGGGTGCGCCGGCACCCGTCGTCGCGCACCATGGATTGGATCCAGAAGAAGCTCGCCACCCGCTCGCCCCGCGTCACGGGCGTCACCCGATGCAGCGAGGAGGCAGGGTACAGCACCAGGTGCCCGGCCGGCAGCTTCAGGCTCTGCGGCCCGAACAAATCCTCCACCACCAGCTCGCCGCCGTCGTACGTATCCGGGTCGGCCAGGAACAGCGTGGCCGACAGGTCGGACCGGATGCGGAAGTCGCCGCGCATCCGGATCGCGTTGTCCACGTGCAGTCCGAAATCCTCGCCGCCGCCGTAGCGGTTGAACAGTGGCGGGAACACCTTGAGCGGCAGCGCGGCCGCCACAAACAAGGGCGACCGGCCCAGCGCGTCCAGCACCAGCCCCGCCGCCTCGCGCGCGGCCGCGCCGTCCTCCGGCAATTGGCGGTTGCGCTTGGCGAGCGCCGCCTGGGGTCCCGACGTGACGTTGCCGTCCGCCCATTCCCCCGCGTCGATCACCGCCCGGAGGCGCGAGACGCCGGCGGCGTCCAGTACGTCCGGGACGGCGATCAGCATGCTCTGGGTCCTATCGGCATCAGAAGCTGTAGAACAGGCTCAGCACCGCCTGGCGCCGGTCGCCGGGCATCGCCCAGCCGTTGTTGCGGACGCCTGTCAGATACTTCTCGTCCGTGAAGTTCTGGACGTTCGCCTGCGCGGTCAGCCCGTTGCCGAAGCTGTAGGCGAGATAGGCGCGATGGATCAGGAAGTCGTCGGCGCGAAGCTGCGTCGGCGCGGCCAGCGTCGGCGCGGTCAGCGCGATGCTGCCCTGGTAGGTCAGGCCGTAGCCCACCTCCAGCCCGAAGGGCAGCTTGTAGGTGGTGAACAGCGAGCCCGAGTGCTTCGGCGTCTGGAGCAGGAAGCTGCCGCGCTGGGGATCGGGGTTGGCGGCGGAGTTGCCGCAAGCGGTGGACGGATTGGCGAGGCACCGGTCCGACACCGCCTGAAGCACCTGACCGTCGAGATAGGTATAGTTGGCGAAGATCGTCCAGGCCGGCGTGATCGATCCCGACGCGCCCAGTGCCACCCCGTCCACGCGGCTGCGCCCGTCCAGCACCTGGGGGTTCACCGGTATGGCCGGGTCGTTCAGCGCGACGCGGAAGTTGGTGCGCTCGTTGCGGAACACCGCCGCCGTCAGCTCCAGCCGCTTGCCGAACAGCGCCGCCTTCACGCCCGCCTCGTAGTTGCGCGCGCTCTCGGGCGCCACCTGGCACGGGTCGAACGTCACCAGCGTGCCGTTGGTGCCCAGCGCCTGCTGCGCCGCCCCGCACCCGCCCCGCACGCTGGCGGCGGTCGGCGTCTTGGAATTGCCGTAGCCCGCGTAGAGGCTGACGTCGGTCACGGGGTGGAACACCGCGCCGACGCGGTACGAGAACAGCTTCTCGCGGCTCTCCTGCGGCACCTGCGCCGCGGCCGTCACCTGCGTGGAGCCGGGCGGCACGATACCCAGCGGCAGGGTACGGAAGGTGTTGTGCTGATATTCCCACCGCACGCCGCCGTTCAGCTCGAATAAGCGGCCCAGTTCCAGCGTGTCGAACGCGTAGACCGCCAGGTTCCGGCTCTCGCCGCGCGATTGGCTGGTGACCGTCAGGTTCACCGGCCCGGCATAGGTCGTGTCGGGCGCGACGATGGGCAGCAGCGGCAGCGCCACGGCTGTGCCGTTGGCTGTGCGCGTCAGGCTGCCCTGCGACAGCGCGAAGTCTTCCGCCAGCGCCGATACGCCGACGTTCATCACGTTGCGCGTGCCCCCCTTGGCGCCCGCTTCCCAGCGCATGTCCGTCTGGTTGTAGAGAAGCTGGTTCTCCGTGTCGCGGTAAAGGCCGCGCGGACCCGACGGTTGCCACTGGCCGGGGGGGATGGTGCGCGTCACGCTGGGCACCAGCGCGCCGCCGTTGACCGATACGTTGGTCAGCGTCGCGGTGCAGGCGCCGCCCGTGGGCTGGCGGTTGTTGGCCAGGCAGAAGGTGCCCTGGGGGGCGCTGGTGACGCTCTCCTGCTCCACGCGCTGCCAGCGCGTCAGGTTGCGCACCGAGATCGCGTCCGACACCTCGTGGCGGAAGGTGGCGGTGAAGCGGTCGAGCCACTGGTCCTGCCGGTCCAGGTTGACGATGCCGTAGTAATCCGACCGGTCCACGCCCGGCAGCACGCCGCCCGCCACGGGAAAGAAGGGCACGCCGTAGAGCGGCGTGTTGCGGTCCTCCTGGTGGACATAGGCGAGTGTCAGGCTGGTCTGCCCCCCGATCCCCAGCGTGACGGACGGCGCCACGCCCCAGCGCTCGAACTTCTCCACGTCGCGGCCGGGCACGTCGTTGCGGTGATAGGCGGCGTTGAGGCGGACGGCCACCAGGTCGCCCACGCGCTGGTTCGCGTCCACCGATCCGCGATAGTAGTTGTCGGTGCCGAGCGACCCCTGCACGATGGTCAAGTCCTGCGCGGTCGGCACCTTGGACACGAGGTTGATCGTGCCGCCCACCGAGCCCGAGCCGTTGAAGACCGAGTTCGCGCCGTTGTACACCTCGATCTGCTGGAGGTTGAAGGGGTCGGTGCGGCTGTACTGCGCGGTGTCGCGAACGCCGTCCACGGTGACGTCGTTGGTGGCCGAATAGCCGCGCAGGTTGATGTTGTCGCCGTAGCCGCCGCCGCCCTCGCCCGCGCCGAAGGTGATGCCGGGGATCGTCTGAAGCGCGTCGCGCAGCGTCTGGAGGTTCTGCTTGCGCAGCGTCTGGTCGCTGATGACGGTGACGGTCTGCGGCGTGTCCACCAGGGCGCTGGTGGCCTTCGGGCTCTCCACCTCGGGCGCGGCCTCGCGCTTGCCGTTGACGATCACGTCGTCGCGGGCGCGCACCTGGTCCTGCGGGTCGGCCGCCGGACGATCCGCGGCCAGCGCCGGCGCGGTAGCGATGAACCCGACGCAGCCGAGCGCCAGGAACGGAACTTTATTAGTCATGGAACGTGTCCCCCTGTCGAGCGAGGCCGCTATTGCGGGTCGCTCGCAGAGTCAACGCTATTGCGAGTCTATTTCATTCGGGCCTGCGGCCGTCAGCAGCCAAGTGCGCAGCGCGCTGGCGAGATTGGGGGCGGGCCGCGCCTCCACGCGCAGCGCGTCGACCGCCGCCACCAGCGCGTTGAGCGGCAGGCCTCGCCCGCGCGCCGCCCGTTCCAGCGCCGTCCAGAAGACGGGCTCCAGGCTGATCGACGTCTCGTGCCCCGCGACGGTGACGGAGCGTTTCACGGGGCCGGCGAACCCGCCGGGCGGCGGCAGCACCGGCCGCCCCGCCGGCCGGCCCGGCGAACGCGGCGCGGCGCGGCCGTCCGTCACGACTTGTCGAACAGCGCCGCCAGCTGCTCGATGATCGTGCCGCCCAGTTGCTCGGCGTCCATGATCGTCACCGCGCGCGCATAGTAGCGGGTGACATCGTGACCGATGCCGATCGCCGCCAGCTCGACGGGCGACCGCGCCTCGATCCAGCCGATCACCTGGCGCAGGTGACGCTCCAGGTACGAGCCGGAGTTTACCGACAGCGTGCTGTCGTCCACCGGCGCACCGTCCGATATCACCATCAGGATGCGGCGATCCTCCGTCCTGGCCAGCAGCCGCGCGTGCGCCCACAACAGCGCCTCGCCGTCGATATTCTCCTTCAGCAGCCCTTCGCGCATCATCAGGCCCAGCTTGGGTCGCGCGCGGCGCCAGGGCTCGTCGGCCTGCTTGTAGACGATGTGGCGCACGTCGTTCAGGCGACCGGGCTGGGGTGGGCGACCCTGCGCCAGCCACGCCTCGCGGCTCTGACCGCCCTTCCACGCGCGCGTTGTGAAGCCCAGGATCTCCGTCTTGACCCCGCACCGTTCCAGCGTGCGCGCCAGGATGTCGGCGCTGATCGCGGCGATGGAGATGGGCCGCCCGCGCATCGAGCCCGAATTGTCGATCAGCAGCGTCACCACTGTGTCGCGGAACTCGGTGTCGCGCTCTACCTTGTAGCTCAGCGACTGGGTGGGGTTCACCACCACGCGCGCCAGCCGCGCCGCGTCCAGCAGCCCTTCCTCCTGATCGAAGTCCCACGACCGTGACTGCTGCGCCATCAGCCGGCGCTGGAGCCGGTTGGCCAGCCGCGACACCGCCGACTGCAGGTGCACGAGCTGCTGGTCCAAATAGCCGCGCAAGCGAGCCAGCTCGTCGGCGTCGCACAGGTCGTCGGCGCCCACCACCTCGTCGTACTGCGTGGTCCAGGCGCGATAGTCGAACTGGGGCGAACTGTCGGCGGGCGGGCGGTTGGGGCGGACGGGCATCATGCCCTCGTTGTCACCTTCGCCGCCCTCGCCGTCCGCCTCGTCCAGCTCGCCCTCGCCGGGCTCCTCCTCGCCCTCGCCATCCTCGCCGTCGCGCTCCTCCCCCCGCGCCTCGGCGGGCGCGGTGTCCTCGCCGTCCGCCTCCTCCGGACCCTCGGCGTCGTCGTCGCCGGCCTCCTCCCGGCCTTCCTCCTCCGCGCCGTCCTCGTCGGCCTCCTGCGGCTCGGCGGGGTCGCCCTCCACCAGCTCCAGCTCGCGCAGCATCCGCCCGACGAGCGACCCGTAGGCGCGCTGGTCCTCCAGCGCGGCCGCCAGCGCGCCCAGGTCGGCGCGATCCTCCACCCAGCCGCGCACCAGCGCCAGGCCAGGCGCCGCCGCCGCCGGCGCGTCGCGCCCCGTCAGCCGCTCGCGCGCCATGAGCGACAGCGCGGTGGACAGCGGCACCTCCTCCCGGCTGCGCGCGCGGGCGATGGGGTCGGAACGCAGCCGCATTTCCAGGGCGGAGGCCAGGTTGTCGCCCACGCCCTCGTAGCCGCGCGCGCCCAGCGCCTCGACCCGCGCCGTCTCCAGCGCGTCCCACACCGCGCGCGCCACGGGCTCCGACGGCGCGGCGCGCGCGTGCAGCCCCGCGTCGTGGTGCCGCAGCCTGAGCGCGAAGGCGTCGGCGAAGCCGCGCGCTTCCGCCACCTGATCGGGCGGCAGCTGGCGCGCGGGCATGGGCACCTTGACGTGGCGGCCCGAGCTGGAAGGCGCGTCGGCGGTGAAGGCCAGCTCCACCTCCGCCTCGCCCGCCACCGCGCGCGCGGTGCCGGCCAGCACGGACTTGAAGCGGTCCAGGGGAGTGTCGTTCGCCATCGCCGCCGATGTGACGGGCCGGGCGGACGAAAGCAATGCGCGCCCGCGCCCGACCTAGTCGATACGCTTAGGGACCGGGCCGCCCTTCGGCACTAGGATCGCGCGCGCAACAACGGAGGCCCCCCATGATCCCCGTCACGCTGTCGCCCACGACGTCCTCGTCGACGACGCTGCTCCGCCCGACGACCCCGCCCGAGCCGGCGGCGGTCGCGGACCTGCTGCTCCGCCACGCCACGGGCTCGACCGGCGCGGACGTCGGCCAGTTGCGCGCCGGCGTCGCCGCCCTCCGCCAGACCAGCCCGTCCTTCGCGGCTCAGACCGCCGACGTGCTGGCCGCCCGACTGTCGCCCGTGGAGGCGGGCGCGCTGGCGGCTTCGGACGACGACGGCGGCGACCGCCTGAACTTTCTCGAGTTCATCAGCACCTTCTTCCGCAGCTTCTCGCCCGACCTGGCGGCGGCTGAGGGTGCGACCTTCGCCGGCGACCTGGCCGGCGTGTCGTCCCTCGCCGACGCGCCGCCGTCCGTCACCTTCACCAGCGGCACGCAGGACCTGTTTGACCACCAGTGGAGCAACAGCCTGCCGAACGGCTATCCGGACGAGCAGGGGGGCATGCTGGTCTACGACCCCGACACGGGCGTGGTGCGCCTGACCAACCTGGAGGAGTTGTTCACTATCGGCGGCGACGGCGCCTCCTTCGCCCCGGACCGCTACGTCGGCGATCCCGACGAGACGGCCACGCTGGGCGTGTTCCACACGCATCCCTACAGCGAGGCAGAGGGCGGCTACACCGACGTGTCGTTCAGCGGCGGCGACTTCGCGGCGATGCTGAACGAGGGCGACGCCGTGTCGGTGGTGCAGAGCGGCGACCGGCAGTTCATGCTGCTGCGGACCGGCGACACGCCGCCCGGCCTGGACCCGGCCACCGTCCGCGACGAGGTGGACGGCAAGTTCGCGGAACTGCTGGAGCAGGGCCACGACTTCGCGGAGGCCAGCCGGATGAGCGCCGAATGGGGCGCCCGCCAGTACGGCATGGCCTATTACGAGGGGGCGAACGGGACGCTGAACCGTGTCGCGTGACGCGGGGCTGGCGCTGGCCGGCGCGCTGGCGCTATCGGGTGCCGGCATGACCGACGACCCGTCACCACTGGATCGGGCGCGGGCGCTGGCCGCGCAGGCCGACCGCGCGCTGGACGACGGACAACCGGAACAGGCCGGCGACCTGTACGACCGGGCGGTCGCGGCGCTGGGCGACGGCTACCGCCGCGCTGGCGTGATCGACGACACGCCCACGCGGCTGATCCTGGCCCGGGTAGAGGCGGGGAAGGGGCGTCACGAGCAGGCCGCGCGGCTCAAGCGCGTCGCCGTCGCGTCGCGCCTCGCCCAGGCGACACGATAGGCCGGCGCGCTAGCCCCGCTTCACCACGCTCTCGGGCAGATCCTTGCCGAACACGCGCTGGTAATATTCCGCGACCAGAGCGCGCTCCGCCTCATCGCACTTGTTGAGGAAGCTCAAGCGGAAGGCGAGCCCCACGTCGCCGAAGATCAGCGCGTTCTGCGCCCAGGTGATGACGGTGCGCGGGCTCATCACGGTCGAGATGTCGCCATTCACGAAGCCGCGCCGCGTCAGGTCGGCCACGCGCACCATGGCGTCCACCGTCTTCTTGCCGTCGGGCTTGTCGTACTCGCCCGACTTGGCCAAGACGATCCGCGCCTCGGTCGCGGCGGGCAGGTAGTTCAGCGTGACAACGATGTTCCAGCGATCCATCTGCCCCTGGTTGATCTGCTGCGTGCCGTGATAGAGCCCGCTGGTGTCGCCCAGTCCCACCGTGTTGGCGGTGGCGAACAGGCGGAACCACGGATTGGGCCGGATCACGCGATTCTGGTCGAGCAGCGTCAGCTTGCCCTCCGCCTCCAGCACGCGCTGAATCACGAACATCACGTCGGGCCGCCCCGCGTCGTACTCGTCGAACACGATGGCGGTGGGCGTCTGCAATGCCCAGGGGAGCAGCCCCTCGCGGAACTCCGTCACCTGGCGCCCGTCCTTCAGGACGATGGCGTCGCGGCCCACCAGGTCGATGCGGCTGATGTGCGCGTCCAGGTTGATGCGCACGCACGGCCATTTCAGGCGCGCGGCCACCTGCTCGATATGCGTCGACTTGCCGGTGCCGTGATAGCCCTGCACCATGACGCGCCGGTTGTGCGCGAAGCCCGCCAGCACGGCGAGCGTGGTGTCGGGATCGAATACATAGGCCGGGTCCAGGTCGGGCACCCGCTCGTCGGCCTCCGAGAAGGCGGGCACCTCCATGTCGCTGTCGATGCCGAACAGGTCGCGCACCTTCACCGTCCGGTCGGGCGCGTCCAGCACCGTGGTCTCGCGGGGGGCGGCTTCTGTGTCGGTCATGCGGTCCTCTGGCAGGACGCGGGTGAGCGTCCGGGTACTCTGAAACGCCTTACGGACGGCCGGGCTCCGGCTCAACCGTGCGGTTCGGACCGGGAGCTTCAACGGCGTCGCGCGGCGCCGGGATACGATGTATGTGTCCCGGCCGCACAGAATGACGGGGGAGGGACATGACCTATATCGACGGCTTCGTCAGCCCGGCCACCGCGGACCGGGAAACCTACCTCGCCTTCGCCCGCACGGCGGCCGAGGTGTTCCGCGAACATGGCGCGTTGCGGCTGGTGGAGGGCTGGGCGCACGACGTGCCGCGGGGCGAGGTGACGGATTTCTACCGCGCGGTGCAGGCGTCGGACGGCGAGACGCTGGTCTTCTCGTGGATCGAATGGCCCGACAAGGCGACGCGCGACGCGGGGCTCGAGAAGGCGATGAACGACCCCCGCATGTCCCAGTCGCCCGACGACTGGCCGTTCGACGGGCGGCGCATGATCTTCGGCGGATTCGAGGCGATCCTGGACACCTCTGGCTGAGAAAGTGGCCGGAGGCAGGGGCGGGGACGGGGCGGCGTTGCACGGGCGGGACCGCTTGGCCTAAGGCGCCGGTCCGCCATGTCAGGACCCGTCATCATCGCCGTGCCCAAGGGGCGCATCCTGGCGGAAGCGCTGCCGCTGCTCGCCGCCGCCGGCGTCCGGCCCGAGCCCGCGTTCGGCGACGAGGATGCCCGCGCGCTGCGCTTCGCCACCGACGTGCCCGGGATCGAGCTGATCCGCGTGCGCGCCTTCGACGCCGCGACCTTCTGCGCGCACGGCGCGGCGCAGTTGGGTATCGTGGGCTCGGACGTGCTGGCCGAGTTCGGCTATTCCGAGCTCTACGCGCCCGTCGACCTGGGGATCGGCCACTGCCGCCTATCGGTGGCCGAGCCCGCCGAGCTGGCCGCGCACGACGATCCGCGCGGGTGGAGCCACGTGCGCGTCGCCACCAAATACCCGCGCACCACGGCCGCCCATTTCGCCGCGCGCGGCGTGCAGGCGGAATGCGTCAAGCTCAACGGCGCGATGGAGCTTGCCCCCACGCTGGGCCTGGCGCCGCGCATCGTCGACCTGGTGTCGTCGGGCCGCACGCTGAAGGAGAACGGGCTGGTCGAGGTGGAGGTGATCGCCGAGGTGTCGAGCCGGCTGGTGGTGAACCGCGCGGCGTTGAAGACGCGGCCGGAGGTGGCGGCGCTGGTGGACGCGTTCAGAACGGCCGCCGCGGGCCGGGCCGCGGCAGCGGCGCTGCCCGCGAGCGACGGCGCGGCGGTCGGCGCGGCGGCCAGCCGGGCCGCCGCGCTGTGATCCGCCTCGACGCCCGCGCTCCCGGCTTCGCCGCCGCCTTCGACGCGCTGGTCCTGGCGCGCCGCGACGCGGACGCCGACGTGGCGCGCGACGTGGAGGCGATCCTAGCCCGCGTGCGCACCGAGGGCTCGGCCGCCGTGGCCGACTATACCCGCCGCTTCGACGGTCACGATCCGGAGACGACCGGCTGGTCCATCGACCCGGCCGAGTGCGAGGCGGCCCATCGCGGGCTGGACCCGTCCCTGCGCGAGGCGCTGGAACTCGCCGCCGCCCGCATCCGCGCCTATCACGAGCGTCAGCGGCCGGCCGACGCCGGCTGGACGGACGAGGCCGGCGTGCGGCTGGGCGCGCGTTGGCGGCCGGTGTACGCGGCCGGGCTCTACGTGCCGGGCGGGCGCGCGGCCTATCCCTCCTCGCTGCTGATGAATGCCATCCCCGCGCGCGTCGCGGGCGTGGAGCGGATCGCCATGGTCACGCCCACGCCCGGCGGGCGCGTGAACCCGCTGGTGCTGGCGGCCGCGCACCTGTGCGGCATCACTGAGATCTGGCGCGTGGGCGGCGCGCAGGGGGTGGCGGCGCTGGCCTACGGCGCCGGACCCATCCGGCCGGTGGACGTGGTGACGGGACCCGGCAACGCCTGGGTGGCGGAGGCCAAGCGTCGGCTCTACGGCACGGTGGGCATCGACATGGTCGCCGGCCCGTCCGAGATCGTGGTGATCGCCGACGGGCGGAACGACCCCGACTGGATCGCCGCCGACCTGCTCTCCCAGGCCGAGCACGACACTACCACCCAGTCGATCCTGCTGACCGACGACGCCGCCTTCGCCGACGCGGTCTGCGCGGCGGTCGAGCGGCAACTCGCGACGCTGGCGACGGAGGGCACGGCGCGCGCCGCCTGGGACGCCAACGGCGCGGTGATCTTGGTGGATCGGCTGGCCGACGCCGTGCCGCTCAGCGACCGGCTGGCGCCCGAGCATCTCCAGATCGCGACCGACGATCCCGATGCCCTGTTCGAGCGGGTGCGCCACGCCGGCTCCGTGTTCCTGGGACGGCACACGCCGGAGGCCATCGGCGACTACGTGGCCGGACCCAATCACGTTCTGCCCACCGGGCGGCGCGCGCGCTTCTCCTCGGGCCTGTCGGTGACGGACTTCATGAAGCGCACCAGCTTCCTGGCGCTGGACGAGGCGGCGCTGGCGCGGCTGGGTCCCGCCACCGCGCGGCTGGCCGAGGCGGAGGGGCTGCCCGCCCACGCCCGTTCGGTGGCGCTCCGCCTGCGGCTCAACCGGCCCTAGCCGGTCCATAGGTCCGCCGCCGGAAGCTGCGGGTCGCGCACCGGACGCGGGCGGAACCGGTCGCCTACAGCCGCTCCACCCGCCGTCCGTTGACACGCACCTCCTCCAGCCTCAGCGCCGTCACGCGCTCCACGATGCTCGGCTGGCGCACCCCATCGAACCGGCAGTCGCGCAGCGTCAGCCGGCCGACCGGCGCTCGCGGCAGGCCCTGCGCGTCCAGCACGCGCACGGCCTTCGCGACCCGCAATCGCTCCACCACCACGTCGTCCAGCTCGGGCACGAAGGGGCCGCGCGCGCCCTCCTCATAGTTGAAGTCGCACGTGATCGCGGCGCGCCCCACCTCGCCCACCTCGATGTCGCGCGCGCGGACATGCGCGATGCGCCCGCCGCGCACCGCGTTGGTCTTGAAGCGCAGCGCGTACCACAGGTCGGGGCTGCTCATCCGGCACCGCTCGGCGAACACGTTCTCGACGCCACCCGACGCCTCGCTGCCGATCACCACGCCGCCGTGGCCCGCGCGCATCGTGCAGTCGCGCACCACGATGTCACGCGACGGCGCGTTCAGCCGGCGTCCGTCGGCGTTGCGGCCGGACTTGATCGCGATGCAGTCGTCGCCCGTGTCGAAGGTGCACCCCTCGATCACCATGCCGTCCACCGACTCCGGGTCGCAGCCGTCGTTGTTGGGCCCGAGCCCCGTCACGGTGACGCCCCGCATCAGCACGTTCCGCGACAGCACCGGGTGCACGTTCCAGCACGGCGAGTCGCGCAACGTCACGCCCTCGATCAGCACGTTGGCGCACCGCTGGAACTGGAGGAGGTTGGGACGGAGGTAGCCGCCGTCGCCGAAACGGCGCTCGGCCACGGGGCGGCCCGCCTCCGCCATGGCGAACAGTCGGTCGCGCGCGGGCCGCTGGCCGGGCATCCCGTCGCGCCAGCCGTGCCGCCGGCTCCCGCTCCACGGCCACCAGGCCGCACCCCGGCCGTCGATGGTGCCGGCCCCCGTCAGCCCCACGTTTCGCGCGTCGCTGGCGTAGATGAGCGGCGAGTAGTTGATCAGCTCGACGCCTTCGAACCTAGTGGGGACCAGGGGATAGTCGGCCGGGTCCGTGCCGAACATCAGCGTGGCGCCCGCCGCCAGGTGAAGCTCGACGCCCGACAGCAGGCGGACCGCGCCCGTCAGCCACCGTCCCTCGGGCACCACCACCCGCCCGCCGCCCGCCGCGGCGCAGGCCGCCACCGCGTCGGCGATGGCGGCGGTGCACTTCACCGCGCCGCCGGGTGCGGCACCGTAGGAGCGGATGTCGAAGCGGCAGCGGGCGAAGCGCGGCGGCCGCACGCGCGCCACGATGTCGCGCGCCCGGCCCCAGTCGTCCGCCGGAGCCGCCCGCCCCGCCGCCGGCAGCGTCAGCAGCGCGGCCCCGCCGCCCACGAAGCCGCGCCGCCCGATCCGCTCCGTCAACCCACCTCTCCCGCCGTTCCGTCTCACCATCCCCCACCGGTGGGCGGACCGGCAAGAGGCTTTCGCATTTCGAGAAGATGGGCGAAGATATGGGAAAGGCGCGGTCCGTGCGTCGGATGGGGGAGAGGAAAGCGATGCACACGGCAAAGAAAGGCATGATTCTCGCAGCAGCGCTGGCGGGCCAGGCGGCGGGCGCGCAGCTGTCGCCCGCGCCGCCGCCCCCCGACCGCACGGTCGTGTCGCGCGAGGGCGACGCGCCCACGCGCCTGCCACCGGCTTATCCCATGCCCTATCTCCGCCCGACCGAGGCGGGGGTGAAGACGGTGATGGACCGCGTCCTCGCGTTCATCGACCGGGACACGCCCGTCGGCCTGGTGGACGCGGCCGGGCGGCCGGTGGATCTGCCGTCGGTGACGGGACCGGCGAAGTTCCGCCCCGGCTTCGGCCTCACCACCTACGAATGGGGCGTGACCTATGCGGGCGCGCTGCTGGCCGGACAGGTGACGCGCGACGCCCGCTACACGCGCTACGCCGCCGACCGGATCAATTTCGTGGCCGATGTCGCCGCCCGCTACCGCCGCCTCGGCGGCGATCCGCGCGCGACGCCCGTGCGCAACATGCTGGCGCCCGACCGGCTGGACGATTCGGGCGCCATGTCCGCCGCGCTCATCAAGGCGCAGCGCGCCGGGCTGGCCGACGCCGCCGTCCGGCCCCAGGTGGACGTCTATCTCGACTGGATCGCGAGCCGGCAGTTCCGGATGCCCGACCGCACGCTGGCGCGCCAGCGGCCGCTGCCCGTCACGCTGTGGCTCGACGACCTGTACATGAGCGTGCCGGGCCTCGCCCAGATGGGCGCGCTGACGGGCGAGCGGCGCTACCACGACGACGCG